>Ga0268277_1000149_pt1 | contig 56671 bp, 44 predicted proteins | sample saktaG_5_FD_190132 | JGI IMG/M metagenome (GOLD analysis project Ga0268277, IMG submission 190132) | Saline water microbial communities from Sakinaw Lake, British Columbia, Canada - sak_2010_1_5_50m | ecosystem: Environmental > Aquatic > Non-marine Saline and Alkaline > Saline ... | reverse complement strand
GTGGTAGGAGCCTCCTAAAGTAGTCAAGCTACATAAGTATGAAACAAATCCACAGTGCCTAAAGATATTATAACAATAGAAAGAAAGGAATTACTCAATCTATCATTACAGTATTGAGTATACAAGGTTATTATGAAATCTATATTAAATGAAAGTCATTTAGAAAGACGGAAACAGTTTTTTGGTAATGTTTCAGATGAAAATTGGGACGATTGGAAATGGCAAACATCAAATCGGATAAAAACTGCAAAAGATTTAAAGAAATATATCAATTTATCCAAAGATGAAGAAAATACAATCGAGCAAGTTTTAGGTAAACTCAGAATGGCAATTACACCCTATTATTTGACGTTAATTGACCCAGATAATCCTAAATGTCCAATTAGACAGCAAGCCATTCCTTTTGGTAGCGAATTAATTAAAGGGGAAAATGATATTTATGATCCACTTGCCGAGGATCATGATTCACCTGTACCTGGATTAACTCATCGTTATCCAGATCGTGTTTTGTTTTTGATAACGGATATGTGTTCTACATACTGTAGACATTGTACAAGAAGAAGATTTGCTGGACAAAAGGATACCGAACTCAAAATAGATCAAATAAATAGAGCAATTGAATATATTAGAGATCATGAAGAAGTCAATGATATCCTTCTAAGCGGGGGAGATTCATTTATGGTTTCTGATGATCGTATTGAATATATTTTAAAGAAACTTCGTGAAATAGATCATGTACAAGTGATTCGTTTTGGAACAAGAACACCAGTGGTTATGCCTCAACGTGTAACAGAAAAGTTAGTTAATATGCTAAAGAAATATCATCCAATTTGGGTTAATACACACTTTAATCATCCCAGTGAATTAACTCCTGAAAGTAAGAAGGCAATTGATTTATTAGCTGATGCAGGTATTCCTGTAGGAAACCAGAGTGTTTTACTTAGAGGAATTAATGATTGTGTTCATACTATGAGAAAACTTGTCAAAGGACTGATTTCAATTAGAGTTAGACCATATTATTTATATCAATGCGATTTATCAGTTGGTATTGAACACTTTAGAACATCGGTGTCTAAAGGTATAGAAATTATTGAGGGATTGCGTGGTCATATCAGTGGTATCGCTGTACCAACATTTGTTATTGATGCACCTGGTGGTGGAGGAAAGATACCCGTTATGCCTAATTATATGATTTCTCAAGCACCCGGAAAAGTTGTTCTTCGTAACTTCGAAGGAGTTATTACAACATATAGTGAACCTGAAAACTATAAATCAGAATGTGAGTGCGAAGAATGTAAGAATGAAAAATTAGACGGTATTAGTGGTTTACTAGAAGGTAACAAAATTTCTATGGAACCAGAGCATTTAAAAAGAAAAGAAAGAATTAACCGTGAAAAAACTCATTGACCCTATAGATACTTTGGGAATTATAGGATTATCGAAAAATAGTGGAAAGACAACAACTTTAAACTATATTATTTCCCTTTATGAGTATCTAAAAATTGGAATAACATCCATTGGTCTCGATGGAGAAGCAATCGACCAAGTCAATTTTTTACCCAAACCAAAAGTTTATGTTAAGCGTGGTATGGTCGTTGCAACTGCAAGTGGATGCTTAGAAGCTTCATTTGTAAATTTTCAAGTCTTGGATAAGACTGATTTTTATACTGCCTTAGGACGGATTCAAATCGTTGAAATCTTATCTGATGGTCATATGGTCATTGCTGGACCCACAACAAATAAAGAGTTAAATCAAGTACTTTTAAAGATGAAGTTATTTGTCGATAAGATATTTGTTGATGGTGCATTTAACAGAATGACATTTTCAAACATAGATCAGATTGATGCAATTATTCTTGCAACTGGTGCAGCAGTATGCCCCATAATGAGTGAAACAATTAAACAAACAAAAATGATTGCGGACACATTTGGTTTAAATAAATCATATCGTATTGAAAAAATACCGATCGAGATGATGATTGTTCAAACAACATTTAATAGATATGGATATGGTGATAAAAAAATTGAGACACTACAACATTTACTTTCAAATATAAATGATAAAGTCGATCTCTTATATATCAAAGGGGCAATTACACCTAAGATCATTCATTTTTTCACAGAGAAAATGATGACAGATTTTTCATTAGTATGTGATGATCCAACAAAATTATTACTTGAGAAAAGAGACTTTAAATATTTGAAAAAATTACGTATTGAAGTAAATGTAATTCACCCCTGTCCTTTATTGTGCGTTACAATTAACCCTTGGAGTCCAACAGGTAATCACTATGATAAAAAAGAATTTATGGAACAAATTAGAAGTGCCATATCATTACCGATATATAATGTCATGAACAAGGAGGTAAACAATGTCAAAACTTCACTTGAATCAATTGCAAGTCAAAGCGTGTAGAGATAGTGCTGAGCAAATAGCAAGCCAAGTACAATCTTTTATTGATCTCCACACAACTGTTTCAGTTGAGCGATCCATTTTACGATTATTAGGTGTCGATGGAATTAATGATTTCGGAGTACCTTTGGTTAATGTTGTTATTGATCATATCAAGAATAATGCTGATTTATCTTTGGGCGTTTGTCATTATATGTCCTATGCGATTCACGACTTAAAACGTTCTCCACAAGAAATATCAAATAGTATTTCGGCAAGAAAATTAAGTTTAAGCAAATATATGGATAACACGGAAAGCCCTTATTTAAGCGATTTAACACCATACTTCGAAGAAACATTAAAAACTATAAATGAGATGAGAACCTTAAGAAAAGAATGGATAGAAAGAACAGCAATTAAGACCACACCAAATAAATATGTCATTGTTGCTACAGGCAATATATATGAAGATATTAAACAAGCAATATCTGCTGCTAAAAGAGGTGCTGAAATCATAGCAGTGATTAGAAGCACTGGACAATCTCTTTTAGATTACGTTCCTTTTGGAGCAACAACAGAAGGTTTTGGTGGAACTTATGCAACTCAAGAAAACTTTAGATTAATGAGAAAAGCACTGGATGAAGTATCACTCGAAGAAAATAGATATATCAAATTGGTTAATTATGCATCTGGTTTATGTATGCCAGAAATCGTTGCAATGGGAGCGATTGAACGTTTAGATATGATGCTTAATGATTCTTTATATGGAATTATCTTTAGAGATATTAACATGAAAAGAACTTTCATTGATCAATATTTTTCAAGAGTGTTAAGTGCCTATTCTAATATCATGATTAATACAGGTGAAGATAATTATTTGACAACCTCTGATGCAATTGAACATGCACACACAGTTTTAGCATCTCAATTTATTAACGAGCAATTTGCTAAAAAAGCATTTATGGATGAATCACTCATGGGATTAGGTCATGCTTTTGAGATTAATCCTGAAATTGAAAATAGTTTTTTATATGAGCTCGCTCAAGCAGAAATGTCAAGAGAGATTTTTCCTAACGCACCATTGAAATATATGCCACCAACAAAACATATGACAGGAGATATATTTAAAGGTAATGTTCAAAATACATTATTTAATATTGCTGCAGTTACTTCATCACAATCAATTCATTTACTTGGTATGATGACTGAAGCCATTCATACACCATTTATGAGTGACAGAGCAATTGCGATAGATAATGCAACCTATATTGAAAAAGCTTTTAAGGATTTTGGAAATGAAATTAGCTATCGTCCCGATGGCATCATTATCAATAGAGCAAAAGAAGTTTTAAAAAATGCACAAGATCTTCTTTTAAAGATCAGCAGAGAAGGATTATTTAAGACCTTAGAAAAAGGAACTTTTGCTGGAATTTCAAGACATGAAGATGGTGGTAAGGGATTAGATGGAGTTATTAAAAAACACAAACATTACAAAAATCCAGTGATTGATTATTTTATTAATTCACTCAAGGAGGAAAATCATGCCTAATCATAAGCATTTGATTCGTCCATACGGAGATACTTTAAATGATGGTAAAGTTCAGATTAGTTTTTCTTTGCCTGTGCCATGTAATGCATTAGGTGAAGAAGCAGCTAAACAAATGTCATTAAAAATGGGTATTCATAATCCTTCAGTTGTTCACAGTGCTCCTTTAAGTGATGCATTTAGTTTTTATATTGTTTACGGAACGGTTGAGCATCAAATTGATACAAATGCTTTGCATGTTGTTGAGGTTGATTCAGAATCTATGAGCAAAGAAGAAGTTGAACAATATATTGAAGAAAACTTTAATACACCCTTGGTTTTCATAGGTGCATCAACAGGAACTGATGCACATACTGTAGGTATTGATGCAATTATGAATATGAAAGGCTATAATGGAAATTATGGTCTTGAAAGATATAAGGGTATAGAGGCTATTAATCTAGGTGGACAAGTCGATAATGAAACATTACTTGAAAAAGCAATAGCATATCATGCAGATGTGATTTTAATCAGTCAGACGGTTACACAAAAAGGTATTCATGTTCAAAATTTAACGAGTTTTATTGAATTACTTGAAGCAGAAAATAAAAGAGATCAATTTATAGTTATTATTGGTGGTGCTAGAATTAATCACGGATTAGCTAAAGAATTGGGATATGATGCTGGATTTGGTTCTAAAAAATATGCATTTGATGTAGCAAGCTTTGCGGTGCAAGCTTTAAAGAAAAAGCATGTCAAGATTAAAAATCACAAGTAAACAACCAAGGATTTTATGGTAAAATAGAAGTATCAATTCAGGAGGTTTCCGATGAAAATTTATACAAAAACAGGAGACTCAGGTCAAACTGACCTTTTAACAAAGCGTATTAGTAAAACAGATTTACATATCGCAGTTAATGGAGCATTAGATGAAGCAATGGCGTTTTTATTGATGTCAAAGCATGAGATAAAAGATGAAGATATTAAGAATGAAATCAATCAAATTCATGATCATTTATTTTCTATTTGTCATGAAATTGCATTAAATCATCCTGACAAAAAAATTACATCAGAAGAAAACGTAAATTGGTTAGAATCTAGAATTGATGCTTACGATCATCAACTTCAACCTTTAACAAAGTTTATTAAACTGGATCAAACACTTGCCGCATCATGGCTTAATTTGTCCAGGGTGACGATCAGAAGGGCTGAAAGAGAACTTGTTTTATTGGCTGAACAGAAAGAAATTAATAGAAATACTTTGCAATATGTGAATAGATTATCAGATTATTTATTTACTTTAGCTAGAGTGTTTGACGAATTATCATAGAGGTGTGCGTATGGAAAAAATTAAAGTAATTATTTGGGGATTTGGAGCAATGGGTAGAGGTATGGCAGAGATGCTACTCTACAAAAAAGGTGTTCAAATTGTTGGAATATGTGATTTAAATCCTGAATACGATAAGAAGAATTTTTTAGATATATTAAATGTAAAATCAGATCATGAACCCGTTATTATTGAATCAAATATTGATTTGGTTTTAAGATCCAATACTGCGGACGTTGTTTTATTATGCACCGATAGTTTTGTCAAAGATGCATTTGATAAAATCCAGAAAATTGTTATACAGGGGATGAATTGTATTTCAACCGCTGAAGAAATGGCATATCCTAACGCAAATGAACCAAGATTGGCAAAACAAATTGATAACTTGGCTAAAGCATATAATGTCACCGTATTAGGAACGGGAATCAATCCAGGATTTATTATGGATTTACTTGTAGTTGCTCTAACAGGAACAATGGCTGAAGTTAATCACATTGAAGCGAAAAGAGTAAACAGTTTAAGTCCATTTGGACCAACTGTTATGAATGAGCAAGGTGTAGGTCTCACAATTGGAGAATATCATAAGAAACTTATGGACAAGAAATTAGCAGGACATGTTGGTTTTAAAGAAAGTGTCCACATGATTTCTGATGCACTAGGTGTTAAACTTGATGGATTTAACCAACAAATGGAACCTATTATTACTGAAATTGATCGACAGAGTAAATATGGAGAAGCACTTACAGGAAATCTAGCGGGCATAAATATGACTGGTCAGGGTTTATATAATGGAGATGTATTTATTGATTTGATTCATCCTCAACAAATTGAACCTGAAATGGCTGGTATACAGACTGGAGATTATATAAATATAAAAGGAATTCCTAATATCAATATGGCAATAACTCCCGAGATTCAAGGTGGTATTGGAACAATTGCAATGTGTGTAAATATGATACCCCATGTGATTAATGCAAGATCGGGATTAAAGACAATGATTGATTTACCAGTACCAAGAGCAGTTCTTGGTGACATGAGAGATATGATAGAATCAGATGATGAATAGGAAATCTTTAAGATTTCCTATTTTTGCTTTTTCACAGTAATAATCACTATACAATAATATGCAAAAATGGTATTATATTTAGTGGGTAAGCGCTTTCAAGTTAGTTATCTTTTTTTCTATGAAATGGGAGGTTAATCAGATGATTAAAAAGCATACATTCGTACAAATATATAAAAATGTATTATCTAGAGAAAACAGAGCATCTAATCTACCTGCAGATACAAAAGATGTTCCTTTTGAGATGCGTGTCAAAGGGAAATTACTTAAAGCAGCTGAGATTGGAGATCTCGTTGAAGTCATAACTTCAAGTCAAAGAAAAGAAACAGGAATTTTGATTGCTGAAGAACCGTATTTTTCTCATAGTTTCGGACATTTCATTAAAGAAATTGAGGATGTTAAAGATATAATTATAGCCGAAACGGAGGACTTGAATCATGAGTAACTCTTATCAAGATATTATTTCACGAAAAGCAATCATCACGAAAAGTGCTTTAAAATTGGATTATGATCAGTACGAGAATTCAGGGATTGGATTTAACTATGAGAAGATGATGAAAGATTCTGGCTATAGTCTTAATGACGTCAGAAAAATTCAGTTGGAAAATAGTGTGGGTTCAACACCTTTAATAGAATTGAAAAGATTATCTCTTTATGCAAGAAAATTTGCACCCGAAGGTTATGGGGCACGCATCTTTTTAAAAGATGAAGCAGCAAATATTAGCGGTTCTTTCAAAGCAAGAAGAGCTGCAATGAGTATTCATCAAGCAAAGACCTTAGGTTATGAAGGTGTCATTGCAGCAACAAGTGGTAATTATGGAGCTGCAGTTGCAGCTTTAGCAGCAAGAGCAGGACTTAAATGTATTATTGTACAGGAATGTTATGATTCCAATGGTATTGGGCAACCTGAAATTATTGAAAAAGCTAGAGCATGTGAAGCATACGGTGCAGAAGTTATACAATTATCGGTGGGACCTGAATTATTTTATGAATTTTTAAAGCTATTAGAAGAAACAAAATATTTCAATGCATCACTTTATTCACCTTATGGTGTTATGGGTATAGAAACTTTGGGATATGAAATAGCATCTGAAATAATGAAGAGAGAAAAGAAATTCCCTGAAATGGTTATTTGTACAAATGCTGGTGGAGGGAATTTAACTGGAACTGCAAGAGGTTTTATAAAAGCAAAAGCAATTGATACAAAGGTTGTTGCAGCAAGTGTTGATTTAACTGGACTACATATGGCAAGTGATCATGATTTTAATCAAAAATCATTTACAACTGGACATACAGGATTTGGAATACCATTTGCTACTTTTCCTGATCGTAGTGATGTGCCACGGAGTGCAGCAAGACCATTAAGATACATGGATCAATACGTGCTCGTCAATCAAGGAAGTGTTTTCTTTATTACTGAAGCACTTGCTTTACTTGAAGGGCTAGAAAGAGGACCAGCAGGTAATATTAGCTTAGCTGCAGCGTTTAGTCTTGCACAAACAATGAAAGAAGACCAGATTATTGTTGTTCAAGAAAGTGAATATACAGGAGCAGGTAAACATATGAATGCTCAAGTATCTTTTGCATCAGATCGAGGCGTTGAGATTATGTTGGGCGACCCATTAAAAGAAAAACCAGGTAAAAACATTATTTTTCCTAGTTCCGGAGCACTACTTAAACATAAAGAATTACCTTTAGATCAATTGAGAACCTCATATTTGAAACACTATAGCAACCAAGATTTAACAGATACTGATTATTTGTATCTATCAGAAGAAATAAAAACAACAATTGAACATATTAAACACTTAATGGAGGATCTTGATGAAAGCAAGAAATGATGATTTTAATAAACGAAGAAAACATTTAGATACGTATAGTGACCAAGAATTAAAAACCTATTTTTATAAGCTAACAGATCAACTTATTGATCCGTTATTAGAGATGGCATTTGAATATACGTCACCAGCTATTGAGCGTAGTGTGTTGTTACGCATGGGTTTTTCTAGTTTAGAAGCAAAGGCAATTACAGATCGGCTATTCGAACATAATTTATTAGAATTTGGTGCTGGTCATATAATCTATTATTATTCAAAACAACATCATCTGTCCATTAGAGAAGCAGGATTAATGCTTCTCGAAGGATCTAATATTAATCAAATGGTGGAGGTGTTCAAACATGAAGCCAAATGAAAAGCTTGATATTAGAAACCTTCTTAAGGATTTAGAGCATTATCGACCAAGAAGAAAAGGTTGGGTATGGCGAGACAAGGGTCCTATTGACTTAGGTCCATTTCACTATGTAGAAGCAAGTCCATCATTAAAAAATTTTGTTGCACTTCCAAGTGCAAGAAATATAAATGGTATCGATCCTCAACCTGATGCTACGATTACAACTGAAATTGCTTCAGGAAGATTTGAAGATGATATTAGAAGAATGAGAATGGCTGCTTATCATGGTGCTGACCATATTATGGTAATAAGAACAGCAGGTCAGTCACACATGGATGGTCTTCTCGAAGGAACACCCCAGGGTATTGGTGGTGTTCCAATTACGAGAAAGCAAGTTAGAGCGCAACGTAAAGCGCTCGATTTAATTGAAGATGAGGTTGGTAGACCCATCAATTATCATTCATATGTTTCTGGTGTTGCAGGTCCTGAAATAGCGGTAATGTTTACTGAAGAAGGTGTCAATGGAGCTCACCAAGACCCACAATATAATGTTTTATACCGAAATATTAATATGATTCGTAGTTTTGTTGATGCTGCAGAAAGTAAAAAGATAATGGCTTATGGTGGACTAGCACAAATTGATGGTGCACATAATGCAAATGCAACAGCAAGAGATGCTTGGAAGGTTATGCCTGAACTTCTTGTTCAGCATGCAATTAATAGCAGAATGAGTGAAAGAGTTGGGATTCGTCCTGATTTAATATGTCTTTCTACTGTACCTCCGGCTGCACCACCAAGTCCTGATCTAAAACTAAACTTACCTTATGCAATTGCGCTTCGTGAATTCTTTTCAGCATATAAAATGCGTGCGCAAATGAATACGAAATATATGGATTCATCAACAAGAGAAGCCACGGTTACTCATGTACTAAATTTATTGATATCTAAATTAACATCAGCGGACATTCAGTCTACAATTACACCTGATGAAGGACGCAATGTTCCATGGCATGTCTATAATATCGAAGCCTTAGATACCGCGAAACAAGCAATGATGGGTATGGATGATCTCAAAGGTATGCTCGATTTTAAAAAAGATGGTTATTTGATGAAGACCAAAAGAGAAATACAGGAACGAGCTATTTTAATGCTTGAAGAAATCATTGAAATGGGTGGTTATTTTAATGCTGTTGAAGCTGGTATGTTTGTTGATAGTGGTAAATATCCAGAACGTTCTGGTGATGGTATCACAAGAAAAATAGATGGTGGAATTGGTGCAGGAACAATCATAAAAAGACATAAGAATTATATGGCACCAGTTACGGCACATTATGGATATAATAATTTAAGTCAGTACGGAATAAATGATGATCCAGCATCACTCATTGGTGGATCGACTTTTGAAAATCCTGAGCTGATTCAATACATTGATGAACTCGATGATGAAGATAGCGTGAATATCAGACTAGACGAAAATGAAAGATATCGTTCAACATCGATGCTCAAACCTGAAGTTCAATGGCTTGGTGATGGTATTGTTACAGTTGATTTATTCTTTCCAACTGATGTATTAACTGCTGAAGCAGCAGCGCTTGAAGCTGGAAAGCAAATGAATTTATCAGCTGTTGAAGTGATACATAAAGAAATCATGCATCCGAGTGAGGGTACAAGAATACAACTAAAAGGTACAGTCAATTTTGAAATCGATACAACAAAGCTTGTTTTACCTAAGAAAGAAGAAGTTTTATCTGAAGATGAAATTCTAGAATATGTCAAAAAATATGGAATTAAAGTAGTTGCTGGTACTGGTGGAAGTGATGAACACAGTGTAGGTATGCGTGAAATTCTTGATATTAAACATGGTGGTATCGAAAAATACGGTATTGAGTATACTTATTTAGGAACGAGTGTTCCGATTGAAAAATTTATTGATGCAGCCATAGAAACCAATGCGGCTTGTGTGATGATTTCTTTAATCATCTCTCATGATGATATTCATTATAAAAATATGCAAAAATTAAATGATTATGCCATTGAAAAAGGCGTAAGAGATAAGTTGATCTTACTAGCTGGTGGTACTCAAGTCACTCCTGAACTTGCTAAAAAGTATGGAATGGACCAAGGATTTAGTAGAGGTACCCATGGTAAGGAAGTAGCAAGCTTTATTGTCAAGAAACATCGTGAAATCTATGAAAATTGATTGTTTAGTTGCTGAAATTGGTTCAACAACCACAGTCGTCAATGCTTTTAATCTAAAAGATAGCGTTGCTTTTTTAGGACGAGGAATGCATCAGACAACTGTCGATACAGATGTGAATATAGGTTTAAAAAATGCGATAGATAATCTTAAAGAAGTATTAGACGTCGATGAGTTAACATATAACGAGCTTTTTGCATCATCCAGTGCTGCTGGAGGATTAAAGATAACTGTTCATGGGTTAGTATATGAGATGACGGCAAAAGCAGCAAAAGAAGCTGCGCTTAATGCAGGTGCTAATATTCATTTAATTACTGCTAATTTATTAGAAAGTGATCATATTGAAAGAATCAAAGAAATACAACCCAATATGATTATCATCGCAGGTGGAACTGATTATGGTGAGAAGGAAATTGCGTTTCAAAACCTTTTAACTGTTCTACCCTTAAACATTCCTGTGATATATACAGGTAATATCGCAAATCATGATCGAATAAAAAAACTAAATTATCCAAATCTTCGAATTGTCGAAAATGTTTATCCCAGAGTTGATGATTTTAATATCATTCCCTTAAGAAAAGCAATTTATGAAACTTTTGAAGAAAATATTGTTCATGCAAAAGGAATGCAACACATTTTTTCTATGGTGAATGGAACAATTATTCCTACACCGGGAGCTGTGATGGATTCGACACTGCTTTTGGATGAGTTGTTTGATGGTGTTATCACTATAGATGTTGGTGGCGCAACAACAGATGTTCATTCAGTTTGCGAAACCAAACCTATTTATCAAAAATATAGTGATGGAGAACCAAGATTTAAAAGAACTGTAGAAGGTGATTTAGGAGTTTTCATCAATAGAAAACTTGTCCTCAACACTTTTAATAATAAAGAGCTAGAACGTTTAATGGATATGAGCAAAGACGATTGTTTGCGTTTGGCTGAAAAAGAATCTTTCATTCCTTCATCAGTTGAAGGAAAAAAACTCAATCAAATCATGACTGCGCAATGTGTCAATCTTGCACTTGATAGACATATTGGAGATTTAAGAAGAGTATTTACTACAAATGGATTCAAAGTTATCCCCGAAGGTAAGGATACATCTTTAGTAAAAGCAATCTTTTTAACTGGTGGAGCATTATTAAATGTTGATAATCCAGAAAAAATGATTACTAAATATATCGAAAAGAAGCATAAAAAACTTGTTCCAAACCAAAATGTGAAAATTTATAAAGATTATGATTATATATTTGCATCTTTAGGAGTTTTATCTCATAAATATCCTAATGAAGTGAAGAAATTGTTGAAAAAGACTATTCGGTTGGAAGGTGAAATAAATGATTCCTAGTCTCCATATTAATCTTGAAAAATATCGTCATAATTTATTATTTATGCATGAACTACTGAAAAGCCGAGGTGTGACGATGATGGCTGTTTCTAAGGTTTTTTGTGCAGATCAACAATTAATTGATGTGATTAACGAAACCAAAATAGAATATATTGCTGACTCAAAGATTGAGAATCTTAAACAAATGAGAACTGCAAAACCTAAAGTTTTGTTGAGAATTCCGCAAATCAGTGAAGTTGATGATGTCATTAGTTATTCCGATATTTCTTTGAATTCAGAGTTAGATACAATTTATGCATTAGATCATGCTGCCATGAAAAAAAATCTCAAGCATGACATCATTTTAATGTTCGATTTAGGTGATCTAAGAGAAGGTATCTATTATCAGGTGGATTACATACCTATGGTTAAACAAATATTAGAACTTAAACATATAAATTTATATGGTATTGGAACCAATCTCACTTGTTATGGTGGTTTAATTCCAAGTTTTGATGTTTATAAAAAATTGGAAACCATTAAGCAAGTCATTGAAAAAACATTTAATATTCAAATCACATTAATTAGTGGAGGAAATTCTTCATCTATACAAATGATTGTTGATCATCAATTTCCAACCTTTATTAATAATTTAAGAATAGGTGAGATTTTAGTGCTTGGCCGTGAAACAGCTTATGGTAAACACATTGAATCAATGTATGATGATATCTTTGAATTACACACAGAAATAATTGAAATTAAACATAAACCATCGATGCCTGAGGGTGAGTTAGGGTGTGATGCATTCGGAAATAAAGTCGATTTTAAAGATGAAGGCATAATGAAAAGAGCAATCATAGGTATTGGTAGACAAGAAGTATATTGTGAAAATTTAATTGCACCAAAAGGTATTAGAATCCTTGGATGCAGTAGTGATCACCTCATTGTTGAAATTAAAGAAGGCAATTATAAAGTTGGAGATTTAATGATATTTAAACTTACTTATGCTGGTATCTTGAGTTTATCTACCTCAAGATATATGAGGAGGGTATATGAAAACAATTTATAGACCCACCTGGGCAGAAATTAACTTAGAACATATGTGGCATAATGTGCTAATAGCACAAAAAAATGCTCCAAATAAAATCATGATTCCTGTCATAAAAGCAAATGCTTATGGTCATGGAGCAATTGAAGTCATGAAATACTTACATGCACATGGCATTCGTTATGCTGCCGTATCACTTCTAGAAGAAGCCTTAGAGTTAAGAGCAATTTTTAAAGATATTGATATCCTGATGTTAGGGCCAATTATGCCCGAAGACTTGAAGGTTGCTTCAAAAAATCATATTGAGATTACAATCTACGATGATGAGATTTATCAAGCGATAAAGAAATCTAAATATTGGATTACATGTCATGTTAAAGTTGATTCTGGAATGTCCAGATATGGCCTTACTGAGCCAGAAAAGATTGCAAAAATGATTGAGAATTTAGAGTTGTCTGATCATATATCTCTTAAGGGAATCTATACGCATTTTGCAACTGCAAATGATGATGAAACTTATTACCGGATGCAATTAGAAAAATTTAAGCTTGTCCTTGATGCGATTAGAACATTGCCTCCAATGATTCATATCTCTAATTCTTCATCGACATTAAAATATGAAAAAAATTATGATTTTACAACACACTTTAGATTGGGTATTTCTCTATACGGATTATCTTTAGACCATCCCAAACCTGATATAAAACCTGTGATGTCTTTAAAATCAAAGGTTGTTCAGATTAAAGAACTAAAACCTGGTGAGTGTGTTGGTTATGGAGCTACTTATTGTGCAAAAGAACATGAGAAAACAGGTATTTTACCTATTGGGTATGCTGATGGATTTATTAGAAAAAATAAAAATAGTTCTGTTGAAATCAATAACAAACTGTATCAGCTTGTTGGAACGATTTGTATGGATGCATGTTTTATTAAAATTGATGATGAAATCAGTTTAGGTGATACGGTAACCTTATATGGTGGTATGATTAGTATTGATGAAGTTGCTAAAAGATTACAAACAATTAACTATGAAGTTTGTACGTCACTATCATACCGTGTACCTAGAGTAATGATTAAAGGAGGAAAACATGATAAAAGTTAATTCTGAAATTGGGAAATTAAAATCAGTTTTACTACATCGGCCTGGAAAAGAATTAGAAAATTTAACACCAGATCTTTTAGAAAAATTACTTTTCGATGATATTCCTTATTTAAAGATTGCTCAAGAAGAGCATGATTTATTTGCTGAGACCTTGAAAAATGAAGGGGTTGAAGTTTTATATGTAACTGATATGCTTACTGAAGCACTTGAAGCGCATCCTGAGGTTGTTAGTAATTTTGTTAATGGATTCATTGAAGAATCAAAAATCAACTCACTTACGATAAAGACGGGTTTATATCAATATCTCATCAATTTGCCCACTACTGAAATGATTCATAAAATGATTGAAGGAATTAGAACAAATGAAATTGTTTTAGGAAAAAGTGTCTCAATTATGGATATGTTAGAAGATGAATATCCATTTTACACAGATCCACTTCCTAATTTATTATTTCAAAGAGATCCGTTTGCCAGTGTAGGTTGTGGTGTTGCCGTTGGTAAAATGTCAATGCAAGCGAGACAAAGAGAAACACTTTTTTCGGAATATATCCTAACTTATCACCCTCGTTTCTATGGAAAAGAAATTCCTTTCTATTATGACAGGTTAGATCGATATCGACTCGAGGGGGGAGACGTACTCATCCTTAATAAGCATATTGTTGCTATTGGTATATCAAATCGAACAGATCCGAGAGCTATTGAACATTTTTCTGAAAGGTTATTTCAAGAAAAAAATGAATTCACAACTGTGCTTGCCTTTAATATTCCTAAGAGTAGAGCATTTATGCACTTAGATACTGTCTTTACTCAAATTGATTATGGCGTGTTCACCATTCATCCTGAAATTGAGAAAAAATTAACAGTCTTTGAAATCACTAAAAATAAAACAAAGTTTGATGTTGTTAAGATCGTTGATTCATTAGAAACAGTTCTTGAAAAACACTTAAAGATAAAAATCAAGCTGATTCGTTGCGGTGGTAAAGATCAAATAACGAGTATTAGAGAACAATGGAATGATGCAGCGAATACGCTTGCAATATCTCCAGGTAAAGTCATTGTATACGACCGTAATCATGTCACCAATAAAATGTTAAGACAAGCTGGTATTGAAGTACTTGAAATCGAATCGAGCGAACTCTCTAGAGGACGTGGAGGTCCTAGATGTATGAGTATGCCACTAGAAAGAGAAGAAATATAAAGGAGCAGACAATGAATATTAAAGGAAGAAATTTTATTACTCTCTTGGATTTTTCACCAGAAGAAATCCAAGATCTCATCAATTTAGCTGCAAAACTGAAATATGAAAAAAAAGAAGAAATCTCACACAAACACCTTCATGATAAAAACGTGGTTTTATTGTTTCAAAAAGATTCGACAAGAACACGTGCAGCATTTGAAGTTGGAGCACTTGACTTAGGAATGGGTGTTACCTATTTAGGACCAACCGGTTCACAAATGGGAAAAAAGGAATCCGTTAAAGATACAGCAAGAGTTCTAGGGAGAATGTATGATGGTATCGAATTTAGAGGTTATTTACAAAACGATGTAGATATATTAGGAGAATATGCAGGAGTTCCAGTTTGGAACGGATTAACTGATACTTATCATCCAACCCAAATATTAGCTGATTTTCTAACCATACAAGAACAATTTGGACATCTTAAGGATATAAAATTCGTTTATCTTGGAGATGCAAGAAATAACATGGGTAATTCTCTTATGATAGGGTGTGCGAAAATGGGTATGCATTTTTATGCTGCAGCACCTAAAAATTTATGGCCAAATCAAGAATTGATTGAAAAGTGTGAAAAAATCGTACAAACTACCGGTGCAACACTTAATTTCACAACTGATCCTGTCTTAGCTACCAAACTTGCAGACGTGTTATACACAGATGTTTGGGTATCGATGGGTGAACCAAAAGATGTATGGAAATCTAGAATTGCTGAACTTCATCCATATCAAGTCAATATGAGATTGTTAAAAAATGCAAAACCAACCGCAATATTCATGCATTGCTTACCAGCATTTCATGGAAATAATACTGAACTCGGTGCTCAAATTGCTCATGAGTTTGGAAATGAATTTCCAGTCGTTGAATTTGGTGAGTTAGAAGTAACTGATGAAGTAATTGAATCTGATCAAAGCGTAGTCTTTGATGAAGCAGAAAATAGAATGCACACCATTAAAGCAGTGATGTTGGCAACTTTGAGTGATCTTTATGTCTAGATTTGTTATCTCATTAGGTGGTAATGCGTTAGGTAAAAATGCGAGTGAACAAAAAGAACTGCTTAAAGATGTTGCTCAAGCCATTTTTCCATTAATTGAAGCTAATCATGATATCGTTATTGTTCACGGTAACGGACCACAGGTTGGAATGATTAATTTAGCTTTTAGTGAATCCGAATCAACACCACTCATGCCTTTTGCTGAATGTGGTGCAATGAGCCAAGGTTACATTGGCTTTCATATCCAAAATGCAATCTATAACATTATGGAAGAAAAGAATTTTCATCGTCCCATTTCAACGGTCGTTTCACAAGTTTTAGTTGATGTGAATGATCCAGCTTTCCAACATCCAACTAAACCTATTGGAAGCTTTTACTCGAAAGATAAAGCAGATGAACTTGTATTAAGTCAAGGCTATACAATGGTAGAAGATGCGGGTAGAGGATATCGAAGAGTTGTAGCAAGTCCTAAACCACTTGACGTGATTGAAAAGAAGAGTATCTTAGCCTTATTAAAAGATAACCAAATTGTTATTGCCGCAGGCGGTGGAGGAATTCCAGTTATTCAAAAAGGAAATCATCTCATTGGTGTTGATGCAGTTATTGATAAAGATCATGCTAGTGCTAAGATGGCTGAAATTATAGGAGCTGATGAACTAATCATTTTAACTGCTGTTGATTATGTTTTCCTTGATTTTAATTCACCTGAGCAAAGGGAATTAAAAATTACAACTATAAGTGAATTAGAAGTACTATTAAAAGAAGGACACTTTAAAAAAGGATCAATGCTACCAAAAATTGAAGCTTGCATGGCTTTTGTTAAAGCAACTAAGAAACCAGCAGTTATCGCATCTTTAGAACATGCCTCACTTGCTTTCAAGCAAGAAAGCGGTACGATTATTAAATTTAAATAATAAAATTCATAAAAAAAGTTGTACCCGAGGGTGCAACTTTTTATTTGATTGTTGGTTTCATGATTTCAATACCTGCGTGCTCGCCAATATCTTCATAAATGAGATTATTTTTATGATAAAGTTTTAAATGAATGGTACCAGATAGACCTTCTTTGATTTGTTCAATCATCATTCCATTTTTAGGAGATGCAAGTTCAATTTGAACAGAAGAAGTAGCAACAATTTCTAGAAGATACTTACCCTTTTTTATTGTATAACTTGCCTTTTCATCTTCAATGGTTTCTTTTTTAACTTTCGCTCCATTATAAGTAGCAAACCGGTATTCTTTGTTTTGATAAAAAAGATTTACGATTAATCCCTTGAAATGAAACCCTATAAAAGGGATATCTGCATATGAAAACAGGAAAGAAGTGTTTAAATCTTTGAAGTGATTAGATTGAAGCCATACATATATGCTAGGGAATGATGTTCCCCAATCTTTTTCCATATAGCCTTTACCATCAAAAAAATCAATATTCTTTTGGTTGATATGTATGATCCCACTAAGTTGATGTGACATACTGATGATTCCATGGTAACATTCCATGAAATTCATATAACCGAAAATGCCCATGATATTAGGAGAAAATAATGATTTTTTGATTGGAGTCATATAATCAATATTTACTATACCAGCAATTTTCAAATCTTTTTTTCTAATTGATAATTCGATTCTTTCCTTGGAAAAATAGTTTTTACCAATTTTTATCCAGAATTCTTTATGACTATAAGAAAAATCACTAAAGTCAAATCGTAAATAATGTGTCTTGAGTGACACTCCTTTTGGACTTTTATGAGATACAAACACTTGAATAAAAGCGTGTTGATCTTTTTTATTGATGCTTACTCCAGGAATAAAGGCAATTGTATCTTTTTCATCATGACTGACAAGCTTATAATACCAACCCTCGAAATAATGATCTTTCTTTTTATTTCCCTGAAAGTATTCTGGATGTATGAGTTTTTTAAAATACATAATAGCCCCTAATAAAAAAGCTGGAATAACCAGCTTAGTTTTTTATGGTTGCATTGCTCCGAAAAGAACGAGCCAAGCTAAAATTGACTTAGCAACAAGGCTGAGTACGATATATGTACGTTCACCATATAGGTAATCTTTCCATTTGCCGATCTTTTTATATTGTAATACCATATTGATAGGAAATGTGTTAAATGCAACAAAGTAAGTACCTACAATTGCCCAAACAAACCATGGGACCATATCATAATTACCTGTTCCAAACATGTAAAGAAGAATTGCTACCCAAGGTGCTAACCCTGCAAATGAACCCCATACAAATGGACCCCAATGAATCTTTTCATCTTTTTCTCTTTTAGCGTTAAGTTGTTCCATAACGAGACCAAATAGATTCATACTGGCATTAACAACAAAGATTAAGATGAGAGATGCGATGTCATAAATTCCAAATAAGGTTGCAATTAAAACAATCATGACTGAAGAACTTAATGCATATTCAAACCATCTGAATTTATTGATTCCTAGAGCTAAATCCTTATTATAAATATCATTAGTCTTCTTAGGAATAGAGATTAAAGCATGTGCTGCTGCAGATAATAGTAAGAATACTGCAACGAGGATTCCAAAAGGTAATTGGAATATTTCTGATGAGCTAAGTTCAAGTGATTGAGTGACTTGATTAAACTCCAAGAAGTTTTGTGTGATTACTGGTTTAAATTCGGCAATATTTTGAATGACTGAAGTTGCCAAAAAAAGCATGAGGATCCCTTGAATTAAGTGAAGTCCTCCCATAAGCATATTAAATTTTCTAAGTTTCAATAATTTTTCTGTTTCCATGTTTCCTCCAATTTTTTTTATTTCATGCTTAATTATATCATTAATATTTAATATTGCACTGATTTTGCTCATAAAATAATCATATCTAAAAGGAGTAGATTAATCATTCATGAAATATGATGATACATGATAAAATAAGAATATAAAAAACTTATTTTATGGAGATTATATGAATTCTTTGAGAATTAAACAATTAAAAAAACAAACAGCAATTAATACGGGTAAATATGTTTTGTATTGGATGCAGCAATCTCAACGTGTCCATTATAATCATGCACTTGAACATGCGATTCTTACGGCAAATCATTTTGATTTACCTGTTTTAGTGTTTTTTGGATTAATTTCAAATTACCCTGAAGCAAACCAAAGACATTATGTATTTATGCTAGAAGGATTGAAAGAAGTTAAACATATCTTAGAGACCTTTAATATTAATTTCATTATTAAATTCGCATCTCCTGAAATAGGTATTCTTCCTTATTTAAAAGAAGCAAAAACTCTTGTGATGGATAAAGGGTATCTCAAACATCAAATCAACTGGAGAAAAAGTATCTTAGAATATTCCAATGAAAATGAATTGCATTTAGAAATAGATATCGTTGATACAGATCTCATTGTACCAGTTGAAATTGCTTCTAATAAAGTTGAATATGGAGCATATACATTAAGACCAAAATTAAAGAAAATATTTCAAGAATTTAGAGATTTCACACGCATCTCAACAGTAATTAATCAGAAAAAATTAGAATTTGTTAGTGATGATGATTTATCTGATATTAATCAAACCATTAAAACATTAAACCTAGATCATACACTACTTCCAAGTAGATTTTACCAAGGTGGTTACCTTGCAGCATCAAAGCTCTTTTATGAATTTTTAGACCACAAAGTAGAACACTATCTTGATAGTAGTGATCCAAGTACTGATTACACTTCGAAGCTTTCAATGTATCTTCATTTTGGTCAAATTTCTTCTCTAGAAATACTTGAAAGAATGATGATGGCACATCATCATGGACAGGTTGATGGAGCATCATTAGATGCCTTTATTGAGCAATTATTAGTTAGAAGAGAATTAGCATTTAATTATGTTTATTACAATAAAGGCTATGACCGGTTTGAAACAATGACTGAATCCTGGGCATACTTTACAATGAAAGAACACGAGATGGATCAAAGACCATTTGTTTATACAAAACAGCAGATAGAAAACAGTTTAACCCATGATCCATATTTTAATGCTGCTATGAAAGAAATGGTTTATACAGGATTTATGCACAACTATATGAGAATGTACTGGGCAAAAAAAATTATTGAATGGACACCATCATATAAACAAGCATATGAAATGATTAAAGACTTAAATAATCACTATTTTATTGATGGCAGAGATCCCAATAGTTATACTGGGATTGCATGGTGTTTTGGTAAACATGATCGTGCTTGGAAACAAAGAATTGTGTTTGGTAAATTAAGATATATGAACGACAAAGGTTTAGAAAGAAAATTTGACATCAATTCTTATGTTAATAAGATTGAAATGATAATAAAGGGTGATTTCACTATTGTGAATTAGGGCTTTTCATAGTAAGATGAAATAAAGAACGAAACAATATTGAAACAACACATCTGGGATTTAGGTTTCTGATGTGTCTTTTTATTTTTCAAGGTTTTATAAAAAATAGGAGGAGAAATGATGAAAAAATTACTGACAGTCGTAGCATTCGTTTTATTGGCTTTTTCTATCGCTGCATGTACTGGAGCAACATCAATTACTATCCACTTTGAAACTAATGGCGGAAATGTAATTGAGGACATGATAGTAAATGCAGATGATACAAGTTTTGAATTACCTACACCGGTTAAGGAAGGATACACATTCGATAGTTGGTATACTAACGAAGATTTAACGAGTCCTTTTTCTTTTGCTTCATTATTGACAGCAACTGAAATTACCGTTTATGCAAGATGGAACTCTGAAGTAACAAGTTATACAATAACATTTGAAGTTAATGGAGGTAGTGCAGTTGCACCCATTGTGGCAGCAAGCGGAGCAACCATCCCAGCACCGACACCTCCTACTAAGGCTAATTTCACATTTGGAGGATGGTACAGTGATGTAGCTCTTACTACAGCATATACATTCTCTGTTATGCCTGCACAAAATTTAACGCTTTATGCGAAATGGAATGCAGTTATCGCTCAAACCACAATTACATTTGAAGTCAATGGAGGAAGTGCTGTTGCTGCTATAACTCAAAATATAGAATCAGCAGTTACTGCTCCAGCATCTCCTACAAAGACTGGTTATACATTTGGCGGATGGTATAGCGATGTTGGTCTATCGACAGCTTATGTTTTTTCTACAATGCCCAACACAAATATTACACTTTATGCAAAATGGACAATTAACCAATATACAATAACATTTGAAGAAAACGGAGGAACTGCTGTTACAGACATCACTCAAGCTTACTTAAGTGCTGTGACTACACCGACCCCTCCAACAAAAGCAGGTTACACGTTTGGTGGATGGTATAGTGATGTTGCACTTACCACTGCTTATGTATTCTCAACAATGCCTGCACAAAATACGACACTTTATGCAAAATGGACTGCGAATCAATATACGATAACCTTTGAAGAAAATGAAGGAAGCGCTGTTACAGATATCACTCAAGCTTATATGAGTGCTGTGACTACACCGACTCCTCCAACCAAAACAGGTTACACATTTGGTGGATGGTATAGTGATGTTGGTCTATCAACAGCATATACCTTTGGTACAATGCCACTCAACGGTATAACATTATATGCGAAGTGGACAATCAATCAATATACAATTACATTTGAAGAAAATGGAGGAAGTCCTGTTACAGATATCACTCAAGATTACTTAAGTGTTATCACTGCGCCAACACCTCCAACAAAGACAGGTTTTACATTTGGTGGATGGTATAGTGATATACCAATTACTACAGCATATACATTTACTTCAATGCCTGCATCAAATATAACACTTTATGCGAAGTGGGATATCGTTGTTTACACGATAACGTTTATTGACTTTTTAAGTGGAAATGATCTCGTTTTACCAATTCAATTGCCAACAGGTGCAACAATTACTTTACCAGTACCAACACCATTTGAAGGCTTTGAATTCCTAGGATGGTATACGGATATTCAATTTACTACGCCATTTGTAGGAACAGAAATGCCTGATCACGATTTTACTTTATATGGGGATTGGATTCAAGGTGTATATACAATTACATATGAAACCAATGGTGGTACAGTTTACGATACCGCTCAAGTTCCTTATATGGATCAAATTCCAAATCCTGGAATTCCAGTGAAAGAGGGATATATATTTGGAGGATGGTATGCTGATGCAGAATTAACATTACCTTATGAGTTTTTAGATATGCCAGCTTCAGATATGACTGTTTATGCTAAATGGGTTGCTGAAGAAGGATTCTATCCAATTGATTTATTACTCATCAATCAACCAGCAGAACCAGTTACTGTTCATGGTGTCATCTATTATGTCTTCCCAGATGCAGGAAATCCTGGATTCTACTTATATGATGGTACAGGATATATTTTCGTGCTTCATTTAAGTACTGGCTTCATGGTTGGTGATGGAATAGAAGTAACAGCTTCATTCGATTTATTTGAAAATACACCACAACTTGTTGATGTTACAAATATCACGCCTGATGGTACATTTACAACAATGCCGAACTTTTCAGAAATGTTATTAGAATATTTGACTCAAGTTCCTGAAGAAAATCTTGATATTTATGGAACACCTGTCTTAATTACTGGCGTTGTTGGTAATAACGGACCTGATTATTATTTGACTGTTTTAAGTTCTAATGATGTGGTAATGATAAACTACAAGTCGTATCTACCTATGTCCAATCCATTTGAAACACTAGTTGGACAAACTGTAACGATTCAGGCTATTATTCATGATTACAATGGATATTCACATCAATGGCATATTCTATATAATTCAGGAGCAAGTATCGAAGTGACCGAGTTAACTGATCAAGAAAAACTTGACTTGCTCGTAGCGTTTGCTACTGAAATGCTTGATAATGAAGTGTTCTATAATGGACAAAACTTTATGATTCCAGAAAGTGAACCAGTTTATGGTGCATCGTTAGCTGCAGAAACATTTGGTGACAATGCATCTTATTACGATCCAACAACTGGTGAATTTGTCTTTATACCTGTTGAAATTGAAATAGGCCTAAGAATTACTGTAACGATTGGTGAACTTTCAGAAATCTTTGATTTGACGATTATTTTAAGACCTATTGAAACAATGACTGTGGCAGAATTCTTAATGTCAGATGATATGGAAATGCATGAAGTAGTTGGTGTTGTTATCTTTGTAGCTACCGATACGGATATGCAAATGATGGTCATTGCAGATGAAACTGGTATTTTAGGAGTTGTATCATCAAGTGTTGTTGAAGTTGGGGACTCTATTAGAGTTCTTGGTTATAAGATGATGCAGGATGGTGCAGCACTACTAGCTAATGATCCGGAAATGACACTTGTTGAAATTATTGATCATGACCAGGATGTTCCAATTGATCCAATTGCAATAACTGTTGAACAGTTTAATTCTTTAGATCCTAATAATCCTGTTTATTGGCTTCAATATTTTGAAATTTCAGGAGTTTTACAATATGATCAGTTTAAGCGTACTATTTTCTTAGAAGATGGAATGATTGGGATGCCAATCTTTGCATTCGATATGAATGCACAAAATTTATTAAATACATTTACAGGTTTAGAAATAAGAATTAGAGGTATTAGTTTACCAAGTTTTGATCAAGAAGGATCTCAATTGATGCTTGTATTCTCAGGAAGACCTGAAGATATTATTCTTGATTATACTGATGTAGAATTACTTGATGCGATTGCACAAATATTAACTGATTACCTTGGTGGTTATACATATTTTCCAGGACAAATCATTGAGTTACCAAGAGATCACCCTGCTGCACCTATTACTATGACTTATGAACTCTTGGGTGATGATATAGGGTTACTTGATTTATTGACTGGAGAAATTTCGCCAACAATCGAAAGCGAAATAACTTTTGATTTACATGCAACTTTAACTTATGGTGAATTAACACAAATTACAATTATTGAAATTCATGTTGCACCTATGAGTATATTATCGGTTACCGATTTTTATCAGTTGACTGATTATGAAAATTCTTATTATGTTCAGGGTGTTGTTATCCTTATCCAACCACCTGAAATTATGGTGATGGGTATAGATGAGCATAATTTTACTACGGTAATGATTGCAGATGAACACAGTGTTGCTACGGTGATGATTACTGAAATCGTCAATCTAGGAGATTTAATTATTGTCAATGGATATAAGGAACACGATGGTGGAATTGTTATTGTTTCAGGTAATCCAGAAGAAACATTTGTTGAAATTGTTTCACATGATAATCCTCATCCAATGACGAAAGAAGTCATTTCGATGTCTGATTTCTTAGATATCGATATGACACTTCCTGAAAATATGATGCATTATTATCAAATCTCAGGTACGCTTGTAGAAAATGAAGAATATCACGTCTTCTTTATACAAGATGGAGAATTAAATGTTTCTATTTTCCCAATCAGTCAAGAAGCATATATGGGATTATTACAATTCAAAGATATGGATGTACTAGTTTCTGGTTTATCATTCCCAAATTCTGAAGTTGGAAACATGTTAATGTTCACAAACTATCCTGGAGATCTCGTTCCAAATATGACACCTGAAGGATTTGCAGCATATATAGAAGATTTAACAATAAGTAATCACCTAGATGCTGAATTTAGACCAGGTACCATGCATATATTAGAAGATGATTTCCCACCATTTTTATTAACAATTGTTTATGAAGTTACAAGTAACGCAGAACTTTATAACCTTGAAACAGGTATGATTTCTGCTGATATTGATACACCTACATATATTGATATTACAGCAACTATTTATATTGATGGAGTTTATTACGATGAATTTAGTTTTCAAATTCATGTCGTACCTGTACCAATTTTAACAGTTACAGAATTCTTTAATTTAACTGATAATGAGAATGAATATTTGGTTGAAGGTATTGTGGTATATATTCAACCTGAACAAAACCTAGTCATGATTGCTGATGCAGATCATGTGATTATGGTGATGAGTGAAGAAACAGTTCATTTAGGCGACCTAATCAAGGCTAGAGGTTTTAGAATGGATAGCCAAGGTATGATTATGTTGGTTGGTAATCCAGCTGAAACAATCGTGGCTATTGTTAGCAATGGTAATTTTAATCCATTAGTGGGACAGGAGATCTCGTTATCTGACTTTATGATGCTTAACCCATATGATTCTGCAAATAGCTTAATTTATTATGAATTTGTAGCAACACTTCGTGAAGATACATACAATCATATGTTCTATTTAGATGATGGAGAAAATCAAGTTCCAATCTTTGCACAACGCCCTGAAGACTACGCAATGCTTCAGACCTACAGTGAACGATTGGTTCGTCTAAGAGGTCTTTCTATGAACGCCGGGGATGCTGGAATGCTGATGATCCTCTTCATTAATTTACCAGGCGATATTGAATTACCTTACACAGTTGATGAATATGTTGATTTGCTAGCAACTGAATTACCACAAAAATATGATGATATGTTCTTTATACCCGGACAGACATATTTATTACCTACGAGTGATCCCGATTATGCAATTACGTTTAGTTATGAATTGCTTGGATTAAATGCTGATAAATATAATATAGCAACAGGACTAATTTCTGGCGATATTGTTACAGCGTTAGATATTGAAGTAACAGCAACTATTCAAGGTGGATCAACAACACAAATTGTTGTCTTAATATTCCATGTTATACCTCCTGTAGTTGTTACTATTGATGGTTTTATTAATGGTACAACTGATGTTTTATACCAAATTCAAGGTATTGTTTTAATCTCAATGCCAGATGAAAAAGATGGTGCAACACTTATCGCTGATGCTACAGGACAAGTCTTTGTTGTATATCCTATGCCTGTTTATGTTGGTGATGAAGTTATACTAGTAGGCTATCAAGAACTTTTTGAAGGTATGATGGTACTTGGTGTAGAACACAAAGTTTTACTTGTTGACACATTATCATCTAATAATACTTTACCTGTTACCCCAATAGTACAAACGATTGATGACTTATATAATATTGATATGACTGATATAGCAAACTGGGGATTATATGTAGAAGTTACAGGATTTATTTCTGTGTATGATGAATATGATTATATCTATATTTCAATTGCTGATGGTTTCAATGGAGAAAATACATTTGAAATATCTGCTGCAACTAAAGATGTTATGGAAATGTTATATGAATATAATGGATTAGAAGTAATACTCAGAGGATTCTTGTTACCTGACTATAGTGATGATTATATGAACCCTTATCCAATGTTATTTTTCACAGGATATGAAGGTAGCTTAGAATTGAATTATTCAACGGATCAAGAAAAGATCGAGGCTTTAATTAATTTGGGTCATTTCTTCTTAGAATCAGAACCATTTAGTCCTGGTGATGACTTGATGTTACCTCCAGAATTTCCAGTTTTAGGTGCAACAGTAGTTTGGGAAATTGTCTCTGGACCTGCAGAAATTTATGATTTTGAAACAGGAATGATTGCAGATGTTTTGACGATACAGACGCTAATATTTAGCGCAGAAATTACCGTTGGTACAACAATAGTTAATCAGCAATTTGATGTTGTTATCGAACCAATACCTATCTTAACAATTTCTGATTTTTATATGACTTGGTATAACGAATCAGCAAAGATTCAAGGTGTTGTCACTGCCATCATTGATGATTATCGTTCGATTTTAATGGATGGTTCAGGAATGATTTTAATTGATAATTATGTTGGTTTAAATGTTGGTGATGAAATTGTTGTTTATGGTGAACATCAAGTATCTGAAATGACAGACCTTATGAATGGTGAAAATGGTGGATTCTACGATGTATTAAATACTGGAGTTACACCTACGATTCCAGTATCACCAATGACATTGGAAGATATTGCAAACTTCATGGGGCCACTTAGTGTATTGCATATGCAATATGTTAATTTAGTTGGCAGACTGTATTTTTCTAACGATGATAACTTATTTCATATAACTAATGGATCACAAATGATTTATATCTTTAATAATGATCCCGATGTATATGCATTACTCAATTCATTTCTAGATACTGATGTTTCTCTATTTGCTTATACTTACATGCTTGATAATTTCTATCACGGATTAAATTGGTCAGTATTCTTTGCTGGCGAAAGTGGAGAGATTTCTTTTCATGCGCTTAGTGACGATGAAGTTGTTGATATGCTAACAGCTCAAGTTGATCAACTCTTCAGTATGGGATTTGATCCAAACACTTCTCCAGTGCTTCCTGATTCAAATCCTATTTATGGTGGAGCAATTAGCTATGCAACTTATGGCCCTAATGCAATTTACGCAACGCTTTATGGAAACGAATTAGCAATTGGTAATCCACTTGTATCTGTTTTAGTAGATATGGAAGTTACGGTTACTTACGGATTAGAATCTAGAGTTTTATATCTATCACTAGCTATTCAAGTAGGTGATAATCCTTATGGAGTTGCTGCGGGCAGTTTAGGTGTGATACCTTCTTCCTTAGAATCAACAATGATTGCAGATTTATTTGGTGGCTTTTATATATCAGAGGTTGCTAGAGAAAATGATTTCATTAGCGGAACAAATTTAATCGTTGATTTATCTTTTCCTGCACCATCTGTAGTTGGAGCTGATTATTATACTTTACAATATTATGATGATGTAACTGAAACATGGATTGATTTTGATTATGAGTCATTTACACCACTTACAACAATGAATGACAATTTCAGTTTAAACTTAGATGAAGGTTACACATTTAGACTTATAACATCAGGTGTTATAGGCGGTGAACTGGTATCAAATAGTGTCGAAGTTCCTTATACATTAATTGAAACGAATTTTACAGGATGGTCCTTAGATATGAGTATGTTTATCTCTGGTGTGATGTATCCATATGAAGGATGTGGTTTAACTGCAGAAGCATATGTTTCGGATCTAGATGGCAATGTATTAAGTGATCCTTTGAATTATCAATGGTATCGTGTTAATCCTTATACATTTGAAATGACAGAAATTATGAGTGCAACCAATCAAACATATATAACTAACTCAGATGATATTGGATATCTTATATTGGTTAAGATTTCTGGTGACGAAGTCAATGTTGGTGGATTCACGCAAGTATTAAGTGATGACACGATAAAACTTTATAATCCTGGATTTATTAATCAGGTTAGTGTATTGGGATTTAATTTAAATTTAGGTTTTACTGTTGACTCAATTGATGTGTTGGATTATATACATATTTATGATCAAGATTATAATGAATTAACAATTGGAACGATATCACCAACCATCAATCCAGCAATCTTTACAATAGAGATGGATTTATCTGGTGTATCAGAAATTACGATTAATATTGAAAACGATGCGTGGGTATTAGGTACATTCGAAATATTTGAGTACGGAATGCCAGGACTTTCCTTTTATTTCAAATGATTTAGATTTGAATACATAAATATTATTATTGATTGAGGATGAGTTCTTGAATTCATCCTTTTTCTTGTTAAAAAGAAGCCACATCATAATAAAAATATGGTATCATAATTACATGAAATCAATATAAGGGGATATGATATGTATTTTTTAAACATTGAAACAAACATCATTTCTATTCTAATGCTATTCACTTTGTATTTTAGTTTACATAAGCAAGTGAATAAACAAGAATTTATCAATCGTATTTTTATCACGCTAGTGTGGTTAAATATGCTGATTTTAGTAGTTGATTCATTTCAGATAGATTTTAATGGTATAAATACTGTTTTTGGATTCATCATACTTCATATTAGCACAGGAATTTATTATTTCTTGAATCCGATTATTCCTCTAGTCTGGCTATTTTATGTTGATTTCCATATATTTAGAAATCGTAGACGCATATTCAAAATTTTATATTTTAGTTTACCCTTCATATTAATTCATACGATATTTATTATGTTAAGTATTTCAGGAGACTTTATTTATCATATTGATTCTCTAAGCAATTATACAAGAGGTAGTTGGTTTTGGATTTCACCAGTGATTTCATTTAGTTTTGTGTTTATAGCAACAGGACTAATCGTAGCATACCGTAAAAAGGTTAAGAAAAATGAAGTATTACCTTTATTGTTATTTGCAGTTCCACCCACTATCGCAGGCTTCATTCAAATTGCAGTTCCTGGTACAGCAATTATCTGGCCATCGATGACCATTTCCATATTGATTGTCTATATCTACATTCAATCAAAATTGACAACAACTGATTTTCTGACGGGACTATATAACAGAAGAGAATATGAAAATCAATTATCCTTAATGGAAAAACTCAAAGGTAAAAATTTAAAAATGGGTGGCATTGTTGCTGATATTGATAATTTCAAAAATATCAATGATCAATTTGGGCATCATATCGGTGATGAAGCATTAGTCACCATGGGCGATATCCTTAAAGAATGTGTTAGAAAAGATGATTTTGTAGCAAGACTTGGTGGCGATGAGTTTACTATTGTAGCTATGAATCAGGACGAGAAGACACTAAAAGAGATCGTTGATCGAATTGAAGAAAAATTAAGTGTATTCAATAAATCAAATGAGAATTCTTACCAAATAAATGTAAGTATTGGATATGATATCTATAATGTTCAAAGGTTTGAAACAATGGAGAAATTTTTCATTCATTTGGACCATAAAATGTATGAAAGTAAAAAAAATAATAAAGAAAATATAAAATAACAAGCTTCGGCTTGTTTTTTTTCTTATTTATAGATGAATTTATAATCTTTATTATATTATTTGACATCTGTCAGCTAACCTTTATAATGAAGATGATAACATCTATTGCAAGGAGCTCAACCCAATGAAATTAAAAGCGATGAAATATCGACTAGGCGATCAAACAAAGCTCTCTAATCTAAAAAAAGGACAAAAGGCCAAAGTGGTCTTTTTAAACACGGAAAATAAAGCATTAAGAAGAAGACTCTTAGATATGGGTATTACTGAAGGTGTTCTAATTAAAATTAAAAAAATTGCACCTTTGGGAGATCCAATTGATATTGAAATCAGAGGATATGAACTTTGTCTGAGAAAATTTGATATGTCATTAATTGATGTCGAGGTGATTTCATGAGAATCGCACTCGTTGGAAATCAAAATTCCGGAAAGACAACACTGTTTAATCTATTAACTGGAACGAATCAGAAAATTGGTAATTGGCCTGGAGTTACGATTGAAAGAAAAGTAGGAGCAATTCGGGGAACAGATTTTGAGATTGTCGACTTACCAGGCATTTATTCACTTTCACCTTATAGCATAGAAGAAGAGATTTCTACCAAGTTCTTGTTTGAAGAAAATGTCGATCTTATTTTAAATATTATTGATTCAACCTCAATCGAACGCAGCTTGTATTTAACAACACAATTATTGGAGTTAAAGATACCGATGATCATCGCGCTCAATATGAGTGATATCGCCGATAAAAGAGGCATACACATTGATTTAAAGACCTTAGAGAACAGATTAGATACGACAATCATCTCCATTTCTGCACTTAAGAAAACAAATGTATTCAATTTAATTCAATACATTAAAATGGGAGATTATAGAAAAAATTATTATCAACATGTCTATGATCATGAGTTAGAAGATTACATCGATAAAATAAAAAGTATAACAGATTCAAAACATCCTCGTTTTCTTGCAGTAAAACTTATTGAAGATGATCCATTATTTATAGACTATCAAACCGAAGAAACAAAAAAATTAGTTAAAGAGCTCTCATCAAAGTATATCAGAGATATGGAACAAGTCATTGCTGATGAAAGATATAGATATATCGAAAATATAAGAGATGAAGCAGTTACTGCGAAGCATGATCAAATGACATGGACTGATCGCATTGATAATGTTTTATTGCACCGGATATTAGCAATCCCAATATTTGTTATCGTGATGTTTAGTGTTTATTACTTGGCAGCTGGACCAGTTGGTCAGTTTACTGTGAATTTTGTTGGGCATTACGTGCGTATATTTAGTGATTGGACACGTGTGTTATTAACTGATTTTGGAGCTTCACCATGGTCTGTGAGCTTGGTTGTAGATGGTATGCTTGCTGGTGTAGGAGCCATTTTAAATTTTTTGCCACAGCTTGTTATTCTATTTCTGTTGATTTCACTTCTTGAAACAACAGGTTATATGTCTAGAATTGCATTTTTCTTAGACCGCATTTTTCAAAAAGTTGGTTTATCTGGTAAATCACTCATCCCCTTTATTATCGGCAGTGGTTGTAGTGTTCCTGCGATTATGTCAGCTCGGACAATTAATGATGAAACAGAAAAAAGAATGACAATTATGTTGACTCCGTTTATTCCATGTAGTGCTAAACTACCCATCATCACACTTTTTGCTGGGTATTTCTTTGGAAAAAATTCAGGATGGGTTAGTGCATCACTCTATTTCTTTGCAATCATGGTTATATTTCTATCAGCTTTCATTATGAAAAAGTACTGGTTCAAAGGTAAGGTATCAAGTTTTATCCTTGAACTTCCAGATTATAAACTACCTAATATAAAATTTGTTGCATATGATGTTTTTGATAAAGTTAAAGCGTTTATTCAACAAGCGGGATCTATCATTTTACTCGCATCAATCGTCGTTTGGTTTTTAATTAGTTTTTCTTGGACAATGCATTATGGTATTGATGCTGAATATAGCATTTTAGCATCAATTGGTAAGGTTTTGGCTTGGATTTTTTATCCTATGTTAGGTAATTATAGTTGGGGTGCTGCTGTATCAGCGATTCAAGGTTTAGTTGCAAAAGAACAGATTGTTGCATCCATGGCAATTATAGCTGGATATTCTGAACAAACATCTCAAGGTTTATTAATTTTTGGAAGTGCAGCATTCTCATTTTTTACTCCTGCATCTGCGTATGCATTTATGGTATTCAATTTATTTAGTGCACCTTGTTTAGGAGCTATTGGAGCCATGCATAAGGAATTGGGAACAACTAAAAAAATGTGGCAAGCAGTCATATTCCAAACAGGTATGGCCTGGATATTAGCAGTTATCGTATATCAGATAGGTCATTTGATTGAGGTGATATTATGAGTTTAGCTGATGTGATTATTTTAGTTGTCGTTTTAGCGATTGTCACATTAATCATTTACCGAATGGTTAAGAAAAAAGATGAAAGCATATGTGCAAATTGTGCGTATGCAAAAGGTTGTAATGACAATTGTTCACCAAAGAAAAAAACGATATCGCGTTGATATCGTTTTTTATATTTAATCTCTATTTTTTGGTTGGTTGACAACAACTTGTGGAAATGGAATTTCAATATCATTATCATCAAGAAGTTTTTTAATTCTTTTTCTGATTTCTCTTTCAACAGCATAATGTTGTTCTGGTAGTGTTTTTGCGATAACACGAAGATTGACGCTACTATTCGCAAGTTCAATGACTCCCAAAACTTGAGGATCTTCGATAATCATTGGATAATCTGCTCTAACCTTAGGTAATTCTGCATTTAGAAGATCAATTGTTGTTTGTGCATCTTCCTGATATGCAATTCCAAATTCAACAATTGCAACAGAGAAATGTCTCGAGTAATTGATTAAGGTTGAGATTTCCCCATTTGAAACAATTTTAGTATCACCTTTCCAATTTCTAATTCTTGTCGTTTTTAAGCCAATATCAACAACATCGCCTTTAAATCCTTGAACCTCGATCTTGTCTCCAACATCGAAATGGTGTTCAAAAACAATAAAGAATCCACTAATTAAATCATTGATAAACTTTTGAGCACCTAACCCAATAACTAATCCTAAAATACCAAGACCAGCAAGAGCAGGAGCAACATTGACACCCCAAATTGCTAAAACAACTAAAATAGCAACAATGGATACGATATATTTAATAATACTGTTAACAACTTTCGCAATGGTTTGTTTACGTTTCTTCATTGGGCTTTCTTTCTTACCAACATTGAGTAATGACATTTTAGCTATTCTCATGATGAGTAAGGCAAAAAAGATGACGAGTAAACTACTAACGGCAGAACCCATATTTGCTGCAATAAGCGTATCAACATCTGTAAAAAGTGTTTCAATGTAGGTTAATAAATTATAATCCCACATATATAGTAAGAAGAAAATTGCAGTTGTAATGAGTAAAAATGTGAGAAAATATAGGAAAACAACAAACCATTTGTTTATTGTTTCAGCTTTTCGCTTTAAAAAAAGTCTCCCCAAAAATAATATAATAAGAATGCCGACAACGATAGAAACAGTAAGTCCTATGTTTAAAGCGACTGATGCAAATAATAAATTAAAGCTCATAAAAAATCTCCTTTCGCTTTTTATTTTATTATACCATGTTTATAAATAATGAGTGAAGTAAGGCTATCTAAAAAAAATATTAATAAATTTCCAATTTTTTGTTTTTAATTCACTCATAAAAGTGTTAAAATAGATTTGCATTTTGAAAGGTGGTTCATTCGTGGAAAAAGATCATAAACTCACACCATTTTACACAAAATTATTTGAATATGCTACCTCTAATATCGTTTGTCATGATGTTCCTGGCCACAAGCTAGGGCAAGTTCATAACGATATGATGGACTATGCTGGTCAAAAGATGTTTACACTAGACGCAAATGCACCTAGAGGTCTTGACAATCTGAATCGTCCTACGGGTGTCATTCAAGAAGCTGCAGAATTGATGGCTGATGCTTTTGGTGCGGAAAAAGCGTATTTTCTTACGGGTGGAACAACGATGGGTATTTTATCCATGATCATGTCAACTTGTCGAGCAAAAGAAAAAATAATATTACCAAGAAATGTACATAAATCAGCAATTAATGCATTGATACTAAGTGGTGCTATTCCTGTTTTTTTAAAACCTTATATTGATCAAGAATTAGGAATTGCAAATCATATTGAATTTGACGATGTTAAAAAAGCTATTTTAGACAATCCCGATGCAAAGGCGGTTTTTGTAATTAACCCTACCTATTTTGGAGCGACTAGTAATCTAAAAAAAATTGTAGATTATGCGCATGATAAAGATATGATGGTAATCGTTGATGAAGCGCATGGATCGCATTTTCCATTTTCAGATCGACTACCAGTTGGTGCAATGGAAGCTGGTGCAGACATGAGTTCATGTTCCCTACATAAAACCGTGGGATCTTTGACTCAAAGTTCGATATTAATTACTCAAGGCGCATTAGTTGATCATATTAGATTAAGATCAACAATCAACATGATTCAATCAACATCCCCATCAAGTTTATTACTATCAAGTCTTGATGTTGCAAGAAAAACAATTTACTTTGATGGACCTATTCAAATACCAAAATTAATTGAAATGGCAAAACAAACAAGAACTCAAATAGATTTAATTCCAGGAATTAGATCAATTGGAAAAGCTGACTTTGTAAAGAAAAGAGCATTTAACTATGATGAAACTAAGATTATTGTCAAAGTTTCTGGATTAGGGATTACAGGTTTTGATGTTTATAAAGAATTATTTGATGAACATCATATCCAATTAGAACTTGCAGAAACACACTTGATTTTAGCAGTCCTTTCTATTGGTACTTCACAAAAAGATTTGGATGCACTTGTTATTGCACTACAAAAGATTTCAGATAAATATATGCCTATGGAACTCGAACCCTTACAACCTAAGATTAAATACATCTTTCCTGAAGCCTATACGAGACCAAGAGAAGCGTATCATGCTCCTAAAAAGTATGTACCACTCAATCAAGCAGTCGATGAGATTTCAGCTGAATCAATCATGATTTACCCACCGGGGATTCCAATTGTTATTCCGGGTGAAATTATTAGTCAAGATGTCCTTGACGACCTAGATTTCTATCAACGTAGCGGATCAATTATATTAAGTGATACCGAAGGCGGATACATAAAAATAATCGATAAAGAATATTGGGAAAAGTGGAGTGAATTATATGAAGATGAATAAAGTAGATTTATCTTTTCAGAGTTGTAAAAGTACATATGAAGAAGCGGATGTTGTTATTTTTAGCGTTCCGATGGATGCGACAACATCATTTAGACCAGGAACGAGATTTGCAGGCAATGCAATTCGTGTGGATTCAATTGGTGTTGAATGGTACTCACCATATCGAGAAAGAGATTTAAATGAATTTAAAACTACTGACATAGGAGATCTTGATCTACCTATTGGTGCAGTTGAAGATGCCCTAGATATTATCTATGAAACAACAAAACAAATTCTAGATGATGGAAAAACACCGATGATGGTTGGTGGTGAACATTTGGTAAGTTATCCGGTTATTAAAGCGGTTTATGAAAAATATCCGAATCTGCATATCCTTCATTTTGACGCGCACACCGATTTAAGAGAAGAATTCTTTGGTAGAAAGTTATCACATGCGACATTTATGAGACACGTTCATGGATTTGTTGGTGATGGTAGAATTTATCAATTTGGTATTAGAAGCGGTGAAAAACCAGAATTTGATTGGGCTAAAAGTGGCCATGTCACTATGAGAAAATTTGATTTTGAAGGACTTGATAAAGTCATTGAAAAACTCAAAAACGTTCCTGTATATATAACGATTGATTTAGATGTACTAGATCCATCAGTATTCCCTGGAACAGGCACACCAGAAGCTGGTGGCATGCAATATAAAGATTTACTTTCAGCATTTGATCAATTTGAAAAATTAAACCATTTGGTTGGTGCTGATTTTGTAGAATTATCACCAATGTTAGATCCAAGTGGAGCCTCAACAGCTGTAGCTGCTAAGACTTTACGAGAAATGGTTTTGATTCTTCAAAAAAATCTTGAAAAAAGAAAGTAATTCAATAAGATAAAAATAAAGGAACGACATAGAATTTATTCTATTAAGTCATTCCTTTTTCTTTAGGTTATTCGTATTTTTTAAATTCATCCTGCAGAATATAATAGGATTGTTTGAGACGCTCATGATAAATTGGTATATTCCATGTATCCCAAGTATATGCGTTCATTTGGATTAAAGTAACATCAGAAGGTGAAGAAACGATTGCTGCTCCAATATCTAAATTCTTGATAGGAATTGATTCAAATCCATCAAATGCATAGAAATCACCTAATTGCATTTTTGATGATGGGTCAGAAATATTGAGCAAAGCCCAAGGTATCTGAATCTCAATTTGATGATCATTAATATAAAAGTCTGATAATGAATCATATGAATCACTTTGGGGATTGCCGTTTCCGTAATGTAGGCGACCAGTTTCATAAGAGTCAAATGGCATAGTGACTTGATCAACAGGTAAATAGATTTGTCTAGATAAAGCAAGAAGCATTGAATTGAAAATACCACTATTTTTATTATGATAATCTACATTCACAGGTAAGTAATTATATAATTCAGAGTTAAAATAATAAAATGTATCATAATAAGCATCAACAGTAATTCTAGAATTTTCTTGTCCATCTATTTCAATTAGAAAATCTGCATCCTCGCTAAATGAAATATTTGAATTCATAAGATGATCATTGCCTTGATTAGCTATTGTATGAATTGGAATATAGAGTTTCTCACTATCGAAGTCAAAGTCAGTAGCATTGATATAAAGATATAGGTAACGCACATCACTTTGAATTGATAAATCTATTTGATCATCTGAATAAACTGGTGTGATTTCATTCCATTCTTCAAAGTTTCCATCTGGATAAAATATTCTTTCAACACTGCCTGGTTCAAAACCCATCAAGCCAAACATTTGTTCGTTTGTTTGGACATTTGACCAAAATGGTCGTCTATGTGATAAGTCAAAATCTAATGTGTTCCATGTGCGTTTAAACCATTCATCTTGCCAAGCAAAGACTAATCCCCCCATATAATTTTCATCATAGATATCTTCAAGGAGTGCAGATAAGAATTCTCCTTGCATTTGTTCTGTGACATTTCCTTGATTATATCCTGAATATTTTGCTTCATGTGCTTTACCTCTTGAAGCAGGAATACCAAATTCAGCGACCAGAATAGGCATTGTGTGATATTGAAATAAATCTCTTAAGTATGCCTTATATGTATTAATTTGATCATTTTCATCGATAAACTCTCGATAATTATCAGAATAATTCATAAATTCAGGGTAATAGGGATAAATATGATAAGAGGCAAACATCCCGGGAATAAATGCTTCTGTAGCTTTAATATTTTCAGTATCAACAGATACAAGATCATCATTAAAAAAAGGTTCATTGGGATGTGATAGTGGATCTGTAGTTAACCAGTTTGTATAAGAAACCGGGCGCATCATTTGATAAGTCTCCATTTCATAGCTTACAATAGCATCTCCAAATTCAGCAAGAAATACCTCAAAAGGAGAAGCTTGAGGTATCGTCATCAAATAATCGCCTGCATAAGATGTCTTCGTTGGGTTATTTGAATTTGTTGATACCACGAAATCTGGGGACCATTCAACACCTAAAATCCATCCAATGATATATTTGGAAACATCATTAGAATAAGCTCCATAGGCAACACCTGATTTTTGATCTAATGTAGCATTTCCATGGAAAATATCAACAAGGTCTATGCCACCATTAATCATTTCGTTAACGATTTGTTCATCATTAGCATAAGCATCACCTAATGCACCTGATGTATCCTCATTCATCCAAAGACCCTGCATGACATATAATGGTTTATCTTTGTTTTGATTGAATTCATAAAGCGCATCATAAAATGCCGGCATCATGGTTGTATAAACTCTGATAACATCAGAATTCATTTCATAGATGTAGTCAAACCATCTTAAATATTCTTGTTTAGTAATTGCAAGTTCACCTGGAAAATATCCAGGTTTGGCTGCACCAATATTTACACCAGTTAAAAATTTTTGTTCGAATTTACTATTTCTGTAGATCAAGAAATCTCGTCCATCAACTTTTGAAACAAATGAAATACCATCTTCTTCATAGACATCTCGAGATTGTCTAATCAAAAAAAGCACAAGAAAAGATGCAAAAGTAATGAGTAGTATTGAAAGTGATATGAAAATAATTCTTTTTTGCACTATTTTTCTCCTTTTACTGCTTGTTTGATTAAATCAAAAAGATAAAAAATGATATTACATATTCATTCTAACCTAAAATGTAATAACTAGTTAACTTAATGCAAATACGGATATACTTTGTTTTAGAGGTATAATAAAGAATAGAATGGAGGTTAACTTATATGAAAAAAAGAAGTAAGCAACTATTTAGAGATCTTAAGAAACAAGCACATCAAAATGAAGATACAGAGCTTAATAAAGTTGAAGATACCTTAGAAAAAGTTGAATTATATCAAGCATTCAAGAAACAGGCTGTAAAAGTTGAAAAAGTGACGAGTGAACATATCAATTTGGATACACCCATTTATGGTATTTTAGATTCAAATTTCAAAACGATGACATTTAGAGCGAATGAGTATCTTGTGGCGGATGATTTACTGATGATTGATCAAATCGTTTATAAAGTCGAATCTATACGTGATGATTCAATTCATCATCCTATTGTTATAGATGAAGTTGAACACCAAGCGGAATGCAAGGTTGCAGTTATCAAAAAAGTATAAAAAACAGAAGTCATAACAATAAAATGGAGGATTTTTGATGAAAGTATTGTTTATTGGTGGTAGTGGAACCATTAGCACACAAGTATCAAAACTAGCTATTGAAAAAAAGATTGATCTTTATGTGATCAATAGGGGAAAACAAAACGATAAATTACCCAAAGAAGTAAAAATACTTAAAGGAGATATAAATAACATTGATGAAATTAAAAAACTGTTAGAAGGATTTTACTTCGATGTGATTGTTTCCTGGATTTCTTTTACAGTTGATCATGTCAAACGTGATTATCTTTTATTCAAAGGACATACAAAACAGTATGTTTTCATTAGTAGTGCTTCAGCGTATTTAAAACCACTTCCTTTTTTACCAATTACTGAAGATATGCCTTTAGGAAACAAATACTGGGAATATAGTGAAAATAAAAAGAAGTGTGAAGAGTACTTGTTAGGTATACATAACGATGAATTTAATGTTACAATCATCAGACCTTCTCATACTTATGATGAAAAAATGATAGTAGCTCAATTGAAAAGTAGAGAATACCCATACACGATGATTGACCGTATGTTAAACAACAAACCAATCATCTTGACAAATGATGGAAAGAGTTTATGGACATTGACCTATAGTGGGGATTTTGCATATGCATTTCTTGATATTCTAGGAAATGAAAAAACGTATGGTAACTTCTATCATTTAACGAGTGATAAAGTCTACACATGGGAAAAAATCAATGAGTTTATTTGTGATGCAGTAGGTGTTAAACCTAATGTCATTTATATTCCTATTGATTTCATTTTGAAGCATTTTCCTGAATATAAAGATGAAATATATGGCGACAAACTGACTAGTGCTGTATTTGATAACAGTAAAATCAAATCAGTCGCACCACATTATAAGTCTGTCACAGAATATAGCGATATTGTAAAATTAGCAGTCAGAAGGTTATTAGATCACAAAGAGCTTCAAGAAATAGATGAAGTATTTAATCAAAGATACGATGCATTGATTAATGACTATTTGAAATCTAAATAAAATCAATAATTATAGTTAAAAGAGAAAGTTGACATTTTCTCTTTTTTTAATGTTTTATTTCACATAGTCTTTAAGAAAATAATAATTATAAATAAGACAAAAATGGCTTTATAAAGGCATAAAATAAGATTATGGAAACTATTAAATATTATTAAACCATCAGTCAAGCAAAGCTTTTGAATTCACCTCCCTCCTTTAGTATAATAAGAGTGCAAAATAGAAGGAGAGGTTACTCATGTTATTTAATGATTATGATCCACTTAAGAAAAAACAACTTCAAATTTTAGATGATAAAGGTGTAATTGTTACACCAAAACTAGAACCTAAAATTGCAAAAGAAGAACTTATAAAAATGTATAAAACAATGGCTTTAGGTCGCATTGCTGATATTAAGGCTGTTCAATACCAAAGACAAGGTCGCATGCTTACCTATGCACCAAATAGAGGCCAAGAAGCAGCGCAAGTAGGCGCGATGGCTGCCTTGGAATCACAAGACTGGTTAGTACCTGCATTTAGAGAATTAAGTGCAATGCTTTATAAAGGTGTTACCTTAGAACAAGTCTTTCTTTATTGGTATGGCAACGAATGGGGAAACCATTTTGATGAAGGTGTAAAAGTATTACCTATTGATGTCATCATCGGTTCACAAGTTAACCATGCTGCAGGTATTGCTTATGCATCAAAGATTCTTAAAAAGAATGAAGTAGCATTAGCAACCATCGGTGATGGTGGAACTTCTCATGGAGAGTTTTATGAAGGTATGAATTTTGCTGCAACTTATGATGCACCCATGGTTGTTGTCATACAAAACAATCAATATGCAATCTCTACCCCAAGATCTAAGGCTACCAAAGCTGAAACACTCGCTCAAAAAGCGGTTGCTTTTGGTATACCTGGCATTCAAGTTGATGGTAATGACGTCTTAGCAGTTTATGTTGCTACAAAAGCTGCTGTTGATTATGTTAGATCAGGTAAAGGTCCAGTTTTAATAGAAGCTGTAACATATCGTTTAGGACCTCACACGACATCTGATGATCCTACAATATATCGTTCAGATGAAGAAGTTGCTTTATGGGAATCAAGAGATCCAATGATTCGCTTTAAGAAGTATTTGATCGATAAAGGATTGTGGACTGAAAAAGAAGATGAAGCATTAAATGTTGAACAACTCAAGTTTGTTGGAGATACATTTAAGAAAGTTGAAACTTCAGGATTATCTGAGTTAGAAGACATCTTTAAATATACATATGAAAAGATGACACCACAATTAGAACAACAATTAGCGGATTACAAGAAATATATAGAAGAAGGTGGAAAATAATATGGCAGTAATCACCTTATTAGAAGCAATTAATCAAGCATTAGACCAAAAAATGGCAGATGATTCAAGAATTGTTGTTTTTGGAGAAGATACAGGTTTTGAAGGTGGTGTCTTTAGAGTCACTGCAGGGCTACAAAAGAAATATGGTGTTGACCGTGTATTTGATACACCTATTGCTGAAGCAGCAATCACTGGTGGAGCAGTTGGGATGGCAATTAATGGATTAATTCCAATTGCTGAAATCCAATTTGATGGATTTGTGTTTCCTGGATACACAGAAATTGTCACACACATGGCAAGATATAGAAATAGAACACGTGGAGGATACTCATTACCACTTGTCGTAAGGTTTCCTGTCGGCGGAGGTATTAGAGCATTGGAACATCATTCTGAGAGTATAGAAACCCTTTTAGGGCATATTCCTGGATTAAAAGTTGTCATTCCATCAACACCTTATGATGCAAAAGGATTATTAATCTCTGCGATTGAAGATCCAGATCCAGTTATCTTTATGGAACCTAAACGAATTTATCGTTCAGGAAAACAAGAAGTACCTGAAGAAATGTATCGTATACCTATTGGAAAAGCAAAAGTGGTAAAAGAAGGTACAGATGTCACCGTTGTTGCATGGGGAGCTTTTGTTCGTGAAGTAGAAAAAGCAATCAAGTTGTTAGATGATGATATCAGTGTTGAACTCATTGATCTCAGATCAATCAGTCCAATTGATGAACAAACACTCATCAATTCAGTTAAAAAGACTGGAAGATTTATTGTTGTTCAAGAAGCAGTTAAGTCTTATGGACCTGGTGCTGAATTGATTGCAATGATTAATGAAAAAGCATTTTTATCACTTGAAGCGGCACCTGCAAGAGTGACAGGTTTTGATATCACTGTTCCACTTGCAAAAGGTGAACATTATCATTTTATTCAACCAGAGCGTATTGCAGCTGAAATTAAAAAAGTTACAAAGTTTTAAAAGGAGGATTAATTATTATGTATGATTTTAAATTTGCTGATATCGGTGAAGGAATTCATGAAGGCCGAATCTTAAAATGGAATTATAAAGTTGGCGATGAAGTCAAAGAAGGCGAAACACTTGTTATTGTTGAAACAGATAAAGTGAATGCTGAATTACCATCACCAGTTGATGGGATTGTCGTTAAATTAGGTGCCCAAGTAGGGGAGACAATTGAAGTTGGTCAAACGATTATTTTAATTGATGATGGAAGCGAAACTGAAGAAGAACCTAAAACAGAAGCATTAAAAGAAAGTAAGTCTGCTCCAGGAGTTATTGGAGAGATTGAAGTTTCATCTGAAGTCATGGCATCAAGCACGGAAAGTAAGCCAACGACTCAAGAAAACGAAAATAAAGTGTTAGCGACACCTGTCGCTAGACAACTCGCTAAAGATCTTGGTGTTGATATTAAAGGGGTCAATGGTTCAGGAGAAATGGGAAGAGTTTTAAAAGAGGATATATATCAAGCATCTGAACAAAAAAGAACACCTCAGACATTTACTGTGCCTAAGGTCAGTATTTCAGTTCAGGGTGAAGTCGAATATGTGCCTCTAACGAGCTTAAGAAAAACCATTGTAAAAAGTATGACATTATCTAAACAGATTATTCCTCATACTGTCTTAATGGATGAAGTTATTGTTGATGGGCTTGTTGAGCTTAGAAATAAGGTTAAAAAACAAGCCGCAGCAGAAGACATTAAATTAACCTATATGGCTTTCATTATGAAAGCAGTTGTTTTAGCGTTAAAGAAATTTCCTAATTTTAATGCAAGTTTTGATCAGGAAAATGAGCGTATGATCTATAAAAAATATGTCAATCTAGGCATGGCTGTTGATACACCTGTAGGATTGATTGTTCCTAACTTAAAAGATGCTGATCAAAAAAGCATTCTAGAATTAGCTAAGGAATTAAAAAGTGTTGCAGATCGTGCTGTTGATAGAACGATACAGCTAAAAGATCTTCAAAATACAACATTTACAATTACCAACTTTGGAGCTGCTGATGTTGCATATGGTACACCAATCATCAATCATCCTGAAGTTGGAATCTTAGGTATTGGTAAGATTGCACAAAAAGCAATTGTTGAAAATGGTGAGATTAGAGTAGCTTATGTGATGCCACTTTCACTTGCTGTAGATCATAGAGTTATTGATGGAGCAGACGCTGGAAGATTTTTATCTTACATTAAGTCTTTATTAAGTGACCCAATGATGTTATTATTAAGTTGAGGTGATGAGATGAAGACCTATGATATCATCGTTTTAGGTGGTGGACCTGGTGGATATGTAGCTGCAATTAAAGCAGCGCAACTAGGTGCCAAAGTAGCATTAATAGAAAAAGAAGTTGTTGGAGGCATTTGTTTAAATCATGGATGCATTCCAACTAAAACATTATTAAAGAATGCAAAGGTCTACAAGACTGTTAAGCATGCTGCTGATTATGGCGTTATGATTGATGGAAAGATCAATGTTGATTGGGCATCTATGCTTAAGAGAAAAAACATTGTTGTTAGGAAATTAACAATGGGTGTTTTTGGACTACTTAAGAAAAATGGTGTTGAAGTCTTTTCGGGATATGGAAAAGTATTAGCTAAAAATAAGGTTGAAGTTAACGGAGAAATCTTAGAGACTAAAAATCTGATTTTAGCAACCGGAGCAAGTCCTATCATTCCACCCATTCCTGGACTTAAAGAAGCATATGAACAAGGTATCGCAGTTACCAGTAGAGAACTATTAAAGATTGAAAAGATTCCTGAATCATTAGTTATTATTGGTGGTGGGGTTATTGGTTGTGAATTCGCAACTATTTTCTCATCATTAGGGTCGAAAGTAACAATCATTGAAAAACTTGATGGTATTTTACCGATGATGGATGATGATATTAGAAGTGCTTACACAAAGACACTTAAAAAAGATGGTATTGATATCTTTGCAAGTAGTGAAGTAAAAGGTGTTAAAAATCATGAAGTCATATATATATCAGAAGGTAATGAAGTTAAGATTAATGCTGAAACTATTTTAGTATCAGTTGGGATGAAAGCAAATACTCAAGGTCTTGAAGTTTTGAATCTTAAGATGGATCGTTCAGCTATTGAAACAAATCAATATTTGGAAACGAATGTTTCTAACGTTTATGCGATTGGTGATGTCAATGGAAAATTCATGCTTGCTCATGTCGCATCAGCTGAAGGATTAATTGTTGCTGAACATATTATGGGTGGAAAAAGAGAGATGCGTTATGATCGTGTTCCTAATGCTGTTTATGGATCTCCAGAAATCGCATCCATTGGTTTGACTGAAAAAGAAATTAAAGTACAAGGTATTTCATATAAAGTTTCAACTTTCCCACTCATGGCCAGCGGTAAAGCTTTGGCCGATAATGAAAAAGATGGCTTTATTAAGCTTATTGTAAGTGAAAAATATAAAGAAATATTAGGTGCACATATATTTTCATATAATGCATCAGATCTAATTTCTGAATTTGGAGTAACCCTTGAACTTGAAGGTACAGCTGTTGAGATTGCACATACAATCCATCCACATCCAACACTTTCAGAAATTATTATGGAAGCTGCACATGGTGCAGTTGACAAACCGATTCACATGTAAATTAATTCAATTTAGAAAGAGTTGGTTATTCGTTGTAACAACTCTTTTTTTATTGCTTGTTATATGTTAAAATAACGTCATGAAGGTTGTGAGCTATGAAATTTTTATTGCTTTATAATCCGGTTAGTGGACGGATTTCATTTAAGAAAAATATATCTAAAATCAAAAGAGCATTTGATGAATCAATTCATGAATTAGAAATTTATGAATCGAAGGCACCTAAAGATTTAGAAGTGTATGCAAAAAAAGAATCATCTAACTATGATGTTTTTTTAGTAGCTGGTGGAGATGGAACCATTAATGAAGTTGTTAATGGGATGATGAAATCTGATGTTAGACCTATACTTGCTGTTTTACCGAGTGGTACTGCAAATGATGTAGCAGCAATCTTGGGAATCAATAAGAGCATTAAACGATCTTTTAAAATTTTTTTTAATCAAGAACCAATCTTAATTGATGTTAATCAAATCAATGAGCAATACTTTATCTATACCGTTTCATCAGGTATTCTATCACGAGTTAGCTATGACGTTTCGAGAAGACATATAAAAAAATATGGGTATTTGGCATATGTGATAGCAGCCATGAAAGATTTGGTTTTAGATTACAGATATCCAATAAAAATTAATGCGAATGGACAAACTCATAATTGTGAGTGTGTCATGGTTTTAGGTTTAAGTACGAATCGTGTAGGTGGCGTGCGTTTGATAAACTTCTCGGATGCAAAATTAAATGATGGTTTATTTGAACTGAGATTCTTTAAAAGAGCCAAAAGATTATGGAAATTTAGATTTTTATCATCACTCATTAGAGGTGGTAAGCGTTTAGGAGAAGATATCCATTTGGTATCAGATCGTTTTTTGATTGAAACGAGTGATGATGTTAGATGGAATGCAGATGGTGAATATTCTTGTAATGGAGATATAGAAATTAAAACTTATAAAGAAGCAATTAGAGTTTTTGCAAGCGAAAGAACAATTAAGAAATATTTATAAGTGGTTAGGCCGAAATAGCTCAGGTGGTAGAGCAGCTGTCTCGTAATCAGCAGGTCGTAGGTTCGAGTCCTATTTTCGGCACCATTTCTAGCCACTTACAATTGCATATAAATCCCATAATAAAGACAAAAAGTTGATGAAAAAATTATCAACTTTTTTACTTAATAAAAGGTTTCATTTAAAGATTCAGCAATTAAAAATAACACTAATTAAGATATTCGTTCGGAATGAGTAAAAATAGGTCTTGTTACACACTTATAAGATGGATGTATAAATTTAAAAAGGATATTAACATGCTTATTATTTGAAACGAGAGGTAATATGCTCATAAATAGTACGAAATAGAACGATAACTATTGACAATGGTTCGAATTCGTACTATAATATAATTGAATTCGAATTCGATTTATCAAGATTGAAATAATAGGAGGAAATAAAATGTTTAAATTAAATGTTCTTGAAAGGTTTCACAAAGATGTTAAAAGAGATTTTCATCCAGCTGTAACAACAAAAATTAATAAAAGTGAAATGGATTTATTGCTTGTACTAAATGAGATGCCAAATCAACCATTTGGATTTTATGGACACCATATACATTTAGAAAAAAGCTCATTTAGCTATATTGTTGATTTATTGGTTTTAAAGGAATTAGTGATTAAGATTGAAGATGAAAATGATAAAAGGAAAAAGACACTTGAACTCACTTCGAAAGGCCGAGAAATTGTTCATGAATTAACAACCCAATATGAGGATTACTATCAAAAGAGAATCAGTATTTACTCTAAAGAAGAATTAAAACAATTAGAAGACGCTGTATCAGTAATAAAAGTTTTAAGTAGAAAAATGAAAAATTTTATTGATTCTGATGAGAATAAAATTCATTTCAAAGATCATAAACCAGGTCACTAATCAATAAATCATTCATGTTGTAAGAAGATATGAGAAACTAGTACTTTGCTATCATTTACTTGGAAGTAAAATCTTCTCACCACTGTATACTTTATTAGTTTCCCATATGAATCTCTTAATAGAGACAAAAAAGCGATGTAAATTATCGCTTTTTTATGCATTTTGAGGTTTGTTTAAAATCTCTTATTTGCTATGAAAATTGTTGCACCTACAATACCAATAATACCAATAATAATTTCTACAATCATAACAGTGTAATCTTTTTCAGTAGCAACAACATTAACAGCTTCATCTTGATTCATATTAGGCTGGACTCCGGGTTGAATTCTACCCGGTCTAGTACCTGGTGGAGTTTCAGGTTGAGTTCCACTTGTCGTTCCTAAAACACCTCCAAGACCTCCATTTGTGCTTTCTATTTCTCCAGATAATTGTGAAGATACATTTTCATTTCTTGCTTCCACAAAACTAATTAGTCCAGATGAAGTATCACTAAACAAGGCTAATTCAAAGGCTGTATACGTATAGAAAGAATTTGTATCTGCTTGAACATACTCATCTATCATGTCATATATTTCTTGAACTCTAGAACTAAATGTATCATTTTCACAATAACCATCGATAAGTTCTTGAATGTATCCATGATAGATTTCTAAATATTCATCGTTTGCAAGAATGGCTTCAACTAATGGAAAATTTGATAAGGTGCTTGAGACAGGTTCATCAATTAAAAATGTTACTGCTTGATCATCTGTCATTGATACACCGGGAAAACCGTTGAATATCATGTTTAAATCCCAAGGAATCCACTCAAATACTCCGTCATTATCGTAGAGATAATAGTTATGAAACATACTGCCTTGATAACTATCCATATGAACAGTATAAGTACTAATCGCAAGATATTTTAAATATTGATCAACATCAAAAACATCATCTAAACTCTCATTATTTTCGATTGCTGTTATTAATTCTAAGACGGAATCATTTGTATAAGTCGTTTCATTTTCTGGAAATAAACCGGTATAATCTGATCCATCAGCAGAAATGTATCCCAAATTTGATCCGGCTCCCATTTCGGGTTTATATAAATATCCGTCACTGCCACCAAAATTATTTTCTAAAAAATCATCATTCACATCTTCAACTGATAAATAGAGACCATAATATTCACCATTAATATAAAGTGCTGTAAATACAGTTCTTGATGAAACTGCATCTAATGCATCAAACATTTCATAGCCAATATATTCGGCCATCATCGTTGGATCTGCGAACAAATTATTTAGATTTAGTTTTTTGATACCAAATAAATCTTGACCGTCTATAAAATAATTGAGATCCACTTTGAAACTAAATCGATCATCACCAGAATTAAAAACATCTCTTAAACTGGAGTTTCCTTTTGCTCTAATGGCAACACTACTGAGTGTATAGCCATTATAGGTGATATCGCAGAGTACATATTCTTCATCTGTTGCATTTGCTAACAAATATTGATAATCTTCTTCGTCAATTACAATGTTTACATCGATTACTTCATCATGAGGAAAGACAATTTCATCACTTAAATCAATCGTATCAGATGATATAACATTGCTGTTATCTTCGGTAAATAGAGTGCTTGCTATCACGAGAACTAAAACAAATAAAATGATAGCCATAAAACCTTTTATGATTTTCATAATCAATTAATTGGAAAACTCGTTGTTACTGACTAATACCGCATTATTTACCGAATCAATTGATTGAAGAAGATTGACGAATCCCAACTCATTACTTTTAAATCTTAATTCCACAGTTAACTCTACTAGGTCACTTTGAACTGTTTTTGATCTAATCTGATATTTTTTTACACTTGATTTTATCTGGTCCATAATTTTTTCTTCAGCTTCATTTTTGCTAAATGAAATCAATAATAGATAAGGACTTTCACCTGTTTTATTTAAGCTGAAAATATATAAAATGATACCAATGAATAAAGAGCCAACTACTGCAAGTGCATAGAATCCTGCTCCAGTAACAAGACCTACTGCAATCGACCAAAACATAAAGACAATATCCATAGGATCTTTTATTGCTGTTCTAAAACGAACAATACTTAACGCGCCAACCATCCCTAAACTTAAGATGATATTTGATGTTACAGCTAAGATGACAAGTGATGTAATCATACTCATCATGACTAAAGAAGTACTGAAACTTTTGGTAAAAACTATACTTTGATATGTTCTCTTGTATACGGTATAAATAAATAATCCAATTATAAATGATAATGAAATAGTGATTGCAACCTGCATAGCACTAAGTGATGTAGTGCTTTCTAAAAAACTGTCTGAAAAAATATCTTGAAATGTCATGTGTGATTCCTCCTATATTTGACTTTCTTTTCTTGATAAAACATATTTTGATACCGATTCTTGTGAAACATTACTCATTTGGATCAAACCTTTAATAAATAAAGGAATTTGACCATTGAATTTTACTTCCATGACGACAAAATTAGAATCAATTGTTTCATAAAAAAGGTTGTTACTAGCAAAAAGATTAGGTTTATTAAATGTTCCTTTAACATACTTATCGAAAGTTATCCTTGTATTTCCAACTGGATAAGTATAAGCTAATCTAAAATATTCAACAATTACTTTGGGTTTAAACAATCCGCCTTTTAATTTGAATAGAAGTTCTTTAATGATTTCTTCTGGTCTTTGTTCTATAACATCATATTTGTTGTGTAATATTTCTTCGACCTCTAATTTGGATAAGATAATAGATTCTTTATGGGTAATATTCTCAAATTTCATCTTTTTTTCTAATTTAAAGAAATTTTTATTGTTATCATAGTAGCGTATTCTAAATTTCGATCGGTGTTCATACCCATCAATTTTATCGTGATATGCTGTATTAAAAATATCATCGAAATATAGGCTGCTTATTCTATAAAAATCATCTATACTGTGTTCATCTCTTTTTAAAATTTTATCTAGTTTCTTTTGAAGTGATAAAAACTCGTAATTGGAGATTAAAAATTTCAATTCTTGTCTTTTACTCATCTCCATATATATTGCCTTCCTTTCTTTTATAAGACTACTTTACTATTTGATTGTCACAGTTTTATCACAATATTAAAAATATGGTAAAATGTGATAAAGTTGTGACATTGAGTCTTTATAATAAGGTTGAGGTGATGAGCATGAGAAAAGTATTAATCGTCGATGATGAACTAAAAACAAGAATATTGATTTCTGACTTTCTAAAAAAAGAAGGGTATCAAATTTTAGAAGCACGCAACGGCGAAGAAGCGGTTGATCTCTTTTTTGATAATCCTTCAATTAGTTTAATCATTTTAGATGTGATGATGCCAATCATGAATGGATGGCAAGTATGTGAGGAAATTAGGAAAGTTTCAAAAGTACCCATCATTATGCTCACTGCCAAAGTTAATGAAAGTGATGAGCTGAAAGGGTTTTATAGAGGCGCAGACGAATATGTAAAAAAACCTTTTAGTCCAAGTGTATTAGTTGCAAGAGTCAACAGTCTAATCAAAAGATTTTATAGTGTTGATGAAACTATCATCAAAGGCGTTATTCATGTAAATTTTGATCAATTCAAACTGACAATTGATGAACAGGATGTTAAGTTAAGTACGATTGAATTTAAATTACTTGAAGTATTGATTAGCAATGAAAATAGAGTCTTATCAAGAGAACTAATTTTAGATAAAGTATGGGGTTATTCATATGATGGCACGGACCGAACAATAGATACGCATATCAATAGAATGAGAAATAAATTAGGAAACGCTAAAGATTATATAACAACGATTAGAGGTATTGGATATAAGTTTGAGGTGACACAATGAGATCCATCAGAGCAAAACTATTTTTACAAATTGGAGGATTGTTTCTATTTATTATTGGATTATTACTCTTGACTAATAATTTTCTTCTTCAAATCTATTTTGTCAATCAACAAAAAGATACAGTGGAAGAATATTATCAATTAATCAATGATTTGAATACATCAGACTATCTAAGTCAAAGAGCATTTCTGAACCAACTAGAAACATCTGTCAATGTTGACATTTTCATCTCAGATAGTAATGATGTTGTGTTATATCAATCAAGAAGTTATGATATTCCGGGCGGTACACCTGCAATACCAGAAATTATAATTACTGAGGAAGAGATTATCAATGATAATTATAGTTTTATTTATGCAACAGATCCTCATATAGGTTATAAGTTGCTGATTTTGGAAGGCACACTTGATACAGGAGACAATATTCAAATTAGGATTCCACTTGATACAATCAGAAGAAATATTGATATATTTAATCAATTTTTACTCTATATAGGTATTGTCAGTTTCCTATTATCAATGATGCTAGCATATTTAGTATCTAATCATTTTACAAATCCAATTAGAAAAATCAATCAAATTGCAAAGAAAATGAAAGAACTTGATTTTAGTAATGATATTCATATTAAATCAAAAGATGAAATTGGAGAGTTAGCTATAACTATTACCGAATTGTCAAATGAATTAGAAAAAACAATCAAGGACTTAAGTAATCAGAATGTTATTTTAGAAAAAGAAATGAATGAGAACATTAAACTATCTCAAAGACGAAGAGAACTACTTAATAATGTTTCTCATGAATTAAAAACACCATTAACATTAATGCAAGGTTATGCAGAAGGGCTAAAGCTTAATATTGCGACTTCAAATAAAAAAAGAGACTTTTATTGTGATGTGATTATGGATGAAACTGTAAAAATGAATCAATTGGTTGAAGAATTGTTAGAATTAGATCAATCAGAATTTGGTGATAGACAATTTGTAGAAACAGAAACTAATCTGAGTTATTTTTTGCAAAAGATCATTGACAAATTTGAAAAACCAATTCAAGATAAAAAGATTGCACTTACAACTAATATTCCTAAAAATATCAAGTATAAGTTCGGTACAATGAATAATGATAGAATATTGACTAACTACATCACGAATGCCATCAACTATTGCGACAAGCACTTAAAGATGTCAGTCACATTAAAAAAACAAGATGATACATACATAGTCGAAGTATTTAATACAAGTGATCATTTTAAAACAGAAGATATTGAAAAGATATGGGATAGTTTTTATAAGGTGGATAAATCTAGACACCGTGCATCGGGTGGCCATGGACTAGGACTGGCTATTGTGAAAGCTATTCAAGAAAAGCAGCATAAAGCATATGGAGTGAAAAACGTAGATCACGGGGTTGTATTCTATTATGAAGTGTAAGCAAAAAAAAAGAATATATAAGCGTTACTTATTTTAACTTATTTGAAGGTTTATTTGTAGTATGCTTATTTCAATTCTTGTATGAAATAAATTATCGAATTAATGTTTTCACAAAGCCCAATAAATAATTGTTTTTTAAGTGGAAAAAGGACCGATATCGGTCCTTTTGTTTGTATAAAAATTTATTCAGATAGTTTCAAAATATATAGTCCTAAATCTTGATCGGCAATGACTATATAATCATCTTTAATGAATAGAACGTGTGGTACAGATTGTATGTATGTTTCGACATATTCAAATGTAGATGTCGAAAAATTGTATTTCCATGTCTCCACACCATCTTGTAAATCACCAATTACTAAATATTCGCCATTAAAGTCAGAGGAATATGCTTCTCCACCATTATTGATGTTTTGAGAATAGCTAAATGAAGAATTGTCTGAGATATTAAATATGGTGAGTCCGTATGAATGTCTTGATACAAATAGTTTGTTTTCATATATGTTTATATCAAAACTTGCACTAGTATTTGAAAGTGTTGTAACATAATTCAATGTATCAATTTCTGATAAATCAAGTATTCCTACACCGCTATCAATCGAAGCGAATAGAAGTAAGTTTTTATAGACCAAAAGATCTCTTATATATTCATTGTTTTTTGTATATGTTGAGCTTATTGTATAATCCGTTAAATCAATCGCGTATATGTTTCCTGAAGAAGTAGATGCATATAAATGATTATCTTTGGATGTAATTGATGTGACTGTTCCACTTAGGTGGATTCTTTCTTTTTCAATAATATTATGAATATCAGTAATGTCGTATTGAATTAAATATCCACTTTCATATCCTACATATAAATCACCATTCACAACAGAAATTGCAAATGTGGTATCATCAAAATCATAAAATGAACCACGATTAATGTTGTTCATGTCAGAAACGTTGTTTACATAGAAACCGTTATTTGTTGCGGTAAATGCATTGTCATCATAAATGCAGGTATCGTAAGCAACATACCCAAAAATTTTAAACGGCTGCTTATAAAAGAAATGAGGCTTGGTTATCATAATGAATGCAAAAACAATACTAAATGGAATTAAAATCGTTAGAAAAATGATGCGTTTCTTTTTGGTTAACAACATATTTGCCACCTCATCTCATATATCATTAAATTCATACAAAAAAAACAAGGTATTTTTATTCTATCATAGTCTTATTTCTATATCAAAAGATCAATAATTGTTCAATGCAGAAATCTTAAATATTTTCTTATTTTTATTTCCAACTATCTCTTAAAAAGTGTGCAATCATTTTTGGTTGTCGTTCTCTTGTAAATACACCTTTTCTGTTTCCGTTTATTCTTGTTAATCCCTGTTTTGTCATAAAGTCTGCAAAGTTCCATATATGCTCACCCGCTACAAAGTCAAGTTCATTAAATACCTCTTCATACATTTTAACGAAATCAACTTGATATTCTTCACTAAATGAAACACTAGGCAAACTATGCAATCCAGCAATTGTATCCGTTCCAAATTCGGTGATTACTAATGGTTTTCTGAATGTCTCATAATATTGATTTAAGTCATCTTTTAGTTTCCTTTTTGAGGTTTCTAAGTCACCTAGATTTACATACCAACCAATATATCTGTTTAATCCGATCACATCAGCTAGTTGAGCGACCTTGTTATTTTCTGCCCCAACCCATTCGACTATCATGATTGGCAAATTTGTTAGGCTTTTTGCATGAGAAAAGATATCTTTAAAATAGGATAAAGCATGTTGCTCATGAGTATTGGCCTCATTCGCTACAGAATACATAATAACAGAAGGATGATTTTTATCTCTATTAACGAGTTCTGTTAACTGTTCCATGTGCACTTTTTTTGTACCCTCATTAATGATGTTTTTGCTAAATACTTCTGTACTGCTCCAAAAATTCATACCAACGGCAGGAATTTCATTGATGATTAAAATTCCTAGTTTATCTGCTAGATAATACATTTCCTCATCATAAGGATAATGACTGGTTCTAAATGAATTGGCATTTATCCATTTTAATAAATTGAAGTCTCTTATATTTAATGCTGTATGGGTACCTTTTCCAATGGTTATATGATCTTCATGCATCCCAAACCCTTTTAAATATATTTTTTTTCCATTAAGAAGAATATCTTTGTCTTTGATTGCAATCTCACGGATTCCAAATGTTTCTTCGTAATAGTCGGTCTCAGTCGCAACACAAAGGGTATAAAGAAATCCACATCCTATATCCCATAATTGAGGATTTTCGACAATGATATTCCCGTTTTTACCAGAAGAAGTACCAACAGTTTCTCCATATGGATCTTTAACTAAAACCTTGATGTTTTCTGATAAAGTATCAATACTATAAGATATTTTTGTATCTTTTTTAACTTTTGTTGTGATAACAATATCATCGATGGGATTTTCTGGTAGGTGATATAAAAATACATTTCGGTGTAACCCAGCGTAATTAAAGAAGTCAAAATGAGTATCGACTATCTCTTTCCCATTTTCTTTTTTGAGGGAAGCAATTGGGAGTGTTTGATAATCTAGTCTATTGTCAAGTACAATTGTGAGTCGGATTTTCTCTTTACTTGGAATGGCAAAATCAACAGGTAAAAATCCACCATTGTGAGCGCATACTTGTTCACCATTAACATAGCATTTTGCCTTGTGAGCTGCTGACCCAAGTCTAATACGCCATTCACCATTTAATATGTCTGGTAGTAATATTTCTTTTTCATATACTACATTTCCAACATGATCACGTTCTTTGATAGTAGTGAATAAATCATTGTAACTGGATGGAACGCCCATCAAAATTGGCTCTTTTATTTTGCTCTTAGGATCGTATGAATCATCGGCGAAAGCAAAATTCCATAAACCATTTAAAGATATCGAAATTCTTTTATTATTGTTTACTGGATATAACATAAGGGCACTCCTCTCTATCTATTGATATCATATCATATTATTTGTTGTTATAATATCAATAGATTTTCATAATCAAAAAATAATCAGTTATAATTAAAAGCAGTACAACGAGCTGTATCATAAATAATCTAAAAGAATACGGAACATGAATGTTTGGTCTAGGTTGATACAAAATTGACAGTATAGATATTGCTTGATACAATTAGAACCATAAGGGTAGTATTTTAAATTTACTATAATAACTTATTACAGAAGCAGACTACTCATGTTTAGTTTGCTTTTTATTATTGAATAAAAAGGTGAAATCATGATTAAACCATTTAGTAAAATGACAATTGATGTATTATGGAATGATCCATACATCTCAAAAAAAATGTTGGAATATCACTTGAATCTTGATTCAGATATTTCCTCTAGAAACATTAATACAATAACTAAAACAGTTAACTTTTTGATAAGCAAGCTTAACTTAAATAAGAATTCTCATCTATGTGACTTTGGTTGTGGTCCAGGGCTCTATACTAATCTATTTCAGAAGTGCGGGATTAAAGTAACAGGTGTTGATTTTTCGACTAATTCAATCGAATATGCGAAAAAACAAAATCCACTTGTTAGATATGTTAATTCTAACTATTTAAATGTGGAATTAAATGAACAATATGATGTTATAACGTTGATTTATTGTGATTTTAGCCCCTTAGATCCAAGCAGTGTAAATGCACTATTAACCAATGTTTATAATCATCTAAAGTTTAAGGGCTTTTTCTTCTTTGATGTTCATAATCACTTTCTCTATAATCAAATTGAGGAAAGTAAGACATCCCACAATGAAATGGATGGTTTATTTATGAAAGGTGAGGCTCATATTCAAACGACTATTATCAAGTATGAAACTCAAAAAATATTTTTAAATCATATCTTTGCAAAAGGAGATCGGGAAATAGAATTATTTAACTGGATTAAGTGTTATACAAAAGATGAAATAACTGATATTTTACATCAACACGGATTTGATATAATCGAGATGTATGATACGACTTATGGTGAAACCAAAGCAAAAAACGATTATTTCGCAATACTATGTCAAAAAAATAATAAAAGCTAATTTGAAAGTGATCATATGAAAACATATTTTTGAAATATTAACATAAAAACTTGGGTAATCACGTCTATACTTCTATTACCTTTAGAAGATGGGAACATTAGAATAATTGGGGGAATTTATGATGGAGAAATTATGATTTATGACGGAGACAAGACAATTGAATGGCAAAATCATAAATACATTCTAAATGATAATTGATATTACGTAAATATTTTGTTTGATGACAATAGTAACTCGCATAAATGATGTAACAATCTCTTAATGTGGATATAAGGTTACTCATTAAAAAATTCATGTTATAATGAGGTATCAATCTTAAGAAAGAGGTAACTCATATGTCAAAAGATACAAAAAAGATTTTATTAGCAATTCTTAGTTTATTTGTCCCAATAATTGGAATTGTTCTATATTTTATCTACACGCCTAAAAAGGATGCAAAATTATTTGGTTTGCTTGGATTA
>Ga0268277_1000146_pt1 | contig 57716 bp, 65 predicted proteins | sample saktaG_5_FD_190132 | JGI IMG/M metagenome (GOLD analysis project Ga0268277, IMG submission 190132) | Saline water microbial communities from Sakinaw Lake, British Columbia, Canada - sak_2010_1_5_50m | ecosystem: Environmental > Aquatic > Non-marine Saline and Alkaline > Saline ... | reverse complement strand
CAATAAGAAAAACAGATAGATGATGACTGTCATCCTATAAACTGTCAACCATCATTTTGTTACGTATAGGTATTTGAACTGAGTGAGTCCGGTTCATGAAAAAATAATATGCGCCGACCTTCAACAGCACGTACTTATCCGCATCTTTCAGTACAGAAATGAATTAAGGATTGCTGTTCGAAATAAAGTGTCTGACATTATTTATCAGTCCTTCAGTGATGCATTGTGACCGATAAGCTGAGGTGTTTGTTCGTTGTTGTATTGCTTCCTCGCTATGCGCTCCACCTGGGGTTTCAGGTAGACAAACAGGTCGTCCATCTTTATAGATCCATCCTGCTTTACGACATCCTCGTTCTTGATCCCTTTAAGCAGGAAGTATGTGAACAACCCATGCCCTTTTTCATCATAGGTCGAGCTTATCTGCTCGCCAGACGAGGCGGACATGACAGTCATGTTCTTTGATAGCACCATGTTGTTCTGGAGATTCATAACAAGAGGTCGTGCACCTTTGGCGATCACCGACCTTCCGCCTGCTCCTGAAAAACATGAATCAAGCGCCACAATGATTTCTTTGGCTTGAAGTTTGCCGAGGGCATCGTACATTCTTTTTAAAGAATAGCCTGTCTCGGTGATAAAAGATGGATCACCGTCATAGGGCACCAGATAGGCATCAGCAGTTTTGGGATTCGGTGCGCCGTGACCGGAATAATAGATAAATACAGAACTGTCTTTTTCAACGTTGTTAGGAAGCCACTTTTCAAAGTATTTTGCAAAATCTACATTTGTAGCATGTTCATTTGTTGGTGTTATAATATTCTCTTCTGGATATCCCATCACCTTTATTAGATACTCAGTAACCGTCTTTGCGTCAGCTACCGCATAATCAGCCTTCGGAAGTTTTTGGCGGTAATTTTCGATGCCGATTACAATAGCATATGAGGTTTTGTTTGGCTTAACCCTCATGGCCGGGAGGTCATCAACATCGGATTTGATAATGACCGCTTGCTGCAGGGGAGCGGCGGCCTGAGTTCTTCCATCTGTTTGCTGAGCAGCAACGACTTCCTGACGTTTCCGGAAGGCTTCACGGTCACGCACAACCTCTTGGTAGAGTGGTGATCCCTTTCGGAAAGCCTGATAGAGTTTCTTTGCGGCTCTCGGAAAGGTGGTGTCTGAGCTAAATGGCTTTTCAAGAATCATTAGCATCTTCTTCGAGTAGTTGGAATAGACAGGGCCGTCACCCTGAAATTTGACGAGAATATCACAATCGCTTGGTTTGTCGTATACATTGTTTACCGACTCGAACACCGTGCGACCATCGGCCCCATAGAAGTAGGTAACTGTCAAGTCATTTTCAGCTTTCCTGCCCCAGTCGTAACAGAGATGGAGGTCCACGGGTTCCGGGGTGGACCCGTCGTCCATCACGATTCGAGGCCCTGGACCTACACACCCTGTCATTGCCATGCTCACAAGCATGATAATGATTACAATGATTAATAAAACAACACCCCTCTTAAATTCTCTCCTTGCCAAAGGGAAACACATAGAGGGGATCTTATATAAATTTAACCTTTTCATTACTCCACCTCCCTCAGATGCAAAAGTAACCAAGATGAGGTTCATTTTCTCCTTTTACCTACTGGTTTTCCGGCTGAGCCAAAAGATGTCAACCATGTGTCTTTTGGCCCAAATGCGATTTATCAGATCAGCAATTTTCTTAATTCTTTATATCAGGCTTATTGAGATGATGCAAATCCAAGATTTCTATTCATTTCTATTTGAAGGTTACATAAGAGATTAATTGTGAAAAATCACCCTTTAGGAAGGCATGCGCTTTTTCCTTAAACGGAAAAATACACGGTTCAGCTCTGCACCTTTTAAACCGCATTCATTGATCCGGACCGACCACCCAACCTGTTGCTTTGTATTTGGAATTGAGAATTCTGGATAAGGAGAAACGCTGTCACACAGATGGTTGGCTCCACAATCGTGTCAACGTTTTCTTCGATCTGGTCTGTAATTGCCAAGATCTCCTGGCTACATCTTTGCTGTCTTGAACGATACCACAACAGCGCCAGCCTTTAATTCATCCAAGTAATCCGCCCATGTTTGCATCATCTTTCGGCGCTCTTCAAGGTGGGCTGTCCGGTTGTAGGCCCGTCCATTCGGGTCACGTACGGCATGGGCAAGCTGATGTTCGATGTAATCAGGACGGATGTGCAGGACCTCATCAAGAATGGTTCGCGCCATTGCCCGGAAACCATGACCTGTCATGGTTTCCTTATCGTACCCCATACGGCGAAGTGCTGCATTGACGGCATTGTTGCTCATCGGCCGTGCAAAAGACCGCGCGGAAGGGAAAACGTATCGGCTTGTCCCTGTCAATTCCTTCAGTTGTGTCAATATCTCCACCGCCTGACGACATAGGGGTACAATATGCGCCTGTTTCATTTTCATCTTATGTGGAGGAATGTTCCAGGCAGCTTCGTCAAGATCGATCTCGGCCCATTCTGCATGCCGTAGTTCCCCTGGACGGACAAATAACATCGGGGCAAGTCTCAAGGCACACTTTACAACAAAATGTCCCTGGTAGCCATCCAATGCCCTCAAGAGTGGCGCGACTTCTTTGGGGTCCGTTATCGCAGCATGATGCTTTTCTCTCGGTTGCGGTAACGCTCCTTTTAGATCGGCCGCTGGATCACGCTCTGCCCTTCCCGTGGCGACGGCATATCGAAAAACCTGTCCGGCAATAGTCCTGATCCGGTGGGCTGATTCAAGGGCTCCCCGACTTTCTACCCTGCGAAGGACGGCAAGCAATTCAGGCGCTTTGATTTGATTGATCGGGCAATTGCCGATCCAGGGAAAAAGATCCCGTTCCAATCGGCTCATAATAGTGGTGGCATGTCCCGGCGTCCATGTTTGAGTGAATTTCGTATGCCATTCACGGGAAATGACCTCAAAGGTCTCCGTTTCTTCAGTTTTTGCTTGCTTCTGCGCCTTGCGAATCGCTCCGGGATCTATATTATGGGCAATCTGTCGGCGGGCATCATCCCTGCGCTGCCTGGCATCGAGGAGAGAAATTTCCGGATATGGCCCCAGGGCAAGTTTCTTTTCCTTGTTGTCGAAACGGTATTTGAAATTCCACAGTTTGCCGCCTGAAGGAGTGACCAGAAGAAACAGCCCTCCCCCATCAAAAAGTTTGTATGGATTCTTCCTTGGTTTGGTTGTGCGAATCTTGACTTCTGAAAGTGGCGTGATTCTCTTTGGCATGACTGCATTTCCTCCTGTTTTGGGGGCTTGCAATTCTCTTTGGGGGCTTTTTATGGTTCAAAAGGCCCCCAAAAGCACCGGATTTTGATAAACCTTATAGCACGTCTTTGGACAAATGACAAGAAAAAACCCGCTATTTCTAACGGGTTTTGTACTTCTTTGGGCTTTGTTGGATTACGTTCTGGTGGAGGCGGCGGGAGTCGAACCCGCGTCCGAAAATATTCCACTGCAGTTTCTTCGTGCGTAGCCTTTGATTTGAATTCGCACCTGAAGACTCCCAAAGGCAGGATTTATCAAACGCTATCCTGTAGCTGTTTTCGCCTTTCTCCCCCCAGGAAAGAGAGATCAGTTATCCTGTCTTTATGACGCCCTCATCTGATCCGGCAGGAAAGACCAGGAGAACGTTAGCCGTCTTACGCGGCTAAAGCGTAATCGTAATTGTCTGCGATTATTGTTTTCCTACCTGTTTAACGAGGCCTGTAGGAACCTCGGCACGCTTCTACAGCTTCAACTATCCCCGTCGAAACCGTGACGCCCCCAAAGAGCATTTATGCTCTTAATATAATACCTTTAGTCAACTCCGTCAAGGCTTTAAATTGGGGAGTTAAATTGGGGAGGGGTAATCATTATTTTTAATTCGTTAACGATGTTTTTCTCGTAAGGCTCGCTCCATATCCCGTAGGTCGTCCTTTCTCTTCATATCTTCCCGCTTGTCATAGAGTTTCTTGCCTTTTCCAGTACCAATTTCTATCTTTACCTTTCCATTTTTGAAATAGGCCTTTAATGGAACTAATGTTAATCCCTTTTCGCTGAACTTGCCGTACAATTTTCTTATTTCTCGTTTATGAAGCAAGAGCTTCCTTACCCGGAGGGGATCATGATTATATCGATTGCCGTGGGAATAGGGGCTGATATGCATATCGAAGAGAAACACTTCTCCATTTTTCACTCCCGCATAGCTGTCTTTGAGATTCCCCCTGCCTTCACGCAGTGCCTTTACTTCCGTACCGACAAGAACGATACCAGCCTCATAGGTGTCCTCAATAAAATAGTTACGCCGTGCCAGTTTATTCTGGCATATAATCTTTTCAGATGTTCCTTTTTTCGCCACTTACATACCCTTTCTTTTGGAAATGCGATTTTCCATGTCCCATTTCACCTTGCTGCTTGACCGTTTAGCATCCCTTATTTTCAGAAGATAATCCGGCTTTACGTGACTCATGGACTTGAAAATGTTCTCCCGGATATCCTTGTTTTCCTTTTCGAGTTCGTCCAGCACGTTTTTAATATACATCCTCTTTGATACCTTCCCTGTCGGGCACCTGTTTTCGATAACGGGGAAACTCTGTTCTTCTGCGTACTTTTTGATCAACTTCTCACGAATATAAGCGAGAGGACGAATAATGTGAAATTTACCTCTAAAGATAGACTGATTCGGAACCATTGTGCTGATTTCACGCGCGTAAAACATATTGAGAAGGAGTGTTTCAATAATGTCATCTTTGTGATGGGCAAAGGCAATCTTGTTGCAGCTATTTTCTTCAGCAATTTCTACGATTCTCTTTTTCCTGAGCCGTGAACATAAAAAACAGGGATTTTTCCTGTTATAATCGCTGTGGGCAAGGGGGCCTATATCGGTTTTATCCATGATATATTCAAAACCATTCTTTTCCAGATACTTTTCCAAAATTGCATAATCGCTATAGGTGTCATCAAAACCGAGATCTATGTTCACTGCCATTATAGAAAAGGAGGGTAAAAATATCATCGGAGTATTGAGAAGGTCGAGGAGAACCAGACTGTCCAACCCACCTGAAACACCGACAAGTATCCTGTCTCCTTCATCCAGCATGTCATAATCGAGGACGCATATCTCCAGCCATTTTTTCAGATGATAAAAAAGTTTCGTTCCTTTTTTTCCTGTCACGCCGGAATCATCTCCACTCTCATATTTTCCCATTTTTTTCTAACCGTTACAAATTATCTTATAATAGAAATGAGCTTCCCATCAAACAAATAATCAGGTAAAAATAAAAAACTTGACAGGCTTTTTAGATATTGTTAATTAACTAATTAACTATTGACATATTAATTGTTATTCTATTAACTATTAATCAATTATCGAAATTGGTCCGCTATGGAAACATATAACAACTTGTTATGTTTTCGCCTTGGAGCCCTCTCCCGTAAAATCAACCGCTACTACAACAATCAGTATGCCAGGCATGGTATCACCGTAGGCCAGTCTTTTATCCTTTTTGACTTATTAATAAACGAATGCAGCAGTTTAAAGAATATTGCATCACGGGTCCATTTGGACAGCCCCGCTGTAACTGGATTTATCGATCGTCTTGTCAAAGAAAACCTCGTAGAAAGAAAAGAAGACCCATACGACCGGCGGACCCTTTGCATTTCCCTGACAGGTAAGGGGAAAAAACTTGTTAAAAAAATCCTGCCCATTGCTCAACAATTCAACCAGAATATTAAGGATATTTTCATCACTGAAGATTGGAAAGCATTTGAACGTTCTTTAGAGCGGTTGGAAAATGATCATTTGTAAAAAGATATGTCTTATGGAGAAGGCAGCCCTTAATTAGATGGGATGAAAAATTGCTTTTGATACGATCTTCGCTTTTTGTTAATCATTACCATAGGTTGAAAAATTTCAAAAAAAACTTGACTTTCAAAATTTTGTTTAATATAGGATAATACAGGTTTTTTTGTTTTAAAATATCATTCAGTTCTGATTAAATTGTTACTCGCTTTTTCTAATAGTAAGATAATATTTTTCAACCTCACCTCACCGGAGGGTATACCATAATGATACCGGTACTTGTCAACACTTCAGAGCCGATGCTTAAGGTCAGGGTGGTAACCGTTAAGGATTATTCCCAAAAGACCCTTGAGTATTTGCAAAAACTCGGAGTTCTCCATGTTGAAGAAGCCAGGGAGCTGAGCCCCGTTGATAAAGCGGTTATCGAAAAAGAAATGAACGAGGTACGGACGGCCCTAAACTACCTCAATAATATTCTGGGACACCTTACAAGTGAGAAAACAGTATTCCTGCCAGAAGTTATAAAACCTCAACCTCTCGGTGAAATCAAGGATCAGGCACGAAAATTTCATAACAGTGTCTCTTCGCTTACCAGGAAATATGATCGCCTGCAAGAGGAAGTTGTCAATCTTGAATACCTGGGAAAGTATCTGGGTATTCTGGCAGGCGAAACAAATGTCTCCTTGAAAGATCTGCAATATTCGGGAAACTACCTTTTCACTGACGTCCTGGTACTTACCGAAGAATCCTACAAAACATTTAGCGAGAAAGCCAACCAGTATTTGCTTCAAGACACTACTATCCCTGCCGATGGGGATGTGGTCATTTATTTTATTGCCTTGTCTGAAAATCGAATGGCAATAGAAACCCTGATAAGAGAACTCGGGGCAACAAAACTGATCATACCAGACGAAGTGTTGCCTCTGAGTGAATTCATAGCGCGAAATGATGAGATAATTCAAAAAAGGAAAGTTGAATCAGAGAAACTTCAGCAAGAAATTCAAAAGAGTATCGAAGGAGATTTAGATCAGATCGTTCTTTTCAGAGAAATCCTTGCCTCAGAAAATGAACGGTTATCTGTCCTTCAGCAGGCATGCGAAGCACGGTACGTTACTCTGGTTGAAGGCTTTGTGCCCGAGAGCAATGCCGATGCCATAACTTCCGGCCTGAAAGAAATCCTCGATTACGCCTATATCGAAACAAGAAAACCCTCCCCGGCAGATGAACCACCGACAAAATTGCGAAATACTCGCGGGATAAGGCCCTTTGAGGTTATTGTCAGTCTTTTCAGTCTACCAAAATATGGAGATTGGGACCCCACACCCAGTGTAGCTTATTTCTTTGCCTTCTTTTTTGGACTCATGCTTTGCGATGTGGTCTATTCCGTTGGGCTCATTATATTAGCCAGGTTCCTGCTGGACAAACTGGTTGACGATCCCACGACCGAGGGAACCAGCATGTTCAGGAATGTACTTTATATTAGTGGTGTAGTCTCCCTTGTTTTCGGTATTCTCTCTGGAACCTATCTCGGAGATTTTCCGAATATGTATTTCGGCGTTAACTTAAAGACAATCGCTCTGGTAGAGTGGGTACAGGCACAGATTTCAGATCCCATATCCTTTATTGTTCTTTCCCTTATTATAGGCCTTGTTCATCTGAACATAGCTCATATACTCGGTCTGATTAAGGGTATACAGGAAAACAACAGGGGAATGATATTAAGTAAAATCGGCCTTTTTCTTACACAAATATTCGGCATCCCCTATATCTTCAAAGCAATGCTGGGTATTGAAATTTTTGCCTTCAGTGCCGCAACATACTCCGCCTTTGCTTATCCTCTGATTTTCGGTATAGTTTTGATTATTGTCGGCGCTTTCATGCAGATGGGCGCTCTGGGCGCTGTTTTCTGGATATTCGATCTTACGGGTATACTGGGAGATGTCATGTCATATTCGAGACTGGCAGGGGTGGGGCTTGCAACATATTATCTCGCCTCTTCTTTCAACCTCCTCTCCCACTGGGTATCTTCCACCGTTTCATCACTTATACCCGGTGTTATCGGTCTAACCTTGGCCTTTATCATAGGTGTAATCATGCTTGTTATCTTCCATGTATTTAATCTGTTTTTGAGCAGCCTCGCTGCTTTTATTCACTCCCTCAGGTTATGCTTTGTGGAGTATTTGTTAAAATTCTATGAAGGGGGCGGGAGGGAATATGCCCCATTTCATCTAAAACTCAGGAAAGAAGTAATTGTAGGTAAAAAACCTTAGGGTCTGTCATAAAATAAGTTGTGCAATCAGGAAAGAAAGGAGTAAAACATGACTGAAATTCAAGCCTTGGCTACATTTGGTGGTGCGATGGCGCTTGCGGGAGGTCTGGCCGGATCAGCTATCGGTATTGCTAACGCCGCGGCCTCCGGAGTTGCCACTTTATCCGAGGACTCCGGTCAACTGAGAAACGTTATCGTCCTGGCATCCCTGCCAATGACACAGAGTTTTTACGGGTTGATCATTCTCATCATTATCCTCACCGTCGTCCTGCCTAAAATTGCTACTGCAGGTATCGGCGCAGGTGTTGCCGTCCTCGGCATTGGCATCATGGCCGGCTTTGCCGAGTTATTTTCCGCAATATTCCAGGGATCGGTCTGTGCTTCCGGTATAGCGCTGCTGCCGAAGACAAAAGGACGAATATTAACGGCATCGATGATGCTTGCCGTCTTTGTGGAGCTTATAGGAGTTCTGGGTCTGGTGTTTACCATCATGGCGCTGAGTATACTGAAGCTTATGTAGCGAGAAACAAGGGTGAACATTATGGAAACGGATAAAATAAGGGAAGCTATTCTCAAAAAAGCAAAGGGAGAGGCCGATAAAATTGTAGCCGATGCTGAGATCAAGGCCCGGGAAACGATTGAGAAAGCAAAAGATCAATGGAAAAATAAATTTGAGGAAGAAAAGAAAAAGATCATATCCGAAGCCCATCGGGAGGCATCAAGGATCATGGCCCAGACCTCCCTTAAAACGCGGCAGGGAATATTACAGGAAAAGAACAACGTAATTAACGTAATCATAGAAAATGTCAAGAAAGAATTACCTGAAGAGGTAATGGACAGCAAGGTGTTTCTTCCCCTTATCAAGGAAACGATCGACGCCTTTGAAACAGACAAGCAGGTAATAATCTACGTAGCCCCTAAAGATATAAAAGTTGTCCATGAGATCATAAAAGAAGATAGCGAACTAAAGGAAAAAATATTTGAAGTTAAAGAGCTTGACTGTCTTGGTGGTATTATTGCCGAATCAACGGATGGCATGGTAAGTATCGACAATACATTCGATATGAGGCTTGAGATGTTGATGCCGAAAATATTACCAGACATCGGCAAAAAACTCTTTGGAGCTGATGAACATTGAATCTAGTCAGTACACGTTACGCATTTACATCGGCCTATCTCAAGGGTGAAGAGGCCAGGGGTATTATATCCGATCACCTGGATGGATTACTTCAAAGATCGAAGACCATACAGGATGCCCTGGAAATCATCAGAGATACCGATATTGGTGAATATCTCCTGGAATCGGTCCCGGGCGGCTTGAATACCTTTGACGATACAGATGAAAGCCTCTGGCTATATCTTGGCGAATGCGTGAATCGCCTCCTCCGCTTTAAACTTCCTTCCGACATGATAGAAATGTTAGATGTGTACATGAAAAAATATGATATTCTTAATATCAAGATCGCACTCCGGGGGTTTTTAATGGAAAAAACCGCTCTCATGGTATCTGTGGGTGCGATTCACGATCATGGTTACCTGGAAGAATTATCAAATGCAAAAAGCCTCGATGAGATCGCTGACGTACTCATCAAGGTTAACTTGAGTGACTATGCCTCAATTGTAAAAGACATCAAAGAGAAAGATTCACGATCGACATTCGAGGGTGAATTTAAACTGGACAGCCTGTACTATGACACTGTGCTTGGTGCACTGAAGAAGATGGACGATGGGAGTGTACTTACCAAAGCTCTGGGCATTATGATCGATTTGTCGAATATTCAGGTCATTTTTCGAGCCGCCCTTGGAGAAAAGAGCTCTGCTATCGGTGAATTTGTTCTCGAGGGAGGCCATATGTTGCCTGGCTATACTATAAAAGAATTACTCTCCCTTAAAATAAGCGAGATAACAGGTCGACTGGAACATACAGAATACCATCCAGTAGCTCAGGAAGTATATAAAACCTATGAAAAAGAAGGGGCTGTCACTGTTGTTGACAGAGTCGTCGAAAAGTACAAATTCAGGCTCTTAAGCGATTTGCTCTCACCGAGGGCCTTATCTCCCTGCAATTTATTGTGGTATTTATTTTTAAAAGAGCTGGAGATACGTAACGTACGATTAATCTTTAAAACTCTGTTAGACGGCATACCGTCATCGGAGATAAGAGATTATCTGGTGACTGGGTCATGATGAATCTCAAGGAATTAAATATTGCCATTATAGGAAACAGGAATCAGACGGCTCTCATGAGACTGGCTGGCATTGAAAAATACAAGATTATAGAAGAAGATGACCACGACTTTCAAGAAAAAGTCAGAGAATCTCTGAAAGAATTTTCAGCCGATGCCTCTATCGGAATCATTATGATACCGGAAAACTGGACAGTACACGCAGAGGATCTTGTGAAATATATCAAGGAAAGCAAGAAAATAACAACAATTATAATCGAGTTTCCTTCTAAATTTGAAACGGAAAAACAGAATGTAAGAGAATATTACAAAACTTACACCAGGAATCTAATAGGATTTAACATAGAAATATAAAAATTTGATACTGGCTACTGGTCACTTGATGCTTCTTGCTACCAGTTACCCGTAGCCTGGGTGTGAGATAATTTCTACTTGGAACTTTAAACTTTCAAAGAGAGGCATGACCTATGGGTAAGATCTGGAGAGTTTCAGGGCCCGTTGTAATCGCTGATGATATGCGAGGATCTCAGGTATACGAAGTTGTTGACGTCGGAGATGAAAGGCTCACAGGAGAAATCATCGGACTTGAAGGAGACAAGGCGGTTATTCAGGTTTATGAAGATACTGTGGGACTGCGGGTTGGAGAACCGGTCGTGGGAACGGGCGAAATATTAATGGTAGAACTCGGCCCCGGCATGGTGGGAAACATCTATGACGGTGTTCAGAGATCTCTTGTTACGATGATGGATGACATCGGTGATTTCCTCATAAGAGGAACCCGCACACCGGCTCTCGACCGTGAGAAAAAATGGAAATTTACCCCCACTGTAAAAGCAGGTGATGCGGTTTCCGAAGGTGACATCATCGGCAGTGTTCCCGAAACGGGGCTCATAGAACATAAAATAATGATACCCATCGGTCTTCAAGGTACTCTTGTCGAAATCTTCGAAGGAGATTTCACTATTGAAGAAACAATTGCGGTTTTAGAATATGAAGGTGAGAAAAAGCCCCTCACAATGGTGCAGCGCTGGCCGGCAAGGAAACCCAGAATCTACAAAAAGAGATTTGTTCCGGAAGATCTGCTTGTAACGGGTACGAGAATTATGGACTACCTTTTTCCATTAGCCCTCGGAGGCAAGGCAGCCATACCCGGAGGTTTCGGTACCGGCAAGACCGTCACCCTTCAACAGATGGCGCGGTGGTCTCAAACCCAGTTAAACATCTACGTTGGGTGTGGTGAACGCGGAAACGAAATGGCAGACGTCCTCCATAGTTTCAAACAACTCAGAGACCCTGCCACAGACAGATTACTGCAGGAAAAGGAAATATTTATTGCAAATACCTCAAATATGCCCGTTGTGGCAAGAGAGATCAGCATTTTTCTCGGCATCACCATGGCCGAGTATTTCAGAGATATGGGATATGATGTTCTTCTCGTCGCCGATTCAACGTCACGCTGGGCTGAAGCGATGAGGGAGATTGGCGCAAGACTGGAAGAAACTCCCGGTGAAGAAGGATTCCCCACCTATCTCGGTTCGAGATTGTCCGCCTTTTACGAAAGATCGGGAAGAGTTGAATGTACAGGAAAACCTTCAAGAATGGGTTCGGCTACCGTAATCGGCTCTGTCAGCCCTCCGGGGGCCGACTTCAGCGAACCGGTAACTCAAGCGACCCTCAGGATCGTCGATGCTCTTTACTCCCTTGATGTTGCTTTAGCCAACAAACGGCATTTTCCGACGATAAGCTGGCTGCAAAGCTACAGCCTTTATGCAGATTCAGTGGACAAATGGTGGCAAAAGATCAGCCCCGACTATACGGAGATACGAAACAAGTCTCTTATTACGTTGCAGCATGAAGCAGAATTGGAAGAAATCGTTCGGCTCGTTGGGCCTGAAGCATTACCTGAAGAGGATAAACTTGTTCTCCTCGCGGCAAGAATGATCAGGGAAGATTTTCTCATGCAGAGTGCCTACCACCCTGTTGACACTTATTCGACCCCTGAAAGGGCCCATAAAATGTTAAGTACTATCATCAAGTTCTATGACATGGCAAAAGAAATGGCAGACTCGGGTATGCTGGTAAGCGAGATTTCTTCTTCCAGGATAGTACCACGAATATCGAGAATGAAAGACGTACCGAACGAAGAATTTGACGATTTCGTCAAGAACTTATGGTCTGATATGGAAAAAAGTGTGATCGCTCAGGAAGGAGGGCTGTAATGGAATCGCTGCAACTCTTTACAAGACAAACAAAGGCAATCAGTACCGCAAGAAGATCACTCCTTGTGATTGAAAGCATTCCGGGGATTAGATACAATGAAATTGTCGAGGTCGTGCTGGGTACCGGTGAGTCAAGAATCGGACAGGTCATTGAAGTGGGCAAGGTAACAACGGTGGTTCAGGTGTTTGGTGGTGTAAGCGAGGTTGATCTGCTTAGCAGCAAAGTAAAATACAAGGGCGAAACCCTGAAACTGCCAGTCTCCCCCGACCTTCTGGGAAGAATCTTCGATGGAAGCGGTCATCCCATTGATGGCGGACCTCCAATCGTGGCAGATGATTATCATGACATTAACGGAATACCGGCAAATCCAGCGTCCCGTATGCCTCCCGCGGAATTTATTGAAACGGGGATTTCTGCCATAGATGGATTGAACGTCCTTGTTCGAGGCCAGAAATTGCCGATTTTCAGCGGATCGGGCCTGCCTCACAACAAGATCGCTGCCCAGATCCTCAGGCAGGCTTCACTAAAAGGAAAAACGGAAGAGTTTGCCATTGTTTTCGCGGCAATTGGTGTGAGTTACGACGATGCCGGTTATTTTATTTCCAATCTTGAAGAAACAGGTGCATTGAGCAGGGCTGTCGGTTTTATCAACACGGCTTCATCTCCAGTCATAGAAAGGTTATCTACACCGCGTCTGGCCCTGACAGCAGCTGAATATCTCGCATGGGAACAGGACATGCACGTCCTCGTTATTCTTACGGATATCACTAATTATTGCGATGCTCTTCGCGAGCTTGCCGCTATGAGGGGTGAAATACCGAGCAGGAGGGGATATCCCGGGTATATGTATACAGACCTTGCATCCTTGTACGAAAGGGCTGGAAGGATCTCAGGCAGAGAAGGTTCGATAACAATCATACCCATTTTGACCATGCCCGACGATGATATCACTCATCCCATAGCCGACCTTACAGGGTATATCACCGAAGGCCAGATTGTCCTCTCCAGAGCTCTTGAGAGAAAGAGGATATATCCCCCGATCGACGTATTCCTTTCTCTTTCCAGAATGATGAAGGAGGGAATCGGGGAAGGAAACACAAGAGAAGACCACAATAACGTTTTCATGCAGTCCTATGCGACTTACGCCGAGGGAAACTACCTGAGAGAAATCTCTACTGTTATCGGCTCTGAAGCGTTAAGCGACAGGGACAGGATCTATCTTGACGCCTCGGACCGATTCGAACAGGAATTTATTTCTCAGGACGAATTTTACAGAAGATCGGTAGAGGAAACACTGGAAACGGCATGGAATATTTTTTCCATGCTCCCGGTGGAGGATCTGAAATTGATCCAGGAAGAGTATATCAAAAAATATCTTCCGGAAACATCGAAATAGCAAAAGAGGGCTCGGGTACTATGGCTGCAAAGGTAGAGGTCACAAGACCAACAAAAATTGAACTGGCACGCCTTAAGCGCCGCTATAAGCTGGCTACGAGGATCCAGAAAATTGTCAAGGACAGGCTTTCCATATTAATCATGGAATTTCTTCAGACGGTCAAGGAATGCGCATCCGTTAAAGAAAGCCTTCTTGCAGAATTTGCGGAAGCCTATAAGGCATTGACTATAACTACCGGATACCATGGATATGTGCCCCTGGAAAAAGAGCTTCTCGTGTCTGAAATGACGGTTAAGGTAAGTGCCGGAACAAGAAATGTCGCTGGAGTCAGGATGCCGCTCTTTGAAATTGAAAAGGTCGACCCCGTGAAATCAAAAATGAAAAATGCCGGCGATACTTCCTCAATTCTGGATCACAGCACAGAACTTTCTCAAAAATGTCTGGAAACAATAATACAACTGGCTGAGCTTGAAAATTCACTGGAGCTTCTCGGAGCCGAGATCAACAAGGTAAAAAGGATAAATAACGCACTGGAGTACATCGTTATCCCGGGACTCGATGTGACCATAAAATATCTGACCATGAAATTCGAAGAACGTGACCGCGAGGAAATTGCCCGGCTCAAACACGTTAAGGCATTAATCGAACAGAGAGAAGCATATGCCTACTGATCCTCCTCCTGACAGGCTGATTACGGGATACTTAAAAGATGAAGCCAGAGTGCTCAATGCCCAAATACCGCGAAAGCGAAAATCACTCTCCGAATTACTTGAAGAGGAACACCCTCATGTAATTTGTAGCGACGGAAATGCACATTATTTCAGGAAAAAAGAACTCGAATCTTTGTCGCAGATGGTAAACGACGATGAGCGAAGATCTCTATTGCTCCCCATCATTATGGAAATTACATCGGATCGGGCAGAAATAATCATCAGGACGAAGGGGGAAACAGAGGCAAAGATATTTTCTACAATTCTTGATATGTCTGTTATTTGCAAACAAAACAAAATAACAATATACAGACCACAACTTGGTGTTATAAGGAATGCATTAAAAACAACAACACAATATGTCTTTTTTCCCTGAAAATTGTGAGGACTGAGATCATGTATAAAGCATTTGCAGATAAGCTTATAGAAATCACCGAACGCCATTCCGATGAGATGTCAAGGCGATGGTGCAAATCCGTAAGAACAAATCCCAGAACCCCTTCATACCATCCTATGACACCGGAGCAGTGCGTTCTTCACGCCGAGGACTTCTATAAGAATCTAAGACGGATATATTTCAGCGCGAAACCCTACACGGAAGTGAACGAATATTTTACAAGGTACGCCGAAGAGAGCTTCAAGGAAGGTATTCCCCTGCATGAAGCTGCCTACGCACTCATTATGATGAGAAGACACATGTGGCTCTTTGCCGATTTCCAGGCAATGTTTGTTACCCCTTTAGATAATCAACAGGCTGTAGAAACAATTAATAAAACGATAAGACTGTTCGATCACGGTCTGTACATTGTCATTCAGAAATATGGAGAATTGAACCAGCCAGGTTAAGATTTTTAAGGAGGATTCGTGTTATGCCCGAAACAATGCAGACGACTATAGAAAATATTGAAAGAGATGCGGAAAAAATCCTTGAAGAAGCCAGATCCAGGGTCAGGCAAGTCCTGGAAGATGCAAAATCAGAGGCGAATAAAATTCTCTCATCGGATTTACCCATGGAAGAAGTTACGAAGGAACAAAACAAGATTATAAATACAGCCGAAGAAGAAGCTGCCAAACAGATGGAAGGATCAAAGAAAAAGGCTTCTCAGATTAAGGCACGTGCTAACACAAAAATCGATGAAACCGTAAGGTACATTGTAAATTATATAAGAACCGGCCACTAAAATAAAATTGAAAAATCCTGCGTATTCATATATGTTGACGCAAGTTAGATAACAAGAGACCTTTGCATAAGGTCTCACTCTGAGGGGATCCCCCTCAGGACTCCCCGTGGAATATTTTTAATAATCAAATACTTTACTCAGGAGGGGATATGACTGAAATTATTAATGTCTATGCACGGGAAATTCTCGACTCAAGAGGAAACCCCACTATCGAGGTAGAGGTAACGCTGAGTTCGGAAATAGTAGGAAGGGCTTCCGTACCCTCGGGCGCATCGACCGGGGAACATGAAATGCTCGAACTTCGGGATGGTGATAACGAAAGATATTTAGGAAAAGGCGTCCTGAAGGCTATCGACAATGTAATCCATAAGATAGAACCTGCAATTATCGGGATGGATTGTCTCAATCAGAGAGAAATCGATTACGCCATGATCGAACTGGACGGTACGGAAAATAAAGCGTCCCTTGGCGCCAATGCCATTCTGGGTGTATCCCTTGCCTGTGCCAAAGCAGCCGCAGAAGCAGTAGGACTCCCCCTTTACAAATATATAGGAGGTGTCATCGCCAAAGATATCCCAGTTCCCATGATGAATATTATCAACGGCGGGGAACATGCTGACAACAATGTCGATATTCAGGAATTTATGATTATGCCTGTCGGCGCTCCCAACTTCAAGGAAGGGCTCCGCATGGTGAGTGAAGTATTTCATCATCTAAAAAGCGTCCTCAAGGAAAAGGGTTATGCAACAGGAGTTGGAGACGAGGGAGGTTTCGCACCCAACCTTCAATCGAATGAAGAAGCCATAGAGCTCATCATAAGGGCCATTGAAAAGGGAAAGTACGAACCGGGAAAAGATATTTTCATCGCCCTTGATTCCGCGGCAAGCTCCTTTTACAAAGACGGGAAATACATACTGTCTGCAGAGAAAAACCCGACTATGACCTCGGAAGAGCTGGTAAAATTCTACAGCAATCTGGTAGAAAAATATCCGATCATTTCCATTGAAGACGGCCATGCGGAAGACGATTGGGACGGATGGAAAATTATGACTGATGAGCTGGGTTCGAAAATTCAGATCGTCGGAGACGATATCTTTGTAACCAACAAGAAAAGACTGGGGAAAGGCATATCTTTAGGAGTGGCCAATTCCATCCTGATCAAGTTAAATCAGATCGGCACACTGAGTGAAACACTGGAAACAATAGAGACAGCCAGGGAAGCCGGCTACACGACCGTAATTTCCCATAGATCGGGCGAAACGGAAGATAGTTTTATGGCTGACGTTGCTGTAGCTGCAAACTGCGGACAGATCAAAAGCGGATCAGTATCCAGAAGCGAGCGGCTCGCAAAGTACAACCAGCTCCTGAGGATAGAAGAGGAATTGGGCGATTCATCCGTCTACAGAGGTAAAAACGCCTTTTACAGTATCAGGTAAAAAAACAGGAACAAGGTTCAAGGAACAAGGTAAAAGGTAAACTACCTTGATCCTTGAACCTTTGTCCTTGATCCTTGAACCTTTGTCCTTGATCCTTGTTCCTTGATCCTTTTTCCTTTGTCCTGTCACATAAATTTGAACAATCGGTACCGGAGGGACTCTATCCGGTTTTTATCTTCGGTGAGGGAAAACGTTTTCGCTTCTTTCTTTCTCTCGTCTTTATCGTTTGTAACAGATAATACTTCCGCATCGGTAAGAAATTTAACGGCATTTTGAAAATTCAATCGTGAAAGGGCTTCTGCCTTCGATATTTCCCCTTTCTTGTACATCTTTGTCCCCAGCTTATGAATCCTTTTCACGAGATCCTTTTCCCGTTTCTTCTTGTCTTTGAGTTGTGACGAACTTCTCATGGCAATCCAATAGGATTCAATATAATTATGAATAAGGCCGGCGAAGGGAACCAGATTCGTTCTTCCCTTACCCTTCACCTCTATCCACGCCTCATTATCAACCTCCCTGCCTACAACCATGCCTATATCATGTATATACGACAGGACGTCATTTACTTCTTCCACATCGTCTACATTATCATCAAAGATAAATTCATGTCGAAACAATCTCTTAAAGAAACTATAATCCTCCATGATCTTCGAGAGAGGGATCACATCTTCACTGGTGGAAAGAATGGATGTAGCGACAAAAGAAAGGGGAACAAAGAAATGAAGAATATTATTCTTATAATATTCCAGGTTCATCCTCTTGTCATCATCCACGGAATATATGATTTCTTCGAACTCATCCTCCTCATCTTCATCCGGACCCATCTTTGAGATGTGACCCAACGATTCAAACCGGCTCAAGGCATCGATCAAGGCCTTTTCTTTGTTTGCGAATGTAGAAGAAAATCTTACCTTTTTATAGACGAGGTAGTCGTAAAACTCATCCAGAATATTCATCAAATCATCGTGGGATATTCCTCTCCTGTAATGAGCGAGCAGACCGGCGGATAAGAGAGATAATGGCGATACGACAGATATCTGATTGATTTCCCCTACAATCTCATAACCAATCTTCCTGTAGAAGCACTGTCTTTCCGATACATTCATTTCCTCAATTTGTATTTCTTCAGCAGCAAGATACGACTTCAGCAATATAGGTTCACCTACGTTAAGGTAAACGCTTCCATAACGTTTCTTTAACAACTTTCTACTTTTAAACAGAGATGATGTCTTTTCTTTTTCTTTCCTGCCCCCTCCAATCTCTTTCAAGTAAGATTTCTCTTCTATAACGGTATCATACCCTATATACACAGGTATGACAGCAAGATCATCACAGGCGCCTTCTCTGTATGCCTGAATGATCATCGAGAGTAAACCATACTTTGGCATAATCATCTTGCCGGTACGGCTCCTACCCCCCTCAATAAAGAACTCTATGGGGAAACCCTCCTGTAAGAGTACCTTCATATACTGGGCAAAGACTTCTCCATATAAGATATCTTTTCTGAAAGTTCTGCGTAAGAAAAAGGCGCCCGATTTTCTGAAGATGTGCCCCATGGGCCAGAACATCAGATTGGTCCCGGCAGCGATAAAGGGCATCTGGATGTTGTTGTGCAAAAAAACGTAAGAAAGAAAAAGATAATCGATATGACTTCTATGACAGGGCACGATAACAAAGGGCATCTTTCTGGAAACATCCCTAATTTTCACGAGTCCCTCTTTATCAATTACAACACCATCATAGATATCATTCCACAGCCAGGTCAGTACTTTATCCCACACTCCGATGTAGGCTTCATTATAATCGGCTGCTATCTCGAAGAGATATTTTTTTGACTGCTTTAAGATGTCTTCATAATCTTTATTCTCCCTCGCCGCCATATCCTTCATATATGAAACAAGTCCGGAATCCCTCAGGACTATTTCAATCAGCTCTTCCCTGGATTTTAAAACAGGCCCTACAATCGTCCTTTTTTCTTCATCAATCCTTCCAATCAGCCTTCTTCTTAAAAGGTAGGAAACCGTTTCCGTGTCTAGGGATGAGCCGCTGTTTTCTTCTAAAAATTCGGCGAGATTAACCGGTCCCGATGGTACAACAAAGGCCTTTTTAGAGAATCTCATGAAATTAATCAGCCTTCTTATCGTTCCAGGATTCTCAACTTCGCCAAACAGAAGATCTGTTAAGGTTTTATCCTTTTTTTCTCTCCTCCTGCCATAGGCTACCAGCAGCGGTACGAGATATACGGGAACATCCAGTTCTTTTTGTGCGCAAATTAATTCAACTAAAGGATCTTTGACGTACTTACTCCCGATAAACTCCGATCCACGGAGGTATATAATGGAACTATTCTTTTCCTTAGCTGTTTTTTTTAAAATCTTCCGTTTGTAAGGGTTATGAAAAATGCGGGACAAAAAAACCTTGAAGGCGACGGCAAAGGGCTGCCAGAGAATCATACTGATTCCATGACAATATACGGGTCTGCTTATATCCTCTCGCTTTGAGAGATTCCAGAGAATCAAAGAATTTAACTGACTCTTATTTTTCAGGGCATAAATAACAATTCCCTTTTGCGAAAGATTCTTTAAATCTTCCGCATATTCTTCAGCCATTTTTACTCTGGACAGAACCTTTTCAAACAGCCACAACAGGAGAGATTTTCTCTGGTCATACAGAGAACCACTGTAATATTCCCTGATTTTATTTCTCCATGATTGTCTCATTGATTCCATTGTCTTGTGTATCGCAGCCTTTATTGATCGCTCAACGGGAAATCATCGGGGAATCTCTTGATCATATATCTTCTCACATATTCTTCAATTTCCCTGAACGTGGAAAAAGTCATCGCCCGATCAAGCAATTCCCTGGATTCCTTTAACGTGGAACCTCTTATGATCTTCTTTACACGTGGTATGGCCAGAGGAGTCATGCTTAATTCATCCAGTCCGAGGCCAAGTAGAATCAGCGAATAGGCAGGTTCACCTGCCATTTCACCGCACATGGCAACCTTAATTCCCGCATTATGGCCAGCTTCAACAACCAGCTTAATTAACCGCAATATAGCGGGATGAAGGGGTTCATATAGATAAGTTACTCTCTCATTTACCCTGTCAATTGCCAGGGAATACTGTATCAGGTCATTTGTGCCGATACTGAAAAAATCCACCTCTTCTGCCAGCTTATCCGCCATCATGACGGCAGATGGCACCTCTATCATGATACCGATCTCTATATTTTCGTCTATAGGAATACCTTCAGATGAAAGATCATGTTTTACTTCTCTCAAGATCTTTTTAGCTGCTTGAATCTCCGCAACGCCGGAAATCATGGGAAAGAGGATCTTCGTTTTTCCATATGCACTGGCGCGCAGGATGGCTCTCAACTGCACCTTGAACAATTCAACCTCATGAAGACAAAACCTGATGCCCCGCAATCCCATTGCGGGATTCATCTCTTCAGCCAGCCTCGGGTCGGAGGCAAACTTATCTCCTCCAAGATCAAAGGTTCTGATGGTCGCCCATTTAACACCATCACCCTCTACTACCCTCTTGTAGCTGGAAAAATGTTCCTCTTCTGTCGGAAGCTGTTCTTTGTTGATATAAATGAACTCCGTCCTGTAGAGACCGACGCCGTCAGTCCCGTGACTAACTGCGGAGGGAATTTCTTCAATAAATTCTATATTTGCACCGATATCTATTCTGTGGTTATCCATAGTTATGGCGGGAAGACTGGCATCTTTAATGAGATCTTCCGCCATAACCTCGTAGTGTTTCTTCTTGTCTTCGTATCGCTTTAATATCTCCGGGTCGGGATGGATAATAACAACACCTGCCGTACCGTCAACGATGATCCTGTCCGCGGTCTGAACCTCATTTGTAATATTTTTCAATCCAACAACTGCCGGGATTTCCATAGATCTTGCTATAATAGCTGTATGGGATGTCTTTCCGCCGATATCCGTAGCAAAACCCAGGACTTTCTGAACATCTATCTGAACTGTATCAGCAGGAGACAGATCTCTTGCGATTATGATAACTTCTTCATCGACCTCCGAGATACTCTCACACGTCTTTCCGGAGAGATTCCTTAAAATTCTATCGCCAGCATACTCTACATCATTTATTCGTTCCTTTAGATATTCATCCTCCATCTTTCTGAATATCTCTCTATACTTAGATAAGGTCAACTTTAACGCCCACTCGGCATTGACCCGTTGCTCTCTTATATTTTCCACTGTCTCGCGAACAAACATTTTATCCTTAAGGATCATGATGTGGACATCAAGAAATATCGGGTCGATACCCTCCCTGTTACTTATTCTCTCTTTTATATCCAACAGCTCTTGCCCGGAATCCTTCAAGGCCTTCTTAAATCTTTTGACTTCATTTGAAACAAGGGTGTTCGTGTTCAGCTTATAGTAAGGTGTCTGGAAATCCAGGCAATTGAACAGATAAGCCTTGCCACTGATTATGCCAGGGGATACACCAATCCCCGTAAGAACAGATGTTTTTTTTATCTCATTAGAAACCAACTTAATCCTCTCCAAATTTATCTTCTATAAGTATTCCGAGTTCTTCGATGGCATCACGGGCATCTTCACCCTCCGCAGTGACCATGATACTACATCCCTTGGGACATGCAAGAGTTAATATCCCCAGGATACTCTTGCCGTTAATTTCATTGCCATCCCTTTCAAACAATATTTTTGATTTATATTTGGTTGCCACCTTAACTATCATCGCAGCGGCTCTCGCATGCAACCCTAATTCATTTTTTAAGACAAATGTTTTTGTTTCTTTCATCTCACACAGCTACCATCAAAAAAATAATAGAAGTCCCGTAAAGTATGACCAGAGGAGAAATGCCCCTTTTTACCATCCAGAAACAAAACAGGATGATTATCAACAGCAGGATTCTTGCAAAAAAACCTGCACCACATGCATATGGCACAGGTGGAACCGCAATTATTGCACCTGCCAGAATCCCGAGAAGAATCACCGATATCCATCTTGTCTTTCTGGACATTTTCGGCAGATTAAGTGCCCTGATAAAATTAATGGCACCCCTTCCATCTCTGTATCCTTCAATAAATCCCCTCAATCTCACCCATATGTGAAATGAATTATACAGGAGAAGGAATATCAGTGGAGCTACAAGGAACCCCTCTATTGCCATAATGACTCCGACAATGGCCGATGACGGTTTCAAGGCACCCCAAAAAAAGGGGTCTCCAATAGCTGCATACGGTGCCATGAGTGCTTTTTTTAAATTTACCGCTTCCGCACAACCATTACTTTCACAAGACTCCTCTTCCAGCTTCACGACGGAGCCCATAACCGGCCCTGATAAACAGGGGTGTGTAGAAAACAACTCAAGATGTCTTTTCAAAATACGGGCGCTCTGTTCCCTGTTTCTTCCCGATTTTTCAATAAAAGGAATGAGAGAAAATGCAAAACCTATATTCTGCATACTGGAAAAGTTCCACGAAGATTGAATAGTAAGTGACCTCAAAAAAATTTTTGCCAGATTACCAATGCTTACCTTTTCTGATTTAGTATGTTCCTTAAAATCAGCCATTCTTGATTTTCTACACCCACTCTTCTATTTCTTTATAAATTTTATACTCATAACTGCTCAATTTTTAGAATATTTCCACTAACATGATTAAAATACTAAGTCAATTATTCTACACATCTTCTTTACTTTTTTATATACTTTTTCGTTGACACTAAATATTTTTTCTGTTAGGTAGCTCCAGCTTAACATAAATTGTGAGCAGCAGAAAATCGGGATGCTGACCGAAGGTGCCCCGAATTTTTTTGAAAAATTTTAGGAAGGGGGGTGATTCCCATGGTTTGTCAAACCATAAAAACCGGCACTGAATGTGTCTTCATGACCACGAAAGGATGCGGATTTAATGGTGGTAATTGCTATCAAATTATCGATAAGTGTGAGGGCTGCATTAAGATTTTAGAGCATTCTACAGGAAAGTATTGTATGGTTTATCCTGACCCGGCCAGCAAATGGGCTATCGGAGGATGTCCTGCAGCAACACATCTCAAAAAAGCTACCGCTGAAGGAGATCAAAAAATTAACCCGTTGAAGGCCTCAAAAAGAGGCGGTCGCAAATAGCAAAAATGGGACAGGCTACTTTTTATTAGACAAAAAGTAGCCTGTCCCATTTTTTTATTTTTATCTTCAGCTTATAATTTTCTTTATCTCCCTTAGTTTCTTCTTAACGTCACTCAATATCCTGTAATGATCATCAGCCATGCCGGATCTTTCTTTCTTCATACTGGATAGCCTCTTTTTCGCCCCGGCAATTGTGAACATATCTTCATATAAAAGAATCTTGATCGCTAACAACTCCTCAACATCTTTCCGCCTGTAAAGACGTTGATCAGACCTGGTACGTATTGGTTTTACCGTTTTGAACTCAGATTCCCAAAATCGTATGACATAAGGCTCAACACCAAGTATTTTTCCAACCTCACCTATACGAAAATATGATTTATCGGGAATAATCATGGTCCTAACGTTTATTGGGGAAAGTCACTAACTATTTCAGCGCTTTTTTCAATATCTGACTCGTTTTAAATGTTAAAACCTTCCTCGCGGAAATCAATATTTCTTCACCGGTCTGTGGATTCCTTCCCTTCTGAGCATTTTTTTCTTTCACCACGAAGCTGCCGAATCCGGAAATCTTTATCTTTTCACCACGGGTAAGGTTATCTTTCATAATTTCAAAAACGTGCTCTACCATTTTGGCAGAATCCTTCTTTGAAAAACCCAATTTATCATGAACATTCTGAATAATATCATTCTTCGTCATCGTTTCCATCCTTAAATATCCATCCCCCTGATTTTAGCACCCGTTGAATCAATGATTTTCTTTATAACTCTCTCGTGTACTTCACTTACTTCTTTATCTGTCAGAGTCCTGTCAGAAGAGCGATAGGTAAATCTTACGGCAAGACTCTTTTTTCCTTCAGGAACACCTGTACCGTAATATACATCAAAAATTTCTATATTTTCAAGCAATTCTTCGCCTTTCTTCAACGCAAGCATCAATATTTCTTTACTTTCCATCATCTTATCAATTACAAATGCCACATCCCTTGAAACAGATGGAACACGTGGAACCTCTCTATATGACATTTTCTCCGAAAACATGTCTAAAAGCACATGAAGATCAAGTTCAAAAACAACAGCTCTCGGCGTTATATCCATTTTCTCAAGAACTTTCGGATGAATCTCTCCTAAAAAACCTGCATCTTTCTTGCCTGCCAGGATTCTGCAGGATCTACCCGGATGGAGAAAAGCTAAATCTACATCAGATTTGAACTGAATATCGTGAATCCCAAGGGCATCAAAAAGATTCTCAACACATCCTTTCAAATCGTAAAAATCGGAAAGCAACTCTTTAAAGTGCCAGAGATCATCATATCGTGAACCGGTAAGGAGAGCGCCAATTCTCTCCTCTTCGACGGGAAGTTCCCCATTCTCTTTGCCGATGAAAGCCTTACCTGTTTCAAATATCTTCAGATCAAAATTTCCGGCATTCACATTTTTTTTCATTGTATCAAGGAGACCATACACCAGACCTGTTCTCATAACAGACATGTCTTCTACGAGAGGATTTTTAATCCCGACAAATCTCCGGCTTTTATCGTCTCCCTTAAAACGAAGAATATTTGCTGATTCAGGAGTAGTAAAGCTGTAATTTATTACCTCCGAGTAACCATAACCGTTGAGAATAACTCTTATATTATCTATCAGGGTTTTCTTTCTATCCTTAACCTCTGGTCCCGACGAAACCGGGGGAAGGGAAATGGGAATGTTGTCATATCCGTAAAGTCTCGAAATCTCCTCAATCAGGTCTATCTCTCGTGAAATATCGACCCTGAAACTTGGGGGGGTCACCGCATAGTCCCCTTCGCCAGACTTCGACGAGCTCAGCCGAGCCGACTTCGGCAAACTCGGTTGAGACGACTTTTTCACTTTCATTTCAAGGCTTTCCAGGATATTTTTCGTTTCTTCTGCATCGATTTCTGTACCCAGGATTTCATTAACCCTGTGAATCCGGAGAGGAATATCCTTAGCCGTTTTGATCTTTTTCGGATACTGATCAATCAGGTTTTTGCAAATCGATCCATCTGAAAGTTCTGCTATCAGTTGGGCAGCCCTGTTTAAAGCCCTTATGACACCTTCAGGATCTACTCCACGTTCAAAACGGAAGGCGGCATCTGTACCCATCCCAAACCGCTTTGACGACCTGCGAATTGTCGAAGGATCAAAATAGGCGCTTTCCAGAAGCACTGTTTCGGTATCATCCACTACCTCAGAATTCAATCCGCCCATAATACCCGCTACGGCAACAGGTTTAACACCATCACATATCATTAATGTGTCGGCACTCAATACCCGTGTTTTTTCGTCAAGAGATATAAATTCTTCTCCTTCTGACGATCCCCTGACGACGATCCTCCCTTCTTCCAGGTGCCTGAAATCAAAAGCATGTAAGGGTTGACCAAATTCCATCATAACAAAATTTGTTACATCGACTATATTATTAATCGCGCGCAGACCCACCGCTTCAAGTCTCATTCGCATCCAACCGGGAGACGGCTTGACTTTGACATTTCTGATCATTCGGGCAGTATATCTGGGACACAGATCGGGGTTCAGTATTTCCACGGAAGTTAAATCATTGATGTCATCTGTCCCTTCAGATAAATCTATCCCGGGATATCGTACTTTCTTGCCCGTTATTGCTGCAATCTCTCGCGCTACGCCAATAATACTTAGACAGTCAGACCTGTTAGGTGTAATTCCTATATCAAAGGATATGTCTTTCAGGTTGAGGGCGGAGGAAAGATCCGCGCCCAGGGTTAGATCTTTCGGCAGCATCATGATACCGGTGGCGTCTTCACCGATTCCAAGTTCCTCCTCGGAACAAAGCATGCCCTCGGAAGGCTCCCCTCGCAATCTTGAACTCTTGATTGTATAGCCTCCTGGTATTGTTGCGCCCACCTTCGCAAGAGGAACAATGTCACCTGCATGGATGTTTTTAGCGCCGCATACAACAGGAAACGTTTCCTCACCTGTTGTAACCTGACACAGAGAAAGCTTCTCAGAACCGGGATGTGGCTTTATGGAAAGAATTTGGGCAACAACGACACCGGAAAATCCGGGGCTTACTTCACCAATGGAATCAACTTCAAGCCCCGCCATCGTTAATCTGTCGGCCAGTTCTTCAGGGCTTAATTCAATATCAATATAATCTCTTAACCATCTGAGACTTACCTGCATACTTCTTCTGGTCTCCTAAAACTGTTTCAAGAACCTCTGATCATTCTCATAAAACAATCGAATATCCGATATACCGTACTTGAGCATGGCAATTCTTTCCACTCCAAGGCCAAAGGCAAAACCTGAAACTTCTTCCGGATCGTAACCTACTATCTTAAAGACTTCAGGATCAACCATGCCGGAACCCAGAATTTCCAGCCACCCGCTCTGCCCACAAACCCGGCAGCCGGCACCATTGCACATAACACACTGGATATCAACCTCTGCACTTGGCTCGGTAAACGGGAAAAAACTGGGACGAAATCTAAGGACTGTATCTTTACCGAAGACCTCTTGAAGGAAAAACGTTAAAACACCTTTTAGATCACCAAATGTGATTCCTTTGTCTACAAGAAGTCCTTCAATCTGATGAAACATGGGGGTGTGTGATATATCTGAATCGGGTCTGTATACCTTGCCGGGCGATATGATCCTCACCGGGGGTTGCTGTTTTTCCATGACCCTGATTTGAACAGGAGAGGTGTGCGTGCGGAGAACAATATCTTCCTCCACGTAAAATGTATCCTGCATATCCCTGGCGGGATGATCTTTCGGAATATTCAGAGCTTCAAAATTGTAATAATCAAACTCTACCTCGGGACCTTCTGCAACGGTAAACCCGAGGTTCGAAAAAATTTCGCATATCTCATTGGAGATTCTGGTTATAGGATGGAGTCTTCCGTACTTTACACCTCTCCCGGGAAGGGTTACATCAATCTTCTCTCCCTGCAGGGCTTCATCTTTTCTTACAACGTCAATATCCCGTAACAGATTCTCTATCTGCGTAGAAAGAGCATCTTTTATGACGTTGGAAAGTTTCCCAAGGAGGGGTCTTTCTTCAGCGGAGACATCCTTTAATTTTCGAAGAAATTGAGTAAGAAGTCCTTTCCTGCCAAGGTACTTCGTCTTTATTGCCAGAATTTCTTCTCTGCTCCTTGCAGAATCCAGTTCTGCACTCGCTTTTTTCTGTAGCTCTTCGAGCCCCTTGTTCATGCAGCCTGCTCACCTTTAACAATATTCACTACCTTAAAAAAGTCCTGGGGATGGTTGACTGCAAGATCGGCAAGTATCTTTCTGTCTATCTCTACACCTGCCTTCTTGATCCCCCCCATGAACTTGCTATACGAAATACCTTGCATTCGGGTGGCAGCATTTATCCTTGCTATCCACAACCTCCTGAAATCTCTTTTCCGTACTTTTCTGTCTCTGTAGGCGAACTTCATCGCCCTCTCTACTGCCTCGGTAGCAACTCTGTATAACCTGCTCCTCGCCCCAAAATATCCTTTTGCCAGCTTCAGGATCTTTCGCCTCTTCTTTTTGGCATTTACGCTTCTTTTAACTCTACCCATCGTTACCAGTACTCCCGATATTTATTTTTTCAGGGGTCAGACCTGCAGACTCAACCCCCGATTTCCAAATTCCGCTTTACGATTTTCGATTTATGCATAGGGAATTAATCTTTTAATTCCTTTTATGTCCCTCTTATCCAGAAAGTCTGTTTTTCTAAGAGCTCTTTTCCTCTTACGCTTTTTCTTAGTGAGGATATGGCTTGCATAAGCCTTACTTCTCTTTACTTTTCCTGTCCCTGTAAGGCTGAATCTCTTGGCAGCTCCTCTGTGTGTTTTGATTTTCGGCATTTAGTCACCTTTTCATTGTTGTTTCTTTGGAGACACGATCATAATCATATTTCTTCCTTCGAGTCTCTGATGTTGCTCTATATTGCATAAATCTTCCAATTCATTTTTTATCTCTTCCATTATTTTTCTTCCACGATCACTATATATAATCTCCCTGCCCCTGAACATCATGGTTATCTTCACTTTATTGTTTTGAGCCAGGAATTTCTTAATGTGTTTGAGCTTGACCTGCTTGTCATGTTCTTCCGTTTTAGGCCGGATCCGAATCTCTTTTAATTGAATGGTGGTCTGACTCTTCTTTGCCATATGGAGTTTTTTAGTCTGCTGATATCTGTGCTTCCCATAGTCCATAATACGACAGACCGGCGGAGAAGAGCTGGGAGCCACCTCCACAAGATCAAGTCCTGCTTTGGCCGCCGCCTCCAGGGCATCCGCAAAAGATATGATCCCCAGCTGATTACCATCAGCATCAATCACCCTCACACTCTCTGCCCTGATTTCCTTATTAATTTTATAGTGCTTAGCTATGTGCCACCTCCTGAAGAGTTTCAAGTTTCGAGTTTAAAGTTAAAACTCGAAACCCGAAACTATCCGTTACTCATACTTGTTGCATTTTTCCTTTACGAGCGATACGAAATCATCAATACTCATAGAACCCAGATTTCCCCCATCTCTCTGTCGAGGTGAAATTGTTCCGGATTCAACCTCCCTGTCACCGATGACCAGCATATAGGGAATTTTTTGCATCTGCCCTTCTCTGATCTTATACCCCAACTTTTCGTTTCTGAAATCCCTCTGGACACGTATATCCGCATCTAATAACTGTTTATAAACCTCTTCCCCGTAAGGACTGTGTCTGTCCGTAACAGTCAGAATTACTGCCTGAACGGGTGAAAGCCACACCGGGAAGGCACCTGCATAATGTTCAATCAGCACCCCCATGAATCGCTCTATAGCACCCAGTATCACCCGATGAAGCATCACCGGTCTGTGTTTCTCTCCATCAGGGCCAATATAATTAAGATCAAATCTTTCGGGTAATGTAAAATCGCATTGTATTGTTGCGCACTGCCACTTCCTCTTAAGGGCATCTTTCAACTTAAAATCGATCTTGGGTCCATAAAAGGCACCATCACCTTCATTAACATCATAGGTCATCTTATTATCTTTGAGGGCCTGCTCCAGAGCCGACGTGGCCAATTCCCAATCTTCATCCGAGCCTATAGACTTCTCAGGTCTTGTACTCAGTTCGACCTCGTATTCAAAGCCGAATACCTTCATCGCATCAGCAACAAAATCGGCAATGGCCCTTATTTCATCATTGAGCTGCTCCGGAGTACATAATATATGGGCATCGTCCTGAGTAAACTGCCGGGCACGCATAAGCCCATGGAGAACACCGGTCTTTTCATGCCTGTGGACCGTACCGAGTTCAAAATACCTGATAGGCAAATCCCTGTAGCTTCGTATTTTCGACTTATAGATCAGCATATGGGCAAGACAGTTCATCGGCTTTATACCATATAATTGACCTTCCACTTCGGTAAAATACATATTCTCGCGATAATGGTCGAAATGACCGGATTTCTTCCAGAGATCTCCCTTCAGGATCTGAGGCCCCATAACAATATCATAACCACGTTTCAGGTGTTCTTTCCTCTCCCAGTCCTCGATAATCGTTCTCAACAGAGCACCTTTCGGATGGAATATGATCAACCCCGGCCCAACTTCATCGTTTACCTGGAACAGGTCAAGTTCTCTCCCCAGCCTTCGGTGATCTCTCTTTTTTGCCTCTTCGATCACCCTTAGATGCTCGGCTAATTCCTCTTTGCTCGCAAACCCCGTACCGTATATACGCTGGAGCATCTTATTCTTTTCATCACCACGCCAGTACGCCCCTGCCACATTTATGAGCTTAAATGCCTTGATCATACCGGTGGAAGGTATATGGGGCCCCCTGCACAGATCAACAAAATTGCCCTGGCTGTAAAGGCTCACCGCTGTAACATCCGGGGGAAGGTCATTCAAAAGTTCGACCTTGTATGACTCCCCTTTCTCCTGAAACAGGGCAACGGCTTCTTCCCTGGAGACTTCCTTACGTACAAAGGGTTGGTCGGCTGAGACAATCTCCGCCATTCTTTTCTCTATCTTTTCGAGATCCTCAGGAGTAAACGTCTCCTCATATTCAAAATCATAATAGAAACCATCTTCAATGGAAGGACCTATGGTAACCTTGACCCCTTTAAAAATATCCTGAACCGCCTCGGCCATTACATGAGATACACTGTGCCGCAGTGCAGCCAATCCTTCCTGAGAATTAATATCCACAACTTCTATAGACGCATCTTCTTCGACAGGAAAACTCAAATCTGCCATAGTATTATTGACCATTGCCGCTACGGCGGATTTAAGCACATCTTCCTTCCAGAATGATATGATCTCCTTTACCGTTTTTCCCGCGGGTTCCTTTACAACGGAACCATCGGGCAATGTAATCTGAATTTCTTTCATGATACAATCCCCAATCGGTTAAAAGAAATTAAATGATTAGATCTATAGAGTATTGAAACACTTACGATTAAAGAAAGGGCATCATCGGTTAATTTCTTCGTGATGCCCTTCCATATACCTACACAGCAAACTATTTAAATGGTAGGCACGCAGGGATTTGAACCCTGGACATCCACCGCGTCAGGATGGCGCTCTCCCCCTGAGCTACGTGCCTGTATATTGCTTTATCTCCATAAAACACCGCATTCGCATAACAATAAAAAGTATTTATGTCAAGAAATTTTATCAATTCTATGCTTGCCTGTGACAAATATTTCTCCTCGATATGATTCCCTAAACCCTATATATTCTTCCCATTTATGAGCTTTATTCCTCTAAACATATAATTGAATCCAGAAATCACTGTTAATAAAGCAGTTGCCAAATAAATGATTTTAATCACTCCCGGGTTCAGATAACCTGGCAAATCATTAAAAGCAAGTACAAGGAAAATGGTAAGAAATTGAAAGACCGTTGTCACCTTGCTTACGAAAGCCGGCCGAACTTCAAAGGAAATCGACATGAGAGAAAGTACTGAAATACCAAGGAGGATTATAAAATCTCTACTTATAACGATTACCGTGAGCCAGCTCGGAATAACACCCAGAACGGACAGGGTAATAAAAGAAGAATCTATCAATGCCTTATCGGCCAGTGGATCCAGATACGAGCCTAAAATCGTTTTTTGCTTTAGAATCCTCGCGAAAAAACCGTCAAGACCATCGGTAATGCAGGCGATAACAAAGACGATCAAGGCCTTGGAAAAGGCACCTTTTATTAAAAAGATGACGGTAACCGGTACCAGCATGATGCGAAACAGAGTCAATAAATTGGGAATATTCATATCTGTATTTTGGATTATAGGATTACAGGATTAATTTAAAATTTAGAATTCAAAATTAGCTTTTATCCCTTAATCCTTACTCAATTTGTCCCTTTCCTTATTCCAATCAACCCAGTCATTTCTGTCTTCTTCTTCCGTAAAATCCCTTGGTTTCTCGGCTACACCATCCGCCCGAATTCTGATCTGCTGCATCGATTTGATAATATATGTCCACTCTTCCATGGTTACTTTCGTCGGTCCCGGAACAGGTTTCGGTCCTTCAACCTTATGAGGAGTTGTGTATACTTTTTGAATGTCTGCCGGCGTTTTGGCCTTTCCACCACCCGTAACGGCAACTATACCATCGTAAACCCTCACCAGTGCCGATTTATCATCATGAACATTCATTCTATAGATTGTGCCTCTCACACCGGCAACAGCATTTTCACTCGACACTTCAAAGTTCGATTTTACGCCAAGGGCTTTGCTTACATTTGCCCACGTTTTTCCTAGGACAATATTAAACTTAACATCTCTTGTCGTCGTCTTTTCACATACCCTGATCTTAACAATTCTAAAGCGTGTATTATCGGCAAAGCGCAGTGAAGATTCATCCGGTAAAATTATCTCCATCCTTGATTTGGGGCCTGTTTTCACCTGGTCACCATCCACAAGAATACTGTTAACCCTCAATGGACACCATACATCCTTCCCTGCCGGCATAAACTCCGCTGAACCTTCGATCAGGGCAACTCGCGCTTCACCTTCCCCTATCTTAACCGCTACGGGCCTCTTTGCACCCACATCTTGCACGAAGAAAAAGATAAGAAAAAATACGACCGCATATATTGTCTTAACTTTCATATTTTTCACTCCATTGTTCTTTTAAAACAAGATTTCTCATATCACAGCAACCCCAGGAAATTACGCTTTTTGGGAGGAGGGCTTCCCGGGAAATCGGGACCGTTGGGAAGAGTTGACATGGCTTTATCCACGATCTCATGAGCTGCTAACTCAGACGTCTGATACGATTTCATCTCGAGCCCTTTCTCAGTAAAATCATAATCCCTCTTTACCACTTTGCAGTTTGTCTTCCACAGTGTTTCCCCTGTCTTCGCACTTCTCAGCTCAAAGAAAACAGAGACAGTGGTAGGTGCATAAACAAAGACAAAAGACGTCTTCCACTCGGCAAGGGTACAGTACATAACCGCGTCTACACCCAGAATTTCTCCAACAGCCTCCGGGGGAATATCTTTATCTGCACACGCTGTATTTTTTCCACAAATCCGGGTTAGTTTATCGTCAACTACATGTAACGGTATCTTGGGATATCCCTTGAAATACAGTTCTTCGAGAATGGCTTTCCTCAGTATCAGGGCAGCCTGAGTATCATTTGTTTTATTTTTAACGGGCAGCAATGCTACAAGTCTTATACCTTTTTTATCGTAATCGGGAATGATTGTCCGGGAAATTTTAGAGCCACAGCCGAAAATAAAACAAATAATTATAATAAGTAACAATATGTTCCTAAGTCTGTATCGTAACACTCATACTCCTAAATACTTATAATTCTAAATTTTTAGTTTTGAATTTTGAATTTACAAGACACAACATCATACACATTTAAAATTAAGAATTCAAAATTGCCATTATTTGACAATATTCATTTCCAGGCTATTCTGGCCAGCGCTTGTTATATTCAGTGAAAAGCCTTTAAATTTTTTTACGGCCAGCTTATCGGCAAGTGACATGGCGCTTCCCTCTACTTCAACATCCATTCTGGCCACACCCGATTCCATCTTCCGGACGTAAACATTTTTTACCCCTCGCACCTCATTTTTCAATACATCCTTCAATCTCATAAAATCAGAGTAGCTCTTTATCTGCCGAACCGTCAAGGCAATCAGACTCGTTGAGCTTGTTTCCGCCTGCCACTTATCAATAATCTGCGCTTTCAGGCTCTCTGCCAGTTTTTCTGCCGCTTTCTTAATGGCCTCTGTTCCTCCTGTAATATCATCTATATGAACAGCCGCCGCATGCTCACTGGCCGAAGCAATAACCATTCCGTTATCTGTTCTGATGGCCCGCGCCGTCACATTCGCCTGCAACGATTTCATCGCCGTTCCTGCAACATTTCCTGCATACTTGGCGAACGCCTTCCCTACAATGACAAGTTCCGCATCAACCTGGCCTCCAAGACGTGCTGCGGCACTATTGTTCAAATCTGATCCTCTCAGGGTAATGCCCTTGATCTTACCCTCCAGTGAAGCACGATCAACAAACGTAAATCCATCTTTCAGGAAATTCGATTGAATAACATTCTCGCAGATCGAAAGATCTACTGAATCCCAAAAGTAGTATGGATGTATCTGCCCTACATTCTGTTCCGCAATAAGAACCATAATTCTGGGCATTCCCTTCCGTGCCATAAGAAAACCCAGGGCCTGGAGATCATTTTTTATGCTTCCTAATGATACAGTGGCCCTTATTTTAACCCTGTAGAGGTTATCGCTCACATTTTCTTTTAAAATCCTGTAGTTCTGAATATAACCCTGCGATTTTGAATAAATACTATCATTAATGACCACAAAATTCTCTACTACCGTCTCCGAAGATATAATCGTACCAACCGCCTGTTCCACCGCTTTTCTGAGAGAATCATTTATAGCATTGTCTCGTGCCAGGGCCATATCATTATTAATTACGACACCTGCACCTTCGGCCTCGATTATCCTTGTGTTTATTTCCTGCTGGGGAAATACTTCAACAGGATACGAAAGCACACAAAACAATAACACGGCAAAGAAAGCAAAAAATAATTTTTTCAAGAGATAACCCTCCTTATTATACTTCTGTATCTTCTGCGTCCTTCTTTAATTTCTCTATCTCCTCCCTGATAATCTTCTCAGCAATCCGGGGAAACATTTCTCTCGCGATTTTCTCGGAAACCTCGGAAATTCTTTTTATTATCTCATCATTCAATATCTTGTCGTATTGATAATTTTCCGGACTTTCTTCAATAACATCGCTTAGTTCGTATATTCTATCATTTTCTTTCAATATTCTACCGTCTATGATTATCTCTCTGTCTGCCGTCAAAAATTCATTTTCTTTATTATCATGTTCGGCTTCAAAATTACGGAAAACTTTTTCCGCACCTTCTCCCGGCTGAGCCATCCGCTTCACCTTTTCGTCTATTACATCCCATACGTTTACTGAACTATCATACCTTTACAATCACTTCAAGAAGTTTCATTTCTTTCAACCCGCAGGATAATAGTTTTCAAAACGAGGATTTTCGCCCTTCATCCTTTCGTGCTTTCGTGATCAAAAAAGGGGTTAAAATCCTCACGAATCTTAACCCCTTAATCCCTAAAGCGGCAAAGCCGCAAATCCGAAATTCGAATATCAAATAACAAATTTTCGAAACAGTTTTGGACATTCGAGTTTAAGATTTTGATATTGTTTCGAATTTCGTACTTCGGATTTCGAATTTATTTTCCGCCAACATCTGCGCAAAAACCGCAGTTGTTGTGAATAAAGAATCTAATCCTCTAATCCTAATATTAGTGCGCTTCCTGCATGGCCAGATGAATATATATCATTGTCAGCATCATGAAAACAAGTGTCTGGATAATCGATGTAAATATCATGAGGATAACAACAGGCATAGGTACAAGAAAGGGAACCAGCATGAGAACAATGAGCAACACGAGATCTTCACCCATGATATTTCCGAAAAGTCGTACCGAAAGAGAGACAATACGGGCAAGATGACTTACGATCTCAATGGGCATCATAATAGGTATCAACCACCAGACTGGTCCTAAAAATTGTTTTATATATTTAAACCCATGAATCCGTACTCCAACGACATGGGTCGTCACAAATACAACCAGTGTCATGGAAAGTGTCGTATTGAGACTGGATGTCGGAGATTCAAACCCCGGAATAATGCCCAGCAAATTAGAAGTCAAAATGAAAAGAGCTACTGTTCCAACGAGAGGGAAAAACTTAAGCCCTTCCGGTCCCATTGTATCGACGAGCAGAGTTTTGACGCCATCTACCACTACTTCGAAAACATTCTGCATCCTGCCCGGATAGATATCAAGCCGACGGGTCGCCAGAAAAGACAATACAATCAAAAGCAACATGATAAACCACGTATATGTCACATGGGGGGGGAAATACGGATTAGCTAAAAATAACAAGGGATGCATTTTTTCCTCTGAACCTCCTTAAAGGGTTTTTTTTTACATTATCAATCAGCACGGTGAGTATAACGCTTACAACGACAATTGAAAGGCCAAGGATCAATCCAATCACGCTCACAGGCATCTGAGTTATAACGAAGAAAAGTACAACTCCGGTGACGATGAACCTCATGAAATATCTCATCAATATATATTGTTTCGGTTTGGCTGTATCATAAAAACGCTGGAAGAGATTTGCCAAATCCTTTGAAAGCCAGTAAAAGTTTGCAATACTGATAAGGCCACCAAGCAGTATCCCGAGAGCAAAACTGTATGATAAAAAAACAAAGCTGAGAACCAGGCATACTCCTAAAACTATCCAATTCACCAGCTCAATTTTTTTTTGCAGCGCCGTTTTCTTTATGTGCTTCATCTTTTATTTCTCTATCCGGATCCTTAGCATCGGATGCAAGTCTCTTTATAAAAATATAATAATTTCTAAAACCCGCAGCGACCCCTATTACCAGAAACAGTACAGTGAATATACTACCCGTTCCAAGTTTCCGGTCAATATATAACCCGAGGAAAAGGCATCCAAAGACCGCAATGACCAAGGCAATGCCCAAGCTGCTGGCATATGCCATCTCGAATATTATTATCTTCTTCTTTTTCTTTTTACTCATTGACGAAACGTGCTGTTAGCACAAAGAATTGGGCAAGTCAAATAACTTTTCGAAACTTCTTTTATCCGATTTACGTTTTACGCTTTACGATCCCCCTGTACCATTCAATGGTCTTTTTCAAACCTGCGCTAAAGGTTGTTTTTGCCTTAAAATCAAATTCCTTGAGTGCCTTTGTAGTGTCGAGCATTCTTCGCGGCTGACCATCCGGTTTGGAGGTATCCCAGATGACATGACCCTTAAAACCGGTCAATTCCACAATCAACCCGACAAGGTCCTTAATGGATATTTCAAATCCGGCTCCAATGTTGACTGGCTCGCTTTTGTTGTATGTTTCCATGGCAAGTATGATCGCCTCAGCAGCATCCTCCACATAGAAAAACTCGCGCGTTGCTTCGCCAGTTCCCCAAACGAGGATCTCATTCTCATTATTCAGGCTGGCATCAACACACTTTTTGATCAATGCCGGGATAACATGGGAAGATTCAGTGTCAAAATTATCACCAGGACCGTAAAGATTGACAGGCAAAAGAAATATGGAATTAAACCCGTACTGCTGGCGGTAGGCCTGAGATTGCACGAGCATCATCTTTTTTGCCAGGCCGTACGGGGCGTTTGTCTCCTCAGGGTAACCGTTCCACAAATCTTCTTCTCTAAAGGGAACAGGTGTAAATTTCGGGTAGGCACATATCGTTCCGATGGCTACAAATTTTTCAATTTTCCTTAAATATCCCTCGTGGAGGAGCTGTACCCCCATCATCAGGTTATCGTAAAAGAGGGTCGCAGGATTCTCCTGATTGAAACCGATTCCGCCTACTTTAGCAGCCAGATGGATTACAACATCGGGATTTGAATCATCATACATCCGCTGTACATCTTCATGCCTTATCAGATCATACCCTGAATGGTCGGCGCTGAAGATATGCTTATATCCCCGTTTTTTCAGCTTACCAATCAAATGCCTGCCCAGGAAACCTCTGCCGCCGGTAACGGTAATGCGCTTCGCTTTCATGTCACTAAATCCTGTTACTTCCGTTTTCAAAACCGGCGTCAACCAGTGTTTTCTCCTTCCGTGCAAGCTCTATGTCCGCCTCTATCATCATGTCAATCAGCTGATCAAATTTTACTTTTGGTTCCCACCCTAATTTCTTTCTTGCCTTTGTGGCATCCCCAAGCAGAACATCCACCTCTGACGGTCTGAAATACTTTTGATCTATGGCCACATATTCATTATAATCGAGGTCTGATTTCTGAAAAACCTTTTCCGCAAACTCACGGACCGAATGGGTCTCTCCGGTGGCAATCACGAAATCATCCGGCTCATCCTGCTGGAGCATCAGCCACATAGCCTCAACAAAATCCCCGGCATAACCCCAGTCCCTCTTTGCTTCAAGATTACCCAGATACAGTTTATCCTGAAGACCCAGTTTAATCCTCGCAGCCGCGCGGGTGATCTTCCTGGTTACGAATGTCTCCCCCCTCCGGGGAGACTCATGATTAAAAAGAATACCATTGCATGCAAAGATATTGTATGCCTTCCGATAATTTCTTACTATATAGTAGGCATAGACTTTAGCTGCGGCATAGGGGCTTTGGGGCTCAAATGGAGTATCTTCGCTTTGAGGGGGTGGCGCCGCCCCGAACATTTCACTTGATGAGGCCTGGTAAAATCTTGTTTTAATACCCGTCTTGCGAATTGCCTCTAACAGCCGTAAGGTACCAAGACCCGTGACATCACCGGTATACTCAGGCATATCAAAACTAACTCTGACGTGACTCTGTGCACCCAGATGATAGATCTCATCCGGCCGGATATCATGAATCAAATCCATCAACTGACCCGACACGGAAAGATCTCCATAATGGAGATACATCCTCGCTTCCGGATCATGAAGATCTTTATAAAGATGATCGATTCGGTCAGTGTTAAACGTACTGGATCTCCGGATCAGTCCATGGATCTCATATCCTTTACCGAGTAATAACTCGGCAAGATACGATCCATCCTGACCGGTAATCCCCGTAATAAAAGCCTTTTTCACTTAAAGATACCTCCTTAATAGGGACACTTCCCTATTTAACCCATTCATCTATTTATACCTGAGTAATTACACCTACTTGTTAAATAGGGAAGTGTCCCTATTAAAACCATTGCTCATTGCTCATTGCTCATTGCTCATTGCTCAAAACTGCGGTGTATACTCCGGCACAATTTCTTTCAGTTTTTTCTTTATGGCTGTGGCATCATAAGTTCCTGCGACAGCAAGAAGCTCGTCGATTTTCGCATTAAGAGCATTCCTGTCGCAGGTATTCCCCTTAAGGACAAGTATCTTGTCATGATTTGTGGCTACGATTCCCTCCCCTTCCGTGATTAGCTCCTCATACAGCTTTTCTCCCGGCCGAAGACCGATGAACTGAATGGGAATGTCACGCTCCGGTTCAAACCCGCTGAGACGGATCAGGTCACGGGCAAGGTCAACAATGCGTATGGGTTCGCCCATATCCAGGATGAATATCTCACTCCCTTTGCCCATGGCTCCTGTCTGAAGAATTAATTGTGCCGCTTCCTGGATGCTCATGAAGTACCGGGTTATTTCCGGGTGTGTAACGGTCACGGGAACACCCTGAGAGATCTGTTTCTGAAACAGTGGAATGGCCGATCCGGAACTCCAGAGGACATTTCCGAAGCGTACAGCCATAAAGCGGGCTTTATCACTTCCATTCATACATTCCACGAGCATCTCTGCCACCCGTTTGGTAGCACCCATTACATTAGTGGGTCGCACGGCCTTGTCCGTCGAAACAAGAACAAAGCGATCTACCTGGTGCTCAAAAGACATCTCAACCATATTTCGTGTACCCAGGATATTGTTATATATTGCCTCCCACGGGTGCAACTCCTGAATGGGCACATGTTTGTAAGCTGCCGCATGAAATATAACATCGGGATTAAATTCCCGAAATATCGATTTTAAAACATCCCGGTTCTTAATATCCACAAGAAACCCTGATGTTGGAATAAAACCAAAACGCTGCTTACACTCCATCTCCATCCGGAAAAGATTTTCCTCACTAAACTCCAGAATGGCCAGCGCCTGAGGATGGAAACGGCATACCTGCCTTACAAGTTCAGACCCTATGGATCCCCCGGCCCCTGTAATCAGGATACGTTTGTCCTTCAAATATTTCCTTATTTCTTCTTCATCCAGATGCACCTCTTTACGATCCAGCAGGTCCTCCAAGTGTACCTTACGGATTGTTTTTATTGAAACCTTTCCTTCGATGAGTTCCCAGATTCCGGGTACTGTGCGAAACCGCCTCCCTGTTTCTTCACAGAGGGAAACAATCCGCCGCAGTTTCTCACCACTGACTGAAGGAACTGCAATTAAAATCTCATCAAATTCCGTCCTGATTTTGTTAATTTCATCCACTGCACCCAGAACCGGAACCCCGTGAATCGCTTTTCCTCTTTTATCCGGGTCATCATCGAGGAATCCCACAGGTTCCATATTGACCGACGCGTGTTCCTGAATTTCCCTGAGCACCTTTTCACCCGCATCGCCCGCGCCAACAATTATTAACTTGCTTGCAGAGGATTTTTTTCCCCGTCCAAATGTCCAGAAGGAAAAATAATGATCAGCAATGAAAAGTCGAATAGCAACTCGAATTCCCCCCACGAGCAGAAACGTGAATACAAAATCTATAACATACACAGAACGGGAGAACCCATGAAAACGATATAAAAAGAGGATAGCCAATAAGATGATTATCGAGGACAGGATGGTTGCCTTGAAGGTATTCCTCAAATCCGCAAGGCTCGTATACCTCCACATTCCTTTGTAAAGCCCGAACACAATGAAACAAAACAGCTTGAGTGGAATTACAAACGGCAGAGTATTTTTAAATTGTACCCAATTTTGTAAGGGAATGTGGCCGTCAAACCGCAACAGATAGGCCGAGATATAGGCCGCCGTCACAAGGGCTGCGTCCAGAATGAGCATTATATAAAAGTTTTTATTGCGTATAATATTTTTCATGGCTCATTATTGACAGTTTCGTAAAAAGTCCGAATTTCTGTCGTTTTGTCATTCCCGATCCCCGATCGGAGCCGAGGACAGGCCTGATCGGGAATCTGTAACTGTTTGTAATTACTGGATTCCCGCTTTCGCGGGAATGACAGATTAGCGAGTTTTTGACTTTTTACGAAGCCATCATTATTCAAAGCTCTCAATCTTTTTTCCAATTATAATGCAATATGGACGATAACGGATTCTGTGTCAACCTGTGAATAGCGTTTTTCCGCGAAGTGATGACTGTTCTTAGACAGAGGTGCCGGTGTCAGCTTTAATGTATTTTGTAGGTTTAACTCCAAACTAATACTAATCCTCCTATCTTCTTTGCGTCTTTGCGTGAGATATTTAATCTGCGTAATCTGTGGATCAGTCATAATCTTCTTTTATATTGCTTTTCATCTTGACAATATATCCCTTAAGGCTATAATCAAGCTATGTATGAATTGAAATACAGGCGGCAGGCCAGAAACTATCTGGCACGCCTGCCGCTAAAAATAAAATCGGTTATCGTGAATAATTTGCATCAGCTTGCGGCAAACCCGGATAGCCCCTCTCTTGATATCGACTCCTTAAAGGGACGAGAAGGATTTCGCCTCAGAGTGGGGCATTACCGTATTATCTATACGCGCCAGGATGACCGGTTAATAATAGAAGTAGTAAAAATCCGCCCACGGGGCGACATTTATAAGAGGTAACTATGGAATACCAGACAATTAAGGAAAATGGGAAAGTAAAGTTTGTGGTGCTGTCCGTTAAGTCATTCCAAGCCATCATTGACCGTATAGAAGATGAATCCGATCTGCGCGACATTCGTGAGGCCAAGCCTGAACCGCTATATGATCAGAAAGAAGCGGAAGACTATATCTTTATGAATCCTGTCAAACGGGAGCGCCTTGAAAAGGGATGGACCCAGAAAGAACTTGCCCGTCGAATCGGGGTAAAACAGGCGACCGTGGCAAAATGGGAACGGGAAGGCGCTGTTTATCGCAGGGCAACCAGACAAAAGCTGGCAAAAGTCTTTGGAATAAGCGAGACAAGCTTCTCTTAAGAACCCTTTTTTCTTGACACCATTAAATAATCGTGTCATTTTGCATGTCAATCATCAATATACATGTTTTTTATTGGAAGGCCAAAAAATGTACAAAAGAAATCTTCGATTGCCTGAGAAACCAAAGCAAAGTTTTTTCCTCTGGGGGGCGCGCCAGACCGGTAAAACAACGTTGTTAAAGACATGCTACCCGGATGCACTGCGAATTGATCTCCTCAAAACCGATGAACTCATGCGATACGCAAAGGAGCCGTCGCTTTTGCGGGAAGAGGTGGCAGCGCTTTCACATGAACGATTGATTGTGATTGACGAAATCCAGAAAGCCCCTGTACTTCTGGATGAAATCCATTACATGATTCAGGAGTGGCAACGCGTTTTTGCATTGTGCGGCTCCAGTGCGAGAAAAGTTAGACGGGGGCATGCAAATCTATTGGGCGGCCGTGCGATTCGCTATGAACTCTTCGGCCTGGTAGCACAAGAACTTGGCGCTGATTTTTCCATTGAGCATTTCGTCAACACCGGCCCGCTTCCGGATCATTATGGGGCTGAAAACCCTGCTCTGGCGCTTCGTGCCTATGTGGATGATTACTTGCGGGAAGAAATTCTGGAAGAGGGCCTGACGCGTCGCCTGCCGATATTTTCCGACTTTCTCAGGGTGGCAGCCATCGGGGACACGGAAATGCTGAACATGTCCAACATTGCACGAGAAACGGGGATCTCAGTTTCCACGGTCCGGGACCATTATGGCATCCTGGTCGATACCTTGATGGGCGCCTTCCTGCCGGCCTTCACATTACGGCCCAGGCGCCGCACGATTCAGGCACCGAAATTCTATTTTCGGGATCTGGGCGTGGTCAACCATCTGGCAAGACGTGGGGCCATCAAGCCCGGATCGGAACTGTTTGGCAAAGCTTTTGAAAACTGGCTGTTTCATGAACTGTCGGTTCACGCAAAATACAGCGAATTGTTCTATGAACTTTCATACTGGCGACTTTCCAGCGGCATCGAAGTCGATTTTATCCTGGGGCCAGGTACCGTCGCCATTGAAGCAAAGGGCAAGTCAAAAATCACCTCCGGGGATATCAGGGGACTTGTCAATTTCAAAAAAGATTTTCCTGAGGTAAAGTGGCAGATCATCGTTTGTCTTGAAAAAAGGATGAGGAAGACCGACGAAGGTATTCATATCGTGCCTTATCAAGAATTCACCAAATTGCTCTGGGATGGAAAATGGACCCAGGGTCTCTATCAATAATCACCGTGCCCCCCATTCTTCCCCGTCTTTCCCGTCTCCTGTTTCCTGTCTCCCTATAAACGGAAATCTCCAGTTCGAGTAAAGAACGGCAAAACTAACCCCACATAATAGACCCATTTCATGTCTTGACAATAACACCATGTTTGTGGGACCATCAGGAAAAATATGGGAGAAGTAATATGCTGATTCAAACCAAGATCCAGGTTGACCCAAAAGACTATGAATTCGTCAAGAAGGTCTACAAGGATTTGCGCTACAAAAGCCTAAGCGAGTATATGCGAGAAGCCATCAGTGCCAAGGTGAAGCAAGACCGCAAAAGACTTCGGGAACAAAAAAGGATAGCAGCCATGCAAATGATTGGGAAAGAGTCATATGAGAACCTTTTTGACTCGATAGAAGGAGAAGATTTTGAAAACCGGTGAAATCTATTGGGTAAATCTTGATCCAACTATTGGCGATGAGATCAAAAAGAAACGGCCAGTAGTCATCTTAAGCGGTGGTCATAATAAGAATCTTAAACTTGCAATTGTTGTCCCTGTAACTGCATGGAGTTCCTATTGGGAGAAAAACCCGTTTTTTGTTTCTTTGGAACCTGACACAAAGAGTGGTGTTAAGAAAAAGTCGGTAGTTGACTGTTTTCAAATTAGAGCCGTTAGCCACAAGAGGTTTGCGGAAAAGATCGGGGAAATTTCAAACGATGAGATCGACCAGATAAAGAAGGCAATTACCCTAATTCTTGACATCGAGCCCAAACACTGCGAGGAATAAAGCCTATCAACTATTAAAGCAAAACATGTCCCATCCTTCCCTTCGAGTGAAGCGAATACAGGGAACCAAGAACCGGTGGGAAGGATCTGTTACCATGAAATATCGGTTCACCTTTGAATTTCTTGAAAACGGATTGATTTTTCGTGCAAAGGGAAAACTCCGTTTTCCACTTGACAAAACTTATCATGGATGTCCCTATAAATAGCGGGCCGGGATCTGCATAATATTATCGGCCAGGAATTCAATCTTATCTGAGTTATTTACCAATATCCCTAAAGGAGCATTAGTATCCTTTAAAAAATTCTTCAATGCCGTCAACATCCCTTTTTTAATTTTATGGCCCAGTTTGATCTCAATTGGAATAACACCAAAAGGAGCGTCCATAATAAGATCTATTTCTGATTTGTCCCTGGTTCTGTAAAAATAAAAATCAATGCCTGCTGTTAATGTGCACTGAAACCCTCTTATAACTTCCTCTGCAACAAAAGATTCAAATGAAAAACCGGCCACAGGGTGAATTAACAAATTATCAAGACTATTAATTTTCAAGAGATGATGCAGTATCCCCTGGTCCCTGAAAAAACCTTTGGGCATCTTTTGCACTTTCTTTAATTTATTTTTCTCATAACTTCTCAGATTGCGCCATATAAATGTATTATGAATTATTTCAAGATATTCTTTTGAAGTAACGGAACTGACGTCCAATGCCCTGGCTATGTCTGACTGATTAATAATTTTGCCGGAGTGAAAAGACAGAGTCTGGATGAAAAGACGAAAATTATGAGGGCTGATTCTGGGAAAAAGGCGTTGAATATCTCTCCTGATGTAATCCGAAAAATATTCATCCATCCATAAACCGTAAAACTCCGGAGCATCACAGCCTTTTATCCTGGGCTCCGGGTAACCGCCTAACTGCCAATGATCGTATATCTGCCTGACATCCAACTCTGACCTTAGATTTGAAATCCGGCCTAAATCCGGTTTGTCTTGAGAAAGCAGGGAGTAAATTTGAGGAAGAGGTTTGTCATAAAATTCCGCTGCCTTAAATGGCCAAAGTTCAATAGTTGCAATTCGCCCGGCCATACTTTCGGACAGGCCTTTGACTACATCAGGAGAACTTGATCCGGTAAGGAGGAACCTGCCGACTGCTTTTCTATCCCGGTCAATGACACCTCTTAATACTTTGAATAATTCCGGGTATTGCTGGGCCTCATCAATAATTGTTTTTTCACTTTGCCTGGCAAAAAAACCCAAGGGATCACTCGTTATCAGTTGATAGTCATCCGGTCTTTCCAGATCATAGTATTTCCAATCCGGACGGACATTTTTAACCAGTGTTGATTTTCCACATTGCCGTGAACCAATAATGGCAACAACCGGGAACATATCCAAAAGTCGGTCTATCTTTTGCTCGATCAATCTCTTTTTATACGTCATTTTTAAGAGCTACCTTTAAAAACGATGGCTGTCAAGCAGAAACTAAACAGGGATACTTCCCAACTAAACAGGGACACTTCCCTATTAAAATGCTGCGTGCTGCGAATATTTAATATTTAAGATGTGACCCTCCTGTCCCCCCTAAACAATCCTTGATCAGCAGCATAAGTTGCAAGGGATGAATGGGGGAAGGCTCGAAGCCAAAGCGCTCATAGAAACCGCGCGCCCGTTCGTCCTTCGCATGAACAAAGATCGCGCGAATGCCGGCGATGTTGGCAGCCCGAAGCGTACGCAGGATGGCATCTCTCAGCAGACACCGGCCTATCTTTTTCCCCTGATGATGAAGATCGACGGCCAGTCGGGCCAGAACCATCACCGGAATAGGATGCCTCGCCAGCCCCTTCCGGACGCGCGCGGTCGCGGTATCGTGATCCACCGCCCCCACGGCCAGACTGTAATAGCCAACGACCTGGCGCCCCTGACAAACGACAAAGGTTTTCGCTGCATTGGCACGTTGATTCTGCCACGCATAGCGCCGCAGCCAGTCGTTGAGCAGGACATGACCGCAATCGAAACCGTCGCAGTCATGCTCTTCCGAAAGTAAAACAGGTGCCTCGTAGTAAAAAGCTTCGGCCATTCTATTTTTCCCAGATCGCCGGTTCCGCAATGAGCGCCTGCAGGCCCGTCTTAACCTGTGCCGGTCTTTCGAGGGCGTCCTGAAATGCCAGCCAGGTCTGTTCGTCGACCATGAAAAGCCTTTGATCCAAAAGGGTTTGTTCCGCCTTTTCGCAAACGCTGGTCAGGACAAATTCGGTAATGCTCTTCCGCGTCACCTCGGCTGCGCGCTGGATAAGCGCGGCCTGAGCCGGCGTCGTTCGCAGCCCCAGTCTGCCGGAGCGCACTGCGGATGTCCGCTTGCGGGAAGGGGATGTTTTCGCCGTGATTGTGGATGTTGTCATAATGACCTCCTTGTACCTCGTATCATTGTGTGAACAATGTACACACAATATGTCCTGATGTCAAGGCGAAATTAGAATGCGCAATAATATCTGTTTCAGACCTAATCACTCTTCCCAATCCGCAAACTCAATTTCATACGACACTTCTTGATTGCCAATTTTATCGTCCCGACTGGACGGGACTATTCTTATGGGGCGTAATCTGCGGACCAGTCATAATTTTCTTTTATATATTGTTTTTAACTTTAGCGTCCTTAGCGCCTTTGCGTGAGACCTGTACTGTTTTTACCTTAGCGTCTTTGCGCCTTAGCGCCTTTGCGTAAGACATCTTTTTGATGGTTTCGTAAAAAGTCATAAACTTGCCAATTTGTCATTCCCGCGAAAGCGGGAATCCAGTAATTACAAGCAGTTATGGATTCCCGATCAGGCCTGTCCTCGGCTCCGATCGGGGATCGGGAATGACAAAACGACAGAAATTCGGACTTTTTACGAGTCCATCATTTTTATATTTTTAATCTGCGTTAATCTGCGTAATCTGTGGACCAATAAGGAAAGCCTGACCCCCATTTACTCCAATAGCCATTCGATGACATCCACTACCTGAATCTCCAGCTCGTCATGTCGAATGATCTCTCCCGGCCCTTGAGACAGAATAAGAAGCCGGGCATCACGGGCATATGGAATGTCAACGGCTGCCCGGCAGAGCGCCCTGATCTCCCGATTTCGCGTCTTTGGATCACCCATCTCTTGGCAGACCTGTATCAGCAGATGGATACGCCCATCCTTCAAAGCAATACAATCCACTTCGAGGCCTTTGCCGGTCTTACCGTAGTACAACTCCCATCCCCGGCGAAGCATTTCGTTGACGACCACGGTCTCCAGCAGTTTCCCGCTATCTCGCCGGGCGAAACCCCGTGCCACGGCAGAGAGTCCCGTATCCACGGCATGAATCTTTTTGGGATTGGCCGCCCGCCGTTGCAGCGACCAGTCGAAAAGCGGGAGGCGATTGACGAGAAAGGCCCCTTCCAAGTATTCCACATAGCTGTTCAGCAGATGATAAGAGCTGCCGAAGCTCCCTTTGAGCGAGTTCAGCGACAGAATGGTTGCGGTGTTTGCCAGCAGATACCGGGAAAGGTTCAGCAGGGATTCCACACTGTCCAACCGGTGACGCGCCGCCACGTCCCGAAGCAGGATTGAATCGAAGTAGGCACAAAGCTCCAGCTTCTTTATCTCGGGGTCTTCGATCCTCGCTACTCTGGGAAAGGCGCCCCAGGTAAGATAATCGTCAAGGGCACTGGCGATTTCAACCCGCAGCCGGACAAGGTCCAGCGGTGTGGTCACGGACATACCGCGAAAGGAAAGGAATTCGGCAAAGGAGAGGGGATGCACTGTTAAAGGCAGATACCGGCCGCTCAGGACCGTGCCGATTTCCCGTCCCAGAAGATGGGCATTGGAACCGGTGACATAGAGCCGCGACCGGCGCAATTCATATTCCGTGAGCAGCCATTTGTCAAATCCCGGAATATTCTGCACCTCATCCAGGAAGATATGAGGAGGGCCGGTGGGGCGAAAATGACGCTTGTGCAGATCGCGGATGCGGTTCAGGAGCGCCGGCGTAAGATCACCCATGAATCGGGGATCCTCCATGTTGAGAAAGAGAATGTCGCTCTGGGGCACACCTTCGGCCAGCAGAAACCGGACGGCATTGCGCAGGATGGTAGACTTGCCGCAACGCCGCACCCCCTGAAGCACAACGATCTCCCCTGTTGCGCTCAGGGCATGCAGCCGATTTTCGTAGAACGGACGGGGCACCGTCTCCGGTTCAGGACGGTTCCAGTCGTTCCAATCCGCCAGGGCCTGAAGGATTTCGGGATCCGATATGCTTAAATCAGTTTTCATAGTGACTGATAATTACACCATTTCGGTTGACGTGTCAATCGAAATCTTCATGTGTGCCTGGCCGTGGAAGAATTGGGGTCTGACCCCAATTATCGCCTTTGCGTGAGCCCGAAGCCTGCGGGGACATGACCCGATTTAGTCTCATCAAATCGGGATCGTGTACCCAGACAGATAACGACAATAAGGAAAGCCTGACCTCCCAGGTTTTCCCAACAAAAAGCTTGACTTTTAATGATGCCGTCACTAATATTGCAGTATGTACATCAAAAGAATATTAACAGACAAACTTTATAAGCTGGCTGAATCCTTTCCTGTAGTTGTTGTCAGTGGGGCCAGACAAGTCGGAAAGAGCACGCTGCTCCAAAATACATTGGGTATGGACGCGGAAATTGTTGTTTTTGATCCTGTTATTGATATTGAAAACGCTCGGCAGGATCCCGAACTTTTCCTGAATAATCATCCTCCCCCGCTGATTCTTGATGAAATCCAGTATGCTCCGGAGCTGGTTGCTTCGATAAAGCGGCGTATTGACCTTAATCGCTCACCAGGCCAATATATTCTTACAGGTTCCCAGCAATGGGGTGTAATGAAATCCATGTCGGAAAGTCTTGCCGGTCGAGCTGTTTTTCTGGATCTGGACAGTTTTTGTCTGCTTGAAATCAGCCAAAGCGATTCAACTATGCCATGGATTGCGCGATATCTAACTGCGCCGGATAAATTTCTGGCCACAAGCCAGTCACGACTTGCACATGAAACAACCCTCTACGAACAGCTCTGGCGCGGTTTTTTACCGGAATCACAATTCCTAGCCACCGAAGTCATCCCCGATTTTCTCAATGCTTACCAGCGCACTTATATTGAGCGAGACGTAAGGCTGTTGGCGGAAGTATCAAATTTGCAGCTATTCGGAAGATTTCTTCAACTTGTTTCCGCCTTAACAGCTCAGGAAATAAATCATAGCCAGCTGGGCAGAGAATTGGGCCTGACGCCACAAACAGCTCAAAGATGGCTCGATATTTTAAAAGCTACTTTTCAGTGGTTTGAAATTCCTGCATATTCAGGAAACTTAATAAAAAGGGTCAGTACTAAACCAAAAGGATATATTGCAGACACAGGCCTTGCCTGCTCGACACAGGCTATATCCACTCCTAAAGCCATAGGTGGTCATCCTCTCTGGGGGGCAATCTTTGAAACTGCTGTTGCAGCCGAATTAAGAAAACAGACCGCCTTTTTATCCCCAACGCCTAATTTTTATCACTGGAGGGCTTACAGCGGCGCGGAAGTTGATATTATACTGGAATATAACGGCATTTTTCATCCAATTGAAATAAAAGCTAAAACCAACCCTTCCCGCCGCGACACAATGGGAATTTCCGCGTTTCGTAAAAGATATTCACAGATTAAAATAGCCAAAGGTTTGGTAATTGCCCCATGCTCGGGCATTATTCAGCTATCAGAATATGATTATGCCATCCCTTGGGATCTGCTTTGAACTGAACAGCGAGCCGGCTAGTGAGACCTTCTTTTCTCCTGACCACTGACCACTGTCTCTCTGCACCTTTGCGTGAGACCTGTATTGTTTTTAACTTTAGAGTCCTTTGCGCTTTTCCTGACCCCTGGCCACTGACCACTGTTCACTGTTTTCTTATCGACTTTGCCTGCCTGTGCGTGACCGCACGCAGACAGGTAATCTGTGGATTCAATTTGATTTGTTTTTAATCTGCGTTAATCTGCGCCCGCCCTCTTTTCCCTTTCTTAAAATTTGGCTTGACTGACAAGAAAGCAACATCTATAATTGTTTAAAAGTTTAATTGTTTAAAAGGAGGTCTTTATGCCTACGGTAATGAAAATCAGTCCACAGGGCCAGATCCGGATACCGGAAAAAATAATGAAAGCTCTTGGCATTACAAAAGGCGATTATGTTGAAGTGGATGTGGAAGAAAGGCAAATTGTATTAAAACCCAGAAAGCTCATTGATCCTTCGCAGGGATGGTACTGGACAAAAGAATGGCAAAAAATGGAAGCCCGCGTTGATGACGAGATCAAAGAAGGGCATGTTTCGCCAAAATTCAAGACTGCGGAAGACGGGTTAAAATGGTTGAAAAAGTAACAGCCTATCAGTTCAGCCGGCGATTCAAAAAAGAATATAGCAATTTGCCTAAAGAAATTCAAAAAACCTTTGATCAAAAGCTGCAACTTCTCCTGCAAGACATATCCCATCCTTCCCTTCGAGTGAAGAGGATACAGGGAACAAAGAACCGGTGGGAGGGTTCTGTTACCATGAAATATCGGTTCACCTTTGAATTTCTTGAAAACGGATTGATTTTTCGTGCAATCGGAACTCACGATATTTTTAGCAGGAAATCTCAATAATGTACACCACCACCTCACTTCCGGCATCCGATCTTAGGCCCATGACAACTGTCTTCTAATCTCTGATCTCCTTCCCCGCTCACCTTCTCGCCTCACAACTTTTACAATCCGTGTAATCTGCGTAATCTGTGGCTTTAATTTGCGAAAATCTGCGTAATCTGTGGCTTTGGTTTGATGTGTTTTTAATCTGCGAAAATCTGCGTAATCTGTGGATGTGATTTGTCTTTAATCTGCGAACCGTTTTTATAAGTTTACAAGTTAAGGATATCCCCTATTCTTACCCGCTCCATCAGGTGAACCTTCTATATATTTCCTTACGATGACCTATTCTGACGATTTCTATCGTCACTATATCAGAATATACCGAATAGATTATTCTATAGTCTCCTGCCCGAAGGCGATATGTATATTTTGCACCATGCAGCTTACGACTTCCGGGGGGATGGGGATTGCCAGGTAGTGTTTCAATGATTTGAAGAATTCTTGAAATGGTCTTCTTTTGAAGTTTCTTAAGCTCTTTTCGAGCCGATTGTTTCCACCTGATCTTATATGAGGCCATTGTTTTTTAACTCAGCAAGAAACTTTTTGTGAGATATTGTTGGTTCATCTCTTCTCTCAGCCACAGCAGCCAAATCTTCGATATCCTCGATCAACTCTTGAAATTTAGAGATCGACAAAATAACTGATTTTTTCTTACCCTTCTCATCTGTTATATATTGAGGGTAAACATTGTCTAAACTTATCATTGGAGCACCTCCTTCCTGATCGTAATTATACTATCACCTCAAAGATGGAATCGCAAACTAAATTGGCATTTCTGCCCATTCTGTTTGCCCCTTTGCGTGAGCCATCTTTTTTGTTCTGTGTAATCTGCGTAATCTGTGGATCGCCTTTGCGTGAGAATATCTTTCCTGACCCCTGACCCCTGTATTGTCTTTAACTTTTGCGCCTTTGCGTGATCTCTGAGGCAATTTAATAAGTCAAACTGCCGAAGGATACCGATGCCAGGATCGGTGTCAGAAGGGATCCCCAAAATTCCGATAAGAAATCGTACTGATTCTCAAACGGTCTTTCTCCTTCATCGTTAAAATTACCATCCTTTTCAGGAAGTTTCACAAGACTCATGACCCGACTGTCAGAAAAAAATTGCAACCTCCTGCCGTTCCTAAATCCATACTGAAGCTTGTTCAGCTTGAGTAATAATTAATTTTCTCCCCTACAATTTACATCATCAAAATCATAACCAGTGGATTCGTATTGCCTGATCACGAATGTGTGTGCGTTCCTGTCTCTTTTTATCGTCCGTATGGCTCTTCTTTTAGCCACATTGTTTGTCCTTTGCTGGTTCGCTTCCCAGAATTCCACCGCATGGCTACGAACCTGCTAATTTGGCCGACTTATTAAATCGCCTCAAATCATAGTATTTCCAATCCGGACGGACATTTTCAACCAGTGTTGATTTTCCACATTGCCGTGAACCAATAATGGCAACAACCGGGAACATATCCAAAAGCCGGTCTATCTTTTGCTCGATCAATCTCTTTTTATACGTCATTTTTAAGAGCTACCTTTAAAAACGATGGCTGTTAAGCAGAAACTAAACAGGGATACTTCCCTATTAAAATGCTGCGTGCTGCGAATATTTAATATTTAAGATGTGACCCTCTTACCTGCCAATTATTTTCCTAATCTACTGTGCAAGAACTGTGCATGCACACTTAATACCTAAGCTCGTACATGCATTTGGGATCATTTCGATTTTCGGATGTTGGCTCCACCATATTTTTGTCTATCAGGCGGTTTATCCAGTTGATTGTAGTGCGCTTCGACAGCCCGATCGCATCGCTTATCTCTCTCGTTTTCATCGGCCTATCGCTTGTTCGCAACAGTTCAAGTATCTCCTCTTCAACCTTGCCAACAGTTGCCTTTCTCTTTGAATAAAGTGTTACCTTAAAGCTGTTATCCGATTCGTCCAAACCAGGCTCTCTCCCGGTATACTCAGCGCATAGTTTCAGTATCTTGACGGGTATTCCCAAACTGTGCAGATCCATAAAACCAGCCTCTTTAAGATATTGGACAAGAATCTGATTCCGATAATATTTTGCTCCGAGCCTGATAGATTCCAGTGAAAGCGTATTTGGAAGCTTGCCAGGACTTTCGATCTCAAGCCGATCCGGATAAATATCGACCCGGATATCTATCCCGGAGATTGTATAATCCCTGTGCGCAACGGCATTTACAATCGCCTCACGAATAGACTCCTCCGGATATGGATAGTCCACTACTCTTACGGCCCCCTTAAGTGCTGCACTGCTTTTTTCAAGGATAATCGATTTTATCTTTTCCAATGCTTCATCTATAAGGCCGGACTTTTCCTTTTCGCCATGCTCGGAAAATGTGTTTATAATCGGTTTGTCCAGACGAAAATCTACATAATTATAGTCTCTTTCAGTGTTTACAAATTTAGTAACAGTGATCCCGGGGTAACCAAGCAAAAAAGAAGGGTTTTTCCCAAACAACAACGCCCCCGTAACTGTCGGGCGTAGCTTTCCCTGGTATTCAACCAGAACCTCTTTGTTTTTCAGGAACCTCTTAATATCGGCATCCTTCCAACTCGAGATATCAATCTTATTGATCTGATTATATCTGAAAAAATCGACAATTCTTGCAAAATCAAGATCCGCATACCCCCCTTTTATTATCGGAGTCACTTCGTAGTGGATCTGACCTGAAGTCTGAAATAACCGTAGCAGTTCATCTCTGCCAGCTTCCTGAATACGCGTGCCACGGCGTGTATAATATCTCTCCCTTCCTCTTTGCAATATGGCATACGGCTTTGAAAAACCTTGGGAGATATAGAAACAGAACACATCCTTTCCGTCGATTTTGTATTTCCACAACTCCGGCGTAACTACCGGGCGGATAGAATCAGAACAAACATTGTAAATTTTTTCTTCAAATTTCAAGGGCTCGCTTACGCCGGACACCATACCGTCATCCTCTATGCCTATCAGCAAATACCCTCCGGAACCGTTTGCAAACGAGGCGATTTCCTTAGCAAAATCTATATTTTTCTCCCTGTCGGATTTGAATTCAACCCGGCTCGCCTCGCCGCTTTCAATTAATTCCCTTATCTCTTTAGTTGAAAACACAAAAACTCCATTTCATTAAAGATAGAAACTCCCTATTCCCGCACCCAGCCGCATACCCTCTTTCTTTACCCTGTGGAATCCTCCGAAGGAGGGGCGACATAATCGCCATTCCATAGGGCGGGCCTCAAGGTCTTCAAACCTGCCAACCTTCTCCCCCATTGCTTACTCTCCCGTCTCCGTCCTCCGGTTTCCCGTTTTCCTATTCCCCATAATTGTCTCCAGCGAATGCCCCGGCCTAAACCCCGTCCCCATCATCCTCCCATTATCAAAAACCAGATCACACGCCAACTTATCATAACACGAATGAATCCATTCTCTTTTCTTTGGAAAGAAAACACCTGCAATACGCGTCGCAAACCAGATAAAAGACAATGGAACCGAAATCACAGGCCTGCTCGGCTGAAAACCGGATTTTTTAAAAACCCGAATAATCCTGTTAAATTCATAAGCCTCAGCATCACAAACATTGAAGATCTGCAAGTTCCGCCCCTTGTCATTCCCGTCCTCCGGCCTCAGCTCTTGGTTTCCCCTGTCTCCAGTCTCCAGTCTTTTCCTGCCCCCTGCCCCCTGATCCCTGTCTTTTCCTATCTTCTAATCTTCTAAGCGCCTTTGCGCCTTTGCGTGAGATATTTAATCTGCGTAATCCGTGGATTTGGTTTGATTTATCTGGAAGCGGGAATCAAGCAGTATGAACCCATTTTGCACGCTTTGGCGAGAGTATGACAAGATGATTTTTGAATTGTTCTGAAGAATGGAGGCGTAAAAATGGTAAAAGAAGCTTTATAGTATTTTTGGATGTTGCAGGATGAACCTTAAGTCGAATTACACCTGGGTGTTTGCTAAGCGGCAGGATTACCCAATCGCCAAAATGTTCATCAAGAGTAACCAGAATTCGATTTTCAGCAATCGCTTTCTGCAATATCTCATAGTCATCAGCTCGTGCCTGGCCGACTTCGGAAGTACGTATAACATCGTGACCTTCACCACGCAAAGCCTGGCCCACATCCAGTCGCAACATTTGATCCAGATACAGACTAAAAGATTCAGGCATAGGCTGCTCTGATCTCTGTGTGATCAAGAGATGTTTTGGCGTAAAGCAGGGCGGCCTGGATATCTTCCTTCTTTAATTCCGGATAGCCCGCAAGCAAAGTATCCCAGGATTCACCTTCTGCTATCTGTTCCAGAATAACAGAAACAGGAATCCGTGTCCCTTTGATCACAGGTTTTCCATTGCAAATTCTTGGATTAAGCTCAATTCGATCTGTTAAAGTCATTATAAATTCCCCCCGGAAAACTTTATGACATCTGTCTATGGTGACCAATAGACCTTGTTTGTCAATGTAGCATACTTTAACTCAGCAGGCAAATATGGCACTCGTTTTTTAATCTGTGCGCTCTGCAGATCATTTTCAGTCATAATTTTCTTTTATATTGGTTTTATGTCTTAGCGTCTTTGTTTACCCCGTAGGTCCGGAAGATCGTACTGGGGCGTGAGACATTTAATCTGCGTAATCTGTGGATTCAATTTGATTTGTTTTTTAATCTGCGCCAATCTGCGTAATCTGTGGATCGCCTTTGCGTGAGCCCTGTATTTTTTCAACTTCAGCCACGTTATTTAGTTTTCTCAGACTGTAATTCTTTTATCACTCCCCAAAATTCTCTTGGAGTTACGATCTTCGTAAACTTGTATTGGATTAAAGCCAGCAGATCCTTATCCCCCGTGATAATGTAATCCGCCGATGAATGTTTTGCGAGTCCCAGGACATGAAGATCATTCTTATCTCTGCATAAGGATTTATCCACATCGTCGATCTCTGAAACAGCATAATTCTTCCTCAAATAGGAAATGATTGCTTCACATTGAGCAGGGGGGAGTTTAATTTTGCCATTTAAATGATTGGACGTTTCTTTGAGAATCTCTTCACTCAGCGCCACATCAAAACGATCAAGGCACAATTCAAAAATCGCACTGCAAAGTCCGCGAGTCGCAAAAGCGGCAATAATTACGTTGGTATCCAGAACGATCTTCATGAAATCATTCCGAAGACATCTTCATCGGATAATATACCCTGCGCCTCCGCAAAAGGTAATGTTATGTTCCTTAATTGCCTGAAACGATGGATTGCCAGATACCTTTTCAAGGACTCACGTACGATGTCGCTTGCCGGTTTATTCTCGCTTCTGCTCAATTCCAGCAACCCTTCCCTTAAATCATCCGGGATTCGTATAGTAAGTGTTTGATTCATGGCTGACCTCCTTTCGTGTTACAATGTAACACTGCTCCATTTTATTATCAATCAAAATAATCACAGGTGGAAAGAAATAAAAAAACCCCTTATCTTTGCGTCTTTGCGCCTTTGCGTGAGACATTTAATCTGCGAAAATCTGCGTAATCTGTGGACCGCCTTTGCCTGCCCAGTGAAACCTTTGTCGGTGTTGTTTCACCGGGGCGTGAGCCCAGTATTGTTTGAAACCCAAACCATGCCTTCGGAGATATCGCCGCATCCCGGTGCCACAGACCAAAAACCTTCACCGGGTTGTTTTTCAGCATACATTTTATATTCAACCTCCTGCTCTTTACCACAGCAGGGTTTTCTATCTATCTCTGCAGGACAAAGCGTGTCTTCACCAACATAAACAGTTCCCTCAGACGCATCAGCAGCACCCGGAGCTAAAACCAGGTCCATCTTCGACGCACCTTTTTGGATTTTATCCCCTAAGCTCAAACTATCCCCCCGCTCACGATTAAACCAACCGCGTCTGATAACTCAAAACCCAAAACCCAAAACCCAAAACCGGTTTTATAGCCATAACTTTTAGTTTTTAGTTTCAGGTTTTGAGTTTTGGGTTGTTTTGACGATACGGGTTATAATTTTTACGATCGAACGAATTTCGCTGTCCAGTAACTCAAGTTTTGAATATTTATTCAGGTAGCCGGATTTTCCCAGGAGGCGAATCCAGTATAGAGTCTCTCTTGCTTCTTTCGAAGCTATCGACATTTTTGAAATGAAGTCTTTTCGGCTTTGAGCAGCCTGCGCTTCGCTGACATTCGCTCCGATAGATGTCCCAGATCTCAACAACTGCTTTGAAAGAATATATTCTTTGTTTCCAATCAAATATTTATACAGATCGACGACTTCTAACGCAAAGTCAAAAGTCCTCTCATCAATCTTCTTTTCAACCATAACTATTCCTTCAACTCAAAACCCAACACTAAAAACTAAAAACCGCTTTTAAAAGTCCTTCAACTCAACACCCAAAACCCAACACTCAAAACTGCCTTTAATGACTAACCCCTTCCCTCCTCACAACCTTCACAAACGTCATCCACAATATCTTAAGATCAAAGGAAAACGACCTGTTTTTCAGATAATACTCATCAAATTCAACCTTTACAGGAATTGGTAATTCATCCCTTCCGTTTACCTGCGCCCAGCCTGTTATTCCAGGGATGAGTTTGTGAATGCCTTTCGTGGTTCTAAGCTCAACCAGATCATCCTGATTATATAAAGCCGGACGTGGGCCCACAAAGCTTATGTCTCCTTTCAAAATGCTGTACAACTGGGGCAATTCATCGAGGCTGAACCTGCGCAGAAAAGAACCGATCGGAGTAAGGTAAACATCGGGATTTTTCATGAGATGGGTTGCAACGGCAGGCGTATCAACGCGCATCGTCCGAAACTTGGGCATCCTGAATATCGTATTATTAATCCCCACCCTGTCCGACCAGTACAACGCCGGCCCTTCCGAAGTCAGCTTTACCATCAATCCGACGACCAGAATCGGCACACTCAAAAAACATAATAAAAAACCGGCCATAGCCAGATCAAAAAACCGCTTCAATCCACAGATTTCGCAGATTTTCGCAAATTTAATTACACGAATGCTGAAGCAACCCAAAAAACTCACCACAATTCTTCATTGACCTACAAAGATTATCCCCATCATTTTTCAATAGGCACTTTTTTTCAATCCGTCTAATCTACGTAATCTATAGATGGAATACCTTTCACTTTTGTCCCTAATCTGCGTAATCTGTGAATCTATATCACTTCCTCACTCAAGAAGCTCCCAATACCCTTCCTTCCTGCCACCAAGTCTCTTAATACGCTTCTCTTTCTTCAGCATGGTAAAATATTCTTTAACAGTGTTAAAACTAAGGCCAAGGGCCGCCGCGGCTTCTCTCTGTGAAATCTTTGGGTTTTCACCAATTAGCTGCAATATCTGTTCCCTTAAAGGCTTCTTTTGGGTGGTCTTTTGGGTGGTCTTTTGGGTGGTCTTTTGGGTGGTCTTTAACATCTCTAC
>Ga0268277_1000140_pt1 | contig 58559 bp, 49 predicted proteins | sample saktaG_5_FD_190132 | JGI IMG/M metagenome (GOLD analysis project Ga0268277, IMG submission 190132) | Saline water microbial communities from Sakinaw Lake, British Columbia, Canada - sak_2010_1_5_50m | ecosystem: Environmental > Aquatic > Non-marine Saline and Alkaline > Saline ... | reverse complement strand
TTGTCAGTGTATCGGTGAAATTTTTAAAAATAATGGTTATAATGGAAGCTGCCTGTGTCTCTGTCAGGTTTTCTTTTTGAGCCAGTTTAATTATCAAATCAGCTTTGTTCATAGTACCCTCCTGTTAAAACATCACGTTTCATTACTTTTCCACCTGTTCTGTCCTCTACCTTATACACGCCACCAATATCCTGAATTCGTTATGCTTCAATTGCAGCAGGAAGTCCAGATTGATGGCTGTGTCCAAAAGCTTTTTTATTATTCCCGGCATCTTTTGTTTTGTCATCCTCCCCAAGCTGTTCTTTGTCTGTATGCATGCTCAGATTATGATTTCAATTAAGAAAACCTCATATTACATAACTGTCTATAACGGCAAGCAATTTTTAGGCGATTTAATGAATTGATATGGCAAATGTTTTGTTAACAGACTTATTAATGGATCAGCTTTTCGTCTCTTGGGTGATGTAAATATTGGTGAGCCAGCGCATTGTAATAGTCCATGAAGAGCTTTGTAAAGTCCTCAAGTTCATCTTTCCCTTTAAAGGTGATCTGAGAAAATATCGGTTCAAAGTAGCTCAAGAATCCTTTGGATTTAAACTCATCATCCGGAGCCTTGATAACCTCGAGAGCCTTCTCTTTCAGTTGTTGAAAGAGTGGGGTCATACCCTTTGATGTAAGAAACCGGTGAATGGCACTCTCCGATTGCCTTTCCATTGTAACGGCATAGCGAAACATTCTCATCGGCTCAAGACGGTCTTCTTCATCCCTCAACTCTCTCAGTTTTTCTTCTGCCCAGGGAAGGTGACATTTCTTGAATTTCTTACCGGAACCGCACGGGCATTTTTCATTTCTTCCGATATTATTGTAATTTTCGAGAATATAATCTTCCAAATCTTCTGTTTCTCCCTTCTTATCTTCCTTTAACCAGCGCTCCTGCCTTTTTTCTATCTCTTCAGGACTGTAAAATGATTCTATGTCGTAACGGAATGCAGGCGGTTCGTTTACATTATCGAAAAAATGATCCAGGTCTTCCCTGGAAAGTGTTTCAAGCTCTACCTCGCCTTTCTCGTAATACTCTTCGAAAAGAGGTTTCAGATCGGTGCGGTTAATCTGTGCAAAATCACCTATGAGATCTGCCCTTAACCCATAAGTAGTATCAGGAGAGATAATGACGGTGTAAAGATATTCTTCTATATCCTCTCTCGTTTCAGGATAAGATTCCCAGAGGTTCCACAGCCCGATTATCTCGCTAAGGATGTCCTGGTCTTCCCTGGATTTAAATTCTGAGATGTGTTCCTTGAGTCTTGGAATGACGGCCGGACCAATGCGTGAATAGCATTCAGACATTGCGTCCCAGAACCAATCTATCTTATATACATGACCATACTTACAGGCTTTGAGCAGTGCATCTATGGAGCGCGAATCTCCCAATATCCCTGATATGTAAACAGCATGAATCACACTCCACCATCTGTCACTGCCGTCCCATTGGTAATTCTTTTCCTCGGTTAGAACTTCACACAAAAGTGGAACAATGCTCTGTTGCCGTCTTTTTGCCTCGTCAACATAATCAAGCCCGAGACGGTCGCCTTCGGTAAAGATAAGGTTCAGGAATTCTGTGTCGGATAACTCATGATACATGATAAATTTCTCGTAGAACTTAGGACTTAGAAGATTGGAGTTTGTTACCACAATTAAAAAATCCTGTAAAACGAAATTCTCATCAAAACTAATCGTATATCACAAAAATCGCTTCCATCAGATTCTTCGAGATGCCACATCGTGAAATTCTAATGTTGACAGAGTTTTTCGACACTTCTGGATAAATAAACAGTCAAACTTTAAAGAGGGGCGGACAATCGAGTTAGAGATCAACAGCTTTCACTGAGCAATGATAGAAGATGTAGAACGAATTGCCTATCAATTGCCTTAATTGACCAATAATTGACTAATGTTTGACCAATGACAAAGGACTTTTCCGTAATAGTTTAGTTGCATAATGCTCATATTGTCATCCCCAACGGCTCCCATTGTCATTCCCAACTCGACCGGGAATCCATTCCAGAATCCACAGAGAGTAGAGCCCGTTCCCCGAACGGGCCGTATAACTCGAAAAGAGTAGCGCAAAACTTTAGCCTTGCATTATTGTCGTTCCCAACTGTCCACAATGTCATTTCCGCCAAGGCCGGAATCCATGAAGCAGCCCTGCATTTATGGGAAGATACACGCAGAGGAGATTGATCAACATGGCGGGGTAGAAATGGCGCGGAAGGAAGGTACCGGGTCAGTGTTAACCCTCATAGTAACTTCAACGGGGTGAAATTATAAGGCAACGGGCGAAAGGAAGATACTGGATCATTATTAAACCATACCTTGAGAACGATAATATAGGAAGATGAAAATGGAAGGAATCTTTCTCCTTGCACCTTAGTATTGATATTCCTTGCATTATTTCTTTTCCAGGTTTATATTTGGCAACGAATCAGCAAAGGATATTGTTTCTTGCAAGTTTATATGCTCAACTCGTCCGGCTCTATGATTTTTCAACGTAATTGTGGTTAATTTCCTTACAAACCAAATAACTGAAAGACTTAATCATGTCACCACGAAGAAGAAAATTTCAGGTCTGTAACGGTTACTTGCTTGAATTTGATCAATTAGCGCGTGTCCTCGATTTCATGGCTGAAAATTCCTCGGCCAGGAAAATATCCAGACAAAAATTGCAGGAAAATACTGGACTTTCCAATCGTCAGATTGAAAGTTTAGTAAGTGTCGGAAGCGCCATGGGAGTTATTCAGCGTGGAAAGCAGATATTAACTCCTATTGGAGCTCTTATCGCGAAATACGATACTTTTATCGAAGTAAAAGGTTCGCTTGAGTGGTGCCACTATACCGGCGCCGGTTCATACAGAAATCTCATCTGGTATGAAATATTTAACACCCTCCTGTCAGACGAACAACCGATGACACAAAAAGGCTGGATGAAATACCTTAGGGATGCATTGGCGGGGCAGTACACGGATAGAACCATCGGCAAGCATCTATATGAGGAAGTCAGGCTTGTCATTGATGCGTATCTTAACCGAAATTTCAATAAACTTGGCTTGCTGCACCAGGATTCAGATGGAATATTGTATCATAGACGTTACGCAAAGCCGGAATCGACGGTGCTTGCGGCAATGCTTTATGATTACGGAGAAAAAATCGGGTCAAATGTCTTGCAGATACATGATTTAGCTGAAAAAGCAGGTGCAATTGGTGTATTGTTTGCCATGGATAAAGTTTGCCTCCGCCAGGCAGTAGAGAATCTTCATGAACAGGGATGGATTCGATATGAAGGCACCCACAACCTGGATCAGTTGAGATTAAAGGAAGGTTATACTGCAAGCGAGTTCATGAAAGCATATTACGAAGATCGCGAGCCTGAGATAGGACAACACGGATCGAACTAAGGGATTTGCATTATGGACAGAGCCATTGATATGCGTGAATTAGTATCGGAACTTTCCAGACGTCCTCGTGGACGCGCATGCGTTGTCCTTACGCATGATTATTTTGATCAGAAGTCCTGGGCCGCAGAGCTCGCCCGGCAGACAGGAATGGCACATATTGATCTTTTGGATCTGTTTTCTGAAAACGAAGAGATGGGAGCAAAAGTTAGTTCATTTTCCATTCAAGACCTTTTTGATTTTCTTCAAGAGCAGGACGAATTCTCTGTGCTGATTGTTTCCGGGATCGAATTTTTGAAGGCCACCTGGTCGGCGCATTCCGGTTCCGTCGAAGAATTTGCCAGTCGCGTGGAAAGTTGGGAGAAATCACCTGCTTTGCTGTTTGCAATGCAGTTCAATTCGGAATTGGCCGAGAGGAAATTTACTGCCCGTTATCGTCAATATAAATTCGTTGTTGATCAGAAGGACACATTGGCGCTGATATGAAGAATAATGGCCTTTTCAGCACACTATTTGTTGAGGAAGTTAGGAAGAAAATAGAACTGGACGATCTTGCCCGGGGTCGAATGGCCACTCTTTCTCAAACCTGGCGCACCCGGGATGCCCAAAGTGCGGCGAGCCTTTGGGATACATTTATGAAACAGGCCCTTGGCTATCTCCAGTTTGTTCCCGCAAATAAATCTTCGGCAAATGGGGTGTACCCCCTGTATGAAGACTTCGGATTTTCCAACTGTATAGCTGTGCTGTACCTTATCGAACCGGGTAAAGACATTGACGACACGTCGGTAGGTCGGTTCTATCCCGCCAAACTGCTCACAGAATTGAAAAAACGCGATTTGAACTGGGGCATTCTTACCGATGGCGGGGTTTGGCGTCTATATTCAACAAAAAGCTCAAGACCTTTCGAAGACTATGTGGAGCTTTCGCTCTCCGAGGTGTTGCATGCAGGCGATGAATCAGAATACGGGCTTTTTGAACGCTTTTTTCACAAGGATTCCTTCGTTTCCGAAGAAGAGGAAGATAAATCTGTCGGCATCTACAAGTGCAGGCTCGACCATAACAGGGAACAATCTGAAAAGGTCCTTGCAGAGAAGGTCAAGGTGCCGTTCCTTGATCAGGTGGATGAAGTGTTGCAGTACATCTGTAATGGTTTTATTTTTGATACGAAGAAAAGCGGAGAAGAGTACACTGAGGAAGAACGGGCCGAAATATTTGAAAGCGCAGTTAAGCTGATTTACAGGTGTCTTTTTCTCTTTTACGCCGAGGCGCGTAGGCTTCTGCCTTCAGAAGCTGAAAAGGCGGACATTTACGAAAAGCATTCAATTCGTACATTGTGCCGCGAGGCTCATAAATTCCGCTGGGGAAGACGAAAAGACAACCTTGATTACAATCTCTGGAAACATCTCAAAGGCTTAGTGGAAGCGGTAAATGGGGGTGATCCCGAGTACGGGATCATGGGGTATGACGGAGGTCTCTTTGATGATAAAGAGGAGCGGTTTCTTGGTGAACATCAGTTAAGAAACGATTTCCTCTCCCGCGCCTTATATCTGCTGGCCTATGTGGAACCCTATGACGGCGATCCTGACAGAGAATACGAAATACCTTACGAAGACCTGGAAGTTAGGCACCTTGGCGAATTATATGAAAGCATCCTGGAATACACTGTTAGTCTTGCAGGCGCCGATTACATAAGACGTCGCACAAAGAAGGGTGTCGATATTCTTTTAGCCTCGGGAACAACAAGGCAGAAGGGGGATGCCATTATAAAGAAGGGGGACGTTTATTTTGGTGAATCCGCCTTCAAACGCAAGCAGACAGGCTCCTACTATACGCCGGAATCGCTTGTCGGTTTTCTGAACGACAAGGCCGTCGTTAAGCCGCTTCGTGAAAAGTTTGAAAAGGAATACCGCGGCCGATTTGACGAGTTTCTCGACGAGGCAAACGCCGGATATGATGATGCCACCAGGCAGGGCGCAGTGCGCTCATCTGTTGCGATGGTGGATCGATTCGTAAATGAGGAAGTATTGAACTTCAAGGTCTGTGACCCGGCAATGGGAAGCGGACATTTTCTCGTCAACGCGGCAAATCAGATGACAGGCCTCGTTTTGGAACTGCTGGCGGAGATACCGGATATAGAAGGGCTCAATACGGCAATCGGCAGCAATCCGAACGACTGGCGGCGCAAAATCACGAGGTGCTGCCTTTACGGAGTTGACCTGAATCCCCTGGCGGTGGACCTTGCCAAGCTTTCACTCTGGCTCAACTGTTTCGCCATTGATCACAGACTGACGTTCCTCGACCACCACCTGCGCAGTGGCAACAGCCTCATCGGCATCCGCTCCCTAAGCCGGCTTGCGTCTATTCCTGAACGCAAAAAGGACGGCAAAAAAAAGAATGAAGGACAGATACTGCTCTTTGACTACGATAATCTCTCCGATATTCTGACCAAAGCAGCCCGGGGAGTTGCCTTGGTCACGGAGATCGACGAGGATGATACGGACAGCCAGAAAACAGCTTTTGATGAAGCCCTGGGTACGACGTCCGATTTGCGCCCCCTGGCCGATCTATATACGGCCTACTTGATGGACTCCGACATAACCATCCTCGACTACAAGACCATATTTGAGTGTCTGGCAAAACGGAAGCCAGCGGGGGACAATCTTAGTACCGCCCTGGCGGAGATTCTGAAATCGGTAGAGACCTATCGCGCCCGGCATCATTTCTTTCACTGGCCGCTGGAGTTTCCCGACGTGTTTGGACCAAATGGGGTCGGCGGTTTCTTTGCTACCATCGGAAATCCGCCGTGGGACATCGTAAAACCCAACTCCCAAGAGTTTTTCTCGGCCTACGATCAAAAGTTTCGCTCCTATAAAAAACAAGAAGCCAATCGCGTCTCCAAGAAACTGATGGCCGATAATCCGGCTGTTACTGATAAATGGGATGAGTACTGTGAAGAGTTTGCCGAGCAGAGTGTCTACTTCAAGGAACCTTTGAGCTACAGCGCCTTGGGCAAGGGCGACATCAATACCTTCAAGCTCTTCCTGGAACAGTTCTTTACCGTGCTGGGCGACGGTGGTCGCATGGGGATCGTGGCACCCAGTGGCATTTACACCGACCAGGGCTGCCAGCCCCTGAGGGAACGGTTCTTCAACCAGAGCCGGATTGAGTTTCTCTACTGCTTTGAAAACCGTTGGCCGACCGTCTTCAGTGCCGTGGATGGTCGATTCAAATTCGTTACCTTCGGCACCCAAAAAGGCGGAAAAACCGACCGTTTCAAGTGTGCATTCATGGAGCACGACCCGGAGCGTTTGTCGGCGATTGACGCCAATGCGCTGAAGATGAGCGTTGAGCAGGTCAAGAAGTTTTCGCCGGATACGCTGAGTGTCATGGAGTTCAAGAGCAAGCGGGATATTGATATTACATCCAGGATTTATGGAGATTGGCCGCTGCTGGGGGATAAGCTGGAAGATACCTGGAATGTGAAGTTTAATACTGAACTTCATATGACAAATGATAGTCACCTTTTCGTGGACCCTGAGGATGTGATAAATATTCACGAATATGAATGGCTATGGGAAGGCAAGCAAATATGGCTACTATCGGATGGTTTCGCTGAACCTGTTCGCTTAGTTTCAGCAAATGACATTGCTGAACTTAGATCTGTCCGTTTTACAAGAGTTGCTTACAGGGCACTTGCGGCCAGCACAAACGAAAGAACTCTCGTTGCCACGGTTATACCACCTGGAGCCCCAGTTGGTCACTCTATCAATGTGTGTTCGTTAAAGCCTGAGGAATGCTACTTTCTGTCCGCAGTCATGACGAGCTTTGTTGTTGACTGGATTATTAGGAACAAGGTCACAACAAATCTAACTATGTTTTATCTCTATCAATTACCAATTGCACGCAAAACGATGAACGAGTTATTCGAACAATCAATTACTGTTAGAGCGGTGCGTCTCATCTCTGGAAATGAAAAATTCATTCATGTTTGGGAGAGCGTTTTCTGCAAGGACTGGCAATCCCCTACCTTCTGGTATCCATCCTCGGCACCCATCGACACCTACGGTCCGGCGCACGAACAGGAAATCCGCAAGCGGTTGCGGGATGAAGCCAAAAAACTGACTCCCGAGTGGGGCCCGCATTGCGGCGTGCATGACCGGCTATCCGACTGGCGTGACACCGGTGACAGAGCCCAGCTCCGTGCCGAGATCGACGCCTACGTGGCTCACCTTTACGGCCTTTCGCGGGATGACTTCGCTTACATCCTGGACACCTTTCCGGTTCTCAAGAAAAAAGAGGGAAAGGCCTTCGGCGAGTTCATGTCCAGGCGCAAATGCCTGGAGGAATATGATAGAATAAAACAAATTATTAATACAGAATGATGAATGATGAATTTTGAAGAGTTACAAAACATCGTCGCCGGTGGTGAAGGCGAGCAGGTGGAATTCAAGACCTCCACCGGGCAGCGGACAAGTGCCGCAAAAACCGTTTGCGCCATGCTCAACGGGCTTGGCGGTTTTGTCGTGTTTGGTGTGACCGACAAAAGAGAAATCGTCGGCCAACAGGTGGTTGCCAAGACTCTCGAAGATATCGCCGCGGAACTTCGAAGGATCGAGCCGCCTGCATTCCCCGATATTGAAACCATAAGCCTGAAGAAGGACATGTCCGCCATCGTACTGACTGTGCATGGCGGAAGTGGTGTTCCCTACGCTTTTAACGGTCGAGTCTATCTCCGATACGGACCGACTACGATCGTTATGCCTCGCGACGAGTATGAACGACGGCTTGTGGAGCAACTCCATGCCACCAGGCGTTGGGAGAATGAACCGGTTGCCGATGGCGTTTCCATCAAGGATCTTGATGTCGAGGAAATTCAGATCACACTGGATAATGCCATAAGGCTGGGACGTTTGGAAGCCACCGACCGGCGCGATACCGCATCTATTCTCCATGGTTTGGAGCTGATCCGCGAAGGCAAGCTCCTAAACGCAGCCATAGCGCTTTATGGCAAGGGCAATCAACTCAAGACACTCTATCCGCAGATGGGTGTCCGTCTGGCCCGCTTCCGGGGAAAAAACCGCCTATCTGATTTTGCCGACAACCGTCAGTATTGGGGTCACGCCTTCGCACTCCTGCGCCGGGCTGAATCCTTCCTGATGGATCATGTTCCCATTGCCGGGCGCGTCGTGCCGGGCAAGATGATCCGGGAAGACCAGCCATGGTACCCGCCACGCGCCACCAGAGAAGCCCTGGCCAACGCCCTGTGTCACCGCGATTACATCATACCGGGTGGTGCCGTAGCGGTTGCCATGTACGACGATCATCTGGAGATCACTAATCCAGGCGCCTTGCATTTTGGTATCACACCCGAAAAACTGACCAAACCTCATGAATCCAAACCATGGAATCCTATTATTGCCAATGTGTTCTACCGGGCAGGCATCATCGAGCGCTGGGGCAGTGGCACGCTCAACATTATCGACTGGTGCACGGAAAACGGCAACCCGATACCCGCTTGGCAGGAGCAGGCCGGATCGGTGTATGTGACCTTCCTGCCAGCCGCTTTACCTGCCACCCAGCGAGGCGCCGAACAGGTCACCCCGGAAGTCACCCCGGAAGTCACCCCGGAAGTCCGGCTTTTAATGGCAATGACGGGAGAAATGACACGCCAGGAACTGCAAAAAAATCTTGGGCTTAAGGATGACGAACATTTCCGCAGAACATATCTGTTAAAAGCCATCGAAGGCGGATTGATCGAAATGACTATCCCGGATAAGCCCCGTAGCAGCAAACAAAGATATCGGTTGACAAAAAAAGGACGGAAAATGTTGAAGGGCAGGGAAAAGTAGTAAACAACCCATTACGAGCAAAAAACACCGAATACAAGCGCCCTCATAAAAATTGCGAGAGCTCACGTATTCGCTCGTATCTTTAAGCGGTGGAGTGAGGACAACATGGCAAAGATATCAGAAGTCGTAAAACTCAAATCCGGCTATGCAAACTTTGTAAAACTAAAGAGCGACTTTGATGAGGTCCGGGAAAATGCCGGCCGCATGGCTATGTATCGGCCGACTAAATCGCATCGTACGGCATTCGAGCGGCTTAGCAGGGGTTTATATCAGCCAAATGACAAGAAATTTTACCTCCTGAGCGGTTCCTATGGTACGGGTAAATCACATCTTTGCTTGATGTTTGCCAACTTTCTCAGCCGGGCAAGCGGTGATCCGGAGATTAGAGGCTTTTATGAAAACTACGAGAAACTTGATCCGGATACGGCAAAGATGCTCAGAAATGTCCGTAAAGATGGACAATACCTTGTTGCCATCTGTGAGTATTATTCAGGAAAGCGTTTTGAGGACGCGGTACTGAAGGCGGTATTAGATGCCTGTAGGGCGATGGGACTCGATGCCGGCATACAGACAGAATATGATGAAGCTGAAAGATGCCTGGCTGACTGGGATGCGAAATCAGACGATGAGACCGTTATACGCAACTTTTACGGGGACTTTACCAAAGCGCTTGAAAAAGTAAAACCGGGGCTTCCAGTAAAACAATTGCGAGCAAAACTTAAAGAATACGACTCTGAGATATTGGGAATATTTCGCGCGGCGTTTAGGGAAATGATGGGAGGTATAGAATTCCAGGCACAGTCAGGCAATCTCATCCCCATTATCAAAGAACTTGTCAGGAGTAAGCCTTTTAAGGAGAGATTTAAAGGACTGGCCGTCTTTTTTGACGAATTCGGTTTTACCCTGGAAAAGGCAGCTTATTCAAAAGACACGCTACAAGGATACATGGAGACGATCTGCAAGGATGAACCGAACGTGCTCTTCGTAGGCTGCATCCATAAAGACTTCAAGGCTTATGCGGACAGGCTTAGTCAAGAGGACGCATCCGTTATGAGCGCTCGCATCACACCCGTCGATCTTTTGAATGAAGGGATAGAAGAAATCATCGGCGCGATTGTTGAAACAGACAAGAATTCTGAAACGTGGCAAAAGGAAGTCCAACCCAAAGTTGGTGTTTTTGATCAACTGGTGCCCCCCTGTATTCCCCTGAAACTGTTTCCCTGGATCGATGATGTTCAGAGAATACGGCAGCGGGTACTGGAGGATATCTATGGAGTCCACCCCATGGCGTTAGCCTGTCTCTTGAGACTTTCATCTGAGGTTGGATCTGACGCACGGAGCACCTTCACATTCTTCTCCGGGGGCGATGTGGGTGGTGAAGCAGGATCTTATGCGGATTTTATAGAAAAAGCTGATCTTACGGCAGCAAGCGGCAAACTTAATCTGTATACTGTAGATAGACTTTTTGAATTTTTCAGTCGGGAACTTTCATTGAAAAATCCGGAATTGCGTGATCGCCAGAGACAGCTTGTAAACGGATTTTATGCAAGCCTGGAAACCATGCGAAAGTCGGAGTCTGGGGATATGTTTGGTGACCTGGCAAAAGAACGCGAAGCCATTCTCAGGACGATCCTGCTTTATCAGATGTGCCAGGTCCCCACAACCCTGGAAAATATCCAGTTCGGTCTTTACTGCCTGACGAACGTCGAAAAAAATCTTGTAGATAAACATTTGAAACATCTCTCAAAAAGCGGGGCCGTTTTCTTGAGAAAGCAATCCAAAACCTACGAGCTTTCAATAGGAGGCGGAGATGTTTATGAGCTTATCGAACGCTATTTGAATGAGACCAGTCTTCATCCATCAGATATGATTGAGGCTTTTCTTGCAGAGGCAGGAAAACCGACTGAACTTGAGTTTCTTGAAGCGAAACAATACAACCTCCACTTCAATGAAGACAAGCGTTTCAAGTGTTATTTCAAAGAGGCAAAAGATTTGGGGAGCAAGTTCTGGGAAGAAGTAAATAGTGATTGGGAAGAGAATCTAAGCAAAGAAAAGAAAAGTTACGAAGGCACTGTCGTTTATGTGTTGTGCGAAGATGATGGCGCGATACAGATTGCAAAAAAAGCTGTTCAGGATATTCCCGGTCACAATATAGCTGTGGCGGTGCCGCTCAGTCCTCAGCCATTTGCGGACACACTGCTAAGAGTAAAGGCTTGTAAACATTATCTGCCCCCTGGTGAAGCGGAGAAAATCAGCGCCCAGACAGAGGCGCGCCTTCGAGATATTCTTGAAGACCCTGAAGATGGGTACCTCCCTGTTTTGCGACGAATATTGCGAAATATTACAAGTGGAGATTCCGCGTGCTGGTATGGTTTAAACGGCAAGGTGGTAGTAGACAGACCCAAGCAGTTTCATAAGCCGGCTGATGTACTGTGTGAAGAGTTGTATAAAAACCGTTGCCGTATTAAACACCCGGACTTGAATTTCATTCACGATAATAAATGGCAAACCGCCAAAAATAACGCGCTGAAACAGGCTATAGGCATTCTTCTCGACGCCGACAGAGTAATGATAGATAACGGCAATCCCGAGAATCACGGACAGAGGCGTTACCTTGAGAAGGCGTTGCTCAAGGGCGCAGGTGCGCTTAAAAAGACCGGTTCTGACGGAGCCGTAAGCTATTTCGAATGTGAAAATCAGCCTGATAAAATTTCGGATGATTTTCCCGTTCTAAAGGAATTGTGCCGTAGGATGGCAGAATTGAATTCAGGTAAAACTTTGTCCCTGGGTAGTTTTCTTGAAGATGCCAAGAAGCCGCCTTATGGCGCAGGCGGTACAATGCTCGTGCTGGCACTGGCTCACGTGATGCGGGCATATGGAGAACGTTTAAGAATCTACAAAGATTCGACAAAAACCATAGAAACATATCTTGATACCTATGATGCCCTTGCCACAGTTGTAGGTGATCCGGCGACCCAGATTGTATTTGAAGTAAAAGATATATCTGTTGCGCAGGCCAAGTTGCTGGAGGGAATTGCAAATGCGCTTAATGCCGCACCACTCAAATATGGGGAGAGACGTTCTTTAACCTCAGTTTACGACCTGATGAAAAAGTGGTGGAATGAATTACCATCGGCAGCAAAAATAATTGATCTGTATGAAAAAGACGAACACGATTGTTTAAAGAAGCTAAAAGAGACCTTGGATTTAGCCGGGGGTATGGACCGTTTTGACATTCTTTTAGAAACAATGCCGTCTTTGTATACAAACGAATCTGTGGGAGAGCGGCTCACAGAAAGCGAGGCAGAGGAAATATGCGAGAAATTTGCTAAAGACATAAAGTCCCTGGAGTCAGGATTGCTTCGAGTACGCACCGCTATCGCTGGTGCCATTTCAGAAATATTCGGTTCGGAAGGCGATATGATCCAATGTGAGAAAACAGTAAATAAATGGTACAAGAACCTCAATCCAAATCAGAGAGATCCCTTAAAATGCGGTGATGATGATGCGCAATATTTTCTCACAAGGCTTGCTGATAAACCCTTGACGTTCGAAAGCATAATCATGAAATCGTTGGCCCAGTACTATGGCTTTGGCCCCGTATCCGAATGGTCATCACTTCATATCCAGGATTATGTTGCTAAATTAAGGCATGCCAAGAAATTTATTGATGAGGCTAAGCCTGTTGTCCCATATCCTTCTATTAAGTCGAAGGTCTGGGAAATCAGAGAAGGAGGAGAATTGTATGTTGACATGCCGGAAGGTGCCTCCGAGATTATTTTCACATCAACCGGTGAAGATCCACGGAAAGCAGAAAAGATAAACCGTGTCAATGAAAGGTTTAATCTTGTTGAAATACTCGGGGATAGACCGAGCATTTCAGTATCTATGAGAGCGCTGGATGCGGACGGGAATGTAAGCGATTTAGTAACCGTTAAACTGATTAACAAAGCCAAGGAATATGAGATACAGACCGAAAAGGATTTGCTCGGTTTTGAGGCAGCCACTTTTAAATTTCCGGAAGATATTGAGGGGATAATATCTGTCATTAAATCATTATTACAGCATGGAATCAAAAAAGGGTTCCTCGATAGGGATAAGGCAGAAAAAATCGACTCATCCGTAACCGACCTTTTAAGAAAATAGAGTTAATCATGATCGAAGTCAGTTATATAAGAGACTACAATGGAATTGTGCCTGAAGGTACGTTTTTGGTTGAATCGGATGTCGATTACGTAAAGGCCTGCTGCATACTTACCGCAAATGTTGTTCCATCAGGCTCTACAAAAGTATGGGTACGACAGAAGGCTCATTTTATATGGCTACGTAATTTTGCAGAACAGACTAACATTGACTGTAGCTGTATTGAGAAGACACCACGATTGATGTTGGCAGAGATCTGGAATGTCGCGATTCCGGAATGGCTGGATGATGAAACTGTAACTGCCGAAAGGCTGCTTGATCTGGATATAACCAATATCAAATCAAAAAGATTCGAAGATACAATGTTAACCCTCTTCTTCGATAAGGCTTTTTATGCTGAAAAGCTTGAATCAGGCAATCTTCCTGACATCATCTCTGCTTTAATAGGCACTGAAGTAAGAAAGTCTCTGAAATCGCATCCCGTGCTTCGAAAATGTCTCGAAGAGAAAATCAAAGTGTGGGTACGGAACACACATGAAAAGTGGGTAAAAGGAATATGTGACAATCTTTTACAAGACCCCGAAAACCTATGGAAAGAGCTGACATTATGGCTTCTCCTTGCCGGGTATCCACAAAAATCGCTTGAATATGTTGTACCTTTGCAGCGTGCAATCTCTTTGAGAACTATTCCCTTGGAAATAATTCAAGATTTGCAATTGAACCTCGTTGCGAAAGAACAGGCCCTGACACAGATAGACATATTTTTTAAAGATTTAGAGTCTTCAGTCAAGTCGAGTAGTGAATTCCGCAAGATACTCGAATGCTGCTCGGGCAGGTTGGAAAAGGAATTTCAGTTCATCATAAAATTGCTGTTGTCAAAACAGTTTGAAGTATCACAAGAAGAAGTCGACTTAATCCGCCAACGGTTCAAAATATGTCCCGGTATCAGTTCCGCAACGTTCGCAAGTCTGAACAGATTTATTGTGCCGAAACGGCCGTCGCTGCCTGAAAAGAATGATCTGTGGGACTCCGATCAATGGTTAGAATGGGCCGTGGACGAATACATACCTTATAGACATTGGCAAACGCAAAATCTGTATTATGATGCTGAAATTGAAGACGTGGTAGGATCGTTTTCTGATTGGTATATGAGCGAATATGCCGCAATTCATAAGGATTCAAATAAGAGTTTAATTCATGCGCTTGGGCGATGGCGGCAGGATATAATAAATGATAGCCTGTCACTTATTCTTCTTATAGACTGTCTTCCTGTTACGTTCTGGCATATTTTTAATGCTACACTAACTAAATCTGGATTTTACAGGCATGAGATCGGCAATCGGTTTGTCCCGCTTCCGAGTGATACAGAACATTCCAAAGGGTCGCTGTTGAGCGGTTCGTGGGGGAATGTCGGTAAAACCTACGAAAATATTTTAAAAGAAAGGTCAGAAAACGATTGGGGCGGAAGACGAATTGTATATCTGCCGAATCTTAAATATCTATCAGAATTTGAACTGCCTGATGAACCTATTGTTATGTTACTGAATTTTCTCCCCGTTGATGAGGTTTTGCATTCGAATGTTGAATTGCAGGGAAGTACATACGAAGAAGAACTTTACCGTCTCTTTGCAAGGATATCGGAATCCGTAAAGAGTTTATTTGAAAAGTGGCAGGGGCAACCTGAGCGGTTTAGCGTTTATGCCCTTTCAGATCATGGTGCTTGCAGGATACTTAATGAAGAAAAGGAAACATTGGACTCAAAAACAATAAGCAAACTCTTTGCCAATGAGAAACATCGGTATGCTCGTGTGAAACAATCTGAGACAGGTCAAATTCCTGATAATTTATGGGATTTTGGGTATAAGTTCAGCCAACCGTTCATAAAGGAAGATTCCGCATACTTTATACCTCGCGGTCATAACACTGTAAGTTTAGTAAGCAGCAATAAGGGTTATGTGCATGGAGGAACCTCACCTGAAGAAGTCATCGTTCCCATAGCGGTATTTAAACCGGTGAAAGCTGAGTGGACAGAACCGGCGCTCAGGTTCCTTGATCTCAAGATTGACCAAAAAAGTGGCCGGGCTGTCTTTTACATTCAACGAGTCGTTCCTCTTCAGATCGAGGTGCAAAATCCGAACAGAGAGAATGTTCGGATTCTCCGTGTCGATGTACTCAGTCCTGATACCGATGTCAAGGCGTGTACGACCCCCGATATTCCGGGTAATAAGAATGGTATCGTCGAGGTGGATTGTTATTTTAACAAATCGGCACGACAAGAGAATGAATTGCGGTTGCAATTTACTTATGAAATAGCAGGTGAAGAAAAGATCAAACAGTTACACGCAACGGTAGACTTCAAGTCGGCGGTGACAGGGGGCTTTAGCTTAAGAGATCTCTAATAAAGGAAGGTACGCATGAAATCATTTGAATTAAAGGCACGAGACTACTACGGAGAGGTAGTAATCAACAAAGGACTTATGGCTAAAGCAGGATTTGGAGCCCGTGCAATTCCGGTATATGTCGGTGAATGGATAATAAGCCAATTCATGGAAAAGGGCGAGCTAACCGATGAGGCGAGGGGAGAAATTATAGATACCGTTACAAAATATCTTCCTCAAAAAGCTGATAAAAATTTGATCCTCAATCGCCTGAAGGAACAAGAAGAAGTCAGGATACTCGATGACTTTCGCGTTAATGTTAATCTTGCTAAGAACACCCACGAACTCAGCATTCCTGTTTTAGATGTAAACAACGAAATGATCCAAAAAGGAATTATAGACGAGAACCCTATGCTTTTAAAAACAGGCATGTGGGGCTTGGGAACACTAAGATATGTACCACCTGACGGAGAAGAAGTTAAGAAAGGGCAAATCTGGATGGTAGATTTCAAACCCTTTCAATCTCCCGGAGTTGACCTGGAATATTACAAAGAGTGTCGAAAATATTTTTCTCTCGATGAGTGGATCGATTTGTTGGTTTCAAGTTGCCAATTTAATCCAGATGTTCACAGTCTCGGACAAAAAATACTACTACTTAGCCGGATCATTCCTCTCGTTGAACCCAGGGTTAATGTTACAGAGCTGGCTCCAAAAGGTACAGGCAAGTCTTTTGTTTTCGATAACATCAGCCGTTATGCAGCAGTCATTCCTGGCGGAAAGCTGTCGGCACCGGCACTTTTTTTTAATAGTGCAAGAAAGCAGATTGGTCTGATTCCCCGGTATGATGTTGTGGTTATTGATGAGGTACAAAAAATTCACACAGATACTGCTGGTGAAGCAATGGCGGCTTTGAAGATGTATCTTGAAAGCGGCCGGTACAGACGAGCGACGGGCGATATGGGAACGTCGGAGGCTGGTTTTGTTATGCTGGGCAATATTACTGTTAGTGCTGATAGTCTTCCATTGTACGAAACGGATGGTATATTTAAGGAACTACCATCGGCTTTACAGGAATCAGCCTTCGTGGACCGTATTCACGGTTTGCTTGAGGGCTGGTTTATGCCAAGGATAACAAAGAACACACCGTCAAAGAGCCTCGGTTTTAAAGGTGATTTTTTTAGTGAAGTTTTGCATGAGCTCAGAATTGATTTACAATACGCCGATTATGTTTCACAAAGTATGCGTCTTCCTGCGTGTGAGGATATGAGGGACAATAAAGCAATAGCACGTCTTGCAGAGGGATTTCTTAAACTGCTATTTCCTGATTTACAGGTGAGTGACGAGGATTTCATTGAATATTGTGTAAATCCTGCTGTTAGAATGCGTCAACAAATTCGTGATGAACTGGCTAAACTTGATCAAGAATATAAATGGGTAACAATCAAGAGTGAAAGTCCCGACGACTTCCAGATCTTACACCCTGCCAACAAACCTGAACCTGAAGAAAATGATATGAAAGTTGATCCTTTTTTACCTGACAGGAAACCGATTGAGACGGTATTAGATATTACTGATGGAGAAAAGGGCCTATCATATGTGAAACTCTTCGGGCCTTATTTGAAAAATGCCGGTTTCGTTAAGTTGGTTGATCCATACATTCGTTACACCTACCAATTACACAACTTTATAAACTTCTGTGAATGTGTAGCGCCGAAGGATGGTGCTCTTCAGTTGGAGCTTGTAACTAGCACTGACTCTCCTGAACAGGAAGCCGAACTCTCATCAAAGTTTGAAGAGCTGAAAAACAGCCTCGTCGAAGATAACGTATCGTTTGATTATAGCTTTGATAATGACAGGCATGACCGATATATTGAAACGGACACTGGCTGGCGAATTATTTTAGGTCGTGGGTTGGACATCTTTCAAAAGCCGGAAGGTAAATTTACTTTAGGTTTTATTGATCAGACTAAGCGACGGTGTAAGGCGACGACGATCACGTATATTAGAAATGATAAAAAATAAAGATCTATAAAATTATTTGTGAAGAACATGGCGAATAGTGTTGCAGATAAGATCCTCAGTATTACGAGAACAGCTTCGGAGAAAAATGACATTTCCATTATTAATAATATTTTTGGTCCTTCACCAATAAGCCAGATAACAGTAATCAACGATTCCTTCCTGGGAATACGTACACATTTTGCGCCAAATTGGACAAAGATAAAAAAGAAGAATTATATAAAGAAGCAAAAGAAAAAGGGACCGGGAAAATAGAGAAGATAGAAGATTTTAAGCCTGTTTTTATGAATGCTATGGCTGCAAGGAACATTGAGATTGAATTTGATACAGGGGATTTTTTTATTGTCACTCTGGCAAGGTTGGAAAGCACACGGAAAGAGGTCACCGAAATGAAGGAAGGCAAGTACCCATTGGCATCAAGTCCGACATGGCGCTTAATGGCGTCTTTCGTTTTTCTGAGCGTTGCCCGGGGGAAGAGAGAAAAGGCATAAATATATATCCATGCATCATGGAGCAATCTATCTATTGATTCAAAGTCTGGGTTTTGATTTTGTTAAGTCTCTTCCAGACCCCCCGAAAAGTACCCTCTACAGATTTTTTGTACTCAAGACGATAGATTATGTGCACTTAGTCTGTTTTTTAGCCAGCACCCGCAAAAAGTACCCCCTGCAGGGCAAATATGGGGGTTTATTTGATGAGCTTCAACCTGGGCTGTTCTCTGTTTGGATGCCAGATGAAATCGGCGGCCTGTGGTCGTTCATTTTCTGCGATCTTGGTAAATAGTTCGTTGAAGATTTCTAATGTCTCATCATCTATGTCCGGATCGTGCATCCACCGTCCTTTTTCGTACCCACCTTTGATGACTTTCAAAGACATTAAATTTATCCTTTCATGTGCAAGGCTTAGAAAAGGAAAAAAACTCATTTGATGAGGCGGATCTCTGGCGGTTTGTCTCTTTTGGAAACATCCCAGATCACATTAGCTGCCTGGGGTCTATGTTTGGCGACTGTTCGGAGAAACTCGTTGAAGAATTCTATGTCTTCATCGGAATAAGCATCTTGATCATGTCCCCATAAACCTTTTTCGTATCCACCTTTGATCACTTTTAGACTCATCTCTTTTTTCCCAAAATGTGCGATAAATGGGGTAGGCGAGCGGCGCAAACACAAAAGTGTGTTTTGCTTGCTCGCATTTTTAAGACGGGGAAAAATATTTTCCCCGTCCCCCTATTATTAACATACTATTGAGCAGTAGGTTAATAATTATATTTTACTTAGTTTTAAACAAATTAACAAATAACAAAAACAAAAACAAAGTAATTATTCTATATAGTATAAATTATATTAAATTGCATATTTTATGCCAGCTGTCACAAACATCATTTTTTGTAGGTACCTTAAGTCCCCTTAAGGGCCTTCAAGGGCCCTTCAATCTCTCCTGATTTTGTTTTTTGTGAACTAATCCTTCCTAACCTCCCTGCAGGGCCAAACATTGGGGGTTCTTTCCTGTAGGGCATATATTGGTAAAGAGGACAATCATAAATCTTGCAATCTGCTTTGCCGTCAATATAATATCCCATACATTCATAACAGTTAGCCAATAATGCTTCACCACGGGTCAAGCGCTTTCCGCTTAAATATTTCAGTAATTCTTTTTTGCCTCTTGCACGCGGCGCCAATTCAACGGCTTCGTATTTATTCACTTCGATGATCTCCTTGCCACGGCCATCTGCGCCGCCCGAATCCGAATGAGGAAAGACGGTATTTCTTCCGCTCCCGCTCCGAATTCCTCCTTCACCCGTGAGATGTATTTATCCTGCTCGCTTAATGCTAACCCACCGAAGAGACTTAATATTCTTTCCTGTGCTTTTCGTTCATTAAGAAATATCTGTTCTTTTTCCACTTCCTTCGCCCGCCGTTCTTTCGCCCGTTTCATCCGTTCCGTCTCCACCTTCTCCCGATCTTTTTTAGTGGTGTAGCCATCTGGAACTACCAACTTTCCATCTTTGGCAAGGCGAATCAGAGTGGAGATATACGCTTTTGGGTTTCCGATTTCATTTCCGCGAGAAATCAGAAATTCCATTACTTCATTCGCAAGATTTTCGGCGGATTTTCCTGTAGTGGGAGGGAAGTAATCATCTAAAAAACTACTATACTTGGGCTCACTGGTTACATTAGGTTCATCAACTGGTTCGTTCGCAGTAGTTGTTGTAGAATTATATTGTGTATGTATTGGTATTGGTGGAATCATTTTGATCTCATGCATGGGATCAATTTGATCCGACCATGGGGTCAATTTGATCCCATGGTCGTTCGATTTCGGATCTTGGTTGAAATTATTACATTTTTCCGGCATAGCCCCATAATCAATTGTGTACCACTTTGTCCTATCCGTACCCAGCTTATTGAATTTACTGGTAGATATTATAATACCCATTTTTTCCAGCTTTCGAATAATTCGCTTTAGGGTGGGAACAGAAAAAAATGGAAATTGCTCATGCCACTGATCGTACGTGTTATAGATCCATTTTCTCCCATCATGAAAATGTGAAGAAACTCGCAGCCACATATGTATTTTCTGGATCACCACGGCTTCTCCGAGACCTATAGCCATCGCAAGCGAGGGTAAAACGAAAAGTGGATATTCATCCACGAGATACCGAGGTATGGGAGCGGAAAAACCAGAATTTGGATTGACTTCTTCACCGGAATGAGTGTATTCATTCGACATGGCAGGTTTTTCCTGTCCGTCTTTTGCGCCCTGGTCGTGCTTGCCGGCTTGCACCGGGGCGCTTTTCTTTCTTTCGTCACTCATGGCCCTTCGCTCCCCTCCTGACTGGGTGGTAATTTTCGTTGATAAAATCAACAACATCCTTTTCTCGAATCAACACCCGCCCCCCAAGTTTTTGGTACGGCAATATCCCTGAATATATGAATTTCCGGATAGTTACGGGCTTGAGGCGCAGGATTTTTGCCGTTTCTGGGACTGTCATCATTTCAATTTTCATAATCTTACCTCCGTTTCTTTTAATTATAGATTATATTATATATCCGAGCATCGATATATAGATATCGTATTTATCATAGATCATGCTATTAGTATATCCATATCATCCATGTCAAGCTAAATTATTAACGAATCTATTTTTTACCATAGATGCTTCTTTTTGCCTTGACTTTTGCTTCGCAATATTCTAATTTGATGACAAACTGTTAATTCGGGAGGCTGAAGTGAGCAAAAGCAAGGCAGAAATAATTGAATGGTTGTTAGAATTTTCTCAAATGGATCTTACCAACTTGACGGCGGGGGACAAGGCCAAGTTGGCCATTGACGCGAAGGAGTACCTATTTCTTGATGACGAAATAGAACAGGCCACTGGCAATCTTGAAAAATTTTTCCCTGATCTGAATGAGGACATAAATGAACTAAAAAAGGCTATATTGGCGCAGAAAGAAGAATTGGAAAAGACGAAAGATGCCAATATGCGTGTATTTCTTCGTGAAAATATCGAATACTTAGAAAGCACTTATAAAAAATATCCCCTCAGCAGGGTAAAGCAGGTTCTTGAGAAAGAAAATCAGAAGGAATATTGGGAGTTACTATCTATCGTTCAATCCCTAATCTATGCTTTTTGGGAATATATTTTGATAATATCGAATGACCCCACGCACATTGTAAAGGAACATGATGATGATTTATTAAACAAAGGAGACATAACAATTAACATTTTGTCTGTAGTTGATGGTGAATTAAATTATCTTAGAATCCCAATTACTACTCATTTGTATGAGTATTTTGCGACTAAGCTATATAGCTTAGTTTCTGGACTGAAAGTGGCGGCCATACGAAGATGTCTGGAATGTGGAAGAATTTTCTTTAACCCTTCTTTAAGAGAAAAAAAATTCTGCTCGAGCCGTTGTCAGTCGCGTTTCCATGCTGCAAAACGGCGGGAAGCAAAACGTAACAAAAAGAAAGAAGGTAACCCTTAATGGCCCTGCTCCAAGAATGCCCCAAATGTCACAGAAAATACAGCATGAAAAGAAAGACATGCACCTGCGGGTTTCGATTTGAAAAAGCCTCCGGAAAGGTGTACTGGATTGAGTATTACCTGGATGGAAGAAAAAGAAGGGAAAGGATGGGCACCAACAAGGCCGCCGCAGAGCACAGGCTACGGGAAGTCCTGTCCCGAAGGGCGGAAGGAAGGGTTGTAAAAAAAATAAAAGATCCCACCTTTGACGAGCTAAAAAAGTGGTATCTTGATTTGCCGCAGATAAAAAACAAGAAATCATATGAGAGGGATGTTTTTTCCCTGGAAAAGCTGACCTCTTTTTTCTCAGGGAAACACATCACGTCAATCTCGATTAACCAGGTGGAAGCGTATCGACAAAAAAGGCTCAGTGAGGATTCGTATAGAAAGCATAAAACCCGGCCGGCCACAGTAAATAGAGAAATTGCCTGTCTGCGCCACATGCTGAATCTGGCAGAGCAGGAAGGAAAGATAGAATCCGTGCCTTTTAAGGGCTTGAAAGCCTTAAAAGAACACAACATCAGGGACCGGGTAATAAGCCATGAAGAATTTGAACGCCTTATAACTAATTGCCTACCACATACTGCACGGATAGTTGCAATGGCGTATTATACGGCCATGCGAAAGGGTGAGATATTGAACCTTCGATGGGACCGGGTGGACATGTCGGGCGGATTTATCCGCCTCCATCCAGAAGATACCAAAACAGATGAGGGAAGAATCATACCGATACATCCTGAAATCGCTGAAATGCTTATGTCGATGCCAAGGGATATCTCTGGCTGGGTGTTCGCGTTGCGGGGGAAACCGATGAGCGACATCCATAACTCGTTCCGTGCGGCGTGCATCAGGGCAGGGATTGAGAATTTTACTTTCCATGATTTACGGCATACGGCGATAAATAACTGGCGTCTACAGGGGCATGATTTTTTCCGCATCATGGCCGCCTCCGGCCACAGAACCATATCTGTCTTTAAGCGGTATAATGCGGTTTCGGAAGATGAGTTGAGAGGGCTTGTAAATCCGCCAATAGGCACCTATATAGGCACCAACGAAAAAAAGGACTCAACCGAAAACAGCTAAGTCCTTGTTTTTACTGGCACGCCCAGAAGGATTCGAACCTTCGACCTTCGGATTCGTAGTCCGACGCTCTATCCAGCTGAGCTATGGGCGCAAGATGAGACCTTTGCATAACGTCCCCTTTTGCCCAATTTCTGCGTCAGACTCAAATTTTAATCCTCGAAATATCCAATATATTCCTGTGGTTAAAACTTTCGCCTTCCTTGAACTTGAACAAAATCGAACATTCTGTAAAGGGCGCAAGACATAAATATGGCGGAGAGAGGGGGATTCGAACCCCCGGTACACCTTTTTGGGCGTACAATCGCTTAGCAGGCGATCGCTTTCAGCCGCTCAGCCATCTCTCCGCAATTTATACTTAATTTTGAATTTTGAATTCTTAATTAAAAACTAACCCTGACCCAAATCCGAGTCTAATACAATACTTATCTCCTGACAGACTCTAAGAGATCTTTGCAAAATACCCCCTTTCGCCCAATTTCTGCGTCAGTCTCAAATTTTAATCCTCGAAATATCCGATATATTCCTGTGGTTAAAATTTCCGACTTCCTTGAACTTGAACAAAATCGAACATTCTGCAAAGGTCTCTCTAATTGGGAGACCTTTGATCACTGTTCACTCATCACTCAAATTATATGGCGGAGGGAGCAGGATTCGAACCCGCGAACCTTTCGGTTAACGGTTTTCAAGACCGCCGCCTTCGACCACTCGGCCATCCCTCCGACTTCATAAAGATTTTTGTTGGGTTCCGTTTCTCTCAACTTAACCCGGATAAACCGAAAATCCGAAATTCGAAGCACTAAATGCGAAACAAATCCGAATTTCTAATATTCAAATGTTCAAAACATCAACGCCACAGAAGTGGTATTAACTCTATTGTCAAAAGTTTAACTCTTCCCCGTTTAGATATTTGTATTTTTGTCATTCGATATTGTTTCGAGTTTCGAAATTCGATATTCGAATTTAAGTTTTGCAAGGACTATCAGTCATAAAGAAATTCTTTTGCCATCTTTGCACGAACTTTACACTTAAGGGACTAAACCTGTATTTACTAGTTTTACTTTATCGGAGTAATCCTGTCAACTCCATTCATATACGGGACTAAGGCCTCCGGAATGACGACGCTTCCGTCTTTCTGCTGATAGTTTTCCAGCACCGCCACAACCGTTCGGCCTATGGCAAGTCCTGAACCGTTCAGCGTATGCACAAATTCCACTTTCGAACTTTCCTCGCGACGGAATCTGATACCGGCTCTGCGGGCCTGAAACTCTTCAAAATTACTGCATGACGATATTTCCCTGTACGTGTCCTGCCCCGGCAGCCATGCCTCAATGTCATATGTCTTTGAAGCGGAAAAACCCAGATCTCCCGTACACAGATTAACCGTCCTGTAATGGATATTGAGCCTTTTCAAAACTTCCTCGGCATTAAGGGTCAACTTCTCCAGTTCATCATAAGATGTTTCCGGCTTTGAAAACTTAACCATCTCGACCTTGTTAAACTGGTGCTGCCTGATTAATCCTCGCGTGTCCTTGCCATACGATCCGGCTTCAGCCCGGAAGCAGGGTGAATAAGCCACGTAATACAGGGAAAGATCCTTTTCATCCAGGGTTTCCCCACGATGGATATTCGTAACGGGAACCTCGGCTGTAGGGATAAGATAATAGTCCAAACCCTCTATCTTGAAGAGATCTTCTTTAAATTTCGGGAGCTGCCCTGTTCCTGTCATGCTCTGGCTATTGACCATAAATGGTGTAAGAACCTCGGTGTAACCATGTTCGGACGTATGAAGATCAAGCATGAAATTTATAAGGGCACGTTCCAACCTGGCTCCCATCCCACGATACAGGGTAAAACGAGCGCCTGCAATCTTGGCTCCCCGGACAAAATCGAGAATGTTCAGGTCTTCACCTATATCCCAGTGAGGCTTTGGCTCAAAATCAAATGCCGGCTTCCCCCCCCACGTCCTCACAACAGGATTATCCTCTTCCCCTGTTCCATATACGACGGATTCGTGGGGTATATTAGGAATGATCATGATCAAGTCCTGGAGATTCGACTCCGTTTCCTTGAGCGATTCATCGAGTTTCTTTATCCGTGCAGAGACTTCACTCATCCTCTCGATAAGATCAGAGGAGTCCTCTTTGTTCTGCTTTCGCTTACCGATCTCTTTGGAGACTTTGTTTCTCTCGCTCCTTAAGACCTCCACTTCCTGCAGAATATCTCTTCTCCCGCGATCCAGATCGGAAAATCTATCCAGGTCAATATCCTGACCCCTTTCTTCCATTTTCTTTCGGACGAGATCAATGTTTTCTCTTATAAATCTTATGTCCAACATACCTTTACGTTCCCCTTTCATCCGTCCCAGGAGGTCATTTCCACTACCACTTTGCTTTTTTTAAGTCAATACAAAATCTTGTGAAGCTATGACTTGCGGCCCAATTTCCCCCTGACTGTTCTAAATACAGCAAACATCTCTCTGCTTTTAAAAAAGTAAGAACAGGCGATAAAAATCACAATCCCAATCCCGATGGTCAGCCCAAGGAAAAGAAGCCTGTCGTCAAAAGGCGCTTCGTTATTCCATGGCACAATGTAACCGACAATTCCTATTGCTCCGGCCATGATAAGGGATGACAAGATGACCTTAAAAAGAGATACGAAAAACTCCCTTTCCAAAAACCGCCCTATTCTCCTTTCAAGCATGACGTACAAGATGATGACATTGACAGCAGAGGCAATAGATGTAGCCAGGGCAAGTCCGCCGTGCTTTAAAGGAAACATCAGGATAACACCCATAACCATATTCACGAAAAGTGCCACTACGGCTATTTTGACTGGTGTTTTTGTGTCCTGAAGAGAATAGAAAGCCGGCACGATAACCCGTACCAGTGAAAATGCCCAGAGCCCCACGGCGTAGAAAAGCAACGCCTCGGAAGTATATATCGTTTTCACGACATCGAAGGCCCCACGCTGGAAAAGAACAGAAATGATGGGAACACGAAGGACAATAAGGGCAACCATTGCCGGTATGGTAACAAAAAGGATTAACTGAAGTGCAAAAGAAAGGGTTTTTTTCAGTTCATCCAGTTTTCCCTCCGCAACATGTTCTGAAAAGCTGGGGAGCGAGGCCGTACCAATGGCAATCGCAAATACACCGAGGGGAAGCTGAACGAGCCTGTCGGCATAGTAAAGATACGACACGCTTCCAACGGCAAGAAAAGACGCAAGGAGAGTACTGACAAATATGTTTATCTGGTAGACAGCGGCACCGAATATGGCGGGAAGCATGAGAAGACCTATCTTTCTGATGCCTGGGTGGTTGAAATGAAAGTTCACCTTTAACTTCACCCCCATCCTAGCGAGAAACGGAAATTGCATGACAAGCTGCAGTACTCCACCGATGATCACACCAACGGCAAGTGCCATTATCGGCTCGTCGAAGAAGCCGCGGAACAAAAAAACAGCGGCTATCATGGAAATATTCAGTACGACAGGTGCCAGTGCAGGCGCTGCAAAGTGTCTGAGAGAATTAAGGATGCCCATGCACAGGGCTACGAGGGAAATAAAAAAGATATACGGAAACATGAGCCGGGTGAGAAATACGGTCAGTCCGTATTGATCCGGATTTTTAGTAAATCCCCATGCAATGATTTTTACTATCCCTGGAGCAAACAGTATCCCGAGGAATGAAACCAGAACCAGTATAATTGAAAGGAGGGTGAAGGCGATACTGGCAAGCGCAACGGCATCTTCCCGGGACTTCTTCTTCAGGTATTCTGTAAAGACGGGGATAAAGGCGATAGTAAGAGATCCTTCCGCAAAGAGTCGCCTTAAAAGATTGGGAATTCTGAAAGCCACGAAAAAAGCATCCGTTGCCAGGCCGGCTCCAAAGAACCCGGCAACAACCACATCCCGGATAAAACCGAATATCCGACTTAGAAAGGTGGCGGCACCGACAACCCAGGCGGCCTTTGCAACGCGGATATTCTCTGTCTCTCCGAAATGATTATCATTGCTCATAATAATTTATGGAAACAAAGCTGATGGCTTCGTAAAAAGTATCGGCCTGTTCGGGGAACAGGCTCCACATATTCTCCTGGGGGGTCGTTTGTAGGGCCGACTGCGACAGCCGGGGTCAAACATCCACTGACCCCACTCGCTACTACCTACGAAACTGTCAAAGCTGTGATTCAATCGGGATGATGGATTCAATATCTTCCTTATTTATCCCTGATATGGCAACTGTCTTATTCTTCGATTTATGGCCGGATTTGATTTTAATCTGGCCTTTTTTGATACCCAGTTTATCAGAGAGAAACCTTATACACTCCTCATTTGCCTTGCCTTCTACCGGTGGAGCTGTAATCTTTAGTTTCAAAGAGTTATCCTGAATTCCTGCTATCTCACACCGGGACGATCTGGGTAAAACGCGGATACTGAAGACGACACCATCTGACATTTCCTTTATTGAAATCATGGTGTCTTATCCACTTCTTTTTTCCACATCTTCAACAGCTTAATGTTGAACTCCAGAAATGACTCGAAATATTTTTCGCTCTGATCTTTAAATTTTCTCGTGTTTTCAATCTCAACATTTATGTTATCCCGTTCTATCCGCGCGCCTTTTAATATCTCCTCGGCAGTGAGTCTGGCTTCTTTAAGCATGGACGCGCAAGTTTCTTCAATTTCAGCTTTTCTCCTTTTGGCCTCCAGCTCTGCCTTCTCTCTATCACCCAGCAGAGACTTGAGTTCCGCGATTTCTCTCTGATTTTCTGCGATTTTTTCCTGGAGGCTTTTATTCTCCTGAGTCCTCTCCTCTAACTCCTTCGCCACGGCCTGACGAAAAGCTTCAACTTCTTTGGTATCGAATCCTCTGAATCTGACCTTGAAACTCTGATTGTTTATGTCAACAGGTTCCTTTTTCATTTACGTCACCCCCTTCAATTGAAATGAAGTGATAATTGTAACAGGCTTTTCACCAGAAAGCTCTGCAAAAATATTATAATCAGGATGACGATAATAGGAGAGATGTCAATTCCTATATTTCCCAGAGGAATCCATCTTCGAATCCTGTAAAGAACGGGTTCCGTGGATCTATAGATAAACATAACGATAGGATTATACGGATCGGGATTAACCCACGAGAGTACCGCCCTGATTATAATCATCCACATATAAATGGTAAGACCTATATCGATGATCCTGGCCAGTGCCTCGATAAAATTTCCAGCTACAAACATTATTTCTCCTTAGGGTCTGTCACAAAGTTAATAATTTAAATAATTATTGCAAGGTTAAAAGTCAAGGTATATATTTATTCAACAAACGCGAGGGGGAATCAAAAAAGCAGGTTGGGTTGAGCAAGGCGAAACCCAACAAAAATTGATCGGATTAATACAACCACAACGAGGGGGGAAAGACAGCGATGTTAAAAGGCAAAAAGGTAAGCATTATAGGTGGTGGTAATATGGGTGAGGTTATAGCAAGTGGAATCATTTCTGGCAAACTGGTATCTGTTAATAATCTCACTGTATCTGATGTAGTAAAAAACAGGTTAGATTATTTAAAGGGAAAATATAAGGTTCGCACGGAGGAAAACAACAAAAAGGCGGCAAATTTCGCCGACATTATCGTCCTGGCGGTAAAACCTCAGAACATGGGAGAACTTCTTGAAGATATATCAAATGTGATTAATAAATCGAAACTGGTCATATCCATCGCTGCCGGCATCCCAACAAAATTTGTTGAAGGATATCTGAAAAAAGGAATCCACGTAATCAGGGTGATGCCAAACACCCCTGCCCTCATTGGTGAGGGAGCTGCAGCCCTTGCGGGGGGCATCAATGCCACCGAAGAGGATCTTGCTGCAGCTCGTCAGATTTTTGACTCCGTAGGTATTACGGTCATCGTAAATGAAGAACTTATGGATGCTGTAACCGGTCTTAGCGGCAGCGGTCCTGCTTACGTATTCATTATCATCGAAGCTCTATCAGATGCTGGTGTGAAAATGGGACTAGCGAGAGATATATCCTTACAACTGGCAGCTCAAACAGTCGTCGGTGCAGCCAAACTGTGCCTGAAGGGAGACAAACATCCCGCCCAGTTAAAGGACATGGTTACATCCCCCGGAGGCACGACTATTGCCGGCATAAAGGCCCTCGAAGATGGCAGGCTAAGAGGGACTCTTATGTCCGCCGTAGAAGCGGCAACTTTGCGTTCCAAGGAATTGGGGGGGAGCAAGTAGGGACCGATGCCCTGAGACCTTTGCATAACGTTCCCTTTTGACCAATTTCTGCGTCAGACTCAAATTTTAATCCTCGAAATATCCAATATATTCCTGTGGTTAAAATTTTCGCCTTCCTTGAACTTGAACAAAATTGAACATTCTGCAAAGGTCTCGCCCTCATCGGCCCGTCGTTCGACAAGCTCACGGTGATATCGGCCCGTTCGGGGAACGGGCCCTACATAGGCAGCCGGAGAACGCAACCGGGGTTAAACCAACCACTCCCTATATCTTGAAAAAATCGAAAAAGCTGATTTTCTTCTTGCGCTTTTCCGGTATTTCCTCTGATTCGCGAGTTTCCGATTTAATTTCGTCAGTTTTTGGAGGTATTGCTTCTAATTTTTCTTGCTCCACCTTATCTGCCGAGGTGTCAGTGCCCGTTTCTGTTTCTTTCTCAGCCGGAGAAACGGCTGCTCTTGGTTTCCTTCTTCGATAACTTCTTTTTTTCTTCTGTGGCTCCTCTTTCCTGGCAGGAGCCGATGCCTTCATCGGTCCGGTATCCGGCCCGCCCGGGGAAAGGGCCCCACCGGTTATCCTGGACTCAACCTCCCCTTTATCCGACACTTCGGGTTGCTTTATGGATTCACTTGCTTCTTTAGATAAATCTTCCACGGCAACTTCTTTTTTTATCACCTCAAAACGACTCTCACCCCAGAGCATACCCGGATTTCCGGAAACATGTATGGAAATGTTATAAAGGGTTTCCACCTTGGTCATTTCGCTTCTTTTCTGATTTAACAGATAATCGCTTACTTCATAAGGGAGTATAACGTTAATAGCTGAATAATCCCCCTTGACTGCCTCAGACTTGATTCTTCTATAGGTATTCAATGCCAGATACTCCAGGGATGGCCTCAACCCTGTTCCTTTACAGTGAGGACAAGCATTATAGCTGATCTCTTGTATTGTGGATTGTTTTTTCTGACGAGAAAGCTCAAGAATACCGAACCTGGATATCCTTGAAAGCTGTATTCGTGCCCTGTCAACGCTTAAACTATTTCTAAATACCTTTTCTACCTGCGTGTTATGTTTCGGATCCCTCATATCAATAAAATCGATTACGATCAGCCCTCCAAGATCTCGCAGGCGAAGTTGTTTCGCTATTTCCTCGGCAGCTTCAAGATTTGTTCTGAAGGCCGTTTGCTCTACATCCTTTCTGTTCGAAGCACGCCCCGAATTTACATCAATGGTAATCATCGCCTCCGTGGGTGTTATAATAAGATAACCGCCCGCCTTCAGATCTACCCGCTCCTGGTAAATTGCATTGATCTGGTCCTCGATGTGATATTTATCAAAAATGGGGGTGTCTTCCCTGTACTGTTTAATCATCTTTACGTTTCTTGGTGATACAGCCTTAAAATAGTCCCTCATTTTTTTATATGTATCAACGTTATCAACAAGTATTTCACCCACATCCGAAGTATAATAGTCCCTTAGCGACCTAACGGCAAAATCGCTTTCCTGATAAACCATAGCAGGTGCCGAAGTTTTTTCAGCTTTCTTCTTAATGTCCTTCCACAATCTTAACAGTATCTGGTAGTCTCGGAGAAGTTCGTGTTTTGTCCTGTTTATACCGGCTGTTCGGACAATAAAACCCATCCCTTCTTCTTGGACGATCTTGTCCATTATCTCTTTCAGTCTTTTCCGGTCTGCTTCATTTTCTATTTTTCGAGATATGCCGCTACTGCTCTTGCTCGGCATAAGGACGAGATAACGTCCAGGTAGAGATATATATGTTGTCAGCATAGCGCCCTTGCGGTTTTTCCCCTCTCTCACCACCTGAACGAGCAACTCATGACCGACGTTAAGCACACGTTTCCCGCTTAATTTTTCCGGATCTTCACCGCTTTCTTTCTGAGAGAAATATTCAGGGCCCACATCGCCGAGAGGAAGAAAACCGTTTCTACCTCCACCATAGTCAACAAAAGCCGCCTGAAGCCCGCGCTCTACCTTCTGAACGATTCCCTTGTAGATATTACCAGATGTCGGTTCTCTCACCGACATCTGGATATTAAACTCCGCCAGTTTGCCCTGTTCAAGAATGGCCATCCGGCTTTCTTCTTCATCAATCGTATTGATGAGCATTTTTTTTATCATATCTTTTCCTCGTGACAGCTTTGATGAATAGAATGGCTCAGAGAAAGAGACTCACATCGCCCTTGCCCGCCCTGATCACCTCGGGCACATCATTAATGAAGCTTACAACGCTCGATTCCTCGGGAGCCAGGATTCCTCCATCAATAACCAGATCCACGCAATGCTTAAACATACTCTCCATATCCTGCGGATCGGCTAATATTTCTTTTTGTTGTGTCGTTACACTGGTGCTGATTATAGGATGGCCCAGTTCGCTTACAAGGGCAAGACAAATCCTGTTATCGGGAACCCTGATACCCACTGCCTTTCTTTTAGGCAGCAGAATTTTTGGTACGAGCCGTGATGCCCCAAGTACAAATGTATAAGGCCCCGGCAACATACGCTTCATGATTTTATATGTGTAATTAGACACTACCGCATAGCTACTTATATCTGTGAGATCTGCACATATAAAGCTAAAGGGCTGTTTCCTGCTTCTCTGTTTTATGTCGTAGATCTTTTCAATAGCCCGTTTATTAAAAAGATCACATCCCATTCCATAGGCTGTATCGGTAGGATAGATAATGATTCCACCCTGTTTCAGTATTTCAACAGCCTTTTGTATTAACCGCATCTGCGGATTTTCGCCGTTAATTGATATCAACATTTTTTTAACCTGTCACTTTTTCCCGGCTCGACCAATTTTTCAACTTTTCTTTCTAGAAAAAACAACCTTTTTCTTATGAACGACAGGGTTCACCAACAGGAAAAGTGAAAAGAAATGTATAGGCATTTTGCGATACTGTCAACTTTTTTTACTATATAAGAGGTTTACATAACATGCAACACTCCCATATTCGTTTTTTGGTGAATTTATGGGCTATTAATAATGTCCCAAGCCGATATACGGGCCGATGAGGGTATCGGCCCCTACAATCTTCGTGTTCTCAACCCAACCTGCAAACTACATACAAGGACAAACGGGTTTTTCCCTGCCACCCATCCAAAATTCAATAATATTTTTTGGGGCAGATTTGAGTCATCACATCACCTTGAAAAATATTGCGATTCATGAGATAAGCAATCCTATATCATACGTTTATGATCATCATTCGCAATAACAGGTTCGACCAAGCCGATCAGCAAAGGAGAATTTATAATGAAGAGGTTGCACCGCAATCAATTACCGGTAAGACTAACCATCCTGTTTGTTGTTTTATTAATGTCAGCGGGATGTGCGACAAAAATTAAAGTTAATATGCTTCAACCTGCAAAATATCACAAAGCCTCAATGACGAAGAGAGTTGCCGTATTGCCTTTCAGCGGCACGGGCGGACAGGAATTCGCCGCTGAAATTGAAGGAGTCCTGGCCAATATATACGTTGATGATAAACAGTATTTCACATTAGTCGATAGAACGGCTGTTGATAAAACGATGGGCGAACTGCAACTTTCATTAAGTGGTGCTATTGATGAAAAAACGGCTGCCAGAGTTGGACAAATGGTTGGAGCAGAGGGAATTTACACCGGTGTTGTAACCTTATCAAAATGTACCGACAGTTATTACAAAGAAAGACGCAGGGAATGTATTAAGCATGAGATAAAATACGATAAAAAAGGAAATGCATACGAAGGGCAATGCATCCGGTGGAGAAATTATAATGTTACTTGCACGAAAAGAGCCGCAAATTTTTCTTGCTCTCCAAAATTGATCGAGGTCAATACGGGAAGAATTATCTACGCTCACAACCTTTCAGGATCAGCGTATTCCTCGGGTTGTGAAGACACTAACCCCATTCGAAGCAAGCACGAACTTCTAAGAACAGCAAAAGAAATTGCAAAAATGCAACTACGCAAGGATGTGGCGCCTTATTTCGTTTCACAAGAAATAAAATTAATGGATTCAAAAGACGGCATCACTTCAAAGGAGGCAAAAAGGAAACTCAAGCTGGGAATAGATTACGCGGGCAAGCAAAGAATGGACAGGGCCTGTGATCTCTGGGAAGAGGCAAGGGTTCTTTCCCCCGATTCCCCATCCATTTTTTACAACTTAGGAGTATGTGCCGAAAGCAGAGGGGACCCGTTTAAGGCACTGACTCTCTATAAGAAGGCAGACAAACTGACAGGTAAACCGGATGATGATATAAATACAGCAATTAAAAGAGTCTCAGCGGCTGTTAAGAATAAGCAAAAACTGGAAGAACAGCTTAAAGGACAGTAGCAGAGAAGGAAGCTCAAGGACAAAGGATCAAGGATCAAGGATCAAGGTGAAAGGACAAAATAATTTTGAATTTTGAATTCTTAATTTTGAATTAACAGCAAAAAATATTATTGAATTTTGAATGGGTGGAATGGACGGCTCGGCTGAGCGTTCAACGGTTCGACTGAGCTCACGCCGAAGCCTCACCGAAGGCTGAGCGCTCACGTCGAAGTCGAAATCCGAAACAATATCAAAATTCAAATGACATAAATTTTAAACATTTAACTGTGAATCATTCTTTTGTTTTGAACATTTGTTTTTTTGTTTACTTTATTTTTTTAAGCTCCACCTTATCTATTTGAGAAGGAGAAAGCTCTTTTTGGGCATAATCCAGATAGATTTTTTCTTTCACGAACAGGTCAAAGAGATCAGCATCGAGATGGTTGTCCTTCACCATGAATCCGAGGATTTTTAGAGCCTGAGACAGGGTGTTCCCTTTCCTGTAAGGTCGATCCCTGGCCGTTAAAGCCTCAAAAACATCGGCCAATGCAAGAATCCTGGCCTGAAGAGAAATTTCATCACCTTTCAAACCTTGAGGATAACCTTCACCACTCAGACACTCATGATGTGAACCTGCATAAATAGGCACGTTTTTCAATTTTTTGGGAAATGGCATTTGAGAAAGCATCTTGAAAGTGATTGCGGCATGATTATTTATAATATCTCTTTCCTCATCCGTCAGGGTTCCCCTGCGAATGCTGAGATTTTGAATTTCATCATCGTTTATTAATGCCCGTCGACTTCCATCCATCATCCATTTTCTACCGGCAATAGCTTTCACCTTCTTAATATTATCATCTGACATAAAATCGGCGCCTTTATTGATAGCAACGAGAAATTCATAATCTTCTTCCAGTTTCTTTACTTCATGATTGTAATCCTCATGAGAGACTTCTGCGTCAGAAAACTCACTCTTGCCCTGCTTTCTTTTCAGGCAGTCAATATCCATATCCCTTTTCAGCACCTCGAAACGGGTTCTTAATAGTTCAATACGGTCAAAGACAGTTTTTAACTTGGTCGATTTATCCATTACATATTCCGGAACCGCCACTTTACCCACGTCATGAAGCCATGCAGCGATACGGAGCTCATTCATTTCATCTTTATTGAAGTGAATATCTTTAAAGTGCCCGTTTTTAACCTCGTTAATTTTATTGGCAATGAGCATTGTCAAGTCAACCACCCGGCGGCCGTGATCACCGGTGTAGGGAGATTTCTCATCTATAGCAGTGGCTATGGTCTTAACAAAGGACTCGAACAAATTCTCCAGATCCTTGATAAGACTATTATTGGTAAGGGCTATGGCTGCCTGTGAGGCCAGGGACTCCGTTAATTCCTGGGATTCTACGGAAAATGGAATTGTCTTGCCTCCCGAACCATCCTGAGCATTTAAAAGCTGAAGGATTCCGATAATATCATTTTCATGATTACGCATGGGAATAACAAGCATGGACCGGGAGCGGTAACCCGTTTCAGAATCATACTTGCGAGTCCCCTCGAAGTTAAACTTTTCTGCATGGTAGACATCGGGAATATTAACCGTCTCACCGGAGAGGGCCGTATAAGATGAAACATTTGAATAATTGAGCGTACCATCTTCGTTATACAGCCGGACGGATGGCCACGTGATCTCTCCTGCCGTTCCGCCCATCCGTACGTTCAATGAATCGTTTTGAACTATTGCAAATTGGAGGGCTTTCTCATCATCGCTCATAATATAAAGAGTACCACCATCTGCATTGGTAAATCTTCTGGCTTCTTCGACAATCGTTTCGAGTAAACGGTCTATGTTGCGCTCAGCCGATAATGCCACCCCTATTTGAGTCAGTCTTCTGATTTGTTCAAGCTGATTCTCTGTAAAGTCCCTTACAGATGATACGACATCATTTAACAGGCAATTTATTTCATCATAATCTGTAAATTTAATATTATCAGCCATATGGATAACTGCCCCCCGTTTATCCAGGATCTGCCATTAAAGAATTCACAACCAGATCGCCAATCTCTTTTGTTCCATAACCCATTTTCCCCGCATCCATGCTCTGCATGTCATTTCTTACAACCTTAGTGATTGCTTCAAGTAATCTTGAAGCGGAATCACTCTCATTCAAATGTTCCAGCATCATCTGGACAGAACATATGGCCGCCAGAGGATTTATTTTATTAAGGCCCGCATACTTCGGCGCGGAACCACCGATGGGTTCGAACATGGCTGTCCCTTCCGGATTTATATTCCCACCAGCCGCAATACCCATGCCACCCTGAATCATAGCCCCCAAATCAGTTATGATATCCCCAAACAGGTTATCCGTCACGATGACATCAAAATATTCCGGATTTTTCACCATCCACATGCAGATGGCATCCACATGTGCGTAGTCGATCTCAATATCCGGGTAATCCTTACTGCATTCATTGAAGACCCTTTCCCACAGATCAAAAGCATAGGTCAATACATTTGTCTTTCCGCAAAGGGTCAGCTTCTTTTTTTTATTTCTCTTGCGGCAGTATTCAAAAGCAAAGCGTATGCATCTTTCCACACCTCTTCGCGTGTTAATGGATTCCTGAATCGCCACTTCATGGGGGGTCCCTTTTCTCAAAAAACCGCCGCTCCCGGAATAGAGACCCTCCGTATTTTCCCTCACCACAACAAAATCAATATCTTCCGGACCTTTGTCCTTTAAAGGCGTATAAACACCGGGGAAGAGAACGACAGGTCTCAAATTAATGTACAGATCCAATTCAAAACGAAGCTTTAATAAAACACCCAGTTCAAGAATACCCGGCTTTACTTCCGGATGACCGATGGCTCCCAGGCAAATGGAATCCATTTCCCGCAACTCAGAAAGAACAGAATCGGAGAGAAGCTCACCCTCACTGAGATACAGTTCTCCTCCCAAATCATAATAAGTCAAATTAAATTTTGGACCTCCCGTCTCTGAAATGCTATTCAGCACCTTAACGGCCTCAGCCGTAACCTCAGACCCTGTCCCATCCCCCGGGATTACCCCGATATTGTATTCTTTCATATCACCCCTCAAATTATTATTAATTTTGAATTATGAATTTTAAATTTTTAATTGATTCAAAACTCTCTCTAAAGAGCTTAGAGATCAAAGGCAAAAGTTCAAAGGCTAAGGGCTGAGGAATTAAGTATTAATTGTTTTTGCCTTTTAATCCCCTAACCCAGATAAACTGGAAATTCGAAATTCGAAGCACTAAATGCGAAACAAATCCGAATTTATAATATTCAAATGTTCAAAACATCAACACCACGGAAGTGGCATTAACTCTATTGTCAAAAGTTTAACTCTTTCCCGTTTAGATATTTGTATTTTTGTCATTCGATATTGTTTCGAGTTTCGAAATTCGACATTCGGATTTAAGTTTTGCAAGGACTTATCAGCCATAAAAAAATTCTTTTGCCATTTTTGCAAGAACTTTACAATTAAGGGACTATTGGTTCGAAGTCACATTTTCTTTTCCCTTATATAATTAACCAATCCGCCTGCCTGTATAAGATCACGCATAAATTCCGGAATCGGCTTTGCCGAAAAAGACTTATGCCCATTTCTGTCTTTGATCTCTCCCGTGGCAAGGTCAACAATTATTTCCTCCCCATCAGACAGTTCATCGGCAGCTTCCTCCGATTCTATTAACGGTAATCCTATATTGAAGGCATTTCGATAAAATATCCTTGCAAAACTCCTGGCAATGATAATACCGATACCTGCAGCCTTGAGAGCAAGGGGAGCATGCTCACGGGAAGAACCGCACCCGAAATTTCTCCCTGCAATTAAAACATCGCCTTGAGATACCTCACCTGCGAAATCGGGTCTGTGATCGGCAAAGCACTTCTTCGCCAATTCAGCTCCATCGGATATGTTGATATACCGCGCAGGAATAATCAGATCCGTATCAACATCATCACCAAAATTCCAGACTCTGCCCTGAATTTTCATTCAATTAGTACCTCTCTCAACATCCATTACGTTGGGTTTCAAAACACTTAACTGTGAATCCTTTTTTTGTTTTGAACATTTGTTTTTTTGTCATTCGAATTTGTTTCGAGTTTCGTGCTTCGAATTTCGAATTTTCGACCGAAAAGACGGAGTTTTCGGTCAAGCACTAAACTATTACGTTGGGTTTCGCAGGCTCAACCCCACCTGCAAACTACAGATCGTCAGGTCCTCCGACTCGGCCGAGAACTGCTGAAGCAGCCGCCACAAAGGGATTGGCAAGATATACATCGCTCCCGGGATGCCCCATCCTTCCTGTAAAGTTCCGGTTCGTCGTGGAAACAGCTTTCTCACCCTCTGCGAGAACACCCATATGTCCTCCCAGACAGGGCCCGCAACAGGGTGGACCGATTACAGCACCCGCGTCAAGGAAAGTTTCTATTATTCCTTCCTGTATGGCTTTTCTATAAATCAGGGGTGATGCGGGTATAACGATAAGTCTTAAGCCGCGGGCGATGCATTTTCCTTTCAGGATACTCGCCGCATTACGCAAATCTTCCAGCCATCCGTTTGTACAGGAACCGATGAATACCTGATCGATTTCGATATTTCCCGCATCCGAAACAGGACGAACATTTGCGGGCGAATGGGGAAAGGCGACCTGTGGCTTAATTTCATCCACGTTTATTTTGATCACCTTTTCATAGTAAGCATCAGGATCACTTTTATAGATAACAGGTTTATTGTAATACATCTCTTTTACATATGAAAGGGTTACCCCATCCGGCTCTATGATACCATTTTTCGCTCCAGCCTCAACGGACATATTCGTCATGGTAAATCTCTGATACATGGGTAATTCACTTATCACGGCCCCTGCAAACTCCATCGCGCTGTAAAGGGCGCCTTCGACACCTATCTCTCCTATCGTATAAAGGATTAAATCCTTACCCTGTACCCATGGTAACAGATTGCCTTCATATTCAAACCTTATGGTTGGTGGAACCTTCAACCACATTTCACCCGTCGCCATAACTGCCCCCAGGTCGGTACTTCCGACACCGGTAGAAAATGCCCCCAGAGCGCCATATGTACAGGTATGACTATCAGCACCGACAATAAGCTGGCCTGGCATGACAAAACCTTTTTCCGGAAGGATAACATGTCCGATCCCGGCATCACCAGCTTCAAAATAATACTTAATCCCCTGCTCTGTCGCAAAGTCTCGCATAATCTTGACCTGCTGTGCCGATTGAATGTCCTTATTAGGCACGAAATGATCAGCTACCAGAACAATCCTTTCGTCATCAAAAACCTTTCCTGCTCCTATTTTTTCGAATGTCTCTATGGCAAGGGGAGCTGTTACATCATGGGCAAAAGCAAGATCAACCTTTACCTCGAGCAGTTCCCCCGGAGACACCTTTTCCTTCATGGCATGCCGTGCCAGTATCTTCTCCGTTATGGTCATTGACATATTTTAATCCCCTGACAAACCGTTCTTATTCAGATTATCCTTGCTCAATTTGTACTGGAAGCTATCTACCAGAGCCTGCCAGCTTGCCTCAATAACATTTGTAGAAACGCCTATCGTAGTCCAGACTTCGTCTTTGTCTCTTGACTCTAATAAAACCCTTACTTTCGCGGCAGTACCTTCGCTGCCTTCGATTATTCTTACTTTGAAATCCACCAGATGCATTTCATCGATTTGCGGATAAAATTTTCGCAAGGCCTTTCTCAAGGCATTATCAATAGCATTAATGGGACCGTTACCTTCCGCAGCGGTTATCTCATATTCCTTCCCAACAGAAATCTTTATAGTTGCCTGAGCATGTGATGGATCATTTTTCGTCTTTTCATCTATAACACGAAAGGACTCTAACGTAAAAGGTTCTTCAAATTCGCCGATTGCCTTTTTTATCAACAGTGCAAGGGACCCATCAGCCGCGTCAAACTGGTACCCCTGATCCTCCATCTTTTTTATCTCCTGGACAATCTTTTTACTGACGCTATTATCTTTCTCCAGATAAATACCGAATTCCTTTGCCTTGTACTCTATAGTACTCCTTCCTGAAAGATCTGACACCACTACCCTGCGCTGATTTCCCACGAGCTCGGGATCTGTGTGTTCGTAAGCAATCGGGTTTTTCAAAACCGCATTCACATGGATACCGCCTTTATGGGCAAATGCACTGCGACCGACAAACGGCCTCGTATTAACGGGAGGCACGTTTGACACATCACTCACATAACGTGAAAGATTCGTAAGATACGGGATAGAAGACTCGGGAAGACATCTCTTTTTCATTTTTACATCGACATTTCCAATAATGGAAATCAGATCTGCATTTCCGCAGCGTTCCCCATAACCGTTGACCGTTCCCTGAACCATTTTCACACCCAAAACAACAGCAGACAGGGAATTTGCCACAGCCAGACCGCAATCATTATGGGCGTGGATACCCAATTGATCAGGCGGAATAAAAGATCTAACCGCTTTAAGGCTTTCCTCTACCTCCCACGGGAGGGTACCACCATTAGTATCGCAGAGAACGATAACATCGGCACCGGCGGAAAAGGCTGTCCGTAATGTTTCAAAAGCGTATTCTGAATTATTTTTGTATCCGTCAAAAAAATGTTCCGCGTCGTAGATCACTTCTTTGCCTTTCGACTTCAGATAACTTACAGACTCATGAATGATTGACAGATTTTCCTCTAATGACACTCCCAGGATCTCTGTTACATGAAAGTCCCACGTTTTTCCGAAAATGGTCACAACGGGCGTGTCCGCCTCAAGCAATGCCTGGATGTTGGGACATTTCTCAACGGACAGATCGGGTCTTCGGGTGCTGCCGAAAGCTGCAAGACGCGCGTTTTCAAACTTGACATCCCGTGCCATTTCAAAGAAGCGCATATCTTTCGGGTTAGAACCCGGCCAACCACCTTCAATATACTGGAACCCCATATCGTCCAGTCTTTGAGCGATCCTCAGTTTCTCTTCCGCAGAAAAACTGATCTGTTCCCCCTGGGTTCCATCCCTTAAGGTTGTGTCATAGATTAAAACATCCCATTTATTCATAACGATTACCTCTCCTTTAACCAAAAAAAAACCGCTATCGGTTGACCTGATAACGGATTTATTAACTTTCTTGTTTTAGGAAACCACACCATTACCGGGTCACATATTTGCCCCCTCAATAATTATTCCAAGTATAATGATAATGGTTATACTGTTCCTAAACATAATGAATTTTATTTCCTGCTCTTTAGCTACCCTGTTTTCACTGGACTTTAAAGACAGACTTTAAAACTTTACACAGCATTTGTCAATCGGAAATTTTTATTTTTCAGAAAGTAATCTACAAATAAGACCTGGCTCCCCAGTATCGTCTTTTATAATATTTATTCGACAGCAAACTTATACGCACCGTCTTGCCCTTTCTTGGCGCATGGATAAATTTACCGTCGCCAATATATATTCCCACATGAGAAACTTTTCCCCTTCCTGCTGTATCAAAAAATACCAGATTACCTTTCGATAAATCATTTAGCTTTACATATGCACCCATTCTGTACTGCTGCACGGACGTCCGGGGAAGGTTCAGGCCATTCAGTTTATAGACAGTCATGGCAAGACCGCTGCAATCAAACCCTTTTTTAACGGAGGAACCACCCCAGAGATAAGGAACACCTATAAAGGTATTTGCCGTCGCTGCAAGTTCATTTCTCAGATAGTTCTTACCGTACTTACGCTCCTTTGCTATGGCATATTCACCGGGACTTACAATGTAAAAATCATCAATAACTCCCATGGCTTTAAGAATCACTGCCTCTTTGCAAGCATCCTCCTCAGACAGAAAATTACCAAACCGCACCTTGTAGAGTCCTTTTTTGTATACAAAATGATACGCATCCAAACCCTGTCCATTAAGATAATCGGAAAGCCCGCTTGCATTTTCAACGTTTGAAAAGGCACCGACCTGAATCGTATAGCCCATTTGATCCAGGGGTTTTTCCTCAACAGCGGTATAATTGTTGTGGTACGGAACATGCGGGGAGTAACAACCTGTTACAAAAAATATTATTATGAATAATGCAGGAAGGAAAACTTTCGGCACTTTATAATTCCCCGGTCTTACATCAGCTTCATTGTGATTTCGTAAACATTGGCAAAGGCATCACTCGACTGAACCAGGCTGGTCAGGGGAATCATCTCGGAAACTACTGTATTTATCTGCCTGTCATACACGACACCTCCCAGATTGGTAGGTTGTATCATTAAATACTTTTCAGCCACAAGTTCTATAACCCGGCTCGCGTTTTTGTCCTTGGGATTAGTGACCATATTGGTAATCATATACGGCCGGATTTCATTAATCTTTTTTTGCAGACCAACCATAACATCCTTGCCGTTTATATCCTCGACAACCTGAAGAAGATCTCTAATCGTTCTTACCTTAAGCTCATTATTCGCATCCATGGCCGTTTTAATCAGAGCCTGAAGAGCCGGCTGCTGACTGGAAAGTCGACTCAGTCTTCGGTAAACAGCATTTCGAACAAAGGCATACGCATTCTGAATTGAAATAGGTTGCGGTGATAGAACAACAATTTTTTTATGGGCCATAAGAAAAAAATCCAGCACATTGAAAGATGTCCCGGCTCCAAGATCAAGCACAACATACTCAGCATCGAGTTTGGATATGTTGTGGATAATCTTTGTTTTCTGGGCAACATGAGGGTTTGCCAGGGTAAGAACATCACTGGCGCCACAGATAAGACGAAGGTTTTCCACTTCCGTGTCAATACAAACGTCCTCCAGAGAATCATATCGTTTGGTGACAAAATCATTCAGGGTGCGAGGCGGGCTTTTTATTCCCATGAGTGTATGAAGGTTTGCGCCACCAAGATCGACATCCATGAGAATGGTACGATTGCCTATCCGGGCCAACCAATAGGCCAGAAGGGTGCTGATAGTACTTTTACCCACTCCTCCCTTTCCTCCACCCACAGCCCATATCCGGGGGACAGTTTCCATTTTCGTATTCTGCTCTTCTTTCATATCATATCTTCCAGATGAGTGAAGACAACACTATCTTTTCACGTATGATTCCCACAGGCTATAGATCATGTCCTGTTCGCCATCGCCTACATAACAGTGCTTTTTCAAGAAATTGAATTCCTCTTCACCCATTTCCTTGAACTGGACACCTATTAATATGTTTTTTCTTTCGCCGTGAGAAACCTCCCTCCTCCAGGCAATCGTCCCCAAAACATCTATCCCCGCAGACACTTTCGGTATATTGATCAGTACCTTGACGTTCTTCCCTACCATGCCAGTGGTGGAACCTGTCCAGTACTTCTCACCCAGACGAATACAAGCCCCGCCTATCGAGATATCCTCCGTAATCCCATTGAGAACTAAAGTGCTTTGACCTGCCTCATCCGGAAAAATCTTCATGGTTACCTTTGTCTGGACCTGATACCTCGCTGTTGCCCTGATTGTTTGAAGTGATTTTCGATCTCTTGACCCCGACCGGGTCCTGCACAATTCCATTGTCAGGAATTCAATGTTAGGATACTTTCTGCAAACATGTATCAAATCCGATTTTGAGATTTTAATCAAATCAACTCCGGTAATCGCTTCGACGACTGAATGGCATAATTTTTCCTCTTCAAATGGATAAATATCACCAAGGAAATTATTTTCAATCAGGTTTTCGATTGATTTTTTTTCGTTTCCCTCTCCCTCCTCCGGAGAGTGATAGACCGTTTCTCTTAAGACTCCCGAGACAATGAAATAGATATCATCTTCAATATCACCAAGTTCTTTTATCACTGTGCCAGCGGGAAAGCGGACCCTTTCCAACTCTCCCATAACCGCATAAAGTTCAAAATAGGTCATCCTGGCAAAAAAATTGTATACCGGTGTTTCTTCGAATCTGATTTCCTGAAGGGCTGAATAAACGTTCCGGCACTCCCGATCAGACGATCTGATGATGCTCCATTCCTGAATTTTGGCTAGAATAGCCTGTAAAGTCATGCCCGATTCGATAAAAAGCCTGGCAGCTTTTCTGTAAATATCGGCGGCGTCATCAAAAACGTTTTTTTGCGCCAGCAGGTCGGCATAGATTATAAGGAGTGCCGGGTTATCGGGAGAGGCATCAAGTATACTTTTAAACTCATCGATAGAATCGATTGTCGTAGAACCACTAATAATGCTGGCTATGATATCGCTATGTTCCTCAATCTGATCGTTCAATATCAACTCCTGTTTTGAACACGGAATTCTCAGCAGGTATATACCGCAAATTCTGTGCTATAGCTTCGTTCTACTTTTAACAAATTTAATGATAGTGTCTATTCGTCCGTTCATCTCCTCGTTTTTCTGATGGTAAAGACGTATAATTTCGTAAAACGACTTCATTCTTTTATCAAACTTCAGCACCATTTCGGAAAACAGGGCAATCTGTTCAGTCAAGATTTCAACCTGTCTCTTAACATCTTCGAGATCTGCATCAGGTGATGAAACAAATTGTTCTTCCCTGAACGTTTTTATCAGATTTTCAAGATCTTCTTTTTCCTCGTCTGAGAGGCCTACATCAAATTCTGCCTGGTTCTCATCAACCATGGTGGTGTCTCCAAATGCGAAAATATGATTTTGGAAAAAATAGAAGAAAAATGGTGAGATGTCAAGCACATATTATTTGCCCCATGGCTCAGTAATGAGTTTCAGCCACATTCACTGTGGCGGACAACTTGAGATTTAAAGATTTATCTTGCACATGACGAAAATAAAAAATATGAATAAATTTTTAACTTAAAGAGATCTGGACGTTTGCTCTTTTATGTTTTAAGTTTGGATTAACAAAATAATTAAGTAAAAAATCCCATAATCCAGTATGAGACATTGTAATCGTAAACATATATTTATTGTCTTAATTTGTACAGTATTTGTTATATGTTTAGGTGTCTCACCCATTTATGCCGATATTTACATGTATATCGACAAAGAAGGTAATTATTATTTTACCGACTCACCGAAATCTTCTCAATACAAACTCTTCCTGAGGGAAAAACGGGCAAAGCCTTCAGGAACACATTCAACGGACAGGTATGACAAATTTATCCACGAAGCGTCTAGAAGGCATGGTGTTTCCTTTTCATTGCTGAAAGCAATGATAAAAGTCGAGTCAGATTTTAACCCGCGGGCTGTTTCAAAAAAGGGAGCCATGGGACTTATGCAGATAATGCCTGAGAATCTCAGGTACCTTCAAATTAACAATCCCTTCGATCCCCGGGAAAATATTATGGGAGGTACCCGTTATATTAAACAACTCCTGAATCGCTTTGACGGAGAAATTCATCTTTCACTTGCAGCATACAACGCCGGCCCGAATAATGTCGATTCTGCCAACGGCATCCCACGTATAAAAGAAACAGAAGGATTCGTAAGAAAAGTTATGAAATATTATTACGGTCTGGAAAGAGATAATCGCTATATGGCAAATGGTTCGCGATAAAGAAATCATTACACGGAATATTTTGACATTTTTAATGAACTGCCCCGAAGCAAGCTTAGGGAAATTGAACCCATAGAGATTAAAAAACCGGCTACAGAAACGTTTCAACGATCATGGACGTTTCTGTAATAAGGGTCCCGCTATTTGTTTTTTCATCTTCAACGGGTTGGTTTTGTTCATCTTTGAGCATAAAAGAAACGGCTTGCACACTGGCGGGGAAGACTTCTTTCAGGAGGCCGACGGTCGTCTCCTTTCTTTTTTCAACCTTTTCCAGCCCCCCATAGCTATCCCCCTCCATCTCGTTGAATCCAAAATCATCGATGAGCAGGATTTGCCGGACGGCGTCAAGCCGTAGTTTGGTTTTTAATATTTCCCAGAATCTGCGGTCGGCCTTGTGGACGCCAAGATCGGCAGAATTGGCAACGACAAATTTAGGATTAACAAATGCCTCTTTCGCCGTTACCGCCTGAACACCCAGTTCACCGAGGAATTCAAGAATATAGCCGGTTGCCTCGGCATAATGGTCTGTAGCAATGACCACGTAGACATCGGGATGTTCCTCCAATACTTGTAAGATGTGCTGCCAGCGCTTATCCACACGGGAATGACCAAGATAACTCTCGACAAACCTTGAGGCGGCAAGAGCAATTATATCTTCCGACATGGCCGGAGAGAATTTCTCTCTGATTCTTTTTACCATAACCCCCTTGTAGCCGACAGATGTGGTGCTTCCCTCCTCCCAGGTGGGATTAACAATCTCCTCCCAGAAGATCTCCGGACTTGTAACGCCCAGGTCCACCAAACCGCTTTCACTCAGCTCCTTCATCAAATTCCCGGGCCTTGCGAACAAAACGGCATCCAGGCTCAGTGTCCCAGAATAATCGAAAATGATCAGTTTTTCCGGTGTCATGCTACTTGTTCTTTTGATGGAATTTAATTATATCAACCAGTTGTCTTGAAGCCTTTCCGGGATCGGGAGCCGCGCAGATGGCGGATACCACGGCAATACAATCAGCTCCCGCCCTGACAACCTCTCCGGCATTAGTCGCATTGATACCACCGATGGCCACCAGGCGGTGACTCGAATAGGCTACGATCTTGGCCAATCCTTCCAATCCCCAGGCTCCTTTGGTATCTGTCTTCGTTGGCGTTTCAAAGACGGGACTGACACCGAGATAATCGCAGTCGAGTTTCTCGGCCTCTTCCACATCCTCCCAGGTTTCCACGGAAAGCCCAACAATGGCATCATGCCCCATAAGAGCGCGTGCCGCTTCATAGGGCATATCATCCTGCCCCACGTGCACCCCCTCGGCGCCAACGGCAAGTGCAACATCGATGCGGTCGTTTATAATAAGAGGAACAGCAAAAGGTGCGAGGATTTTTTTAATGCCCCTTGCTTCCTCTATAAATTCCCGGGTCGTCATCTTTTTTTCACGAATCTGCACACAGGATACACCACCTTGAACCGCCCGCAAAACCACATCTTCGAGCGTATTGTTTCCGCACAGATCGCGGTCGGTCACCAGATACAAGCCTTCCATTATTTCTCCTCTATCCTGACGTAAGGACTGAGCAACGAGCAATGAGGACTGAGGACCAAGAGCTAAAGGCTAAAGGGTTTTTCCTTGATCCTTTGTCCTTGTACCTTGGACCTTTTCACTGTTGACATCACCATCCACTCAAAAAACTCAGTTGTTGAGAATAAAGACTCTAAGACGCTTTTCAATATCCAATTCAGTTAAACAGTATAGTGTATCGAGAAACGCGGTTTGCAGGCTTCCCGGTCCCGCAGCCGTTTCCACGGCAATTTCCCCGGCAATCCCCATGACCGCCATGGCCTGTGCCGCTGCCATGGCATAATTACTGTTTACTGCGGCAAATGCCCCGCACAGGGCAGACGCGGTACAGCCGAACCCCGTAACCCTGGACATCATCGGATGACCATTTCTTATTTCAATTATATTATTGTCTATAACATAATCCGTCTCCCCACTGATACAGATGACACTGCCGTGTGTCTTGTTCAAGTCTCTTGCCGCGTCAAGCGCCGCATGGGATAAGGCGGTGCTGTCCACCCCTTTTGTCCTTGCCCCTTTTTCCGGGCCAAGTGCCATAATCTCCGAAGCGTTCCCCCGGATGATGGAAGGGGAAACAATTTTGATAAGCTTCCGTGCCGTTTCCGTACGGTAACGGGTAGCACCGGCTCCAACGGGATCAAGAATGATCGGAATATTCCGCTTCTTCGCCTCCCGTGCCGCCTTGAACATCGATTCCACCCATTTATCACTCAGGGTCCCGATATTGATAACCAGGGCGCCGGCAATAGCAACCATCTCTTCCACCTCTTCGGCGGCATGGGCCATAACAGGAGAGGCGCCGATAGCCAGAAGGGCGTTTGCCGTCGTATTCATAACCACGTAGTTCGTAATATTGTGGATCAGGGGCGCCTTCCCCCGGATTTCCTCAACTGCCCGCCAGATGTCTAATGCCGTGATCTTCATACACCCTTTCCTTCCTTTTTACCCAGTTTTATGGCACAGAATTCTCCACACATGGTACAACCCTCTTCTTTGGCGCTTTTACTTTTCTCCCATCCCATCTAAACAGGCCATTTATCCATGTTGTAGGCTGAATCCCAATACATATATTCGTATCTGCTTGCAGTGATAAAAATATCTTTTAGTTTTTTATATGGATAATCTTCACAAAAAATGTCCACAAGGTTTCTGAGCCTATCCACAAGACCAAGATAATCTTCTGATAAGAAAACCGATGCCCATTCAACATATATCTCGTTTCTGTTTTCACTCAATTTATCTCTATGGTATTTTGCAATTTCCGAGTAGGACCAAAAGCACGGCAGAACAGAAGTAATGGATTCCTGATACGGTCTTAACGAACTCGTTGCGAGAAGAAAGCTTCTGTAGGATACATTTACAGGAAGGGGATCGACGTTTTTGGCATCTTCTGTTTTATAGCCCAGTTTGTTCAGCAGTTCCTCATATCCTTTAAATTCACCTGTTGCTTCCAGATGTATTACGTCAACAATTTCCTTCACAACATCTGCAGAATCCGCCCTTGAACAGATGATACTGAAATTTTTAATTGCATCCACGAGATAATTATAGTCTTGAAGCACATAAAATCGAAACTTTTCCATTGGCAAAGTGCCCCTGTAAAGTTCAACAACAAAGGGGTGTTCGAATATCTTCTCCCATATATGCCCGGCATCTTTTCTTAATTTTTCTGAGATTTTCATGGTTTTCTTCCCTGAACGACTATATAATCCCCTCTATCATACCCTTCTATCGGCTCTTCTACCTCATCATTTGTATACTTCGGATGCCTCGTAAGGGTTTGGATATATTTCAAATCAACAAATCCGGCGTCCTTTAACAGGTCGGTAACTTCCTTCGTGGAACACCAGTTTGTCTCTTCGATAAACTTGATCGGATAGGGATCTTTCGGAGCCGTTTCAGGATCATGACTTCCTCTTATATAGGCCAGATCATACATCATTGCATAGGAACCTTCTCTTGCAAGAAACGATACGACAATATGACCACCATGTTTCAAAATCCGGTATGCTTCACTCATCGCCTTTTTGCGATCCTTCACATAACTCAACACCGTTCCCAATAAAACCGTGCCAAATTTCTCATCCTCATACGGAACATTTTCCGCCGTTCCGATTTTTACATCGACACCTCTTTCCCTTGCCAGATTTGCCATACCCTCAGTGGGCTCCACTCCATATTTAATACCCAGCCTCTCATCAAACAATCCACTTCCAATACCGATGCTGACGGTATTTTCCGGGTCAGTTATGAAATGTTTTTCTGCCAGCAGTTCCGATTCAAACACAATCTTGTTTTTGCTGAACCATGTATCAAAATCTTCCGGGGTCTCCTCGAAAGGCGAAACTTCCGCTGAAGTAATTAACTCGGCTGCTTTTTTACCAGAAAGAAGCATTCCGCCAAAGATGGGACCCATTCTGGGACCTCCAAAAGCGGCGTTCGCAGCCATCCCGGAAACAAATACACCGGGACAGATTTCTCTCGTGTTTTCAATGGTTAGCCGCTCCGCCTTGTCCGCCCACATGGAACGCTCACCCATGATCTTCCCGGTTTCCGTATTTAAGGCAATATCCGCCTTCCGCTCAATGACACGGAGCACCTCCGTGTCATGTCCCGTCGCGTCGATTACATGTTTTGCCGCAATCGAAAGGGGGTCCACATGAAGCCCTGCCATTTCCACGGGAGACCAGCTGATTACAATACCGGTTACACGACCTTCACGAATGATTACATCTTCTACGCTCATGCAATTAAAGATCCTGGCACCTGCCTTTGTTGCGTGGGAACAAATCGTGGTAACGGATTCAATAGAATCGGCTGTATAGTAGCCCGGTTCATATTCTCTCGTTTTGATACCGAACAGATCAAGAATCTCTTTGCCCTCTTCCTGCACGACGATTTCATTGAACATCATGCCGCCTCCCCACATGCCGCCGCCAATGCTCAACTTGCGTTCGAAAATCGCCACCTTTTTCCCCGCTTTCGCCAGAAAATAAGCGGCCACAAGACCGGCGGGACCGCTTCCCACTATAGCGACATCAACCTCGGTATATTCCATAAACTTTTGAGAAAACCGGTCGATAATTGCCTTTGTTATTACTATTTCATTAAGTTCCATTTTAATTTCCTTTCTCTTAACGTTTTACCTGCAAAAATTTTATTCTCAACATCCTGCGTTTTTTACGCAGGAAGCGATGTCAACAGTGAAAGGGTCCAAGGTGCAAGGTACAAGGTGCAAGGACAAAGGATCAAGGAAAAAACCTTTAGCCTTTAGCCTTTAGCCTTTAGCCTTTAGCCTTTACCGCCCTCGATACATTCAACACTTTGTCCGCAACTTCATCAGGGCTTCTGCCCAGTATCCGAACTATCGGTTCCTTTCCTATGTCACCCCGATCGAAAATCATATCGGGAATTGTATCCCGCTTCGAGAGAACATAATTTGTACCCCACTCCAGAGAAGATCCCTCTTTCCTTTTTATATCTTCCGGCTCATCGGATCGGCTGAAATAATCGACCGTGTATCCCAGATCCCTGCATATTTTTACGATGTCTTCTGAAAACCTTATATCCATTGCTGAACGACATTCCCTGTCATACCGCATAACCGTAAGTACGACACTGGCAACATGACTTGACGCACCGAATTCAGGATCATAAAGGGTCCTCGCGTCCTCACCGACGCGAACCATTCTCCCCGGTATGGCCGCAACATCTCCTGTTTCACCGGCATACGGAAGGGCATAAACAAAGTTTGACTGGATTTCAGGAATGACGTTGCCGCATTTCCCATCTGTTAATCTCCGTACGGCCTCCTTGAGTTCCCTGATACACCTGTATCGCTCACATTCCCTTAAAACATAGGCCATGTGATTGGTCGGCCCATGTCCTCCACCGATACGAAGGGAAAAACGGATGGCTGTAGTAATGTAATCCTTTGCCCTTTTCACCGCTTCATAGACGGTCATTCCCTGGGCGAGACCGGTGGCTATGGCGGCGGAAGTCGTGCATCCCGTACCGTGGGTATCTTTTGTATCTATTCTCTCGGATGCAAATTCATGAAACGTTTCTCCGTAATAGAGGATATCCAGGGCATCTCCCGACATATGTCCTCCTTTTACGAGAACGTTTTCGGCACCCATCCCGTTGATTATTTTAGCCGCCTTTTTCATCTCTTCGACGTTCGATATCTTCATGCCTGTCAATTCTTCCGCTTCAGGAACGTTCGGTGTAATGACAAAAGATAACGGTAAAAGCTCTTCTATCAGTGTCTTCTTGGCCTCTTCCCTGATCAGCATGGCGCCCCCCTTGGCCACCATGACGGGATCAACTACAAGTTTTCCTATCTCATATTCCCTGATCTTGTTTGCAACAACTCTCATGATTTCAGAACTGGAAAGCATCCCCGTCTTTGCCGCGTCGATACCGATATCTGTAGCTACCGAATCAAACTGTTTTTCCACAAAATCGGTGGGAACTTCATGAATCCCCTGCACACCGAGGGTATTCTGGGCAGTCAGGGCCGTAATGACACTCATGCCGAAACCGCCCAGCGCGGTAATCGTCTTCAAATCCGCCTGGATTCCCGCTCCACCTCCGGAATCGGAACCAGCTATGGTCAGTACCCTTTTTAAATTCATAGGCTTCCTCTCTGTTCCTCTTTTTACACAGGTTAATCTCTAAAGCGGCAAAGCCGCAAAGGCTAAAGGGATGAGCAACGAGCAATGAGGACTGAGTTGAAACCCGAAACCCGAAACCTCAAACCCCAAAATTCCTGATCACAAGGAGATAACCTGACTTCACAGTAATAATCCCCTTTTCATCTATTAATCTGTTGCTGATTCCATATGGTCTCCCAATCTCCATAACGCCGCCCGACAGGGGATACTCAAACCCTTCCAGTGTAATGCCAGTAACCTCGGAAGACAAAGGAAGGAGAGAAACGGTCTGACCCGCTTCACCTTCAACAATACTCTGTTGATTCACAATAAAGATTTCACAAGTTTCATCAATAATTTTTACATCGATACCCTGTTTAACGCCCACGATTAAGAGAGATATATTCGCAAGTGAATGATCTATCCTGCCTCCCAGTGCACCAAAAATAAAAATCTCATCGGGCTGTAACTTCAAAGCATATTCGAGGGCAAGCTGAGTATCCGTTTCGTCCTTATTCCCCGGATACGTCAGTATTGTGCTCCCCTTTTTTTCAAAGTAACGCACGGTATCATCATCGATTGAATCCATATCTCCAATAATAAATTCCGGAACGATATCGAGCGGGCACAAATATCTCGCTGCGCCATCGGCGCATATAATTATCGGGGTATTCGCCTCCTTCAGCTTTTGCCTGATAAATTCCGGATCATTAATGACCCCATTGGATATGATAAAAACTCTTTTCCCCATTGGTCAGTTAAAAACCTTCAACTTGAAACTCGAAACTCGAAACTAAAAAAGGGCATGCCCTTTTCTGGGTATGCCCCTTATAAAAAATCCCGTTTCAACTCCCTACGCTGGCATTACCCAGATCAGGTCCAAAGGGTATCTTCTCAGCCTTGGCGGCACCCCTGAATCGAGACCTTCGCATAACGCCCCCTTTTGTCCAATTTCTGCGTCAGGCTCAAATTTTAATCCTCGAAATATCCGATATATTCCTGTGGTTAAAATTTTCGTCTTCCTTGAACTTGAACAAAATTGAACATTCTGCAAAGGTCTCGAATCTCTATTTGCTCTTTGTACTTTCTACTCTAATCCTCCTGGATAATCAAGTAAAAATATCAGTGATCCCAAAAACATCTTTCGCATTTTCAGAAGTTTTCTCTTCCACTTCCTCTATGGGTAAGCCCTTTATCTCGGCAACCCTGAGCGCCGTGTATACAACATTCGCAGGTTCGTTCCTTTCTCCCCTCTTCGGATGAGGTGTAAGAAATGGTGAATCTGTTTCCACAAGAAGACGGCTAATCGGCACCTTCTTCACAACTTCTCGAAGTGTTTCAGATTTATTAAATGTAATAGTGCCGGGTATGGAGATATAAAACCCCATATCGAGACATTTTCTGGCCATTCCATAATCACCGGAAAAACAATGAATGATTCCTCTTTTATCACCGTTCCAGTTTTCTAACATTTTAAGGGTCTCCGAATGTGCCTCCCGATCATGAATTACAACGGGGAGTCCTAGTTCGCTGGCCAGTTCCAACTGTTCCCCAAACCTTCGTATTTGAACATCTCTGGGAGAGAGATTCCGAAAGAAATCGAGACCTATTTCTCCATAGGCAACTACTTTTTCATGTTTCGCCATTTCCCTTAGAGAATCATACGTTGTTTTATCAATATCTTTCGCATGATGAGGATGTATACCGACCACGGCATATACCTCATTATATTTACCAGCAATGGAAATGGCCCTTTTACAATCTCCGGGATTTATGCCGACAGCTATAATAAGATTAACTCCTGCGTCCTTTGCCCTTCTTATAACCTCATCCCTGTCTCGATCAAAGGCTTTCATCTCTATATGTGAATGCGAATCTATAAGCATACCTTTTCTCTACCTGTTTTACCTTTTTCTTTCTATTTCAATAACAATTTCTTCCACGTTGTCAGATGTGTCAGGCAATTCTTCAAGATATTTTTTCATCTGTTCCTTTGTGATTTCCCCTGTACGAAGTTTATTGTCAATACCTCTTTTGTCCATGGCTTTATCATATAAAAATATTTTTTTTCCCACCTGCTCAACCTCCCGCTTTACAAATTTTTACTTCTTCTACCATCCATTACAGAAAAGTCAACCACTACCTGACATATATTTAGTCCCTTAATTGTAAAGTTCTTGCAAAAATGGCTTCGGCGTGAGCTCAGTCGAACGGTTTTGTTCAATCGGATCGCCTAAACCTAACCTAAATCAGGACGCGAATTCCAATGACTTATTTATTTCCAGTCCCTTAGTTTCTCAACCTTGGATCGAGAGAATCTCTGATTCCCTCTCCAAGCAGATTAAAGCCCAGTACGGTTATAAGGATTGCCAGTCCCGGATAGAGCGAAAGCCACCATGCAATATCTATATTGTCTTTGCCTGCAGTGAGAATATTACCCCAGCTCGGTATGGGTGGTTGAACCCCGATCCCGAGAAAACTGAGAGCTGACTCGGTAAGTATCGCTCCCGCCACTCCAAGCGTGGCTGCAACAAGGACGGAAGCCATTGCATTTGTAAGAATATGAATAAATATAATCCGGAAATCACTCGCACCTATTGCCCTTGCAGCCTGAACAAACTCCCTTTCCCGCAAGGTGATAAAATCAGCCCTAACCAGTCGAGTAATCCCCATCCACCCAGTCAATCCTATTACGATCATAATATTCCAGATAGAAGGTTCCAAAAAGGCTATTACGGCAAGAATGAGGAAAAATGAGGGGAAACAGAGCATTACATCAACAAATCTCATGATAGTGGTATCAGCCCACCTCCCGTAATAACCCGCCAGGGCACCGAGAATAGTTCCTATTACTATGGCAATTCCAGTCGCTATAAAACCGACTTTCAAAGATATCCTTGAACCCCAGATCATACGGCTTAACACATCACGTCCCAGTTGATCTGTTCCCAGAAGGTGGCTTCTTGAAGGGGCAGTGAGTACTATCTGTAAATTAATCTCTCCCGGATCGTACGGAGAGATCAACGGCGCAAGGAAAGAAACAACAAATAGCAGAATAACCACTATACTTCCTGCCATGGCCAGTCGGTTTCGTGAAAATCTGTACCAGAATTCACTCTTCAATGCCGAATTAATTCCCATAGCGATACCAATTATATTCGTTTATTGTTTATCGTTTATCGGGTATCGAAAACCGGAAACCGTTTTTTTTTTACGAATAACGATCCCCGAATCACGACACTCTTATCCTCGGATCCACCAGGGCATAGGATACGTCTGCTATTAAATTACCGATAAGGGTCAAAACGGCACCGATAAACAATACTCCCATTATGACGGGATAATCCCTCGACATGGCCGACATGTAAAACAGCTGCCCCATGCCCGGTATGGCAAATATTGTCTCAAAAATAACGCTGCCACCTATTAGCCCCGGTACCGAAAGGCCCAGTATGGTTATTACTGGAAGGAGCGCATTCCTGAGAGCATGTTTATAAATAACCACCCGCTCGCTCAAACCCTTGGCCCGTGCGGTAGTGATGTAGTCCTGCCTGATAACTTCCAGCATATTGGCCCTCATATATCTGGAGAGACCTGCAAGACCTCCGAAAGCTGAGAGTAATACGGGCAATATCAAGTGTTTAACAAGATCAATAAAGGCAATCCAGGGGGGAAGATATTCATAATTGAGCGATCTTATGCCGGAGATGGGAAGCCACCCCAGATAAACGCCGAATAAAATCATCAAAAGGAGAGCCAGCCAGAAAGTAGGCATGGCGAAACCAATAAATACAAAGACTCCCGTGATTTTATCGAAAAGGGAATCTTGATGGACCGCGGAAAGGACCCCAATGGGGATTGCTACAATGATGATAAGGATCATTGAAAGAACATTGATGGTGATTGTAATGGGAAGTCTTTCCATAATTTTATCAGTAACCGGCCTGCGGTCTGACGAAAAAGAATTGCCCAGATCAAGGGTAGCAAGCTTTCCAAGCCAGGAGAAGTATTGTTGATGAAGGGGTTTATCAAGGTCGTACATGGCCCTGATTCGTTCTCTCATCTCCGCAGAAACTCTGGGATTCATCTCGGTCTGAAGATCGGTAGGAGAACCGGGAGCAAGGTGTATAACGATGAAGGAGATAATCGTAATACCTATAAGCAGAGGTATCATAAAAATTAATCTTTTAATGATATACCGGAGCAATTCCGACTCCTTCTATGAGACCTTCGCATAACGTCCCCTTTTGCCCAATTTCTGCGTCTGCCCTGTGGAATGCGAAGCCTATTCCTCTGGGGTCAGACTCAAATTTTAATCCTCGAAATATCCAATATACTCCTCTGGTTAAAATTTTCGTCTTCCTTGAACTTGAACAAAATTGAACATTCTGCAAAGGTCTCTCTATATATTTCGAGATATTTTCAAAGCTTCCGTTTCTTAATCCAGATATTCAAGCAACCTCATGTTCTTTATATTTTTCAGCGTGTGCCACAGATTTTCTTCCGTATGAGGTTCAAGGGTAATGATGGGGCGTATCTCTCTTTCACTTAAATACTCAAACAATCGATGGAAGGGGAAATTCCCCTCTCCCACAGGGGCATGCTCATCAGCAATACCGGTATTATCGTGCAGGTGAACTTCCCCTATACAGGATCCGATGCTATCAATCCACTCCTCTAAAAAAACAGTGGAAAACGCATTATAATGCCCCGTATCAAAACAGAAACAAAGATTATCAGGATTATCGAAAGAGTTAAGCAGTATACTTAACATTGTCGGGTTGTTTTCGTATACATTTTCCAGAGCAATGGTCGTATCCATGTCGGCAGCCATGGTCAAAAAATGTTTCCAGGTTTCCCTGCTATTTTCCAGCCAGAGCTCCTCATTGGAAACATAATATTTACTGTCAAAAGAGGCATGACAGACAACCGACCTGGGTTCGAAATAAGGAACCAGTTCAAAAACCTGATTCAAACGCTCTACTGTAACTTCTCTTATTCTTTTATCTACAGCACCAGGTCTCAGGTCATAAAAAGGGGCGTGAAATGTAATCGACAATTCCTCATCACGAAGCATGCCGGCAACTTTTAAAAAATCATCTTTCCTGAAAGTGTCAAGGGCAAAACAATCAAAGCCGATTTCCGGATTTATCCTTTCCTTTAGAACCATGGGAAGATACCGATCGACAAGCATCCGAAAGGGCATATTCACCTGAACCCTCTTTAATATGTCATGCATACTCAATGCTCCAATCCATAATACATAATATGAGATCTTTACAAAACAGAAAAATATGTTTTTGAGAGCAGATCAAGATTCTTGGGAAAACAAATCTAAATGTCAAAATCCAAATTCCAAATCAAATCCAAATGCCTAAATGTCAAATTTATCGTATATGAAATTTTGGTTTTGACATTTGACATTCATTTGAATTTTGGGCCTTGTCATTTGTCATTATTTTTCAAAGTTCTCAATAAAATGTTGTTAAAAATGATCTGTAAAATCTATGCCCATTTATCACAACGAACAAATTTTAACAACTACCCGCCTCAATTCAATATTTTCTGCTTGACAATACAAGATGCTTCTTGTTAAACACGTTATCTTCTGAATTTTACGAGAGGGCCGTTAGCTCAGCTGGTAGAGCAGCGGACTTTTAATCCGTTGGTCGTCGGTTCAATCCCGACACGGCCCACCAGCTTTATGCTGGTTTTCGTAATATCAACCTAACCTGCACCTGTCGACCACTTTAAATTTCCCTGGCTTTTCTTGGTTTCAGAGCTAATATAATAATGGCAACAAGGAACAACATAATCATATTGAACTGCCAAGCATATGTATAAAACTCGAACTTGTCGTATATAATCCCTCCAAGAAGGGGGCCCAGGCTTCCTCCGAAACCGACCACAAAAAAAGTAAGCCATCCATAGGCCGATCCAAGAACGTATCGACCGAATCGATCTGCAAGGAGAACAGGCATCATGGGGGCCAGAGATCCGTAACCAAACCCGAAAACAAGGGCATAAAAATACAGCAGCTTAACAGTAGTTGCTTTCAACAGGATGAACATCCCTGCCGCCATGACCAAAAAGCCCAGGGATGCAGAATATTTTGCATCTTGAATGCGATCACTAAACCACCCGAAGAAAAATCTTCCGAAGATGCTGGCAATCCCTATGACACCTATAGACGAAGCTGCAACAATTTTGTCGATATTATTACTAATGGCATAGGCTACCTGATGAACAAACGCCATCATTTCCGCCATAACTGCAACACTGAAACAAACTACCAAAATCCAGAAACGAGAATTCTTTAAAACCGGGATGAGAGAAACTTCAGGTGTTATATTGGATGCAGATTCCATCTGCAACGGATTCTGCAGGGACTTTTCACCGTCCGGCGACAGGCCATACGCCTCCGGGTTCGTTCTTCTCATAAAGATTTGTGAAAGGACAACTCCGATGATAAACACCAGAAAGCCAAAAAACACAAATCCGTCACGCCAGTTATAGTGCTTGACAATATAACCGGCTACCGGGGTCAGAGCCATCGTTCCAAAACCGATCCCCATAGAGGCGATACCTACGGCAACACCCCTTTTTTTGATAAACCACTTTCCCACGGAAGAACTGCTCACAACCACACCAATCCCGGCAGATCCGAGACCGCATAAAATTCCGTAAGAAAGATATAATTGAACCGGTGTCCGGACAAAACTTGTCAGGAAAAAGCCGGCTGAAGTAATGACAGCTCCAATAGTCATAATCCATCTGGGAGCCATCTTGTCCAGAAGCCAGCCCGACAATATCCCTCCCAGGGCATACATAAAAAGATTGATGGAAGCACCGAGGGAAATAACAGACATGGACCACTGGTATTCGGCAAACATGGGCTTAACAAAGATACCAAAGCAATATTTGGCACCATAACTTATGCTTAATATGAAAAAAGCCCCGGAAACGACAAACCATCCCCAGAATATCCTGTCTTCCTTACTTTCTGTTTTCATATGACCTCTTTTTCATGATCGTAGGGCGAAAAATTGATTGAAAGGAACTTAATATCTATGCCATTACTTGTCAATTCGAAAAGATATCACCCGCTATTTCTTTACGATATTTGAAAACTGTGGTAACTGTTTCAGCGCACTGACAAATAATGCAGAACTTTGCAGAACCGGAAAATATGGTTTTGAAAAGGTTAATTTTGATGCATTCGTAAAAAGTCACGCAACCGATTTAAGTTCTAATTTGCTGTTGTGCGGATATTGCACAAATAAATAC
>Ga0268277_1000138_pt1 | contig 59458 bp, 54 predicted proteins | sample saktaG_5_FD_190132 | JGI IMG/M metagenome (GOLD analysis project Ga0268277, IMG submission 190132) | Saline water microbial communities from Sakinaw Lake, British Columbia, Canada - sak_2010_1_5_50m | ecosystem: Environmental > Aquatic > Non-marine Saline and Alkaline > Saline ... | reverse complement strand
TTCGAAGAATGCTGATGCATTCTTCTCGTCCTCTAGATCTTTGGACCTGTCGGAATTCGAAGAATGCTGATGCATTCTTCTCGTCCTCTAGATCTTTGGACCTGTCGGAATTCGAAGAATGCTGATGCATTCTTCTCGTCCTCGGGGTCGGAGGGGTTTATGAAAACCCCGACGAGGAGAAGAGAGGCAAATGCCGACCTTCGACTTCTGATAACCCCTCGGATTTCGAAGAAGAGATGCCAAAAAGCAGTTGATATGACCCCACGTAAGGGTCAATTTTTTTCTTTTTTTAATCGTTTCAGATCAGTTTACCGGAGATCTTTGCAAACGTCGCAGTAAAAATACCCGGCATCGAACGGATCTCCTCCATCACGCTCTCTGGAACATCGCTGTCCACGTTCAGGATCATGATCGCCTGCTCTCCGGGGTTGATCCGTCCCACCTGCATACCGGCAATATTGATATTGCATTTCCCGAGGATGGTGGATGCACGCCCGATAACGCCGGGCTTGTCAAGGTGGCGCGAGACTATCACATAGCCTTCGGGAATCATGTCCATCGTATAGCCGCCAACGGCGACAATGCGGCTGCGGCCCTTGAAAAAGACCGTGCCGCTGACCGTTTCTTCTCCCTTGTCGGTCTTGATCCGGATGGTGATGAGGTTCTTGAATCCGCTGGATTCCTGCGTGACAGTCTCGCTGACTGAGATCCCGCGTTCCTTTGCTATGAAATCTGCGTTCACGATATTGACCGGCTGCTGGAGAACCGGGTCGAGAAGCCCCTTGAGGGCAAGACGGGTGACATACTTCATGCTGCCGGCATACGCAGAGAGTTCCCCGCCGTAGATAAGCTCCACGGACGAGAGCCTGCCGCCCGCGATCTGGGTGACGAACCGTCCCATCTTCTCGGCGAGCTGGGCAAAGGGCTGGAGCACTTCTGCAAGCTCGGGAGGAACCATCGGGGCGTTGACCACGTATTTCGCGGACCCGCCTTTTAAGACTTCCACGCACTGCTTTGCCACGGAAACTGCCACGTTCAGCTGCGCCTCGACCGTACTTGCCCCGAGATGCGGGGTCACGATAACCTGGTCGAGCGTCAGGAGCGGAGACCCGGTCGGAGGCTCTTCTTCAAAGACATCGAGGGCAGCTCCTGCCACTTTGCCGCTCTTGGTCGCATCGTAGAGCGCCTTCTCGTCGATGATACCGCCCCGGGCGCAGTTGATGATCCGCACGCCATCTTTCATGGTCGCGATACTCTTGACGTTGATGATGTGCTTCGTCTCCGCTGTCAGGGGCGTATGGACCGTGATGACATCCGCGACCTTGAAGAGCTCTTCCATGGACATCAGCTCGACGCCGAGCTGGGCAGCCCGTTCCTTTGTAAGGAACGGATCATATGCGACACACCTCATGTCCATGGCCTTTGCCCTTTTTGCAACCTCCCGACCGATCCTCCCGAAACCAACAATTCCCAGCGTCTTCTCGTTGAGTTCCACACCCATGAATTTCGAGCGCTTCCATTCCATTTTCTTAAGGCTTGCATTTGCCTGCGGGATATTGCGAGCGAGTGCCTGCATCATCGCCATGGTATGCTCGGTCGCCGCAAGGGTATTGCCTTCCGGTGCGTTGGCAACGATGATCCCCCTGCGTGTTGCCGCATCCACGTCGACGTTGTCCACCCCGACCCCGGCACGCCCGATGAACCGGAGCTTTGTCCCCGATTCGATCACTTTTGCCGTAACCTCGGTGCCGCTCCGTACGAGCAGCGCATCGTATTCTCCGAGAATCTTACAAAGTTCATCCTCTTTTAAGCCGGTTTTGACATCAACGTCGCAGGCTGCCCTGAGGATCACAAGCCCCTCTTCCGCCAGCGGATCGCTGACGAGTACTTTGAAATTTGCCATAGAACCCATACAGTATCTGCACCATACCTAATCAGATTTGTTCTTTCTTAAGTAGGTAAATTGCCCCGATTAACCCGAAGGTAACCCTTTATCAGGTTCACATGGCATGTGACCTGATTATCCTGTGTTGTCCGAATGATCCGTCATGAGACCAGCATGATAATTATTAAACAGACATGAGATGAGATCATAAGTGGTGCGAGCATGAACACTGTCCCCAATATCCTGTGGCTCGAAGAGATCAGGAAGGAAGATATCATTTCGGTAGGAGGAAAAGGGGCATCGCTGGGCGAGATGGCGTCCATCGGTCTTCCCGTCCCCCGAGCGTTTGTCGTAACCGCCCAGGCGTTCCGCCAGTTTCTTGTCGAGACCGGTCTTGAACAGAAGATTTACAAATCAATTGATCGCCTTGACGTGGAGAACAACGCGGCGCTGGAGAAAGCGGCAGAGACCGCAAAAGGGCTGGTGCTGAAAGCCAAGATGACTGCTGCTCTCCGCGACGAGATTAAAAAGGCGTACCGGAAGATGTCAGCAAATGACCTTGTTGTCGCAGTCCGGTCAAGCGCAACAGCCGAAGATCTTCCTGATGCAAGTTTTGCCGGGCAGCAGGAGACCTATCTCAATATCAAAGGCGAATCTGCACTCCTTGCCGCAGTGCAGAAGTGCTGGGCGTCCCTGTACGGTGCACGGGCGATCTACTACCGGGCAAAACAGGGGTTCGATGACCGCACGGTCAATATTGCCGTGGTCATCCAGCAGCTTGTCAACTCGGAAAAAGCCGGTGTCATGTTCACGTCCCATCCCATCACCGGGGAACCGTCGACCATTATCGAAGGATCATGGGGGTTGGGGGAGGCAGTTGTTTCCGGGACTGTTTCCCCGGATAAATACGTATTTGACCAAAGGACGGAGAAAGTCGTCGACCGGTTCATTGCCAACAAGAAGGTTGAGATCATTGCCGATGGAGAGCACGGGACAAAGGTCGTCGAAGTTGCAGCAGGCCGTCAGGACGCACAGGTCCTGAACGATGCCGAAGTCGCAAAACTCGGGATGTACGGAAAGATCGCCGAGAACCACTACGGCATCCCGCAGGATGTTGAATGGGGTATCGTGGGCGAGATACTGTACATCCTCCAGTCCCGCCCGATCACAACCATCGGTGCAAAAAAAGGCGGAGGGAGTGCACCTGCGGCAAAACCTGATGCAAAGGAGAGCCACAAAATCCTCGTGCAGGGGCAGGGGGCATCACCCGGTATCGCAATCGGGAAGGTCGCCATCATCCGGGATGTCAAGGACACCGGCAGCGTGAAAGAGGGAGATATCCTTGTCACCCGCATGACGAACCCGGACATGGTGCCGGCGATGAGGAAGGTTGCCGCCATCGTGACTGACGAAGGCGGGATGACCTGCCATGCTGCAATCGTGAGCAGGGAACTGGGTACCCCGGCAGTTGTGGGGACGAAGAACGCCACTTCGTTGTTACAGGCCGGGCAACTGGTTACGGTTGACGGTGAGCGGGGACTCATCTATGAAGGCGCAATCGAGCAACCGGTACAGAAACAGCAGGCGCAGCACCAAGCGGTCATAGGATCGGCACCGATCATCACGGCGACAAGCGTGAAGGTGAACGTTTCAATCCCGGATGCGGCACCACGGGCGGCAGCGACAGGCGCAGACGGTGTCGGTCTGCTCCGGATTGAGCACCTTATCCTTGGGCTCAATAAGACACCGGGCTGGTTCATCACCAACCACCGTGAGGAAGAGTTTGTCCGGGAACTCCATGACGGCATCAAGATCGTGCTCGATGCGTTTCCGGGCAAACCGGTCTGGGTACGTACCCTTGATGCACCCACCGACGAGTTCCGGAACATGATGGGGGGCGAGAACGAGCCGCATGAACACAACCCGATGCTCGGGTGGCGCGGGATCCGGCGCGATCTCCAGAGCCCGGACCAGTTCCGGCTTCAGGTAGAGGCATTCAAACAGCTCTGGAAGGAGGGATATGACAACCTCGGGGTGATGTTCCCCATGGTCTCCCATCCCGACCAGTTTGTGCAGGCAAAGGAGATGATGCGCGGCTGGGATGTGGACGTTGAGAACGTAACGCTCGGGATCATGATCGAGATCCCGTCGAGTGCGATCCTCATCGAGGACTTTCTCGCGTCCGGGATCAAGTTTGCCTCCTTTGGGACAAACGACCTGATCCAGTACACCCTCGCTATCGACCGGAACAATGAGAACGTGGCCACCATGTACCAGCCCAAACACCCGGCGGTGCTCCACCTGATCCATAATGCGATCCAGACGTGCCGTGAGTATGATGTGGAGTGCTCTATCTGCGGACAGGCAGGCTCTGACCCGAAGATGGTGGAGTGGCTCGTCGAGCACGGCATTGCGAGTGTGTCAGCAAACATCGATGCGATCGCAAAGATCCGCGAGACCGTCGCCCGCACGGAAAAACGTATCATCCTGGAAGCAGCGAGAACCGGTAATGCTGAATAAGGGACTGCCTGAAAAAGACCTCTTTTTATTTTTTGCCCAAAAAAAAGGAGAGGATCTTGACCATGACTATATCCTGAGCTCCATGTGCACGCCCCCGCACCCGATTGCAGTGAGGGCACATTGCATGTTCATGGAGACAAATCTTGGAGACCCAGGCCTCTTTCCAGGGACTGCAACGCTCGAGAAACTGCTTATAGAACGACTGGGAACACTGTTTCACCACCCCACAGCAGGGGGGTATGCGACATCGGGAGGAACCGAGTCCAACATCCAGGCACTCCGTCTCGCAAAGGAACTGAAAAAGGAGATCCCCTCTCCTAACGTTGTAGTCCCGGAATCCGCCCACTTCTCTTTTAAAAAAGCCTGCGACATCCTCAGCATGGAGATGCGCACCGTTCCACTCGACCGCACCCTGAAGATGGACGCTCGAAAAGCAGCAGAGATTGTCGATAAGAATACCATCTGCCTTGTCGGAGTTGCAGGCACGACCGAGTATGGCCTTATCGACCCGATCTCCGATCTTGCCGCCATTGCATCCGAGCGGGATATTTTTTTCCACGTGGATGCAGCGTTCGGCGGCATGGTGATCCCGTTCCTCGACCACACGATCCCGTTTGACTTTTCGCTGCCCGGCGTTACCAGTATTGCCGTGGACCCCCACAAGATGGGGATGGGTACGATCCCGTGCGGGTGCCTCCTGACGCGGCAGCCGGATATGCTCAATACCTTGAACATCGACACACCCTACCTTTCGGTCAAACAGGAGTATACGCTTGCGGGAACCCGCCCCGGCGCCCCGGTTGCAGGGGCACTGGCAGTACTGGATTATCTTGGAGTTGAAGGAATGCGGGCGGTTGTCGCCGGTTGCATGAAAAATACATGGCGGCTGATTGACGGCATGGAGACGTATGGGATCCAGCGTGCGGTGACCCCTGACTTGAACGTGGCGACGTTCATCTGCAAGGACGTCCCTGATTGCTGGAAGGTCTCGTGGACCCGGCGGGGGCACCTGCGGATCGTCTGCATGCCCCATGTCCACCGTGACCGGATCGAGGCGTTCATTGAGGATATTGGTGAGTTATATGCTTGACAGGCTGGTACAGTCCCTTGAAACATGCCCCATGGTAAAGAGGGGGGAATACAACTACTTCATCCACCCGATAACTGACGGGGTCCCTATTGTTGAACCGGCACTTTTGCGCGAGGTCTGCACCGGGATGCTCAGGGTGCTTGATCTCAACGGCGTGGACAAGATCGTGGTCGTGGAAGCGATGGGCATCCATATCGGTTCGGTGCTCTCGACCATGACGGATATCCCGATGACGATTATGCGCAAGAGGGAGTACAGGTTGCCGGGTGAGATCGCTGTCCACCAGGCGACCGGCTACTCCAAGGGAGAACTCTATCTCAACGGGATCAACAAGGGGGACCGTGTGGTGATTGTTGATGACGTCGTGAGTACCGGGGGCACGATGCGGGCGCTCCTGCAGGCTCTTGAGATTGCCGGTGCTGAGGTGGTCGATGTCTGTTTTGCGATCCAGAGGGGGAGTCCTTCGATAGGACGGCCTTATAAATCCCTGGTAAAGATCGAGGTCGCTGAAAAGGTGCATGTGGTTGAGCGTTACCTCTGACCTGATCGCAGCGTTAAAGCAGCGGGGAGTGCATAAGGTCGCACTCCAGTTCCCCGAAGGGCTGAAGCGGAAATCGGCAGGGATCGCCACTGAACTTGCAAGGGCCGGGTTTGAGGTGATCGTGAGCGGCGATCCCTGCTATGGAGCCTGCGACCTTGCTCTCGATACCCTTTCCTACGCTGATGTGCTGGTTCATTTCGGGCATTCACCGGTCGACTCCCACGATAATGTGATCTTCGAACCATGTCAGACTGGTTTTGATGTCGCAATTCTTGACAAGGCTCTCCCGCTGCTGGAAGGAAAAACCCTGGGGCTGGTCACCACCGTCCAGCACGTTCACCTCATCCCTGCAATGGAGGCATTCCTTCAGTCAAAAGGGATTGATGTGCGGGTTGCGGAGGGCTCCCGCCGGACCCCTCACCGTGGACAGGTGCTCGGGTGCAGCTTTGCTTTAGCAAAGGCAACATGTGCGGATGAGATACTGTTCGTCGGCACGGGAGTCTTCCACCCTATCGGGATTGCCATTTCCACCAGAGCACGGGTGGTTGCACTTGACCCGGTCACCGGCACCGCCCAGAAAGTCGACGGGGAAGATCTCATGCGCCGGCGTTTTGCAGCGATGGAACGGGCAAGGGGTGCGAGGAATTTTGGTATCATCGTTTCCACCAAGAGCGGACAGCAGCGCCTTGCGCTTGCAGAGCGGCTCCTGGCACTCTCCAAAAACGCCGCCATCGTCACGATGCGGGAAGTCAACCCGGACGAACTGTTAAACCTTGGTTTTGCCGCGTATGTGAACACGGCCTGCCCCCGGCTCGTATATGACGATCAGGCGCGGTTTCCCGTCCCCGTTCTCTCGCCGCAGGAATTTGAGATCCTCTGCGGTGCCCGGATATGGGATGAGTATGCGATCGATGAGATAGTATGAAACTCAAAAAACTTGAGATGGCACTCCAGCGTCTCGCCAGCTTCTCCCGCCCCCGTGCGGCGCTCGAACAGTACCAGACACCGGCACCCCTTGCAGCCCGGCTCCTCTACCATGCCCTCATGAAGGGAGAGATCAAAGGGAAATTTGTGTGCGATCTTGGGAGCGGCACCGGAGTCCTTGCAATCGGCGCCGCCCTTCTCGGTGCTGAACATGTTACGGGTATCGATATCGATCACAACGCAACCGGTGTCGCAGAAGAAAATGCTGTTTTAGCCGGGGCCAACGTGGAATTCGTCGTCGCTGACGTGCGGGACAACTCGCTCAGAGACCGCATCGGTACCTGCGACACGGTGATCATGAACCCCCCGTTCGGGGCACAAAAGGCGCATGCAGACCGCCCGTTCATCGACCTCGCCCTGTTGACTGCGCCGGTAACCTACGGCATCTTTAATGCAGGAACCACCCAATTCATTAGGACGTATACAGAGGGAAGAGCGGAGATCGCCGAGCGGGTCGGCGGGGTTTTTCCGATAAAACGCACGTTTTCCTTCCACACAAAAGAGATTCAGGAGATCGAGGTCGAGATCTTACGGTTGATATCCAGACAACAGGTAACCCCCCGGGCATAAAAAAGACCATCACCGGACTTGCGGCTGCCCATCTTGTGACCGACATCTACATGCCGGTGCTTCCTGCAATCCTCCCGCTCCTGATTGCGAATAACGGCTACTCCTACCTTGCAGCCGGGCTGCTCGTCACTGCCTATAATGTCACTTCTTCCTGTACGCAGCCGGTGCTTGGCTGGCTTTCGGATACCAAGGGGGTGACCGTGCATGTCAGCATCAGCCTCCTGATCTCCGCCGTCTTTGTCTCGCTCATGGGCCTTGCGCACGACTACTCCATCATCATGCTCTTTGCCGTGCTCGCTGCGCTGGGGCACGCCTGTTTTCATCCTGCTGCATTGAGCCTTGTCAGCCGGCTCTGTACCAGTGAGAACCGGGGGAGGATCACCTCGTACTTTGTGGTCGGGGGGAATTTAGGCTACGCAATCGGGCCAGTACTTGCCGGAGTGCTTGTCTGGTGGCTGGGGCTCCCCGGTCTGCTGCTCCTCATCTTTCCTGCGCTCTTTATGGCATTTGCCCTCCGTTACTTCCTGCCCGGAGGCATTGCCGGGGCATCTGCAACACATGCTCATGTAGATCGGCAGGGCGACGTGCAATCAAAAAAGCCATTCATGATCCTGATGGTTGCCTCAACCCTCCGTGCATGGGCGATCTTTGCCGCAATCACATTCCTGCCTACGTATCTTGTCACTCAAGGGTACGACCTCATGGCAGCGAGCATGATCGTTACCCTCATGCTCCTTTCGGGAGTCGCGGGGCAGATCGTGGGAGGACATATCTCGGACCGGTATGGGAAAAAGGAGTTTGTGGTCGCCGGGCTTGCATGCTCGATCCCGGCGTTCTATCTCTTCTTTGTAAGCACGGGAATTCCCGCGATCATCGCGATCCTCATTTTCGGGTTTGCACTCTGGTCAACCTTTGCCGTTGCCGTGGCGATGGGCCACGAACTTATGCCGGGCAACGTAGGCCTTGCATCAGGGATGATGCTCGGGGTTGCTATCGGGTTTGGGGGGCTGGGTGTTGCTGTCAACGGGGTGATCGCTGACCAGTACTCGCTTGCTGCTGCGCTCGGCACCATCCCGATCCCTATTGCAGGGGCAGTGATCTTAATGGCGCTGGTGCCGTACCCGTGGAAATCATTGAAACGGCATCTCAAACCGGACCCCGCGCCCTGAAGTGGTCAATACCCTTAATACCCCGCAACAAGAAGAAAATATTTGGGGTATGTGTATGGATAAGACAGGAATTGGAACGGTGATTATCGGCATTTTACTCTGTATCCTTGGGTTGTATGCAATCTGGGTGTTCCTTCCCGACGCAATTGCGGTTGTCAAAGGACTTATCGGCATCGCCGGCGTGCTCATCGGGCTGATGATGGTTGTTTTTGGCATCCTGATCATCAAAGAATAGACGAAAAAAGGAAATTCCTGTTCTAGACCTTGACAACAAGGCACTGGGAACCTGCGGTTTCGATCACCGGCTCCGTTTTGTCGGAAAAAAATTCATCGAATGCCTTCTGGACACCCTGCGCAGTGATGTAATCATGGGAGATGATGATGCCCCCCGGGCTCATCCGCGAATAGAAGAACTCAAGGCATTTTTTCGTGCTCTCGTACGTATCGACATCGAGGTTGACAAGGGAGAATGTCGTGTCTTTTACCGGCCCGGATGTATCAGGGAAGACCCCTTTGTAGAAAAAGACATTCGTCTCGGCGTTCAGGTAATCTTTCACCCCTTCATACGAGGCGGAGAACTTGCCCTCGTAGAACGGCCAGACCAGATCAACTTCATCAACCTTCGGCAACCCTTCGAACGTGTCAAAGAGGTGGAGTGCCCGGTCCCCTTTTGCAGAACAGATTATCTTTGCAGAGCCTCCCCGGTAAACCCCGACTTCTGCGATGTCGCCTGGCACTTTCTCTGTCCTTTTTACCGTCATGTAGATATGGTACGCTTCGATATCTTCGAGCAGGAGTTCGGTCTGAGACCGAATCTTTTTTAATGCCCGCGAGAACTCTTTCCGGTCGGGAGACCCGTAGTGGGAGATCTTCCCCCGTGTCGCGATGTCATAACCGATAAACGGTTCAAAAATCAGCAGCTTCCGAAACTTCAGGAGATATTTACTGGGAGCAAGAGTATCAAACGCCCAGATGAGATTTTTTTTCGGGAAGATGCTCATGTTCTCAAACTTTTGACGCCCGGGAATTTATAGTGTTTTACCCGCATCCCGGATTAAACCCAACCCATCAACGGGGTTTGATTTTATTTAACAGTCTCCGGTTCGTTGCAAGGTATCCGATCCCGATGGCACCGGCAAGGAGGATGAGGGCAAGTACTGTCGATACAAGGATGAGGATTCCGGCGCAGTACGCGACCAGCACCGAAACAAGCCCAAGGATTCCGCCCTTGAGATATGCAGTGATCAGTGAGATGAGGAGGAGTATTGTCGGCAGGATGATGAAAAGGGCGGAAATTTCAGGATCCGGGTAGAGTGATTCAACTGTTTTGCCAATGATACCGATAACCTCCTGCTGCGGGTCAATTCCGATCGCGGTGAAGATGCCGGAAAGGAAACCCAGCCCGATCACGAACTCCCGGATAAACAGGCTGCTCTTTTTTGCGATGGTCTCATCCCCTGTCAGGTTCCGGGTTTGCCGGACTTCAGATCCACTGTTTTTTGCGGAAATAGAGGAGCATGGTACCACTCACCGCGATCATGACTGCCCATACCCCGTAATACCCATAGGGATGAGAAAGTTCCGGCATATACTTAAAGTTCATGCCATAAATCCCGACGATAAAGGTGAGCGGGATAAAGATTGTGGCAATGAGGGTGAGCACCTTCATGACCTCATTGAGCCGCATACTCATGCCCGAGAGGTAGATATCGAGCATGCCCGAGACCATGTCCCGGAACGTCTCGATAGTATCGATCACCTGAATTGTGTGATCGTATACGTCCCGGAGGTAGATCCGGGTCGCATCCCGGATCAGGTCGTTATCCGAGCGTTCCAGCCCGGAGATCACCTCGCGCAACGGCCAGACCGATTTCCGGAGATAGATCATGTCCTTTTTTAAGGTATGGACGTTCAGGAGCATGTCCCGGGACGGGTTGCTCACAAGGGCTTCTTCGAGCAGTTCGACCTGTTCGCCCAACGATTCCATGACGGTAAAGTAGTTGTCGACAACCGCATCGATGAGGGCATACGCAAGGTAGTCCGTGCCATATTTCCGGATCCTGCCATCCTTGCGTATCCGTTCCCGCACCGGATCGAAGACATCCCCCACGTCTTCCTGAAATGATATGATATAAGTTCTCCCGATAATGAGGCTGACCTGTTCGATCTTGACCTTATGGGCGGTTTCGAGATACTGGAGCATCTTTAAGTTCACGTAAATATAGGTGCCAAGGTCTTCCATCTTGGGGCGCTGCTCGGTGTTGAGGATGCTCTCCAGAATAAGCGGGTGGATGTCATAGCTCTTCCCGATTCGTTCGATGAGTCCGATATCAGAGAGCCCGTCGATGTTGATCCATGTTACGGTATCGGTTGCCTTGAAGAGGATGCACTCCTCAGGGGATGTGTTGATTTTTTCCTGAAACTTGCTCGCATCGTAATCGATGATTGTGATCAGGGGCGACAACCCGTCGCGTGAACCTTCAGGGGGTATGAGTGTACCGGGGGGAAGTCCGGCTTTTCGTTTCATTCTCTTGTGGCTGTGTGACACGGGTAATTTCCTGATGGGATAGTTTATCAGAAATACTTGAGGAACACAGTCTGTTCAGTACCGTCGTTGAATACGCCGACGACGTTGATCGTATTGGGATTTACAATTCCGACATAGGGGAATTCATACTGCTTCCCGATTTCCGGATTGTAGATGGGGGTTTTCACGATCTTCCCGTCACGGTTGTCGATTTGGACTTTTAACATAGAAAGCTCTGCTGCATCCCTCCCGCCATCATACCGCATTACTACATCGTGTTCTGCTTTCCAGACAGTGAAATTGATCTGCTTTGCCGCTGAATCCACCGTTGTTGGCGCAGGGGGTGATGTCGGGCTTGCCGGAGCGGGTGCTACCGTGGCAGCCGGTGGCTGCATGCATCCGCTGACGAGAACACAAACCCCGATAAGGAGAAGGGTTAAAAGAACGATATATCGCATACGGTTTTTAGTCGGGGAGCATCGCAGATAAATATTGTGTATCCTGTCTTTCGTCATGGGATCCGATGAACCCCTCTTCGCTGATGAACCGGATGATCCTTCGCCGATCATCCGATCCGTTCGGAACACGGAATAACTCGGAATCTTTAAACAGTTATATGAGATAATAAACCGTGGATCAAAAAGATCTGACCGATATTTGGAAGGGCGCTCTTTCACATAACCGGTTTCAGGATGTGTAATTATGAAGTCAACTACACTTGGTTTTGGACTTATCGTACTGCTCGTAATCGCGGTAGCATTTGCAGGATGTTCGGGAACCTCCACGACGCCAACTACTTCTGGCGGGCAGGCTACACAGGCCGCGGGCGGGGCTTCCTCGGGCAGTAGTGCTGCTGGAGGGTCTGTCAGCGCTGCATCGTTGTTCGGCAACCTCGGTTATGAATGGGCGGAGTATAAGATGGTTGCCGGGACCGGCGCCGAGACAATGACGATCTATTACAAGTACAACCAAAAGACCGGAAAATGCTCCATGCGGTTTGAGGGTGGCTCGGCAATGCAGGGCATGCCAACTGAGATGGACTGCAGCTCAACGGGCACCACAGGAAAATCCGCAGACAATCCTAACACGGTCAGTCCTGATGTCAAGTTCGTCAAAGTCAGCACTGAATCCGTAACTGTTCCGGCAGGGACATTTATGGCCGATAAATATACTGCCTCATACCAGGGCATGACGTCAACATACTGGATTGCCTCCGGCAAGCCTCTGCTCAAAATGGAAAGCGGCAGTGGCCAGGGAACGAGCGTTATGGAATTGAACGGCTGGGGATAATCCCTTTTTTTAAAAAATAAAAGTGTCTCTTTCGCCCGGGCTATTTCTTCCGGTATATGATGTAATTCTGGTACACCTGCGGGGATGTTGACATGGCCCCGGTATACGGGTTGGTTACCGTCCGGGTTGAGAAATACCAGCCCAGCGGCTTTGCATCATAGAACCCCTGCTGCTGGCTGGTATCCGGGTTCTTCCATGACAGGATCTGGCCCACGTTTCCTCCCTGCGCTACCGCATAGTGGGGAGCATTGGACGGGTTTGGCATCTCGCCAAATCCTAGGACGAGGATGTCCCCGTCCTTAAGGTCAACTGCCGGGGCTATGCCCTTCTCCACGTGTCCCTGTGCAACGACGTAATACTCGTTGGGATTGGTCAGGTGAGCCCCCACATCAGATTTTTGTGCTCCTGACGTTGAGCCGGAGGGTTTCCCATAGATCTGGGCATACGCGAGATCCTGGCAGAAGACGAAATTCTCTTTGTTCTGCAGGTACATGTTTTCGAGGGGGGCTCCGGGTACCGACCCTACCTTCTCATAACAGGTCTCCTTGCTTATCACACCCGTGAACATGTAACTGACTGAGGCCGTTCCGATCTCATCGCAGACCGTCGGATCGCCTGTCTTTACTGCGACACGCTGGAGACATTCAAGCCGGGAGTATTCCCCCGAGCCCGGATAATTTTGCATTTTCTCGCAGACATCCTTATCCCCATCCTTTTCGGCAATAAGCATGTAACATTTTGTCCTCGGTGGAGGAGACTCAATCTTTTCGCAAAGTACGCTGTCGCTCTTGCGTATTGCGGCATCCTGATAACAATGATCAGGATCAACGTTGGCTATTTTGACAGCAGTGCCGCTGCATGCCATCTCCTCACCCGTTCCAAGTACCCAGTTAAGTTCCATACAACCACACACCAGCGCAGCGGCAAAGAGAGTGAGTACAAGATGTGTCGGGATTTCCTTCATATGCTAAAAGTATACACGGGGAATAATAGAGTTGTGGTAGGGCTCAATTTGTATTGAGTGAGTGTACTATTCATATCCCTCGAAAAAATTATTTCTCTGCATATATCATTCGGGTTTCGAACCTGACGGTATCACGTGACCGGTACAATGACATATTTTTTTTAAAAAGACGCTTCGCTCTTAACAGAAAATTTTTATAAAAACAGTTTCCGTGTAAAGGAAGGAAGGTGATAGCAGCTCACCATGCTTCCCGGGGACTCGCGTATCTCAGTACAACATGATACGTTTGCCGGCTTAACTGCTGGGTTCGGAATGAGATCAGGTGTTTCCCGGCTGTCGCAGCAATGCATCGTGCCTTTAACAGATATGGTGTTTCGGTCCCCCCTTTTCGGTGACAAAATCGATCCTGAAAGACAAATGTTAAAGTGGCAGGAGATAATATCAGTCATGTCCTATGGCTGATCTTCTCAATGTAATCATTTCATCGGAAAAAAGGAGGAACCTCCTTATACTATTAAACAATGGGCTGCGGACGTGGGATGAGATTAAAACGCAGCTGAACGTGACCGCGACAGGTATGCTCCCTCAGATCAAAATTCTCGAAGACGAACACTTACTGGAACGGGAAGATAAAAAAATCGCTCTGACACCGATGGGGAGAGTAGTTGTCAACCACATGGAGCCATTTGTAAAGACAGTCGATGTTTTTAGCAGGCATAAAAAATTCTGGCAGGAGCATGCAATCGGGGAACTTCCGCAGGAAATTCTTAACGATATCGGGGATCTTGGGAATTACTGGATCATTGAAAATAAAGATGAGGAAATTTTTGATGTAAACACATTTCTCAAAAACATTTCCCAAGCGAAAATACTCAAAGGCATATCCCATACGATACATCCTGGATATCCGAAATTTTTTTCGGATCTCGCAAAAAAGGGTGTAGAATCATCCTTGATCCTGACTCCGGGAGTATTTAATATTACAAAAGAGCAATATCATGATTTACTTGAAGAATATCTGAATTGTGAATTAACAAGTCTTTACGTATCCAATAAAGAAATCAAGTTTTCTTTTACCGTCACTGATTCGTATTTTTCCATTTCATTGTTCTATAATAACGGGGTATTTGATTCCAAAAATGATGTGATCAGTCATGATCCTTCAGCCCGTGCGTGGGGGGAACGTATTTTTTCGCACTATCAGAAACTATCGGAAAAAATTGAAACGCTGGATTAACCGGGAATACATACCCGAAGCACGAGTGACATGGCATATTCCCCGCTGATAACAATATCCCGTATCTTCCTGAAGATAAACACAGGATTGTCTTCATATGAGGGGGAATATACCAGAATGAATGCTATGAATAGGATTAAACCATACAATAACACGATCCACTCATTCCGGATAATATCTAGGAACAGTGAGTAGAACATAACGCAATGAAGTCCGAGGAGCAGAATAATCAGGACTATTTTTGTCAAATCTTCCCCGAGACAGGCAGGCAGGGTGCGGATACCCACGGCGATATCCCCTTTGACATCCTTAAAATCGTTCACACATGAGGTTACGAACAATTTCAACCCGAAGAACAAAAAAATTACACTCACGGTTTCAATACTCCAGCACCATCGACTCACGATAAGCGCCATCGTGCCTCCCCATGTGATGCCGATGACAATATTTTTCACTCCTGCACTGCCTTTGAGTTTTAATAAATATGGCCCGATCCGGATCCCGTGAGTATAAAAGTACCCAACTATAAATGGAAAAAATGCTGCAAGGTAGATACCATCGAGAGCAAGGAGGTATGCACCGAGAAGAAATGACGCGAAACACACTATCAACCCGACTTTTCCGTCCGCGCCGCAGAGTTCGCTCCTGTTGATCGCATCCTCTTTACACCCGAGCGCTCGATCCAAGGTATAGGTCGCATAGACGATCAGAGCAAATGCACAATATTCCGACAGTCTGGCAGCAAGTCCTGCCAAGAGGAATGCTACGTGTAACCTGAGAAATCCGCTCAGCGCGACAACGGTTGAGGAGTTCAGGAGGTGGAGTGTCGGCCATAACCGCGGATTCATACTAAAAGATCCAGCATAGATCTTTTATTTTAACCGACGGCGATTTTTTAACACCATTAAAATTTTTAACCGCGTTAAAATCGTACTGGCAGATAGTAATATACTGTCTTATCCGGATAAGTGCATGGTGTGGGATCATTATAAAGGCACTGATGATTTCAAACAGGAAAACAACCGCACAATCACCCGCAGTCTCCGCTCATCCCGCCGGACTCCTGATCACGGGCATAATTGCTGCAGAGATTTGAAAAATCCGGAATTATGCATATAACCCGCTCGTAATTTTCATATGATAGATACCACAGCACCCATCAAGTGCTCCCCGGGAAACAGCGAAGATATCGCCGAACTGGATGCACCCGAGTCGAAAGAGGAAGTGGATTTTTTAATCGGGATTATCCAGAGTTCCCCGATCCCCCAGTTCGCTATTGACCGAACCCACCAAGTCATTGTATGGAACCGGGCGCTTGAGGAGTTCGGCGGGATCAGGGCTGCAGATATCGTTGGTACAAACCAGCAGTGGAAGGCGTTATACGATGCAGAACGCCCATGCCTCGCCGATATTCTTGTAAATGATGCAATAAATAAAATTCCCACGAGATACCATGGAAATTATTGCAAATCCAGATTTGTCGACGACGCTTACGAAGCCACCGAATTTTTCCCGAAAATGGGTGCATGGGGAAAATGGGTGTCTTTTACTGCTGCCTTGATAAGAGATTCAAAAGGCAGGATCATCGGAGCAATCGAAACACTCGAAGATATCACCGGACGCAAAGCAGCAGAAGAAGCCATAAGAACATTCGGCGAGGACCTTGAACGCAAAGTTACCGAACGAACGTCAGACCTCTCATATATTAACCTGAAACTGATGACGGAGATCGAAACCCATCTTGAAGCTGAAAAACACCTCACAAAAACCGTGGATGAGAAAGAAGTCATGCTCCGCGAAGTCCACCACCGGGTAAAAAATAACCTCCAGATCATCATCTCCCTTTTAAACCTCCAGTCACGGTATTTGACGGATGAGACAACTCTATCCGCATTCAGGGACAGCCAGAACCGTATCAGAGTGATGGCACTTGTCCACGAAAAACTATACCAGTCCACGGACATCTCGAAGATCGAGCTCGACAATTATATACAGTTCCTCGGGAACAACCTGTTCCAGTTCCTCGGCATGAAAGGAAAGGGTATCATACTCACGATGGATATCCGGAATATTTCCCTCGCTATCGACACCGCCATTCCGGTCGGGCTGATCATCAATGAGCTGATTTCCAACTCCTTAAAATATGCGTTTCCCGATCGAAGAAAAGGGGAGATTTCCGTTGCGATCCACAGAAAGGATCACACGCTATCCCTCCTGTTTGCAGACAACGGAGTTGGCATCCCGAAGGACCTTGACTGGAAAAATGCCAAATCACTCGGGCTCCGGCTCGTAGTATCCCTTGTGGAGCAGTTGCAGGGTACGATTGAACTGGACCGGACGGCGGGGACGGCGTTTAAGATTGTCGTGAAGGAGAAGGAATAATCAGACTCGCATTATACTTCCTCACCTCATACTATGCAATAATAGATGACCTGATTAAAAGGGAAGTATCACTCAGGTCTCGAACCTGACACTATCACAATCCGATAGGATGACACGATTTTTTTTATAAAACCGCTGTGCTATGAACGATAAATTCTCTTAAAACAGTAACCGTGTAAAGGAAGGAAGGTGATAGCAGCTTACCATGCTTCCCGGGGACTCGCGTACCTCAGTACAACATGATACGTGTGCCGGCTTAACTGCTGGGTTCGGCAATCGACCGTTTGTATCACACCTGTGAAGAAATTACGGTACCTCCGGTTACGCCCATCGATACCACATTTATTATCTGTGTCTCAGGAACGCGAATAAGAGAGATTAACAAATGTTTTATATTGTAAACATCCATACATTTACACATGTTCCTACCCATGAATGAGAAACAGTTCGGGTTCTGGAAGATGCGGCGCAGCGGGATGTCTAACATCACAATCGCAAACCTTATCGGGATAACAAGGCAGGGTGTCTCCCAGGCGCTCCACATAATGGATGAGAAGATCGAAGCCTCGCTGCGGGAGATGGCGAAGGCAAACAGAATCCAGATCGGGAAGATCGATGTAGAGCGGGGTGTCCTGTTCGGGAAGTCGATCCCGTTCCAGACCAATGCATATATCTTCGTCTCGGAGAAGCATGGCCTGCAGGTCTGGTACGAGCATGACGGCGATTGCATTTCCTGCGACGAATTCACGAAATGCATCGAGTTCATCTGGGACTTCGCAGCCGAGCTGGGGATAAAACTCGAAAAGACCCAGGACCCGACAAAGATGGCAGAGGAACTGCTTGCAAAGATCCGGGAGGATCAGGTATGACCCGCGTATCTGAAATTACCGAACACTGGTTCGGCCTGTGCCGGAAACCACCGGCAGTACATGTATTGCAGACGGGTATCGGTATCTCGCTGGAATCCACCTATGAGGGACTCCCGGACGGAGGGGGCGGAGGAACGGGAGCGATCCGCCGGGGGATCGGGGCAGCCCTATCAGGGATGAGGACACTGAACCGGAACCGGCAGCTCCTCTGGTTTACGCTCCTTGCCGGGCTTGTGCTGGCGGGAAACACCATCGGCCAGGCGGCATTCTGGTATTTCGATTACAACCTGCACATGCAAATCAACTGGATCGTATGGCAGTTTTTCATCGAGCTTGCAACCTTGTTCTGCCTGGTGGTCTTACTGGCAGGCCTTTTCCTAAGCATCCCGTCAAAGAAAGAAGATTCTGCCTCGTTTTTTACGGCGCTTTCAGGGGCAAAAAAATACCTGAAAGCAATCTTTGGGTGGTCTTTTGTTCTGGCACTCGCAGGCATGCTGCTCGTCATCGTTTTCTCGTATGTTCCTGCCTGGTTCCCAACGCGTGAGATCTTGTTCCTCTATCACAATGGCTTCGGGCGTTTCGATTCTTTCCTTTTCAGCACGCTCAGCCAGTTCCCCTTCAACCTGAGTCGCCTTCCGCCTACGGACATCTTTACCGAGATTCCGGGCTATGGAGCACGATCGGTGCTGTTATGGTTCTATCCCGGGTTCAGGGAGGCCCTGATCTTTTCGGCGATCAACCTGCTCCTGCTCATCCTGACCCCGTTTGTCGTGCCCCTTATCGTTCTCGGCCAAAAGACCATCAGGGAGGCAGTCGCGGGATCGTTTGCCATGATGAGAAAGACCTGGGTTGAGGTGTCTGGCTGCGCCGTCTTCCTTGGAGCTATCGTATTTGGTGTGTTCCTTATGTACCTGCTCATCCAGGGAGCACACGGGATGGTCACACCACTCGCAACCTACTACCGTCCCACCGACACATGGATTGCTCTTGGCCTCCTCTATGATCTCGCACTGTTCAGCGTTGCGTTTGTCGTGGCAACAATTGGAGGAATCGCAGCGCTGGACATCTACGCATCTGCAAAGAGCAGGCAGATCACCGGATCTCCAGAACCAGAACCCCACCCATAACTTTTTCCGGTCCATCCTTGTTGGTAATCCCGGTGAAATGATGCTGCCAAAATACAAATGGGGTAGTTTTATATTGTAAATATCCATACATTTACATATGTCCAAACAAGCCAGCAACAACCCGTTCGGGTCCTGGAAGATGGTCCTGCTGCTCATCATGGCAGGTGCAATCGTATTGTCGATATCTCCCGTATCTGCAGAGAAGCCGTACGTTACTATTGTCGCGAAAGGCGATCAGTCCTATTATATGGGAGAAGAAGTGGTCTTCAGCGGGATGAATACTGATTCAGATTCCACGTACCTCTTTATGACCGGACCCAACCTTCCGGATGGTGGTGGAAAACTTTCTTCGCCGTATCAAAAACCGGTCAGTGGAGATCCCGGTTCATTCACCATGGTGAAAACAAAACCGGATAAAACCTGGGAATATACCTGGTATACGTATAATGGTAAGCTGGATGCCGGGACGTATACCATTTATGCAGTGAGCAAGCCAGAAACGAAAGACCAGTTCAACGATTTAACAACATATGGTTCTGTCAGTATAATATACAAAAAACCCTTCATCACTGCAGAGATCTCTCCAGCAACAATTTCAAAAGGAGTGCCCTTTACGGTTTCCGGAGTTGCGGAAGGAATCCCCGAAACGGTCCAGGTCTGGATCCTCGGTAAGAACTACTACTCCAAGTCAATTGTATCTGTCAACTCTGATGCCTCGTACAATTATGTAGTCCCTCAGGAGGTCCCCCGTCACCTTGAAAGCGGCCAGTACTTCGTGATTGTCCAGCACCCGATGGCAGACAATCAGTTCGACTTCGTTGTCAGTGGGGATTATGTCCGCAACCTGAAACTGAACAACGGCACGAATGTCTTCAAGCTCACCGGCCCGGGAAGCCTGCAGGGCAGCGATGCGGCAGACGCACTCATCGCCGCAATCAGCGATCAGGAGGCAAACGATCACACGCTTACCAATGACACGTATACCATAGTCCCGTTCCAGGTCACTGATGCAGGAAGTCCGACGCCCCAGGCAACAGCTGCTACAACCGCTCCGGTCCAGCGGACGACCCAGCACGCCCCGCTCCAGTACGCTCTGCTCGGGGCAATCGTCGTGGCAGCGGGAATTGTAATCTGGAAGAGGCATTAAGATCATTTTTGAACGGATGACCCTGTCATCCTTTTTTTATACATGTCACGTGAGGCCTGCGGATCCTTGCCGGTATCCGAAAAAACGATACGATGACATCGGTTCATAGGCTGGAGCATTCGCTCTTTAATGTTACATTATAAGATAACCGTGTAAGAAGGAAGGCGATTGCAGCTTGGCATGGTTCCTGGGGACTCGCGTATCTCAGTACAACATGCTACGTGTGTCAGCTTAACTGCCGGGTTCGGGATGAGACCGGGTGTTTCCTGACAGCTGTGGCCGCAATCGCCACGTGTTGTTTTTTTGTTTCTGACCGGAGGGCGGATCACTTCTCCGAATCGAAGATTTTCTTTAAAGAAAATCTTCTCATCATTCGAAGTGCTGACGCACTTCTCCGAAAGCCAAGGTCCGGATTTGAACCGGAGTGTAGTTGATCTGCAGTCAACCGTGTGGCCACTCTTCTCTCACGAACAGAACCTCATCACTGCGGTAGAAGAGACCCCCCTTTGTGATCCTCTACTCAAGCCGGCACGGTATCCCCCCACAACCATTAGTGCGGCCGGTCGGGATCGGGGTGTCCCGGTCAGGACATTCTCTGCAATTCAGGCTCTGATGATCCTCATAACGACTGCTAATCATTACGAGTGGTGATCGCTCGACCTTTTGGTCTGGCCAGACCAGTTAAACGTGGAATTCCGGGAACGTTGCTGTGAACCGTCCGGAACATCATTTTCGGGCATGACGGATATTCCCGATTATCATGAGAGACCCCATTCATTAGTCAATCAAAGAGGTACGGAAGAAAAGAGATCCCGAGTCCTCTCTCATAACGCTCCTCAGCTCTCCGGCGTCATCTTTTTTTCGGGCTTATTCGTCCCCTCCTCTTTCTGCGGGACCGGTCTGCTTTCTTCCTTCTTTGGTTTCATTTCTTGGGTCAGCACCTTCGCAAGGGATACTGTGCCCGTCATATCCCCAAGCGTCATCGTATTCAGCACCGTGGATGGGACAATAACGATGGTCGCCTTCTCCTTCAGCCCTTCATAGAGCATGTTCATTGCACGTAGGTGGAGGGCGGTCGGATTGTTCTGGTAGGTCTTTGCCGCCTCTTCGAACTTCTCGGCGACCTGCCGTTCCGAATCCCCGAGGATCACGCGGGCCTGCCGTTCGCGTTCGGCCTGCGCCTGCATCGACATCGCGTCCTGGAGCTCATTTGGGATCAGCACGTCCCGGATCTCAACCGAACTGACATGGACCCCCCAGTCGGTTGTCCTCCGGTCGATGATCTTCTGGAGTTCGATGTCCAGCTTCTCCCGCCCTTCCAGCATGTCAGAGAGGAACGACTTGCCAATCACTTCCCGGAGCGCCGTCTGGGAAGCCAGGCTGATCGCAGACCGGTAGTCCTCCACCTGCAGTGCCGCCTTCTCAGCATCAAGTACCTTCCAGAACAGGATCGCCTCAACGTCGACAGGAACCGTGTCTTTTGTCAGGGTCTTCTCGGCCTTGAAGGTGGTCGTGATGATCCTGGTATCGATCCAGTAGGCAACATTTTCGACAAGGGGGTTGATCCGGAAGAAACCCGGTCCCTTCAGCCCGGTATAGTTGCCGAGCCGTAATACCACTGCCTTCTCCCACTGGTCGGCGATCTTCACCGAAGCGGCGAAAAAGGTGGCGATAATGATCCATACCGCCGCAGCAATGAGGTGGAGTAGCAGGTCCGGTCCGGTGAATGCGACATAAAGCAGCCAGATTACCGGGACCAATAAGGCTGCCAGGATTATGTAGGGCAGCGGGTTCTGTTGTGACATACACTTATACTGCTCGTTTCTCACCATATAGATATAGATCGAGAAAACCGGGAACGAATCACTGGATACTGCAGGCGGGTATGGCTTTACCAATAAAGACCCCGACATTGACCCCCATTCCCCTGCAGGTTCAGCCGAGCGCGACGTCGAGGATCATCATTACCAGAAAACCGATCAAAAAACCCATGGTTGCAGATCCTTCGTTCCCGTTTACCTGGGATTCCGGGATCACTTCCTCGACCACGACAAAGACCATTGCCCCGGCTGCAAACGCGAGCGCATACGGAAGCATGGGGCGTGTCATGATGACCAATGCCGCCCCGAACACCGCCGCGAGGGGCTCGATGACCGCCGAGAGCTGGCCAAACCAGAAACTCCGCAGCTTTGACATTCCATCCCGCCGCAGCGGCATCGAGATCGCGAGACCCTCCGGGAAGTTCTGGATCCCGATCCCGATGGTAAGCGCAACTGCCCCCGCCAGTACAGCAGAGGGCAGACCTGCCGCAACAGCGCCGAAAGCCACACCGATCGCCAGTCCTTCGGGGATATTATGGAGCGTGATTGCCATCACAAGAAGTGTGGTCCGGTGAAACGAGGTTTTCGGGCCCTCAGCCTTATCGAGCGGGAACCCGATGTGGAGGTGAGGGATTCCACGGTCGAGCACCCAGAGAAAGACCCATCCTGCCGTAAACCCCGCGGCAGCAGGGAGCCAAGGGACAGCACCTGCTTCCTCCGACATACGGATTGCGGGGATGAGAAGCGACCAGAAGCTGGCGGCGATCATCACCCCGGCCGCAAAACCCATCATTCCGTCAAGGAGCCGCTGGTTGACAGTTCTCGAGAGAAAAACAACTGATGCACCGAGCGCGGTGATCGACCATGTGAAACAGCCGGCGAGGAGTGCCTGCAGGACAGGATGTAGTGAGAAAAAGAAGTCCAGCATCGCATTCATTCTCCTGCCGGCGGTTCCGGTTCTTTGTTCCCGCTAAATCGGCCGGTTAGTTGATTGGCGATGCCCTGATATAACGGTTTTTCCCGTACCGGTCATAAAAAGAGGGGGATGATCCCGGCCTCATTACCTGAGAAACTTCGACAAAAACATGGTCTGGACACCTGTGGTACATACAGCACGTCATGTCCTTGTTCAGGATCTGTTGTCAGTGCAAAACCAACGACGAAAGACACGGTTGAACATAATTAATGTACCCAGAAATGTTGGGAAAATATCATTCAGGCTGTGAACCTGACATTGTCGCATTACTGACAGGATGACACGATTTTTTTTATAAAAAACCGCTTCGCTCTTAACAGTAAATTTTCATAAAAACAGTTGCCGTGTAAAGGAAGGAAGGTGATAGCAGCTCACCATGCTTCCCGAGGACTCGCGTACCTCAGTACAACATGATACGTTTGCCGGCTTAACTGCTGGGTTCGGAATGAGACCAGGTGTTTCCCGACAGCTATGGCCGCTATCACCACGTGTTTGCTTGTAATTGTCGAAGAATCGCAAGCGATTCTTCTCCTCGTCGAGGTTCTTTTAGAACCTCTCCGAAAGCCAAGGTCCGGATTTGAACCGGAGTTGAGTTGATCTGCAGTCAACCGCGTGGCCGCTCCGCCACCTTGGCAGCCGTGTAGGATGATACCCTACCGTGTTGGATAGGATATAATATAAGGTTTGCACTCTGGATTTCGTCTGGGTTTAACGTGGTGAGCACTAGCGGTTGGACGTTAGTACTCGCGGACTGAACACGTCGTTGCCTTCGTGCGTACATCCCGAGCCTATCAAACGGGTCTTTTACCCATGTCCTGTAACGGAGTCTCTTTTTAGGCCGGGTTTCAAGCTTAGATGCTTTCAGCTTTTATCCCTTGGCGCGTGGCTGCTCGGCATTGCCTTGTCAGACAACCGATCGACTAGAGGCGCCGAATGAAAGTTCCTCTCGTACTATTTCATTCTTACCCTCAGACTCCAAACACTCCTGATAGATAGTAACCGACCTGTCTCACGACGGTCTAAACCCAGCTCACGATCCCCTTTAATAGGCGAACAACCTCACCCTTGGCCGCTGCTGCACGGCCAGGATGGAAAGAACCGACATCGAGGTAGCAAGCCGCCGGGTCGATATGTGCTCTTGCCGGCGACGACTCTGTTATCCCCGGGGTAGCTTTTCTGTAGTCAATAAGCCTCACCAAAAGGCTATATTGGTTCGTTAGACCCGAGTTTCCTCTCGCGATCATTTGCTTTTCATGATCGCGTCAGGCCAACTTATGCTCTTGACACTCTCCAGTGAGTTTCTGACTCACTTGAGTTGACCTTGGGGCACCCTTGATACATTTTCGAGGGTGTGGCGCCCCACCCAAACTGCCCACCTACCGGTGTCCTCGTAAGAGTTAGACGTACAACAAATCTAGGATGGTGTCTCATCGTTGGCTCCCCGCCACCCGAAAGTGACGGATATAACGCCTCCCATCTACACTGCGCAAGAAATATCGTACATCAGCGACAGGCTGCAGTAAAGCTCCACGGGGTCTTCACTTCCCATCAGGAGTCCCTAGTCTCTGCACTAGGACAAAAGGTTCAACGGATATGTGTTAGGGACAGTAGCGCACTCATTAATCCATTCATGCAAGTCGCCAATTAAGCGACAAGGTACTACGCTACCTTAAGAGGGTCATAGTTACCCCCGCCGTTGACGAGTCCTTCGTCCGGTTGAACCCGGTGTTCAGATACTCGCACTGGGCAGGAATCAGTGACTATACTAGTCCTTTCGGAGTTGCAGTCACCTATGTTGTTATTAGACAGTTAGTGCGCCCTGGTCACTGCGACCTGCCTGATCGCCAGGCAGGCACCCCTTATCCCGAAGTTACGGGGCCAATTTGCCGAGTTCCCTTAACACATTTAAATCCGACACGCCTTCGCCTTTTCAGCGAGGGGCACCTGTGTCGGTTCTCGGTACGGACATGTGATTCCCTTTTCATGGGTTCCAGAAATTTGCAAAGTTACCCCATCACCCTTTCATCCGCTTCTCACCATTACGGTACTTCACAGACTTATAGGCTTGGACGGGACGACGGTCCCGCTAAGCATATTCCGAAACGTCAGGGTCTTTTAGACTAAAAACCACATGGTACAGGAATATTAACCTGTTTCCCTGTCGGTACGCTCGAGTTACGGCGCACCTTAGGACCGACTAACCCTCGGCTGACGATCATTGCCGAGGAAACCTAGCCCCTGCGGCGGTTGGGATTCTCACCCAACTATGCTTCTACTACTGCCAGAATTCTCAAAACTACACGGTCCACTGGAACTCACGCCCCAGCTTCTACCCATGCAGATCGCCTCCCTACCAGATCACCTTTCGGTGCTCCGTGGTCTCTGTAGTGGGCTTGAGCCCCGTCCATTTTCACCGCCCTAAATCTTGACTGGTAAGCTGTTACGCACTTTTTAAAGGATAGCTGCTTCTGAGCTCACCTTCCAGTTGTCTTTGACCTAGGACCAATTTCAGTGTTTACACTTAGCCCACATTGGGGGACATTAACCACGGTCTGGGTTGTTTCCCTTACGCACTACAAGCTTACCCCGCAGTGCGGACTCCGATCATCTAGGATGTTGGGGAGTTTGGAGTTTGACAGGGGGGTGAGCAGTTTCCCGCCCAGCTCCCCCAATCAGTGCTCTACCTCACCAACGATCTCCGATCAGGTCATGCTGCGACATGTTTAGGGAGGAACCAGCTGATGCCGGGCTCGATTAATCTTTCACTCCTATACGCAGGTCACATGAATGATTTGCATATCAATACCACTTGCGGTCCTCCACGCAACTTTCGTCACGCTTCAACCTGCCCACGCATAGATCGCCCGGCTTCGGGTCTTATCCTGCTGACTCCACGCACTTTTAATACGTCGTCCCATGCATTGCTGCTACGGACTTGTTGGTTTCCCTATGGCTTCCCTTTGAGGTTAACCTTCGCCAACAGAATAAACTCTCTGGCCCGTTCTTCAAAACGTACGTTGCGACATCGGCAATCTTGCCCGTACTACCGCCTCGCGACGGGTTCCTTCACAAGAAAGATCCTTTCATGCCGCAACTCGCGATCACCTATCAATTTCAGGCGCTTTTAACCACCTTTCTAGGGTTACTTTTCAGCTTTCGCTCACGCTACTATTTCGCTATCGGTTTCAAGTTGTATTTAGCTTTGGAGGTTGATGACCCCCGGCTTCCCGCGAGAATTCCAACCCGCGGTACTCAAGACTCCACCTGACCCTGTCTGCTTATGCGTACGGGACTGTCACCCTCTATGGTGCAACATTCCAGTTGACTTCCGCTTCACATGCAGGGCCGAACGGTGGGCTTACAACACCACATCTCCCGTTGCCGGGATTCGGTTTGAACTGTGTCGTGTTCGCTCGCCGTTACTAACGACATCTCGGTTGATTTCTTTTCCTGCCCCTACTAAGATGTTTCAATTCGGGGCGTTCCCGATCCTTACGGATCAACACCGAAGTGTTGGGATGTCCCATTGAGGAATCTCCGGATCATAGACTCCTTGCATCTACCCGGAGCTTATCGCAGCTTGGCACGCCCTTCTTCGGCACTTGAACCGAGCCATCCACTGATAGGTTTAAACTAGTGCTCCGTTAAACCCATTTAACGTCCAGAGTGCAACCTTTACACGGCTTCTTCGAGTCATTGGTTTGACTCTCAGCCCTTCCCTCGTGATTCACATCTCGAGGTGCACCTAAATCGGTTCCGGGGGATTCGAACCCTCTCTTCCGCCACCCCCAACCGGGTGATGGAACCTTCCTCTTGTCGACACCGGCAATTTTACGGTTTGTTTAGTAACCGCCGTACCCGAAAAAGTTTCGTTAGGAGGTGATCCAGCCGCAGATTCCCCTACGGCTACCTTGTTACGACTTAACCCCCCTTGCAAAACCTAGATTCGACTGCCGCAAAAGACGACAGCCTCATCAAGACCTCACTCGGGTGGTTTGACGGGCGGTGTGTGCAAGGAGCAGGGACATATTCACCGTGCAATTTTGATACACGATTACTACGGATTCCAGCTTCATGTGGGCGAGTTGCAGCCCACAATCCGAACTAAGGGTGGGTTTAGGAGATTGCCTTCACCTTTCGGTGTCGATTCCCATTGTCCCACCCATTGTAGCCCGCGTGTAGCCCGGATAATTCGGGGCATGCTGACCTACCGTTGCCCATTCCTTCCTCCTCTTTAGCAGAGGCGGTCCCAACAGTGTCCCCTCCATCCCGGAGGACGAGCTGGCAACTGTTGGCGTGGGTCTCGCTCGTTGCCTGACTTAACAGGATGCTTCACAGTACGAACTGACGACGGCCATGCACCTCCTCTCAGCTAGTCATGCAGAGTCTTCAGCCCGGCAATCATTCAGCTGTCTTATCCGGTGAGATTTCCGGCGTTGAGTCCGATTAAACCGCAGGCTCCACCCGTTGTGGTGCTCCCCCGCCAATTCCTTTAAGTTTCAGCCTTGCGACCGTACTTCCCAGGCGGCACGTTTCACGATTTCTCTTCGGCACCTCGGTGACTCGTGGTCACCGATACACCTAACGCGCATCGTTTACAGCTGGGACTACCCGGGTATCTAATCCGGTTTGCTCCCCCAGCTTTCGTCCCTCACTGTCGGAGCCGTTCTGGTGAGACGCCTTCGCCACAGGTGGTCCCCCAAGGATTACAGGATTTCACTCCTACCCCTGGAGTACCTCTCACCTCTCCCGGTCCCTAGTCTGCCAGTATCCCTGAGACGCCTACCGGTTAAGCCGGTAGATTTCCCCAGAGACTTAACAGACCAGCTACGGACGCTTTAAGCCCAGTAATAGTGGCCACCACTCGAGCCGCCGGTATTACCGCGGCGGCTGGCACCGGTCTTGCCCGGCCCTTTCTTCACCAGTTTTTTAAACTGATGGACAGCCCGAATTTACGGGCACTCGGAGTTCCCTTGTCACGATTTCTCGCATTGCAAAGTTTTCGCGCCTGCTGCGCCCCGTAGGGCCTGGATTCGTGTCTCAGAATCCATCTCCGGGCTCTTGCTCCCACAACCCGTACCGATTACAGGCTTGTTGGGCCGTTACCCCAACAACAACCTAATCGGCCGCAGACTCATCCTATGGCGGCGGACCTTTCGGCTACAGAGCATTCCAGCTTCCATAGTCTATGGGGTATTATCCCCAGTTTCCCGGGGTTATCCCCCACCATAGGGCAGATTATCCACGTGTTACTGAGCAGTATGCCGAGGTCTTACACCTCTCGACTCGCATGGCTTAATCGAACTCCGATAGCAGTGGCCTCTGGCAGGATCAACCAGAATTTAAAGAATATACGCACACTTAATTTTACTGAACTTTATTCGGAATTAGCGGTTACTAAACAAATTTCCGCATTGCCAGTATCAACGTCAGACACAAACACCGGTCAAGCCGGTTATCGTTGGGTCTCCATCAGTGTGAGATTGAAAATTTTTCGTTTTTCGTCGTGTTTTTTTAGTTTAAACACGGGCTTATAGTGTAGGTTTCAAGGATATTTATACCTTGTTACCAAGCCCTGTGTTCCATCAAAAACCGCGCCGGATTTTCCGGACGATGCGGGTTCATCATCGGAATACGAGAACACATTATTAACCGCTCAACCATTTAAAGATACCCCTCGGAGACTCCATTTTTTTCCGTCGGGAAAATTCACAGCTCATTATATTTTCCAGAGGTTCGGTAAAATTGGCTGGTTTTTCAGGATTTTGTTATTTGTTTTAACGTCGGGGCGAGCTAGGGTTACGAGGAATATTGGGAACACGCAGCGTCGCTCCGGTACCCTCACTTCCTGACCAGCTTTTTCTTCCGGATTAGGTCTCGCAACCCCATGAGATCTACCGCGACAGGCTTTTTGTATCCTGCCTGCACTTCAAGACTCCGGGGAATGCGGTACCTCTGGATCGCATCATCATCTGTAACGAAATAATTACAGTCGTACGAGATTGCATACCCGAGATGGACCCGGTCCGTAATCTGGTTGATTATCCTGTTGTCGGTGATGTCCTTTCCCATCTCATAACAGATGTAACTCAATTCATCATTCGGATAGAGGGTGATTACATTCCATTCCCTCATCATCGCGACGATTTCATTGATGTTATCGACGGCGGCTCTTTCGTCCCGCAACATCTCGTTAAACGTTTCGCCAAGAACGGTGATCGACGTGACGATGGTAAAATCCTGGTTCCGAGCATGATCAATGACTTTACTGCACCGATTATCTGCAATGCATCTGAAAAAAATGCACGAATCTAAAAAGAGGGTATCAGTTTTGAAAAGATTGATCATCGGATCGAGCGCAACCGTTTCATTCTCGCTTCATGTTCCTCGGTGCTGGTTGCGCAGACAATAATCCCCCGGGAGTCCACACCGCCGCCGAACGGGAGCAGGCCCCGCTCATAGACCTTCCCGATAACAGCCATGTGATCATATTCATCTTTCTTGAGCATCTGGCACATCTGGATTCATCCCGGTTTTTCTTTATTTATCTTTATTATCTGTCATAATAACTGTTCCTGCACCGTACGGAGGGGGTTGATCTGAAGACTCGAAGATATCTTCGATATCTTCTCAAGCCAGCCAGTCATTACAGGTTGACACCCCCCACCCCTTTACAAAAAAATCCGGAGCATGGGGGGTGGCATGATAAGGGGGAGGGCTCATTTCCGCAACCGTGGGGGGTGGGTTCACGCGAACCCCCTCCCCCCTGTTTTCCACTAGGATCAGAAATTGTCTCTCCGACGAAGGCTCCACGCGAAGCGATGCCCTCTCGGATGCGAGTGGGGGGGTTCAAACCGGCAAAGTGGGTGGGAGGTATGCACGAACCCCCCCCTGCCACTTGCGAGAAAATCCGCAGCATGGGGGGTGGCATGGTGGGGGGGAGGTATCAGCGGGGGCCCTGCCGGACAGCGATTTCCGGAGCGTGCTGCCGTCGTGAATCCTCTGAGAGCGGGCTGGTTGGATTGGGGTTGAAGGGGGAGAGGGGGGGGTATCAGGATGACCCCCTCCTTAAAGCTGAAAGGAGACACCCCTTCCTATATGATTGAAAGGAGATAGCCAAGGGAGAGGTGAAAAAGATTGATCTCCTTAAGAATAAAAAAATTCATCCTCTTATCATATTAATGAGCTCTTGTTCTGATTCTCTAGTGAGCCGATAATTGATGAGCCCTTCTGCTTTACCCACTTGAAAAATCTTCTTTGCATCAACTAAACGTTTAATCGTGGTGGACACATTAGCGACTTTTATTCCGTGATCTTTTAACAATTGATTTACAGTAGATGAATTGAAACTATTGCTTTCACTATGTTTTTGATTATAATATCCAGCAAAAATTACTTTTACCGAATCGGTTGCATTTGAAGGTGTCTTGTGAATCCATTCACCAAAATTTGAGGGTAATTGCTCTTCGCTTTCTCTATCTTTCTTAGATTGATTTGATGATGACTCTTCATCGGAATGAACTGATTTTGCAGCAGGTTTTGCATGGTTTTTAATTTCACATAATTGAAGATAGTCCTCAATTTTTTTAATATGTTTTTCAACAAATTCTTCTGATCCTTCTATCTCAATCTCTGATTGAGATAAATTAATCCTGATTTTTGCTTCCGTTGGTTCCATAACTAATTTCTCCCGTTTATCTATTATCAGAATTCATCCACTTCGAATAATTTTCTTCAACAATTTTTAACCCCGGAGGTAATATTACACATGATGTTTTTTCGACATATTCGATCATTCGTTTATCATGAAGTCGTCTTAATATGTCTCGTCTAAAAACACTTGCATTTGAGGGTTCAATCCACTTGATTAAATCTTTCTCACTGACTTCTTCGGGGTAACATTCTCCCAACAATAGTAGAGTTTGTTTCGTCATGTCAAGTTTCGGGTTTAATACTCGCTTCGTATCTCCAATTTGATAGATTAATGGATTTTTTCTTTGAATTAAAGTCTCGATAATTTTCTGTGCTTCATTTATTGAGCAACCATAATTTATTCTGTACAACTCTGTAAAAATCCAATCACAACATGTTACAATAAGTGTTGCATCAGCAATATTGGGATTCACCTCTCCGCCAAGATGACCAACTCCTCTTTTGTTCCTTATATTATAAATCATGGATAAAACTCTTGGGATATGGATTCTATATGAATCGAGGAATTTTCCCTGGGGGATTTGCTCAAAAGAACGAATAATATTTGACATATTTTGTATATGTTTTCCTAATGGATCGTATTTACCGCCATTTAGTATATATTGAAGGAGTCTGACAACAGCTTCAGCAAATTTTCCTCCATTAAGTTCGGCTGGTTCATGACGATTTAAATAATAATTTTCTTTGATCTCAATATATGAATCAATTAATGCGTCAACAACTTCCTTCGGAAATTTGCTATATAGATCTGTCCGAATTTGGTTTAGCATTTATATCACTCGATTTAGGAATTTTTAATGGTCATTTTTTAATTACATATTTCCAAACATTTTCTTCTTTGAATCGCGTCAATATTTTATCGCGTTTCATGAAATATGATGAAATAGTTTTTTGAACAGCACTTTTATCATAGTGATAGCCATTCGCCTTTAATTTATCAAAAATTTCCCTAAGTTTCCGTGGAGTATTAAAAAAATTTTCATCAATCAGATATCTAACCCCCCCGACTAACCCGGTATAATCAGAGGTCTGATCTTTCGGTTCAGGAATCACTTTATCGATTTTTAATTTTTTTTCAAGTGCTGCTATCCTTTCATCGTGATTTTTTAGTAGTAATTCAAGGTTTTTTAGATCCATTGAGATCCCCCTTTTAGTAATTTTATCGTTTAACATATGCCCAAGATTTTCCTTCTTTAATTCGGCCTAATGCCCCATTCTTGACTCGACGGATAAGTGTAGTAGAAACACTTTGCAAAGGATAGTGATGTGCTTGCTGAGCAAGTGCGTCTCTGACATCCGTGATTTTCTTAGGACTATCGAAAAAGCCTTCTTCTTTAAGTTGTTGAATCAGGCTGACAAGTGAGGTCGATGAATATCCAGAACGTCGAGCTTTTTTCTCGGTAGTATGGCGTCGTGCCTTATTCGGTTGTTCCCCACTCTTGACACAAGCGACAATTGCGGCAATTTCATCAGCAGTACCTTCTATTGCAATCTTTAATCCGGTACTGGTTTCAAGGTTGGCTTTCGCCATACTTACTCATGGATCGTAGGTGAATATATTCTTTACCATGGACAAATGTATCATCATAGAGGCAATAAATATGTTATTGCATTAGATTCAAGAATTTGTATTCGTCATAACCCGCATGAATAAAGAAATTTGTAATCTTCTCTTTATAAAGGATTACTAAATCTTTATAATTAGAAAATGGCATTTTCTGATATTCTTAAAATGACGTGTAATGTGAATAACTAATTAAAGATAGTATTGATATCAACAACTCTCGTTGATATCCTTGACGTAGGAATAGCAATTAATATCACAGCACTCGCAAATTATTGAAACAAGTTTTCAGATTAACACATTAGATTCGCTCTGTAATCTTTCAACACAACCATTCTCAACATGCTATCCCCACTCATGCCGCACCCCCTACCTCATTCCCAAATCCGCAGCGGTATATCGATCAAAGAGTCTCCCGGTTATACCAATCTGACCCTAATTCGCGCCCCGATTTCCCGTTTAACTCCCCAAAATTTTCAGCATCTACCACAGAGTATATAACCAAACCGGGATAACCGAAGGACAATGCCCCGCCGCCCGCCTGAAGTCGAGCCGGATATCCCGCTCTATCTCATCCCACATATAGTGGCACGGGGATTCCGGAAGCATGGCGGAGACGTGGAGACGATCATTGTCACAAAGACCCACCGTCATTTCTATAATATCAGTATCAGAACCAAGCCGATCCCAAAGGAACTGAAGGGAGACGACAGGTCATCGGATTAGGCTCAGAGAACATGCACTATTTTCATTGAAGGTACATTATATGTTCCTTGAAAATATCTTTGTATCGGATTCCAATTCGCAAGAGAACCCAGTATAAGTCTCCATTTTCGCACTTTCTTATTTCATAATAAAAGCCCATACCCTATCAAAACTCATACTGGTATGTCAAAGGGCGCTCCGAGACACAGCAGAAAAACGGTCGATGGATGGCGGAGTCATCCTTCGAATCGTAGCGGTTCCAAAGAATCCCTCCGAAGGTCGAAGCGGGGGCCTCCCTCTTCCTCCGGGGGATTCTGACGAATCCGCACAGAAAAAACAGAAAAGAGGTAGAAAAAACATGGCAGATTTCACCCAAAATACCAATGTGAAATCGGCAGTTCGCAAACTCGCGAACCCGATTGCGGACGTCGACGCGTTCGACGCGATCGTACAGTCCGTTATCCTGAACAATCCGTTCGGGTGTGTATCGTATATGAGCTCGGGCGTCAACCACCCGCCCGTAGAAAAGTCCAAGGAGTCGTACACGGCCAAGTTCGTGTACCAGGACGCCGAAGCAAAACGGATCGGCAGCGGATCGGAGAACTACAACACGATCGCCGGCTACAATGCCGGGATCTCTGCGGTGCTGTCTGATACGGCCAACATCACGGCCCACGGCGGCACAGTCACCCGGAGCCCGGCAGCCGACAGCTTCACGGCGACACTCAGGTGCCACGACCCCAACGGGGAGCTGTATTACCTGAACATCTCCCGCCAGCAGGTCACGCTCTCGTCCTTCGAAGATGAGTCAATCCAGACAGTGATCGAGACCTGGGCCGACGGGGTACCGGCACTGGCCTAGGAGTGGTGGAGATGGAAACCGAAGTGCAGATCACCCTGCTCTTCCTTGGAGCAGGCATCCTTGCCTACGTGATCATCCCCGGTCTCCTCGTATTCCGAACCGAAGGTGAGGACGAGAAGCCATTAGGCTTCGCTGTCTGGGACCGGGTGCTCGACTACATGGGAGGGTACTGAAGAAGTCCTATGAAAAACAGCAGGTAACAAGAGGGGGAGAGAGATCCCCCTCCGATTCCCTGTTCGTACGTTTTTCAATATTTGTCGCATCCCACTGCGGAAGACCAATCCGGGCCCTGGTGGAGAAGTGGGCGGACGGTGTGTCGGCACTGGCATAAAATGAGGGAGACCTTACTTCCTCGGTAGCTCCGCTCACTTCCTCCCATGCTCGCGGCAGTACTCGTCCAGCGCCCGCCGCGTCGCGTGCCAGGTATCGCCGATCTTGGTGGCATCGAGAAGCCCCTTGCGAGCTGCAAGGCTCAGGTATTCCTGCGAATACGGTGAAATCTTCGCAAGCTCGCGGAGGGGAACGAGGGTTTCCCTGCCTCCGACGATTGCGAGGTAATGGGAGAGCGATTCATTGACAGCCCGTGCAATGAAACGGGTGAACGCAAAAAGATCCCCGTTATCCGCCTCGCGGAGCGCCCGGTAATACTGCTGCCTGTTCTTCTGGTCAAGAACAATCGGGGGATACCCGTTCCGGATCAGGTACAGGTTCCCCAGCAGACGGGCAACCCGGCCATTCCCGTCTACAAAGGGATGGATCGCAACGAACCGGTGATGGAGATAGGCCGTCATCTCAATGACCGGCTTATCCCGTTTCGCGACCTTTGCAATCAGATCGTCCATGTCGCGGACGATATTTATCCAACCGGTCGGGGAACGGGCCGAGCCGGTGATACGCACGTTTCGGGTCCGGTAGCGCCCGCAGCTCTCAAGAATTCCCCGGGTGACGATCTCGTGGATCTGCTGGACCGTGACATGGCTGATCGGCGCCTGTTCGCGTGCCAGCCGGACAATCAGGTCGTACCCCTGTGCATTGTTGGTCGCTTCAAGGTGTTCCCGGAGCGTTTTGCCCCCGATGGTGATCCCTTCATCAAGAACAAGCCTGGTCTCGGACAGTGTGAGGGTGTTTCCCTCAATGGCATTGGAGTTGTAGGTATGCAGAACCCGCATCTCCTCGTGCAGTTTTTCAACCAGATCCCGGTCAAGAGGGCGCAACGCATCCAGGCGCTCGCGCTTCTTCCGGATCCATTCCATGAGAGTGGTATCGGCAGGTGTCATATCGGTATCGGCTGAATTTTGATTGATCCGATATTTGTTCGGGGAGCTATTGAACATATCCCCATTGAACGGGGCATAGGCGGACGGGATGCTGGATCTGACGTGACCGTTTCTTAAAAGAATGTATCATAAAACGTTCAGGTGCTGTCCTGCAAGGCCTTTTCCATTGAATCGCCCGCTTTACACACCTGAACGTAGATCTCCCCGAAGAACTCGTCCTGCCTGAGGGCGCACTGGCCTTCGAGCATCAGGAACAGAAGCGGGATGTAGACTTCGGGCACGTCCCACCCCAGTTTCCGGCAGAGCTCGGCAAGCGTCATCTCCTCTTCACGGATCATGCACTTTAAGCATTCCTGGTATACGGTTGTGGCCGAGTCCTGGTATCCTTCATCGTGAGCGATACTGACAATATCGTCCGCGTCAGGGAGGAACGAGTCCTCATCGACCAGCCTCCTGCGCCGGCGCTCCTCTTTTTCCATGTTTTTGAGCTCGATGATCAGTTCAAAGAGCGTGACCGGGCTCCTGCGCATGTTCTTCCGGTCGAGCCGCCGCTGGATCTCGCGCTCGAGCTGCTCAATGGGGCCGAGCCGGCCTTCATACTCGAACTCTGAATCGAGCGAAAGGTCAAAGTCATCGCCAAATCCTGCATCTTCATCTCCGCTGCCTCCCTCCTCATCCGTTGCATCGGCGAGGTGCTCGGACTTCATGCGCAACAGCGTAGATGCATAAAAGAGGGTGCGCCCTGAGACCCGGAGGTTTAACTGCCGGCACCGTTCCAGCTCATTTAAGAACCGGTCGGTCACTTCAAGGATGTTGATGTTCCACGGGTCGATCTCGCCCCGTTCTGCCATCCCGACAAGGATCTCAACGGGGTCCTCCACGACCGGGAGATCGGCTGGTGCAACCGCTTCCTGAGTGACGGTATTTTTGTCGCCGGATATCTCATCCTTTCCTGATGGCGGTTCCGTGGTCACATCCGGAGTACTTCCGGCAGGAGGGCGTTCGTCGTTTCCCGGTACGGGGACCTGCTCCTCACTCATTTGCCTTTACCCCGGTAACAAGCGTGCTCTTGTCGGGGCGCAGCGTGACGCCCATGATCCGCTGTGCCTCGGTGATCATCGGCTTTCGGAGGGAGACGATCACAAACTGCGAGGTCGAAGAGAGCTGTTTGATCATCAGGGCGATCCGCTCCACGTTCGACCCGTCCAGAGACATATCCACTTCGTCAAACGCATAGAACGGCGCAGGGATATGCTGCTGGATAGAGAAGATGAACGCAAGCGTCGTGAGCGACTTTTCGCCACCGGAGAGCGAGGAGAGGAGGTGGACGGTCTTGTCCCGGGGCTGGACAGCGAATGTGAGCCCCCCGGCAAACGGGTCCTCCTCGTTCTCCAGCACGAGGTGGCCGCTCCCGCTGGTCAGCCGTGCAAAGACCTCCCGGAAGTTGGCGTCGATCGCGTTGAATGCGGTCGTGAATGCCTCGTACTTCATCTGTTCGAATTTCTGGATCCGTTCGAGGATATTGGTGCGTTCGCGGGAGAGGGTCTCCTTCTTCTCGGTCCGTTCGTCGACCTGCTTCTGGACCTTCTCGTACTCTTCTATGGCGAGCATGTTGACCGCCCCGATCTTCCGGATTGCCCCGTCTGCTTCCGCGATCTTCCCTTCAATCTCAGAGATAGTAAGATCGGTTTTTGCCTCCCCCACCTGCTGACGGAGCGTCTCGACTTCAATGCCCAGCCCCCGTGCACGCTCATCGATAGCTGACATCTGCACATGGAGCCGCTCTTTTTCCGTATCGAACTTCAGGAGTTTCTGCTCGGACTCGGAGATATGCTGCGACACCTCGGTGCGCTTGCCCCGCAGTTCGTCAAGTTCTCCGGAGAACTCCTTCTGCCTGCTTTCGAGCGTTGCGATCTGCGTTTTATGGGTGGCGATCTGCTCATTCTGGGTCCCGATATCGGTGTCAATCTGCCGGTTTCGCTCCTCCTGCCGGTTCCGTTCTTCGGTGAGTTCCCCGAGCCTCGAATTGAAGTGTGACCGTTCACGGGTGGCGTCATTGATGTCTGCATCCTTATTCCTGAGGCGACGGTCAAGCTCCTCGATCTCACGTTTTTTCTTTTCCAGCTCTTCCGTGAGCTGCGGGATGTTGGTATCATCAAGGCGCCTCTTGATTCCCTCAATCTCTGCATTGAGTGCGTTGATCGCGTCCGTTGTCGTATCCAGTTGTGCTTCAAGCGACGCGAGCTCGTCCGCGCCACCCTTCGTTTCACCCTGCTGGCGTGCGACAGCCTGCTCGATAGTCTGTTTCTCGACCGTTATCGCCTCGAACCTCCGGGTGAACTCTTCGGTAAACATCCCAAATCGGGCGACTTTCTGGTCGATCTCGCCGCGGGCTGTCCGCTTTGCATCCACCTCTTCGGTAAGCCGTTGTACCGCCGCTTCGATCACCGATGCCTCGCTCATCAGTTCCGAAAGGTGTGCACGGATGCGGGTGATCTCGTCGTCGACCGCAGCGCCAAATCCCCGGATAGGCTTTTTGGCGGCACCGCCTGTCATCGCACCGCTCCTTTCGAGGAGTTCCCCCTCAAGCGTCACCATCCGGTACCTGCCAATCAGTTTCCGTGCCCGCTCAAGCGTATCGACAACCACAGTACCACCGAGGGCAACGGCAAATGCCTTGTCATATTTCGGGTCGTACTCGATCAGGTTCACTGCATACCCTATGATCCCGGGCTCTTTTACCGGGGGAAGTGCAGGGGGTTTGAGTTTGTTGATGGGGAGAAACGTTGCCCGCCCGAGCTTCTCGTTCTTCAAGTACTGGATCGCCTCTGCCGCTACCTGGTCCGTGTCGACGACCACGAACTGGAGCTTGTTGCCTGCGGCTACGTTGAGCGCAGTCGAATATTCTCCCGGTGCCTTTCCCAAAGATGCAATCGTGCCATGCACACCGTCCATTGCACAGACTGCTTCAATTGCCCTGCCCCCGGACTCCCCGCGTGCCTGCTGTGCCGCCTCGAGCCGGAACGCGTCCTGCTCTGCCTCTTTGATCTCGCCCCGTAACCGTTCCAGCGTTGAGCGCTTTGCAAAGAGCGAACCTTCAAGTTCGGAAAGGGTGCGGTCGAGCCCTTTTTTCTCTTTTGCAAGGTCCGAGACACTCTTTTCTGAATCGGTCAGCTGGGTGTTCTTTGCGGTGTACTCCTCATCAAGCTGCCGGAGCAATGCGGTGAGGCGTTCGAGCTCCGAGGTTCTCATCCGGCTCTTCTCGATCAGCAGGTCCTGCTGGTGGAGGAGCGAGGACCGGGCACCCTTCTTTTCCTCGACCTGCTGGAGCAGGGCAAAAAGCTTGTCCCGGGACCCTTGCGTGTCCTCGCTATGCGCCCGGATCTCGGCATCGGTCTTCTCAAGTTGCGCCTTTGCGGTCGCAACTTCCATCGCGATATTGGTCCGGTCGATGGAGAGTGTCCGTACCTGTTCCGAGCACTCCGCAATCCGCGCCTCCGCCCGTTTTGTGTCCATGTAGACGCGGTTGATCGCCTCGAGGTTCGTCTCTTTTTCCTTTTTGAGACGCAGGATTGCCTGTTCGGCGACCTTAATCCCGCCCTTTGCCTCTTCAAGTTCAGCGATCAGCTTCAGGTAGTCGGACCCGCTCTTTTTATTGATTGCCTCGTCAATGTCTTTTAAGTCGGCCCGGAAATATGAGAGCTCGTTTTCTTCAAGGCCCCGGTCCGCTTCAATCCGTGAGAGCGCGATCTTCTGCTCCTCGCTCACCCTTATCAGGGTGCCCAGTTCTTTTTCCCGGTCATGGAGCTGGGCTGCAGACCGGCAGTTCTGGAAAAAGGTCAGTTCCTTCTGCCATTTCTGGTACTCAAGTGCATGCTCCCGTTCGCGTTTGAGTTCATTTGTCCGTTTCTGCAGTTCCAAAAGGAGCAGCTCTTCGCGCTCGATGCGTTCCCGCACGATGTCAAGTTCCCGCAGTGCCTGCTCCTTTTTGGAGTCGAACTCGGCGACACCGGCGATTTCATCGATGATCTTCCTGCGCTCGAAATCACTCATCTCCATGATTCGGGTGACGTCACCCTGCATCACGACGTTATACCCATGGGGTTTGATGCCATGCTTTGAGAGGTGGTCAACGATGTCGCTCTGCTTGCAGACCCGGTCGTTGAGATAATTGTAACTGTAATACCCGTTGCCCGTCCGCTTGATCCGGCGCCGGATCTTTGTCCCGTCCGAGAACTCCAGCGCCACCTCAGCGGTATTTTTACCGGAATTGAGGTTGATAAGGTCGGTGAGCTTCTCTGCCCTCAGGTTCCTTGCGGTCGAGAGGGCAAGGACAAAAAGGATTGAGTCAATGATGTTACTCTTTCCCGAACCGTTGGGCCCGGAGATGACGGTGAACCCTTCAAGAAAAGGAATTTTTGTCTTTTTTGAAAAAGACTTGAAATTATCTATCTCCAGTTCTGTGATATGCAAAGACTTTCGGCTCCGTTACTTCTTTGCGGGATTGGCTTTCTCATCGTCAACCGCATAGATAAGGTCGCCTTGTTTTTTGGGAGAATCTTTGCCTTTCTTCCTGCCGTAACCCGGTGACGCAACGATGTAATTCTTCTCGCCCCTTCTTGTTTCAAGCTTCATGGTCCCGTCCGTCTGCATGATCATCTCCATGGACGGCTCCACCGGGGCTGACGGTTCCTGCCGTGCGGATTTGGGCCGCATCACAACGGTGCTCCCTCCCGCAGAAGCTCCGCCCCCGGCAATCGGTTGCTGGGCGCCCTGCACGACAGGCTGAACACGCTTGAGCTCCTGCCGGCTGCGCTCTTCGCTTGCCTTGGCAAGCTTCATTACTATCGATTTCATATCGAGGAGCTCTTCGGTGATGCCCTTGATAAGCGCCTCCTGCTCCTTATTCTTGCGTTCCAATACTGCAATGCGGTCATCGCCTGCAGCCCCGCCTGCTGATCCGTTCATCATCATGATCATTTACTCCTGTTTTGACCGGTTCAATTCTGGGATTTGTGATCTTTGCATCCTTTTTTGGGCAAGTACACGCCCTTCTTGGTCATTATGGACGTGCTTGTACTTATAAATATTAGTATTGTCGCCTGTCAAGGAAAAAAGGTTTCTGCTCTTTTCCTCGGAAATTTCCCCGCATGGACATGCATATACTTTTTTTTAATAATGCGCTGTCTTCCCGGTTTCTAAAAGGACGGGAGATAAAATGGCGCCAGAGTGCGGCATGTATTGCGTGATGAACAAAACTGTATTACCTGATTGAAGCGAACCCTTTTGCATATGTCTTATCTGGTAAAAACAGATCCTCAGATAGCAGATATCATCGAAAAGGAGCGGTTGCGGCAGCAAAACGGGCTGGAACTCATCGCATCGGAGAACCTTGTTTCCCGTGCTGTCCTTGAGGCGATGGGATCGGTCATGACCAATAAGTATGCAGAAGGGTATCCCGGCAAACGATATTACGGAGGGTGCGAGTTTTACGATATGGCCGAGAACCTCGCCCGTGACCGGTTGAAGAAGCTGTTCGGGGCGCAGCACGCAAACGTCCAGCCGCATTCCGGTACCCAGGCAAACATGGCGGTCTATTTTGCGTTCATGAAACTGGGGGAGGGTTTACTGAGCATGAAGCTTTCGCAGGGCGGGCATCTTTCCCATGGTTCGCCTGTCAGCTTTACCGGGCAGTTTTATAAAGTGACCCAGTACAGCCTTGACCCGAAGACCGAGATGCTTGATTACGGCATGGTCGGCGAAATGGCAAAAAAGGAGAGGCCGAAGATCATCATCTGCGGCGCATCGGCATACCCTCGCACCATCGACTTTAAGGCATTCCAGGAGATTGCCGACGACGTCGGTGCGTACTGCATGGCAGATATCGCCCACATCGCAGGGCTCTGCGCAACCGGCGTTCACCCCACCTCGGTCGGTGTCACGAATTTCACCACAACCACCACCCACAAGACGCTCCGCGGCCCCCGTGGCGGTGCGATCATGTGCAATACCGAATATGCACAGGCAATCGACAAGGCGGTATTTCCTGGCATGCAGGGTGGCCCCCTGATGCACACGATCACGGCAAAGGCAGTCTGCTTTGAGGAGGCACTCCGGCCGTCATTCAAGGACTACAACAGGCAGATCGTAAAGAACGCAAAGGTGCTCGCAGAAACCTTAATGGACTGCGGGCTGCGCCTTGTATCCGGAGGCACGGACAACCACCTGATGCTCATTGACCTCAGCGCTCAGGATATCACCGGGCTCGAAGCCGAGACCGCACTTGGCAGAGCCGGCATCACTGCGAACAAGAACACCATCCCCAATGAGACGAAGAGCCCGTTTATTACCAGTGGTCTGCGGATCGGTACCCCTGCGGTCACTTCCCGGGGCATGAAAGAGGAACATATGCGGCAGATAGGGATCTGGATCGCAACCGTTGTCAAAGACATCCGCAATGAAGCTGTCATAAAGGATGTGAAGACCAAAGTCGCTGCGATGGCGGGCAAATTCCCGCTCTATCCGGAGTGATGTTGTCCATCCTCTGACACCCAAAAACCATGATTCTTGACGGAAAAGCATGTTCGGAACGCCGGCTGGAGATCCTGCGTGAGGCAATTGATGAGTCCGGGCTGTACCCCCATCTTGCTACGGTGATCGTTGGCAGTGACACTGCCTCGCAGATGTACGTGCGGATGAAGCACCGGGCATGCGAAAAGGTGCACATCGGTTCCGTAGGAATTGAGCTGCCCGCTGATGTGACTTCAGACCGGGTGATCGGGTCGATCCGGCAGCTGAATGAGGATGCTGACATCGACGGTATTCTCGTGCAGCTCCCGCTTCCTGCGCATATTCATTCAGAGCAGGTGATCCGGTCGGTACGCACCGACAAGGATGTCGACGGGTTCCACCCTTATAACCTCGGGCTCCTTCTCTCCGGTTCGCCGAAGTTTTCCCCCTGCACGCCAAAAGGGATCATGACGCTGCTTGCGGAGAACAGGATCGATGTTGCAGGGAAACATGCGGTGGTGGTGGGAAGGAGCATTGAGGTGGGGCGGCCGATGGCAGCGCTCCTCACCAACGCAGATGCAACCGTCACAATCTGCCACAGCAAAACCCGCAATCTTCCTGATGAGACGCGCCGTGCAGACATCCTTGTATCATCGGTGGGGAAGGCCCATTTCATCACAGCCGATATGGTGAAGGTGGGTGCTGTTGTGATCGATGTCGGGATCAATGAGCTCAACGGAAAACTGGCAGGGGACGTGGACTTTGCAGCAGTCCAGGGCATTGCCAGCGCAATCACGCCGGTGCCCGGAGGGGTCGGCCCGATGACGATTGCGGCCCTCATGGAGAACACATTTCTTGCGGCAAAGCTGAGGACATGCGACACTGTGTGGTGAACGGGATCGCGGTGGGGGGAGATGCCCCCGTCCGGATCATGGGCGTGATCAACTGCAGCATGGAATCGTTCTACCCGCACTCGTATGTTCCGGTGGAATCAGTCCATGCAACGGCAGCAGAGATGGTGGAGCAGGGTGCCGCGATCATCGATGTCGGTGCCCGGAGCACCGCGCCTAATGTCCAGCAGATCAGCGGGAAGGCCGAAGCAGAGCGGATCGATGAAGCGCTTAAGGAGCTGGACGGGAGCGGGATCACCGTGTCCGTTGACACGATGCACCCCGGCGTGCTCGCTGTCTGCCTGAAGCACGATGTCCACCTTGTCAACGACATCGGCGGGTTTGCATCTGATACATACGCGAAAATGGTCGCAGAGTCCCGGTTGCCCGCCGTCCTGATGGCATCGTTCTCCTGGCCCGGAGATGCTGTCGGGGTGGATGCAACGATCCGGGCCCTCTCTGCCGTGACCGAACGCTGCGTGCGTGCCGGTGTCACGGAGTATATCCTTGACCCGGGTATCGGGATCTGGACCCCGCTGCGTTCGGTTGAGGACGACTGGCAGCTCTGTTCCCGCTTTGATGAGTTCCGGCGTTTTGACCGGCCGCTGCTTGCCGCCATCTCCCGGAAGACCTTCATCGGCTCGCTGCTCGACAAATACCCTGAGGACCGGCTGTACGGTTCTCTTGCCGTTACCATGATGCTTCTTTTGAAAGGTGCGTCGCTTGTCCGCACCCATGATGTGGCGGCCACTGCCGATGTGGTGAAGGTCTATGAACGGATGGTGAAGGGGGCGTGAACCCCTCGTTTGCCGTCTACGGGCTGGCAACCGGGCTGATACAACCGGGCGATGATGTTGCAGAACGGATCGTTGCTGTGGCAGGGAATGCGGAATGCACAGGTATCAGGGAGGGGGACATCCTCGTGCTCGCCGAATCGATGGTCGCGACTGCAGAGCGGAGAGTCATCAGCCTTTCCACCGTGATGCCATCAAAGCGGGCAGAGGACTTGGCAGAGGAGTACGAGATGGACCCCCGCGCTGCTGAGGTTGTACTTCGGGAGAGTGACGAGGTTGTCGGCGGCATCCCCCACTTCCTGCTCTGCATGAAAGGTGGCACGCTGCTCCCTAACGCCGGTGTTGACGGCTCGAATGCCCCGCCAGGCTGCCTTGTACCACTGCCTGCTGACCCGGACGCAAGTGCAGCACGGATCCGCAGGGAGATAGAACAGCAGACCGGAAAAAAGGTCGCCGTGATCATCGCGGACAGCCGCACCCACGCGATGCGGAGCGGGTGTTCGGGGGTTGCAATCGGCTGTGCCGGCATCGTTGCGGTCATCGATGACCGGGGCAGGAACGATCTTTTTGGCAACACCCTTGAGGTCACAAAAAGGGCGGTCGCCGACAACATCGCATCCGCAGCGGAACTGGTCATGGGCGAAGCGGACGAGGGTGTGCCCGTCGCCATCGTGCGGGGACTGGGACTCCCGCTCGAGGACGTGACCGGCGTCGAGTCCATCGATGCGAAAGACTGCCTGTTCATGGGGCTCCTGTCCACCCGGACGTGACGGTCTTGGATCCTGCTGATAAGACACCCGGATCCACTCCGGATGATGAAAGCCGGAAGAAAACCGCGTACCGGCTCATCATCTTCTTCGGCATCGTTGCCATGCTCGGCGATGTCGTGTACGAGGGTGGTCGAAGCGTTGCCGGCCCGTTCCTCTTCACGATGGGCGCTTCGGCATTTGCCGTCGCTTTTATCGCCGGGTTCGGGGAGTTTGTGGGGTACGCAATCCGGATCGCCACGGGATACCTTGCAGACAAATCAAAGCAGTACTGGGCGTTCGTGATCGCGGGATACCTGATGATCGGGGCGATCCCGCTCCTCGTATGGGCCGGCAGCTGGGAGATCGCAGCACTCCTGCTCATCGTAGAGCGGATCGGAAAAGCCTTCCGCTCACCTTCAAAGGATGCAATACTTTCGCATGCTACCACAGCGGTAGGGAGAGGGTGGGGTTTTGGCCTCCACGAGGCTCTCGATCAGATCGGGGCTGTTGCCGGGCCGATGCTCTTTGTGCTCGCACTTGCATCCGGGGGAGGATACCGGGGCGGTTTTGGACTGCTTGCCATCCCGTTTGCACTGCTTCTCGTTGCGCTGTTCCTTGCATGGAGGAGCATGCCGGATCCCGCCGCATTCGAACCGGGAGCCGGATCAGGACACGGTGAGCAGACGGGGAAGGGCGGCAGGCGCCAGATCCGGCTGTATGCAGTCTTTACTGCGCTGACCATGGCGGGCTTTGTGGTCTTTCCCCTGCTCGCGTTCCATTTCAAGGCACTTTCAATCGTACCCGATGCAGAGATCCCGGCGTTCTACGCGATCGCCATGGCGGTTGATGCCATCGTGGCACTCGGTGCCGGCAGGGCGTACGACCGGTACGGGCTCGTAGTGCTCGGGGCAGTCCCGCTTGTCAGCCTTGCCATCCCGCTCATCGTGTTCTGCCCTTTCTATAGCGGAGCGCTGGCCGGAGCGGCACTCTGGGGAGCGTCCATGGGCATGCAGGAGACGGTGCTCCGTGCCGCAGTCGCTGACTTCACACCACCGGGCGGCCGGGGGTTTGCCTACGGCGTTTTCAACACAATCTATGGCGGCGCTTGGTTTGCCGGCAGCCTTGTCATCGGGGCGTTGTATGAATTCAATATAGGCTATGCCGCCGCCTTCATGGTTGTCATGCAGTGTGCTGCACTCCCGGTCTTTTGGCTGGTGTGCCAGGCGCAGAAGGGGAAGGCATCCCGGAGCCCTGAACTACGATAACCGGTTCCTGATATACTCTAGTGCCTTTCGTGCGGCAGCCTGCCGGGATTCAGTAATGTCCTTCCCTGTCTCATCAAAACTTCTTCCGTCATGTAAGGTGACCCGGGAATGCCATGTCCGCTGATTGTCGGGACCTTCGAAATTGTCATCATAATTGGGAAGTTCCTCATGCCTTTTTTGGAAATATTCCTGCAGTATACCAATTGCATTCTGATCCGGGTCAAGGGCCTGGATGTGCTTCTCAAACAGGGTATTAATAAAAATTGTTACTTCATCGATCCCCACCTCACAGTAAAGGGCGCCAATGAACGCCTCGAAGGCACCACCGATAATCCGTTCGCGGTATGTCTTCTGTGCACCTATGATGGGGGGGATGAGTCGTTCAACAGATATGTCAGATTCCTTAACGAAATTACCAAGCGATTTATTCGACACAATTCCGGAAAGGATTCTGGTCATCTCACCTTCGCTCAGGAACGTGTCTTTCTGTGAATAAAGGCACTGGGCAATCGCGAGGTTAAGGACACGGTCGCCGAGGAACTCGAACCGCTGCCAGTCCTCCTTGGAGACGTCCCACCGTTTGGCACCGTGGCTCCCGTATGCATCATTGAAGGAAGAGACAAACATGTCGATAATCCGGTTGATATCCGGATCCGGTGACCGGAGCAGATCAACGAGGGAGGCTCCTGACCGCTCGTGCATACCATGCCATCATCATGCATGGCAGATGATATTATCGCTTCCTTTCGACCCCGACCCGTCCCTTGTCGGTCGTGATCGCAAAACCCCGTTCAGCAAGGAACGCCCGGCTCTTGCCTGTGCCGTGGAGGAGGAGCTCGACAAGGTCTTCCTTCTCATCGATGTCCGTATGGAGCCTGAACGAGTCGATAACCTCGCAGGAAAGCCCGCACTCCTGCGCGATCTTCATGTGCTTGAGATAGCTCCCGCCATAGTAGTCGACACGGAACTTAGTGGGGTCTTTGAGGTAGATCACATTGGTGCCTCCGCCCCGCCCGGGCACGATCGCCATATCCTTTGGTGTGGCAAGCACCCGTTGTATCGACGCCTGATCGGCAAGCGGGATATCTGCCATGATGATCAGGACATTGCCCACCACACAACAGGCAAGGTATTCATTCAGGGCGTCAGAAAGTCCCTTCTCCTGGATCGTAACCTGCACAAGTTCGGAGTCAAAGAGTTCGGTGCCAAGGATCACCGGCTGGCAGTCTGCATCTCTTACCGCTGCGACCACATCTGAAAGCATCGATTCGGCAAACGCTTCCCGTTCCTGCTCGTCGAGCACGCACGAGAGGCGGGTCTTGGGGTTTTTCGGCTTGAACGGGATAACAGCCACTGCCACTGTCATGGTATGTTCTGTAGTCCGCGATAGGAAAAAAAGGTAGTGTACCGGTCACGTAGGGTGGACGTGGCACAGTATCCCGGGCATTCCGCTAACCGGAATATCAGGTACGGGCAGGCCCGGTTCCTGTCCGTATACGGTTTGCAGGGATCCGGATCTCAAAACACGCGCCGGATCCTGCGGTGCCTGTCTCCCGAATGGTCATGTCGTTTGAGGAAAGGATCTCGCGGGCGACAAAAAGTCCCCATCCCGTATATTTCCCAAAACCTTTTGTAAAAATTTTTTCTTTATCGCCATCTTCTACGCCGACACCATCATCGTCGATATATAGGGTTGCTCCCTTTTCGTCGGATTTGAGCCGGAGCCGGATTTCGGTTGTGTGCTTCCCGTGCCTGACGGCGTTGTCAAAGAGATAGGACAGGACTTTTATAAAGAGCATGTCGGTAAAAACCGAATATGTATTTACCTCCGATCGGATCGCAACGGTTCCCAGATCCACCTCTTCCCGGGCAAACTTAACCAGCATCTCAAACGTTTGCAGGCGGGGGGGTTCTTCGCCAATAGCCTGGTAAACTTTCGAGTAGGCAAAGGTCCGCCTCATCTTTTCAGATGACCTGCGTTGGACTTCGAGGAAACGCAATTGTTCCTTATCCTGGACGATGGTGCTCAACAGTTCGTTATATCCCATAATGGCCGTGAGCTGGTTGAAGACATCGTGCCGGGTTACGCTGCCCACGATCTCCAGTTTTTTTTCTGCAAGCGCAAGTGCCCGCACCAGATCAGCAGGAGCCGGTTCACAAGGGCTGGAAGTTCCGTTTGCACCATCACTATTTTTATTATTCCGGAGGTCTGTTGGTTCAGGAGACATGCTCACCAGATGTATGGATTGTTTTTCCCTGCACATAAAACAGGGGATGTGTGTATACACTACTGTGTATCACCAACGATTAACCATCCATAGTCATGGAGGGATTTTTTGGTTCAGCAGGTGTCCGGGTGCAGTGCTTAACAGAAAAAGAACTATTGCAGGATAGAGCAAAAATTAAAGGAGCCAGAGATACGTGATCACCCCATGGCGCACCGCACTATAACTTATTCCCGCAACATCTTCCTCCCGCTCACCACCGTCTGCCGGAACCGGTGCGGGTACTGCTGCTTCCGCACACCAGCACAGGAAGGGTGCCTGCTCGCGCCGGAGGTTGTCGCGGATACGATCCGAAAAGGGGCTGCTCTGGGGTGCACCGAGGTACTTTTTACCTTCGGCGAGCGCCCCGAACTCGAATTTGGGTTTGCCGGGTATCTCCGGAAAACGGGTTACCGTAGATTCCTTGACTACGTATATGCGATGTGCGAGCGGTCTATTGAATACGGTGTGCTCCCGCACACCAATGCCGGTATTCTCACGTACGATGAGCTGGCGAAGTTGCGGGAAGTGAACGCAAGCATGGGCATCATGCTCGAGACCACGGCTGATATCCCCGCTCACCGGAATTCACCCGGAAAAAAACCGGAAGTCCGGATTGCGATGATCGAGGATGCCGGCAGGCTGAAGATCCCGTTTACCACCGGGCTCCTGCTGGGCATCGGTGAGACACCGGCCGATCGCGAAGAGTCGCTTACGGTCATCCGCGACCTGCACCGGCGCTTCGGGCACATACAGGAAGTCATCATCCAGAACTTCTGCCCAAAACCCGGTACCCCGATGGCAGGCAACCCTGTGCCAGCGACAGAAGAGGTCTGCGCAACCATCCGGCTCGCCCGCGAGATCCTCCCCCGCGATATCGCCATCCAGATCCCCCCCAACCTCATCGATGCGCAGGTGCTCATTCCCTGCGGCGTGGATGACCTTGGCGGCGTCTCCCCGCTCACTATCGATTATGTGAACCCCGAGCACCCGTGGCCGGAGATTGGGAGGCTTAAGGATCTTATCGGGGACGCGGACATCAGGGAGCGTCTCTGCATCTACCCGCAGTTCATTGAACGGGGTTGGTACCCTCCCGTTCTGCAACCCCTAATAAACAGGCTCGCACATACATTAGATCAGAGGAAACATCCGTGAAGCAGCGCGACCTGTTATACGAGGGCAAGGCAAAGTCCGTGTACCGCACAGAAAAAAAAGGCAGGCTGATCGTCAGGTTCCGCGATGACATCACCGCATTTGATGGCGGGAAAAAAGATGTGCTGCAGGACAAGGGCAGTTACAATGCCCGCGTGTCCGCATTCTTTTTTGAATATCTTGAAAAACACGGGATTAAGACCCATTTTGTCAGCATGCTTGACGACCGGACCATGGTCGTGCGGGAACTTGCCATGATCCCACTCGAGGTGATTGTCAGGAACGTTGCTGCAGGGTCGATCGCCCGCAACTACCCGATAATAGAAGGCACAAAACTCGATCCGCCCGTCATTGTCATCGATTACAAGGATGATTCTCGGCATGACCCGATGCTCAATGACGATATTATTACCGCACTCAAACTCTGCACACCTGCAGAACTAAAAAAGATTAAGACGGTTGCGCTCAGGGTCAATGACCTGCTCGCTGGCCTTCTTGCAGAACAGGGCATCACGCTCGTGGACTTCAAGATGGAGTTTGGCAGGCAGGGGAATGCGATCTACCTTGGAGACGAGATCTCGATGGACTCGATGCGCCTCTGGGATAAAAAGACCGGTGAATCGCTGGATAAGGATGTGTACCGCTTCGATAAGGGAGACGTCATGGCGACCTACGACCGGGTGACAAAACGGATCATCGAATAGCAACTGTAACGCTGATAGAAAAATTCGGGAGAGAGAATTAAAATTTTAACTCCATGATCGGGCACATCGAGCACAAAGCATAACGTGTCAGATAAAATACAATCCACACAGAATAAAAAATACAGAAAGGGTCCCGATAGTATGCCAGAAGAAGAAACTGCTGAAGCGGATATGCTGAAATGGGCGAACGCCTATGCCCATAAACACGGCTGGGTACTCAACTCCGATGAAAAACAGCTTGCGACAGTGATCCGGGGGCTTGTCAGGAACAAGACAAAGTTCGGGTACCAGTACTGCCCATGCCGGCTCCGGAGCGGAGATGAGGAAAAAGACCGGGCGATCGAATGCCCGTGCGTGTATCACAAGGACGAGATTGCAAACGAGGGCAGCTGCCACTGCAAGCTCTACTTTAAGAGAGAATAATTACCGGGACCTTTTTTCCCCTGAACTCTTTTTTTATGCACCCTGAAGAATCCGCTCCAGAGTCTCGTACCCGTAACGGGCTGGCACCGGTTATCGGCCATGCACCACGTCTTCTCATTCTCGGCAGTTTCCCAAGCAAAAGATCCCTTGTTCATAGACAGTACTATGCCCACCCGCAGAACCAGTTCTGGCAGATCATGGAGTCGCTCCTTGGCGTTGACCGTCACCTGCCCTATCCACACCGCATCAGGGAACTGGTCCGGTACCATATTGCACTCTGGGACGTAATCGCCGCCTGCCACCGGGAGGGGAGTGCCGATGACCGTATCAAGGACCCGGTATTCAATCCCCTGCTAAACCTGCTCGATTCCCACCCGACAATCCGTACCATCGCATTCAACGGTGCAACTGCTGCACGGTATGGAGCCCGGCTCCAGGTTATTGAGAGCATCCGCCTGATCCCGTTGCCCTCCACGAGCCCTGCAAACGCCCGGTTTACTCTTGCAGAAAAAACCAGACGCTGGGAAATCATTGGGGAATTCCTCTGACAATAAAGAGAGAACCAGAAGAGAAAGGAGAAGGGGGACGAGGTCTACCGTTCCAGCCGGAACTTCAGGAATATGACATGGTAGATCGCATAGAACCCGACGAGCACCGCAGCGCTGTACCCAAGGATCGCCAGCCAGAACACCTCTTTTGGCAGAGTTAAGGATGACGAGATGAGGACAAGCGAAGATCCGACGACAAGAGCTGCCACGACGAGCCCGATCATCAGCTTGTCGCTCGCACGGTCAAGTGCCATCTGGAGCTTCTGGATATCGGTATCGACAACCTCGAGCCTGACTGTACCGGTAGAGAGACGTTTTAACATCAGGTTCACATTGCGCGGGAGGTCGAACATCGCGTCGACCCCTTCCATCATCGAGTTTGACGCCCGCTTCAGGTACGCGGCTGAAAGGTTATTGGTATCGGCAAGTTTGGTCAGGTAGGGCGTGATCTCTTTTCCGAAATTAAAGAACGGATCAAGCCGCACCCCGATGTCCAGAACCATCACAATAACTTTTAATAAAAGCATCAGGTTCATCGGCACTTTGAGCCGGTACCGCCGCATCGTCTCGGTGAGCTCGGTGACCATCAGCCCGAAATTGAATTGATTCACCTGGTCGCCGCCGAAGTCGTGGATCATGATATAGAGGTCGTCACGAAGCGCCTCGCGATCGGCTTCGTTGATCTGGATACCGAATCCCTCAAGGGATTTGAGCATCAGCTCGATATCTTCGGTCACCAGTGCAAAGAGCAGGTTGATGAAGATCTGCCGCTTTTCGGGGCGCAGGACACCCACGATGCCAAAGTCTAAAAAGACGATGTCGCCCCCTTCGATAACCAGCAGGTTCCCCGGGTGGGGGTCACCATGGAAAAAGCCGTCCTCAAAGATCATCTTGAGGTACGCATGAAACCCGCGGACACCGACCTCATGCGGGTCTATGTTCATGCTATGGATCGCTTCAACATTATCGATCCGCACACCTTCGATGAACTCCATCACGAGCAGGCGGGCTGAGGAGTACTCCCAGTAGATCTTCGGGAACCGTATGCCGGGGACATCCTTGAAATTTCGGGACATCCTATCGGCGTTGCGGGCGTCCCGCATGAAGTCAAGTTCCTTCCTGATCTGCTGGGCGAAGTCCTCGACCATACCGATGGGGTTGTATAACCGTACTTCGGGAAAGACTGCATCGAACCGCTCTGCCATCGAAGTAAGGATCGCAAGATCGGTCTCGATCACATCGGGGATGCCGGGGCGCTGGACTTTGACTGCAACCCTCGTCCCGTCCTTGAGCACTGCGCAGTGAACCTGCCCGATAGAGGCAGAGGCAAGCGGCGCCTCCTCAATCTCCAAAAACCAGTCGTCGATCTCCGGGCAGGTCTGCATGATCACCTCCTTAACATCGGAAAATGGCAGGGGTTTGGCATGGTCCTGGAGTTTTTTGAGCTCTTCAATCAGCTCCGGCGGCAGGAGCTCCGTCCTTGTACTCATGATCTGCCCGAACTTGACAAACGTGGGGCCGAGCTCTTCTACTGCGAGGCGCATCCGCTCATAAACGGTTGAAGTTTCAGAAGGAGCGCCGTGTGTTGGGAGCCGGAAGCGGGGTTTTCCTGGAAACAACTTCTCCAGCGCTATGCCAAAACCGTACTTGCCCAGGATGTCCACGATCTGAGCGTACCGCCGGATCTGTGTGACCATGCGTAGTGGTTGGTTGTCAGCCTACTTAACCATCATGTCCTAAATTATTTATCGCCAGAAAAATTAATAAAAACGGGATCAGGGCTCTTTTTTAAACACCACAATCCGGTTCGTATTGGTGCCGCAGCCCATGTTATCCACACCCCAGATATGAGAAGTCTTGGTGAATGCCTGCGTGTTGATCATAACCGCTTTGCAGGAAAAGCCGGCAGTGATCCCGAGCGGGACGACGTGCTCCTCAAGACGGACGGTCCCTTTTCTCACTTCACCGACTTCAAATGCCACCCACCCTCCTGGTGCAGTCACCCGGTAGAGTTCCCGGAACACATCCGCCATCACCGCAGTCCATCCGTCTACCGTCCTCGCCATCGTAATTATCTTTCCTATTGCATCACTCTCGAGACCGTTGAACCAGCACCGGAGCCAGTTGTCGTCATGGTACTGGACGATATCAAGGAATGGGGGAGATGTAACCGTGAGCTGCACGGTGTCATCGGGTATTTCAGGAGTCTCCCGTGCATCGCATGTAAAGAATCGGGCCCGTTTTCCGGTAAAGTTCAGGGCTCTTGTCTGGGGGCCTGTCAGTGTCCGCAGCAGGCTCTTTGTTTTTTTGGCAATAAGCCGGTGCGTGTCCCGGTACTCCGGCACCTGTCTCCGCCTTACATTGATACGTGTCTGGCTCTTCTTCGAGACTGCCTGGTTGGGCGGGAGGGTATACACCGAGAAGAAACCCGGGGAATGCCCGGTCAGGCGGTTAGTCGCAACCATCGCGATCCACCGGTCAATGGCATCCTCTGACCCCTGCTCCCGTCTCCGGCACAAGTATGCCCTGATCGCGGCAATCTCACGTTCTGTATTTACGTGATAGAACATCGAAAGGTCGATATCTAGAGGCTCTCCATCACGGGGGATCCCAAGCAGGTGCCGCTCAACCGCTGCAACCGTTGGAGGGAAGAACCGCGGTTCGGTCATGACCCGTGAGAGAGGGTTTGCATCGTTAGCGATGACATTGCGCAAAAAGAGCCCTGCCTCGATAACCGTCGTTCCTCTCCCTGAAAAAGGGTCATATACAATATCGCCTTTTTTTGTCAGCAGCCTGATAAAAAACCGGGGGAGCTGGGGCTTGAAGCAGGCACGGTATGAGACCTCATGGATCGAGGATGCCTGCCGCTGCCCCGCCGTCCAGAACTCGTTGCTATACCATGGAATGGCATACCCGTCACAGGGTACAGTAATGGCCCGGGTCCTCTTCTTTTTTGAGCCTGGGCTGACAAAGCCTGCAAGGTACCTGTTCAGGTCGGGTGTTCGGGAACCTGCCGTATGAATCGCCCCTGTTAAAAGATACATGGGGGAAGTGAACGTATAGCCTCTGTGATAGGTGACTCAGATAATGTACTCGGGCGGCACTGAGATCCCCATTCACGAATGCCGGAATGGATCCGCCTTTTTTGTCCGTTTGTCACTTCATTACGGTATCAAACGAGGGGGGATACCGTACCGTCCCATGGATACCGTCAAACGCCCCGTTTACCAGCTCAAGCGCAAGGAACGCTTCGTCCGGGACAGGAAACGGTGCTTTTATTCCGTGCGCCCGGGCAGGTGTAAACCCAAACCGCGGATAGTATTCCGGATGACCGACCACGATCACGATGCGGTGCCCAAGGTGCCGGCATGCCGCAAGCCCATGTCGGATCAGCTGCGAGCCAATCCCCCGGTGCTGGAACTCCGGGAGCACCGCCATTGGCGCAAGGGCGAGCGCAGGTATGCTGCCAACGGGCGAAATAATAAAAATTGGCGGAAAGAGGATATGCCCTGCGATTGTCCCCCCATAAAGCGCAACCAGCGAGAGTTCCGGAACGAAATCCCCTTCACGTCGCAGTGCATCGACCAGCTGCGCCTCGGCAGGTTGCCCGAAAGCCCGGAGGTTGACATCGAAGATGGCAGGGACGTCGGCAGGAGTTTCAGGGCGGATGGTAACAGCATTCATCGCTGATTCCCCCGGGTGGGCAACCCCGTATCAACGGTATGTGTTTCCACCACCATCACGGTCATGGTTACCACGAGGATACAGGAGATCACAATACCCCGGCCCGTAATGCGGAGTCCAGCACTATAGCCCCCGCGTAGATCACCATCGTAACGTGGAACACCGGGAGCACCTTCATTGCAGCATCAGGATCCCTGCCCCGCGGGATCACCACGTTTGCAGCTCCCAGCAGGAGAAGTCCGATACAAATACCGGCCCGTGCGATCATGCCGACGTAAGAAACCATATACGCAGCGGCCAGGGCATGGATGAGGGTAAAACCGGCGATCCAGTACACCGTACCATTGATCCCGTAGAGCAGGGGGATCGTCCTGAGCTCGCGGACGCGGTCGTTTGCGATATCGGCGAGGTCGTTAACACCGAGATGTGCCATAGCAAACGGGTAGAAGAAGAGTGAGAATGCAAGCGCCGTCGCATCCGGATAGCCAGCACACAGGTAGCCCGCGACCGGGAAGAGCGCAAAGTCCGTTCGACCGACAAGCTGGGCTACGGGGAAGGACTGGTGCCGTTTTTTGATCTGGTAAAACGCTTCAGCCGCGTAGGAGAAGACCATGATGACAAATACGAAGAGGCAGTTGGGATACGGGAGGATCGCAATCAGAAATAAGGTCGTGGCAAAGAGCAGCGCAAATAACCGGAATGCTGCCTGGGGAGTTACGAAACCAGCGGGGATCGGGCGCCTGCCAAAGAGCCGCCAGTATTTTGTGAGCCGGTAATGCTCAATATCCCGCCGGTCATAGTCGCGGTCAATGTAATCGTTGAGCACAAGGCCGGCTTCAAACCCCAGGAACCCGATAAGAGCTCCTTTCGCCAGCAGCCACAACGAGAACGTGCCATAGGTTGCAGCCGCGAGCATAAGGCCGGAACAGAACAGGAGCGGCCATGCAAAGAAAAAATGGATACGGGTGAGATCTGCGTATGCCTTGAGCACCGGCACGATGCCGGACAATGCACTTGCTGCAACCGGGACACCTGTGTCTTCTGGAGGGGGCAGGGGACTATCGTTCATACCTGTATCGTTTCTCCGATGGGATGTGGGGCAAAGCCAAGCACTGCTCAAGAATACCCGGGAGATCTGCGAGAGGATTCCACCCAGTATTTTGTTGTACCGGGTAATAATACGGTCGAAAAACGGTGAGATTACCTGTGGGTGAAATACGCCTGTACTCCGGACGCACCCACCGCATCGATTTTTACAAACCCGACGCGCTCGAACTGGACAACCTTACCCAGATCCTGTTTCACTGCGGGTTCACAAACCCCGGATATCTCGCCCTCCTGCGTAATGAGCGTGCACGGAACACAATCCTGTGCCGGCAGCCACTGGATGATACGGGCTTTTGCCGCCCGGGCATCCGCGAGCGAGTCGCCCGCATAGGTAAACGAAGGTGTTGTGCCGTCCCACGCGATCGTCACGTTGAAGAGATCCTTGAGCCGGAGCATGGATACGTCACGGTCGATCTCGCTCTTTGGAACCAGCACCGTCCCGGTAAATTCAAGCGTGCGGTTGCCCCGCGAGGCATCGTTGGGGTGCAGCAGGGCGTGCGCAGTACGGGATCTGGCACCCTCAATCTGTGCAGTCACCGGATCAGGGACAAAGAAGTGCCGGTTTGCCACAGGGTCGACAATCTTCCTGTTCTCGGCATAGAGATTGTCCCACGAGAACGAGATGTCGGTCTCGCCTATGCCGATGGCAAGCACCGCATTCCTCACTGCATCCGGTGAGATCCCCCGGCGGGCGAGCGCCCGGAGCGTACCGAGCCGGATATCGTCCCAGCCGGTATATGTCCCCTCTTTAATGCCAAGCCGCATCTGTGAGGTGGAGAGCACAACACCCTCGATCCCCATCCTGCCGTAGTGCCGGTACACCGGCGCCTTCCAGCCGAAATGTTCGTAGATGTAGCGCTGGCGCCGGGTGTTGGCGATATGATCCTTGCCACGGATGACGTGCGTGACACCGAGCAGGTGGTCATCGGCAACAACCGAGAAGTTCATGAGCGGGTAGACGTGCGCTTGTACCTTCGGGTGGGGCGGAGAATCGAGGATCCGGAACGCGGGAAAGTCCCGCATCGCCGGGTCGGGGTGGTCCAGATCGGTCCTGATCCTTACGGATACCTCACCTTCCCTGAACGTGTGGTCGAGCATCTTCTCCCAGAGTTCAAGGTTCTTTTCCACACCCTGTCCACGGCACGGGCAGGCGATCTTTGCCCCTTTAAGTTCCCTGAAGCGCTCGTTGTCGCAGGTGCAGACATACGCCCCGCCCCGCTCGATCAGCTGGCGGCAGAGGTCATAATAGAGCGGCAGCCGGTCGCTCTGCGTAACAGTCTCGGTGATGCCAAGACCAAGCCATGCAATATCCTCCCTGACCGCCTCATACGCTTCGGGGTCAACACGCTTGGGGTCAGTGTCTTCGATGCGCAGGATATACCTGCCGCCATACATCTTCACGTACGCGTCGTTGAGCACTGCAGCCCGGGCATGCCCGATATGGAGGGGGCCGGAGGGATTGGGCGCAAACCGCATGACGACGCCGTTCTCCGTACCCTCGAGATCAGGAAGGACTTTCTTGTGTTCGTGCTTTTCAAAAAGGCTGGCGTACATATCCGGGGCAATCGCCTGGAGCTTTGCCACCCGTTCATCTACAGAAAGTACTGCGACATCCGCGATCGCTTCCTGTGCGAGCGCCGAGATCTCCTGTGCCCGGCTCCGCAGTTCAGGGTGCGCTCCCATCACCATGCCGATAACGGCACCTGCCTGGGGGACACCCCCGTGCTTCACCGCGTTCTGGAGCGCACAGCAAAAGAGCAGCTCCTTTGGATCCGACCCTTCCATCTAGAAGCTCCGGGTCACAAAGAATTCGCCGATATCCATCAGGAGCTGGCGTTCCTGCGTGGGGGGAAGGAGTGCAAGGTGTTTGTTGCTGTCGGCGACAAGGTCTGCTGCCACCTTCTTAACGTCAGCGATCACCCCTGCGTCGGTGAGCTCGGTGATCGCTGCATCGATATCGGCACCCGAGAGGTCGCGCCGGTATTTTAAAAGATCGATACCTTTCTCCCGTGCCTTGATCATAATAAGCGTCTGCTTTCCTTCACGGAGATCGGACGCACGGTCTTTCCCGCTCTTTTCCGAAAGGGTTAAAAGATCGATAAGATCATCCTGGATCTGGAACGCAATGCCGATATTGAGCCCGAAGTTATAGAGGGTTTTTGTCTGCTGTGCATTGCCGCCGCCCAGGATCGCCCCTATCCCCGCAGCCGCTGCATACAGGACACCGGTCTTCTTCTTGACCATCTCCATATACTCGTACTCGTTCACATCGTCCCGTTTCTCAAACGACATATCCATGTGCTGCCCCTCGCAGATATCTGCACAGGCACGGGCAAGCATCGAAACCGAACGGACCTTAGCATTCCCGTCGGCGTTTGAAAGACAGATGAACTCAAATGCACGGGCATAGAGGACATCACCGGCAAGGATGCCGGTCGGCATGTCCCATTTTGTATGGACTGTCTGCACTCCCCGGCGCAAGGAGTCATCGTCCATGATGTCATCATGGATAAGGGTAAAGGTGTGGGTGAGCTCAAGTGCGAGTGCCGCCTGCATGATATCATAGGAACTCCCGGGTTTCACCGCATCCGCTGCGAGCATGACAACCGCCGGGCGGAGCCTTTTTCCTCCTGCTGCAAGGAGATAAGCGGAAGCCATGTTCAGCTCGCCAATCCTGCTTGTAAAATACCGGTCAATCATACTGTCAATCTGCTCTGCGACGGATGCCAGATATGGTTCGAGTTCCATGACAATCTTCCCCTAATTCAGCTTGAGGCGCTGCCCGTTCCTGAGCATGTGCAGGTTGGAATGGAGCGTGTATCCCATATCGGATGCAAAGTCTGCATAACCCGCGGTCATTCTCATGTTCCCGTGTGCGGGAATGATGTGCTGCGGGTTCAGCATCTGGACCATCTCATAGTGATCCTCAAGGTACGCGTGCCCGCTCACGTGCAGGTCCTCAAAGATGCGCACACCCGCAAGTTTCAAGTGTTCTTCGATCATGTGCCGCCGCCCGAAATTCATCGGGTTGGGGATTACCGTAGCCGAGAAGATGACCTTGTCTCCTTTTGCGAGCAGGTAGGGCGTGTCCCCCGTCGCAAGCCGGGTCAGTATTGAACCGGGTTCGCCCTGGTGCCCGGTGACAATGGGCATGAATTTCTCCTTGCCCTCCTTCATCATCCGGCGCATCGTCCGGTCGACCGTGCGCCGGTTGCCAAAGACGCTGGTCGTTGACGGGAACGAGACGAGCTTCATCTGCTCGGCGGTCACCGAGTACCGCTCCATCGACCTGCCAAGAAGCACCGGTTTTCTCCCGATCTCGTGGGCACATTCGGCGATCGTTTTAACGCGCGAGATATGAGAAGAGAACGTGGAGACAATGATCGCGTTCTTGTCATCTTCGTAACTGGTGATGGTGTCGCGGACAAGGTTGCGGGCGATCCGCTCGCTGGGGCACCTGCCCGAACGGTCGATATTGGTACACTCGACAATCAGCGCAAATACTCCCTCTTTACCGATCTGACGGAGCCGCGCAAAGTCCGGCGGGTCGCCGATGACCGGGGTCCGGTCCAGCTTGAAATCCAGGACATAAACAATTGCGCCATGCGGGGTGTGGAGCACCGCGACCACCGTATCGATGATCGAATGCTGCATCCGGACAAACTCCAGCACAAGCGTCTGCGACAACGTGTATCTCTGCCCTGATTTCAACGGGAAGAGCTTGTTGTTGACCCCGAACTTCTGCTCACCTGATATCTGCTGCCGGATCAGCTCGGTGGTGTACGGTGTTGCTATGATCGGCGCGTTGTACCGGTGCGCCAGTTTGGGGATCGCACCGATATGGTCAAGGTGCCCGTGTGTGCAGACAATCGCTTTTACGGTTCCCTCAACCGAGTTCATCATCGTGTCGTCTGGTATCGCCTTGATCTTGATCAGGTCAAGGGAGTGCATATTCTCGATCTCCGCGTCTTCGTGGATCATGACCTGATCCAAGCGGAGTCCCATGTCAAAAATGACAATTTCCTTTCCGCAGCGGACGGCAGTCATATTCCGCCCGACTTCATCATACCCGCCCACTGCGATAATTTCGATATCCATGTATACTGTCTCCTGTTCTTTTGTTGGTTTTTAGTTAAAACAAATTTTTTT
>Ga0268277_1000132_pt1 | contig 60504 bp, 50 predicted proteins | sample saktaG_5_FD_190132 | JGI IMG/M metagenome (GOLD analysis project Ga0268277, IMG submission 190132) | Saline water microbial communities from Sakinaw Lake, British Columbia, Canada - sak_2010_1_5_50m | ecosystem: Environmental > Aquatic > Non-marine Saline and Alkaline > Saline ... | reverse complement strand
AGGGATTGAAAGTCTTCAATGCAAATACAAAACAAAAAAAAGACATTAATAAACAACTGCTTTGTGTCTACTAACATCTCTTGGTCATGCGTTTTTATTATGTGTCCACTAAATAGGGTTCACTATACTAAGGGCGAGTTCTCAATCGTATTTGGCTTTGATAAGAGTGGCAATGTCGATGGAAGGATGATTAACGTATTTGATAATATTTCCCTCCCAGGTACGCATTATGAAGTAGTCTTTGCCTCGAGAAATGACATATTCCGGTAAGATTGGGGTTTTGCCTTTTCCTTTTGGCGCATTGACGATATAAGTTGGGATTGCAAGTCCTGAAGTGTACCCGCGCAAGTATTCCATGATCTCAATGCCTTCATCGATCGAAGTCTTAAAATGGGTTGTCCCTTTGACTGTTTTTGCATGAAAAAGATAATAGGGTCTAACCTTGATCTTCAAAAGTTCCTGATTCAGACAGCGCATGACAAACTTGTCGTTGTTGATGCCGTTAAGCAGTACGGCCTGATTGCCTATGGGAATACCAGCTGCCGAAAGTTTCGCACAAGCTTCCAATGCTTCTTTGGTCACTTCCATCGGATGGTTGAAATGGGTGTTGATATATAATGGATGATATTTTTTCAGCATGGCGCAGAGTTTGTCGGTGATTCTTTGGGGCATCGTGACCATAGTTCTCGACCCCAAACGAACGATTTCCACATGAGGAATTTTTTTGAGTTCTTTTAACATCCACTCAAGATTTTGATTCGACATCGTAAACGGATCCCCGCCAGTGATCAAAACATCACGGATCTCGGGATTGTCTTTGATATAGCTAATGGATTCCTCGATTTCTTTTCTTGATCTCGCGGCGTCTTTTTCACCGATGTTTCTTCTTCTCTGGCAATGCCGGCAATACATTGCGCATTCGTTGGTGACGTTGATGATGAGCCTGTCCGGGTATCTCCTTGTGATGCACCCGGCAGGGTTAGTATATTCTTCCGCCATCGGATCAAGGTCGTGAACAGAGTCGCCAAGTTCCAAAATGGAAGGGATCGCCATCAGTTTGATGGGGTCAAATTCCTGTTGTGGATCGATCAAGCTCAAGTAATAGGGGCTGATTGCCCAGCGGTATGTTTTGGATACTTTTTCGATCGCTTTGATTTCTCTTTCTGGAAGCGAAAGAAATTTTGATAACGTAGCAACATCGCGAACCCGGTGTTTAAGTTGCCAATGCCAATCGTTCCAATTTTCTTCGGTAGCATTCAACATTTTCATGATTTTTTGTTTTCTGACATGAATTTCTGTATGTTTTTCCAATCCTTTGGGGATGGATTCACGAATTGCCAAGTAATCGGCTATTCTTGATTTTAACTCAAGTGCCCTATCTAGGGAAATCTGTCTTTTGGATTTACTCATAACAACCTCCTTCTCAAGAAACCCATATTCACCTAATATTATACCATTTTTTGGCCATTTTGCCTAATCGGGACATAAAATGACCAGATTTAGGATGTAATTTTATTGAATCTAAGCTATAATGTATCTAAGGCGGTGACCGTATGAAATCATTTTCCCTATCGACCACTTTTCAGAAAATCAGCTGCATTCTCATCGATTTGTTTTTTATCGCCTTCCATGTGATGATCTTTGTCGGCGCCCAAGCTTCGATTGCGATTTTGCTTCTGTTCTTCTTTTTTACTTTATTTCTCTGCATTTTCTATACTTTGATTGTCTTTTTCTCGGTAATCATCGTCGATGAAGCCAGAGAAATCCTAATCTACAAGATCATCAAGAGTTCCTATTTTGATCTCCGCGATGTCAGGGCAGTTAAATTAGAAAAAAGACCTGTTGGCAAGAAAGAGAAAGAAGTAATCGTCCTTTATAACCACCGCGGCTTCACGATGGGTGAAATCAATCCGTATTTGACAAAAAGATCGCTTCAGATTCTTCCAAAAATCTATGATGAAATCAATCGGGTGATCAACCCATGAAACAACTTTATAAAGGCGGCCGTCTAGCAATTGGCGGTCTTATCAAAACAAGGGATTTTGTCGTTAAAGACGGCAAGTTTTTTTCAATTGAAGCTACAATTGAATGTGATAATTGTGAAGTGGTCCAACTTGATGGACTACTCGTAATGCCTGGTTTGGTCGACATTCATACACACGGAGTATTAGGCATCGACTTCAATCTGTTCGCAAAAGCAGATTTTTCAAGAGTGATATCTTTTTACCATCGTTTTGGCGTAACGTCTCTCTTTCCGACGCTTGTCAGCGATTCTTTCTCCCATACCATCAACCAGATCAGCATCATTTCTGAGCTAAAGAGTCTTTATCCAGAAATCAAGGGCATCCACCTTGAAGGTCCCTACATTTCCAAGCACTTCAAAGGTGCGATTTCCGAAACCTATCTAAAGAACCCCGATATTTCTGAAACAAAAGACTTTATCAAGGCGGCCCAGGGTTTACATCTTCATATGACCTTATCTCCCGAATTGGATAATGCATGCAACTTCATCAAAGCGTTTGCGAGTGATAATATATCTTTTTCTCTCGGACATAGCGGAGCGAGTTACATTCAAACAAAAGCTGCGGTTGAGGCAGGAGCCAAATGCTTTACCCATGCCTTCAACGCCATGAAAGCCTTTAACCATCACGATCCGGGAATTGTCGGCTATATGCTTGAATCAGATAGTTATCTCGAACTGATATCAGACGGACATCATCTTTCCAAAGACACTATCAAGTTGATCTCAACTATTAAAAACCCGGAAAAATTGATCCTGGTTACCGATTCGATCATGGCTACGGGTCTTGAAAACGGAGAGTATTATCTGGGCGAAGCCAAAATCACTGTCAAAAATAACCAGGCCATGCTTTCAGGCAAGAAGGTCCGTGCGGGTTCGACTCTGACAGGATTTGATGCAGTGAATTACTATTCCCGTTTCACAGGAGTTTCTATGGAAGAAGCGTGGAATCTCATGAGTAAGAATCCGGCAAAAATGCTTGACATGGAAAAAAGCTTTGGCAGAATCGCCAAAGGGCTTGATGCGGATTTTATCATCTTGGATGATTGGAATATTAAATCAGTCTTTGTACAAGGCAAATTAAGAATATAAAAACCGATACCTCTAAGAGAAATGTATCGGTTTTATTTTTTTATTTATGCTCGACAATACTAAGCTTTATTTCATTGACTTTTGCTGGAGAGACTGATAACTGATCGATTCCACATTCGAGGAAAAGAGCCAGGAAATCCATGTTTTCGGCCATTTCGCCGCAAAGTGCAACCTTGATTCCCGCTATTTTCGCATTTTGACAAGTCCTCTGGATAAGACGCTTGATTGCCTCATGTTTGTCATCATATAATTCTGCGATTCTGGCGTTTTGCCTATCTGAAGCCAGCGTGTATTGGATCAGGTCATTGGTGCCGATTGAAAAGAAATCAACTTCACTTGCCAACAAATCCGATATTAGGGCAGAGGCAGGAGTCTCGATCATCAAGCCGATCTTGACTTGTGGATCATATTTGAATCCTTCCTTATCCAACTCTGTTTTCACTTCTTCAATAATCTTTTTCGTAAGTTTCACTTGAGCAAGATTGGTAATCATCGGAAACATTATCAAAAGCTTTCCTGAAGTGGATGCTCTATACAATGCTCTTAGCTGGATTTTGAAGGAAGAAACTTCTTTGAGCGAGATTCGAATCCCCCGATAACCCAAAGCGGGGTTATCTTCTTTTTCATAGTTAATGAATTGATTTGGCTTGTCAGTGCTAAAATCGAAAGTTCGGATGATAGTTGGGAGTGGATCCATTTTTTCCAGAAACTGTCTATAGACAATTATTTGTTCTTCTTCAGTAGGGTAGAATTCATTCTCTGAAAACAGATACTCGCTTCTAATCAGGCCAATACCGTCTGCATCCTGTTTTAAAATCATGTCTAGGTCAAAAACATGATTGGCATTTGCCATGACAGAAATGGCAATTCCTGATTTAGTCACCGCCTGCAATTTTTTTCCGGTATTATCAGTAGATTTCTTGCGGATTTGTTTCTTTGCAAGATCCAAAAAGACAGTTGTAGTCATATCATCAGGACATAGATAGACTTCTCCGCTTTTTCCGTCAAGGGCCAGTAAGTCGCCATCAATTATCAGATCGGTGTCCGATTCGAGTCCACAAATATAAGGTATCTCCAAGCTTCTGGCCAGGATTGCAGTATGGGAATAAACAGAACCGTATTTGGACACAAAGCCCAACACATCGTATTTGATCAGCCGCATGATGTCGGATGGATAAATCATTTCGGCGACAGCGATGAAAGGTTCTGCTTTGAAGCTGGGAGCTTCTTTTTTAGAAGTCAGTGCATTTATCAGCCGGTCCTTTACATCAAGCACATCGTCTTTTCTCTGACGCAGGTATTCATCTTCAGATTTTTCCAACAAACGATAGAAATGGTCACAGGCATTTTCGATGGCGAATTCGGCGCTTTTGCCTTGTAAGATCAATGCTTCAACTTTGTCTTGAAGCAAAACATCTCCAATCATCTCCATGTGGGCGGCGAATATCTGATAGTTGAGACTGGACTGAGCTTTCAAATCACTAATAAAATCGGCCAACTCTGATTTGGCACGTAAGGTTGCTTTGGCGAATCTTTCCATTTCCTGATTGGGAAAGACTGAGGCCTCAGTCTGATACAGATGTTTTGGTTTTTCAAGATGCATCGCTTTTCCGATGGCAACTTTACTGGAGGCACCCATGCCTTGTATAATTTTCATAATGAACCTCCCGATACACCATTATTTTATCATGAAGTTCAAGTTTTATTTCGATATTTTCTTGAATTCAACCGAATCTTGCCAAAATTTCCAGTTTACATTCCTTAAATCCAGAGATAAAAATCAAAAAATAGTGTATAATTATTAAGGGTGATATTTATGTATTCCAGAACCAATACCAGAAGTGTCTTAGTCGGAAACCTCCAAATCGGAGGCAATGACCATGTCTATATCCAAAGCATGACCAACACCTCTACAAAGGATGTAATAAGCACAATTGAACAAATCCTCGCCTTGGAAAAAAGCGGTTGCGAACTCGTGAGAGTTGCCGTCTTGGACGAGGAAGATGCCCGATCGATTGGCAAGATCAAGGAAAGCATACATATTCCGGTTGTGGCAGACATTCATTTTGACCATAAACTTGCGCTGATTTGTATCGAACAAGGCATAGACAAGATCAGAATCAATCCCGGAAATATCGGGAGTGTTGCCAACATCAAAGAAGTTGTGGATATGTGCAAGAAATTTAACGTTCCCATCCGGATCGGCATCAATTCCGGTTCTTTGAAAAAACATGTTCTTGATATATATAAAAAACCAACTCCGGAAGCGATGGTGGAGTCGGCTAGATATCATGTATCCATTTTGGAAAATCTAGGCTTCCGCAATATCGTCATCTCGCTTAAATCCACCGATATGCTTGATACCATCAAAGCCAACCGATTAGCCGCAGAAATGTTCCCTTATCCTCTGCATCTGGGCATAACCGAAGCCGGAACCAAATTCACAGGCACCATCCGTTCTTCGATCGGACTTGGAGTATTACTTGAAGAAAATATCGGTTCGACCATCCGCATCTCGCTGACTGACGATCCCGTAGAAGAAATCAATGTTGCCAAAGAAATCCTGGCCAATTTCCATCTTTACAAAAAACCGATTTTAATCAGTTGCCCGACTTGTGGGAGAATTCAATATGACATGATTCCTGTCGCAACTGAAATCGAAAAGTTTTTGATGACTATCAATAAAGAAATCAAAGTCGCCATCATGGGCTGTATTGTAAACGGTCCGGGAGAAGCCAAAGACGCAAACATTGCCGTTGCTGGAGGCAAAGACGAGGCGTTGCTTTACATCGATGGAAAAAAAGTAAAAAAAGTCAAACAAGAACAACTTGTCGAAGTTCTGAAACAGGCGATACTTGAATATTAAAAACCGAGAGCTGGATTTCCAGCTCTCGTTTATTTGATCCGTTTATTCTTGTCGCCCCACATCACTAAAATCGCTCCCGTAAGAACCGTGGGTACTTCGACCATGAGCACAAGTGAAAATTGGGTGAGGAACTGGTCATATGACTTGGCATAAACAAAAAACATCAACGCGAACACAAAAGCGATCAAACCCAGGATAGTCTCTTTTTTTCGGAATATTATCGTCAGAATGATAATCACGATGCCTGGTGCGGCAAGGATGAGGAAGTCAACCATATTTTGCCAGAATGTCCAATGGGTAGCCGAAAACACGTCCAGCGAGATGGCGATAAAGAAAAATCCGACAAAAATCAGGTAACATTTGCATACTATTTTGACAAGGGCCACTTAATCACCTCTCAATCCATAATAACATACATTTACGACAAAGATAGTCTACTAAGAGATTTCTGAGTTTATATAAGTTAAAAATCGCTCTGGATAATAGAATTTGAGAATTTTCAGGGCTTTGAGCGTGTTGAATCTCGACAAATCGTCTCCTTCGATTTCAAAATGAATGAGGCCGCTATACTTTGTTCCCCGGGAAACGTAGCCTTTCTTCATTTTTTTGAACAGCAGATTAAAAGCCGGTTCCATTCTTTCATCAAATGGGAGTCTCACTCCCTGAAAATATTCCAAAGCCCGGAAACAATCATACTTCCACCGCTCCGGATAATGGAATTGAATCATCTGTTCAGAAATGACCTCGCCTTTCCTTTCGGATAGAAACAACCTTTTTTTCAACAAGAACTCTTCACCCAAGGGAATTGCTTTTTGAATTTCTGTCTTTTTATAAGTGTAGCCTCTGTTTAGATAGTGATAAAACGCCTCTAATACAGAAAGTGTCGTATGCAAGGAACTGTGCGTCGGTTTTCTGGATGATTCCCATTCGCAGTTCCACCCACCATCTGGAAACTGATGGTTAAGGATATAATCAACCATTTTGTCTATTTTTTCATCTTGGCTTTTTCCGTAGGCAGCCATCGCTACCATCATCGCGACAACACACATGTCCTGATGATGGATTTTTGTAACCTTACCTTGATTGAACCACATTCTGGCAAGCAGATTTTGCAATCCCCGATGATATTTTTGGTTGTTCGGGTCAATTTCTAAGTATTTGAGTTCCATCAAAGTATAGTGAGTACTGATCCATTTCGGAGAGTAGATGCCGCCTCCCCATTTATTTGTTGATTCGTCAAATAGATCTAAGTATCTGGAAATATATCCATTCTCCTTATCGGGAAGAGTTTCATCAAGCAAATGTCTCCTTACAAGTTTGTTTAGAACCGGATCTCCGGTTTGTAGCCAAGTTTTCAAGTTCATGAACAATCCTCCAAACATAGATGATTTTGCATTTATACACGCCAATTTTATCATATTCGCCTTCTTCTTTCCATAAAGCAAACATAAAAATAATCATCATCTTTTGATTCCCACATTAATTTCTTTATGATTATATTACTCTTTAAACGATCAAACTTGCAGAAAGCGACATGTTTGGTGAAAAAAAAGCATCCCGAAGGATGCTTAATCTAGAAGAAAATATCGATGAATTGCTTCAGGACATTGTTATCGTAAATCCATTTGGATAGCCTAAACTCATCCGTGCCAAGTTGCATGTCCACCGCCAAGAATCCTCCGATGGCGTTATTAATAACCGGAATCGAGATCACAAGCGCCAGCAAGAACATCAGGATATAAATGATTGCGCCGATTTTCAGAAGTCCGAACAAAACACCAAGAACCTTATCAACTTGCTTGATGAATGGAATCGAAGTCACCATCTTTGCCAAAATCTTCAAAAAGAAGAAAACAATCATCGATCCAAAGAACAAGACAAGAAAAGAGATCACCAAGAGCACAAAGCCTTTGATTATCGGTTGGATGGCATCGATTATCGATAAACCGACTTGGTCAAAGTCGATGCCTTTGACAATCCAGTCGATCATGAACGTAGGCAAACTCATGCCCTCAAACGCAGTTCTAACATTCGTTTCGGAAAATCCCGCAGAAAACAGATCCGTCCGGGATAAAAGATATTCGTGAATCCTCAGATTGATTCCGTCTCCGAACCATTTGTCAAGTACGGTTGAAAATGGTCTGGCAAGCAGAATCGAGGCGATCAGGCCGAAAACTCCTGACGCCATTTTGACAATTGTTAACAAAAACCCTTTTTTCCAGCCGATTACGGCAAACAAAGCGATAGCCGCTACGATCAGGACATCAATAACTCCAAAAAATAACAAATCCATGTGTTTCCCCCCTATTCATTCAAATATTTTAAATAATCAGCATATGTAAGAATCATTTTTTTCGCAGCGAAGACTTCGTCGATTCTTCTGACATAAGTATCGTGCGGAGCACTTTTTAGCATTTCCGGGTTTGTTTTAGCTTCTTGTGCGATTTTTTTCATGATTGCGATGAATTTGTCGAGAGTCTGTTTCGATTCTGTTTCTGTTGGTTCAATCATAATTGATTGATGAAATAGAAGCGGAAAATAGATTGTCGGTGCATGCATACCATAGTCCAGAAGCCTTTTGGCGACATCCAACGTCCTGACACCTGTCGTTTGATCGACCAACCCATCAAATACGCACTCATGCATGGAATAACCGGTAAGTGGTGACATATAGTCTTCTTTCAGGGCTTCTCTGATGTAATTGGAATTTAACGTGGCTAATTCTCCGACTTTGCCAAGTTGCTCCCTGCCAAGTGTCAACACATAACAGTAGGCCCGTAGCCAGATCAGGAAGTTCCCGAAATGACTCGAGATTCTTCCGATTGCTTTGGCATCTGACTGGACATAATAATAATCTTCTATTTTCTTAACCCGTGGATTTGGCAACAGGTGAACTAATTCTTCACTAACTCCTACTGGACCAGATCCCGGGCCACCACCACCGTGTGGGGTGGAGAAGGTCTTGTGCAAGTTGATGTGCATGATGTCAAAACCCATGTCCCCAGGTCTTACCTTGCCAAGGATTGCATTAAGATTGGCTCCGTCATAATACATCAGACCACCGTGATCGTGGACGAGTTTGGAGATTTCGCAGATATCTTTTTCGAACATTCCCAAAGTGTTGGGATTGGTAAGCATCATGCCGGCAATCTCATCTGAGAGGACGGCTTTCAATGCCGCGAGATCGACTCTGCCGATTGCATTGGATTTGATTTCAATGACATCCATGCCGCAAACTGCGGTCGAGGCCGGATTCGTGCCGTGAGCTGAATCGGGGACGATTACTTTTCTGCGCAAGAAATCGCCTCTATCCTCATGATACTTTTTCATGATCATGAGTCCGGCGAGTTCTCCATGGGCTCCGGCAAAAGGATTCAGACTGAATTCCTTCAGTCCGGAGATTTCAGAAAGAATCTTTTGCAGCTCGTCATGTATTTTCAATATTCCTTGGACCGTGGATGCCGGTTGCAAGGGATGGATATTGTTAAAAGCTTTCATTGCAGCAATTTCGTCATTGATTTTCGGATTGTATTTCATCGTACAGGACCCTAAAGGATAAAATCCGGTTTCGACTCCGAAATTCTTTTGTGAGATGTTTGAGAAGTGGCGCACCACATCGATTTCGGAAACTTCTGGAAGCAAAGGTGGGGTTTCTCTTTTATACTGAGAATCCATCGTTTCTAGCGAATACTTTGGCGCAAAGTCTTTGGGAAGCGAATAACCGCATCTATCCTTTACAGACTTTTCAAAGATCACAGCATCATAGTAATTTATCATGACAATCCCTCCAAGACCTTTACGAGTCTGTCAATTTCGGCTTTGGTCCTTTTTTCGGTGACGGCAAAGGCAATCAGGTTTTCATATTCTTCGCCAAATTCTCTTAAAGGCAGTCCACCGAGAAAGCCGTTTTTCAACAATGCCTCCTGGATAAGCGAAACATTAATCATTGTCTCAAGCACGAATTCCTTCAGAAAAGGCTTATCAAAGGCAAGTTTAAATTTGCCGGTTTTGACTAGTTTTTCAGCGAGGTAATGAGCTCCCTCATAGGATAGTTCATTGACTCTTGCAAGTCCCAAAGGACCCATTAGCGATAGATAGATCGTCACGTAAAGCGCCATCAAGGATTGGTTGGAACAGATATTGCTGTTGGCCTTCTCGCGTCTGATATGCTGTTCTCTGGCCTGCAGGGTCAGAACAAAGGCTCTCTTGCCGTCAACATCGAAACTCAAGCCACAGATCCTTCCAGGCATTCTCCTGACATATACTTTAAGTGTTGCCATATATCCTAGCGAAGGACCGCCAAACGCCATGGGAATACCAAGGCTTTGACAATCACCGCAAGCGATGTCGGCACCATCATCTCTTGGCGTCTTCAGGATGCCAAGTGTCGATATATCAGCATTTTCAATCAATAAGGCTCCAGCACTGTGAATGATACTTGCTGCAGTCTCAAATGATTCGATCACACCGTAAAAGTTTGGTTTTTGCACTACCAAACAGGCAACATCAGAATTAACCAGTTCATGCAAGGATTCCCAATCGGAGGTACCGTCTTTTTCGGGAACAAATTCGATTTCCAAACCTTTGTAATGGGCATAGGTTCTGATTACATCTGTTGTATAAGGATTGACAGTTTTTGAAATCAAGATCTTTTTGCGTCTGGTAATCGCTTCAGCCATGAAACACGCTTCCGCAGTTGCGGTTGCACCGTCATACATTGAGGCGTTCGAAATATCCATGCCTGTCAAGGCCTGGATCATCGATTGAAATTCGAAGATATACTGAAGCGTCCCTTGGGCTACTTCTGGTTGATAGGGCGTATAGGCCGTCAAAAACTCCTGTCTTGAAGTGAGAAAAGGAATGACTGCCGGAGAGTAATGATCATATGTGCCTAGTCCTGCAAAGCAGACTAGTTCTTTGTTCTCTTTGGCAAGATTCTCGAAATAGGTTCTGATTTCCGTTTCCGACATCATTTCGGGAACCTGATATTGACGACTAAAGAAGACGCCTTTAGGGACGTCTTCAAACAGCTCGTCGATTGAATTAATGTTCAGCGATTTTTTCATCGCCTCAATGTCAGAATCCGTGTGAGGAAAATATTTGAACATTATGCCCCTAGCCGCTGATTTTTAGGTAATCAGCTTTATTTAACAATTCATCCAGTTCCTTGGGATCTGATAGTTTGACTTTCAAAAGCCATGCACCATATGGATCCTGATTTATCAATTCCGGCTCTCCGATCAAATCATCGTTTATTTCTAGAACAGTTCCTGATACCGGGCTGATAAGATCGGAAGCCGCTTTAACGGATTCCACCGCACCAAATTCCTTGTTTAAAGACAATTTAGCCCCAACTTCAGGTAAATCGACAAAGACAATGCTACCCAGTTGTGACTGTGCGAAATCGGAGATTCCCAGTAGAGCTGTGTCACCCTCCAATACTTTAACCCATTCATGACTTTCAGAATAATACAAATCATCCAATACTTTGCTCATAATGATACTCCTCTCACTTTTTGTAATTTTTCTGCAGAAATTTTTTATCGCGAACAAATCCCGGAATCATTTTATTCCTGATTTGTACTGAAACCTCATTGCCTTGCTTGGAATATTCTTGTTTGACTAGCGCCATCGCGATCGGTTTTCCAAGGGTGATTGACAAGTATCCGGTTGTGACGTATCCAATTTCTTCTTCGCCGTGATAGACAATGTATCCTTGTCTGGGGATAGCCTTCTCTTTTAGCTCCAAACCGACAACTCGACGAGTGAGTCCCGCTTCGAGGTCTTTTTCCAGTTTTGCTTTGCCGATAAAATCGGCCTTGTCAAACTTGACGAACATTTTTAGTCCGGCCTCAAGTGGAGTTATGGCATCTGAAATCTCGTGTCCGTATAAAGGCAGACTAGCTTCGAAGCGAAGTGTATCTCTCGCGCCAAGTCCGCAGGGGAGGACGCCATTGTTGTCGAGTGATTCCCAGATTTCCCTGACAGCCAGATGGTCTCCATAAATCTCGAATCCATCTTCTCCGGTATAGCCAGTTCTGGATACGAGCACATGATGTCCTGATATATCAAAATAGTTGAATGTATAAAATAAGAGAGAGCTTAGATCAAGTCCGAAGACTTGATGCAGCTTGCTTTCAGCATTTGGTCCCTGGACGGCAATTTGCGAATAGTCCTCGGACAAATTGGCGAGTGTGACGTCATATTCTTCGGTTTGGTCGACCAGCCAAGCATAATCCTTGCCGGTATTGGAGGCGTTTACAACCAAGAAACACTCCAAATCGGAGACCTTATAAACCAAAAGATCATCGACGATCGTTCCGTTTTCATAAAGCAACATTCCGTATACCACTTTGCCGTTTTCCTTGGAAGTAATCTCGTTGGAAAATACATGGTCGACATATTTAAGGGCGTCTTTGCCTTTGACCAGAATTTCTCCCATGTGCGATACATCGAACATGCCGACATTCTCCCTGACGGCTTTGTGCTCTTCAATAATGGAAGTGTAGACGATTGGCATTTCGTAGCCAGCGAATTCTTCCATACGCGCATCCTTGCTTTTGTGATACTCATAAAGACTCGTAACTTTGATTTCCGCCATTTTTTTACCTCCATACCGATATTATAGCATAACCATTAAGCATTAAAATAAAATTTCCAAAAAATCGGATTCTGTCAAATTGTAGACATATTCTTGCAAATCCAACTTATCCAAAACCGTTTTGAAAGCCACTTTGGTGAAGGGCACGTTCTTGAACTTGTCCAGAAGTATATCGGGATCGCTGATCAAAAAGTAATCACCCAGCATGTTGATTTTCTTCACAATATGGTTTTTAAGTTCGAGGCTGATTTCAATTGTTCCCGCTTGAACTCTTTTCTTTTTGACAATTTCGTAATTGGGATTCTTACCATAGATGAAATCATCTTCCAGATACATGGCCTCAACTTTTTTGATGCCTTCGATATCTTTTTCAGTCAAGACGAGAAAATCATCGCACAGATTCTGTTTCATATAAGCTTTGAACTCCTCGATTGAGATCGAGAGATATTCTTTCAGATTTGTGACGCGTTTTATAACAGAATCGATGCCTTTGGAGATCAGTTTCTCGTTGTCGGGGGTAATCGCCTTGACCATGATCGACAAATCGGTATCGAAAAGCATTGTGCCGTGAACAACACTGCGGTCGTTCACGCGATAAAATGCATTGCCACTCACTTTCATGCCATCCACAAGAATATCGTTACGACCGGAAAATACTGCAGGTAATCCAAGTTTTTTCAATAACTCTACAACTTTATTCAGATAATTATCGAATACAAAATCACGGTTGAAGTTTGGGGTTATGAAAGAAAACATAATATTCGACTGATCAGCATAAACGCAACCTCCACCGGATTTTCTGCGGAAATACTGAATGTTATTCTTTTTTACAAAGTCCAAATTGACTTCATTTTCAATCAATTGGTTGCGGCCAAATATCACAGTCGGCTCTACTTGCCACATAAAAAAGTATTCTTCTTTGGGAAAATTCAGAGCAAGATATTCTTCGGTGGCCAAATAAAAAGACAGCCTTTGTGTCTTAGTGAAAGGATACTCTACATACTTCATAATATCACCCAAAGATATTTTATCATATCTAGGCAAAAAAAAGAGAGTTAATTTACTCTCTTTCCAAGAATTCTTTTATTCTTTTCGCTTCCAGCTTTGCCAGAAACTCAGTGAAAGGTACGATGTCCTTATTGATTTTATATTCGTCGATCGTTTGGAAATATTCATCTCGGTTGCCTTTGGGAACCGATATCGGCAGATATCCTTCAAGCTCGAGTTGATAATTTAACAAAAGTCTTGCCAGACGACCATTGGCGTCCATGAACGGGTAAATCTTTAGTATTTGTAAATGAGCGTAAGCTGCTTTTTTCAACCCTTTTAGTTCGGGATCGTTCAGCTCAGCAAAGTATTGACTCATTTTTTGAAAAATCTTCAAATAGGTCGGTGGTACGTGTTTGGCTCCAAGGATGAAAAGATCTCTCGTCCTGTATACTCCGCCCGGGAGCATGCCTTCTACCAATACCTGATGCAGGTCTTTAACCGTTGATTCATCGAATTCTTGCTTATCCCGGACCAGTTTGTGAACCATCTGGATCGCATGGTAATTGTTGATGATGGCCTTGCGCATGTGTTCGCTTTTGTCTGGGAACAATCTTGAGTGATCATCCAACAAGAAACAAACATCCTTGAAACTGAAATCTCCGTTGTCAAAGCTAGTGGATTCGTAGATATAAAGTCTGTCGAATTCGTCGCAAATCGCCTTTAATTGAGATTCAGTCAGTGTTTCTTTCTTGTTGCCGAGTGCCTGTAAAAGCGCTTCTACCTCTTGAATATACATCATTTATCACCTCATATTTATAATATCATAGAAAGGTATCCCTTTCAATTAATTCACAAAAATATCATGAAAAAAGCAACCGAAAAAGTTGCTTTTTAAGCGTTGACATTGTCATAGGCAGATTTGACGATCTGATAGACAACCTCCTTGGGAAGATCACCATAATTATTGGCTTTGAACCACAATTCTTCTCTGGTGCTCTTGTTTTTTGAAATAGTGGGAAATTTGATAATCAGTCTAATGCCTTTTTCCAGTTCGTATTTAAAAGCCAGACGGTAATAATTACCATAATTCATCATTACCAGGAATGGTTTTCTGTCGATGTAGAAAGTGATTTTCTCATCGCTAAGCTTGGTAACAACTTGTGGCATTTCCCTGACATACTCGACAAGTTGGTCAAAAGTCGGGTCAAGTGGTTTGAACATTTTTGGTTTTTCAATGTAATATTCAATCGAAGAAACCTGTTTTTCCTGATTGGTGGTCTTGGAAAACTCGGGGTCGACGTTGACATCTTCGTAAAGCATATTCGTGGGATCGAGATTTTGGCCTCCTGATACAATGGTCTGTTCCTTGGAAACAATCATTGTCTTCCTGCCATCAGGCGCCTTTGTGGTGACAACTTCACCTTTTTTATGAGGACGAGGCTGAGGCTGAGGTTTTGCATGGGATTCTGAAGGGGATCTTAACTCGTCAATTTCATTTTCAAGTGTCTCTTCTTCAATATTGCGCTTGGATTTTGCTTTTAAAATGATCGCATGGACAATATAGAAAACCAAGGAAACTCCCAAAATACCAATATAGACGAATGTGTATAATGAGTTGTAGAACGAATCTGAAACCAATATTACCCTGACAAAATATCCGGCGCCCATCGCAAGCAGCATCAATTCCAGCATCAGTACAAACATCATGATTCTGCCGAAATTTCTTTGTTTGCGAAAACTTGAAGATAACATATGTCCGAAGCCAATCACGTTAATGATGATTAACCCTGCGGCACCAAGCATGATGAGATTGCTTGAGCTAGGATCTTGTGTGTAAACGAACAATAAAATAACTAGAGAATATACTAAGCCTGCCACTGCATACATGAACATAGGCAGGAACGATGCGTTGGCTGTACTGGGTTTAACATGTCCGTAATCAGTCTGTTCCCGGTTTGAGACGAGAAGGAAAATGAATCCAAAAATCAACAGTAAGCCTCCAACTCCGGCTTTTATATACAATTCATTGTCACTTAGGAAGGGAACTGTTAACCCCCACCATTGCGACAGATGATTCCATGGAATGGCAACAAGTGATACAAGTAACAGAGAGAGAATGATCACTGTGTTTCCGAAAAACTTTTTCATTTCTTTCACCTCTTCTTCTAATATATAAAAATTATATAACGGCAGGTGAGGGTTGTCAACAAAGTTATCGGTTTATTACCAGTATTTTTAACATTTGCTTAATATTAATAAACAACGCAAAAATCTGCATGACAATATTGAATTAATCTATTTCCATCATGCTTTTTTCCTAAAAAAAAGTGCAACATTTGTTATAAAACAGAAAGATTATGCTAATTAAGAAAAAGGTGTTGTTTTATGTTTCCCATTCGTATATAATGAATATGTAAATTATCTATTGGCGTTTCCGGGAAAAACACCTCTGGATTGATTTGCAAATAAAAGGATAATCAAATCCCAAAGGAGGGTCAAGAATGCAAGTACTAAAAGATTCTGTACGCAACGCAATTATTGAAGGAGCAATAGCCGAATTTTTCGAACACGGATATCAAAACGCCAACATGCGCCGGATTGCCGATAGTGCAAACATCACAGTAGGTAACATCTATCGTTATTTCGACAACAAAGAAGCGTTGTTCAATGCTATCTTATTGCCTGCCCAAGAAGCAATCGATGACCTTGAATCTTTTGACAGAAAACTTCACATCACCCACATTGACACGATGAAGGAAGCGACTCAGATTGTGACCTTCGTGATGAACGTTTTGAAACCTTACACAAAAGAAATATTCATCATGATCTTCAACTCTTCTGGCACACATTATCATCAAGTCAAATCACAGCTTGAGTCTTTGGTAATAAATAAAATCAAAGAATTCTATCCCGGTAAATTCAATGATTATTTCTTGAAAATTATTTCTTTCAGCATTATCCAAGCTTTGTTTGTTGTTTTCAAAGACAACGTGAACGATGTCAAAAAAATTCAGGACACAGTAATACAGTTGATCGTTTTCTATTTCAGAGACATCAACAATCGCTTGTTTTAATTCTTTGTTTAAAAAAATGCGACCATTTAATTGGCCGCGTTTTTTTAATATTCTGCTTCAAGTTTTGTCGTGTCGATCTTGCCGATTATAGTTTTGGGCAAGACATCCAGATAGACTATTTCCTTAGGGATTGCATAATTCGAAATCTCAGTTTTAATCAGATTGATATATCCTTCATCGTCATATTTTCGTTCAATTTCCTTGTTTAAGACTAAAAACAGTTTGATTACCGAACCTTTTTCTTGGTCAGTGATGCCAATTGCGGCTACTTCTTTGATTTCATCAAGACTCATAAGCAGATTCTCAATTTCCGATGGCATTACGGGAATGCCATAAACTTTGATAATCCTTTTCAAACGCTGCTTGAAATGCAAATACCCGAAGCTATCAATAAAACCGTAATCGCCCGTCAAGATCCATTTCTTTTTAGAATCATCAGTCAGGAAAGCGGCTTTGGTCGCTTTTTTGTCCATTAGATATCCGTTCATCATAGTATCGCCTGACACGACGATTTCGCCTTGCATATCATTATCGAGAAATGCTCGTGACTCGACATCAACAATCTGAATATCGATTCCTGGCAAGGGTTTTCCGACGCTCATTGGCAGGTGTTCAGATAAGGTGTTGACAGCACAGACGGATACAACTTCAGTCAATCCATACCCTTCCAGAAGTTTTGCTTGGGAAAAGTTGTCTGTCATGACTTTGTCAAAACGGTTTAGCAAGTCCAAAGCCACATAGTCGCCTCCGACATAGGCATGTTTTAATTTGAAAAGATGCGCTCCTGCAAAACCAGGTTGGGAGAGGAGGCTTTCAAACAATGAAGGCACACCAATTATACAGTTGATCTGGTTGTTCTTGATTAGTTTGGTAGTTTTGGCAGCATCAAATTTAGGCATCAAAGTGTCAACGCCTCCTACCATCAGCAAGGCATGGATCCCCATGCAGAGGCCAAACCCGTGAAACATCGGCAAAACGCCAAGCATATGAAAGTCTTTGTAGTTCTCCATTCCCAAAATAAATGGCAGTTTTTTCCCCAGAGAGTTGATAGCAAAACTTGAAAGTTCAATGGTTTTAGGCTCGCCAGACGTTCCTCCGCTATGCAAGTATACCGAAGTATCTTTCGCGTTGACTTCAAACGGTTCCATCACATAGTCTTGAGAAAACAGCTCTGAAAAAGCGATGATGTTGTCATTCGTTTTGTCGATGGAATTCAGGCGGTTTTTATTAATGAGTTTATATGCTATTTTTTTGATGAACCCGAAGCTTCTGACCGGAGACGCAAGGACCATAGTAATCTGTTTGTCTGCCAAGATATCTTTGTAATGCTCATAGAAAGTATCGATGATGATCAAATGGTGGGAATTCGTTGATTTCATAAATCTTTCCATTTGTTTTACCGGTGTGAGGGGATGAACCATATGGCAGATAGCACCAAGTTTGTTTACAGCGTAAAACGCGTAGACTGCCTCGAAAATGTTTGGCATCGCAATCGTCACGACGCTTTTGGGCTTGATACCCAAAGCTTGCAAGCCTGAAGACACCTGATCGATATGTATAATCAGGTCTGTGTATTTAATATATTTTCCCATAAAAAGCAAAGCGTTGTTATCCGGATATTTGAGTGCTGCATTTTTAATGGATAGATAAAGAGACCTGTCTGCCATAATTTATACCTCCATCGATTTAAACTCTATAGCCTATAATATACATAATCGCAAACACAAGAGCGAAGATGATCAATTGATGAGTGACAAATATCACCAACGCGTGTCTGCCGGCAAATTTGAAAGGTTTGTTCCAACGACCGTCCAGCATCGGGACAAGTGATGTGTTTTTCGGATAGATGTATTTGCCGATTGCAGAACCGATCATGATTACACCGGCAAATGGAGCAATACCGAAATAGTCAGCACCGTAGCCTTTATATCCAGCAATCATCGCCAAAAACTTGCCAAAATCCAAAGAATTAAAATATATTAATTTCCAAAATTTGAAATATATTCCAATCACAATCAAAATGGCTCCGATCGTGAAAAGAAAGAAATCATTGTTCCAAATTTTGCGAAGTAACCATGTCAGCAGAGTGCCAACTGCAAACAAATGGATGATGCCAAAATAGATGCCAAACCGATATACTCCTCCAGAAAACAACTCGATTGCGAGAGTAACTGCAGAAATCAACAAGGCGACAGCCAAAAATCTCGTGCCCCTTTTCAAATTGTCCCGGCTAAAATTGAAACTGATTCCAGATACCAACAAAAAGATAGCCACAAAGACATAATGCCCTCCGGCCCGCAAATCCGATGTCCAGTAATCCAGTCCGAACTGATAGGCTGAATGGATGAATGGATTATCAATAAGATAAAAATTACCAAATAGATTGGGAAGACTTTTCAAATCATACATCAAATGGTCAAAGACCATCATGATGATCGCAAATCCTCGCAAAAAATCGAGTTCCCAAATTCGCGTCGGTTTCATTTCTTCCATAAATTCGCTCCCATACTCATGTGCTTTCATTATACCATGTTTTTTCATTTACGAAATATTCTCAAAAAAAATACTTGCCAATAAAAAGGAATCCCCAGTCGTATATTATGTGAGAAATTACAGCTTGACTAATGAATGTGGTTTGGCTTGTGATATAATTGTTTTTGAGGCGGTGAGGTCTATGACTGTCGATTTCGACAAATATATCGATAAGCTGAAAGAAAAAGACAACGAAGCTTTTGCTTTTGTTTACGAAAATACGAAGAATGGTGTTTTCTCAATTATCGTATCCATCGTCAAAAGCAGGGCTGAAACAGAAGATTTGATGCAAGACACCTATATCAAGATGCTTAAAAACATCAATTCATACACAATTGGCAGAAATTTCAACGCCTGGTTGATGCAAATCGCTAAAAATATTGCAATCGACCATTACCGGAAACACAATCGGTTGACTGTCTACGATCCCCAAGAAGATATGTATATCTTTGACAAGCGACAAGCGCCGCAAAAAAGCGATTTGGACATTGATGAAGTCATCAAGAATCTTTCTCCAGAGGAAAAAGAGATTGTCCTCTTAAGAATTGTGGCCAATGAAAAGTTCAAAGACATCGCCAAGGTTGTTAACAAACCCCTTGGAACCGTGTTGTGGATTTATAATAAAGCCGTCAAGAAACTACAAAAAGACTTAGAAAAGGAGGAGAAATCATGAAAAGAAAAGCGCTCTATAAAATCATTCAGGCAAAAGCTATGAACGACATGCCAGACATTCTTTCTAAGATTAATCTGGATTCGATCGAGATCATCCCTGAAACTGTAATACAAAAAAGAGCACATTGGAATCTTACCCATGTTCTCTCCTATTCTGTTTCCTTTGCAGCATTGATCATCATTGCCGTTCTCGGCATAAATGTTATAATAGGCAGTTCACAACCGAACCAAACGCCTTTGGAAAGCGACATCGAACTGATCGGATTTCAAGCTGTTTCCGCAGCATCACTGCTTGAGGGAATGGATATAACTGATTTGAGTTATAATGTTACTCCTTTGGCTTTTACCAATGATGAAATTTCAATCATCGAGTCCGAACTCCCCGCAATCGACCAATATCTCAACATGTTGGAAATTGCTTTGGGTGATTCAAACGCCATTTCCTATGAAGCAATTATCTCCGACCGTGGAGGTTATGCCTTCTGCATCCAGTTTCAGAGCACCGATCTGACTCAAAACACATATGACTTCAAATTCTATTACAATCAGGCAGAAACTCCAAACCAGACCAATATTACCGGGGTCATGGCATATGACGATCGCGAATTCGTGACGACCGGAATCATGTATAAAAACAGCGGAGCCGTAAAATCATCCTTCCGAGCCGAAGTCGATCAAGATACATATGTTTTCGTCGAGGACCGGTCGACAAGTTCTGTCCAGGCCTTCGCCTACAGAATCGTCAAACATGGCATCATCACCAATGAGTCAGTCCTTAACATTGAATCCGTGAAGCATCAATTTCGTGTCAAGATCCATATGAGCGCACAAGGTAAACACCTTTCCTTGCAAGTGCAGAAATCAGCAGGAAACGATGCTTTCACAATCGATTATGAAATCTCTAATGATGTCCTGGAATCTAGCGGACAGATCGATGTAGCTTTAGAATATGACATGATGATGCATAAATATGTATATCGTTATAATGTGCGTAACAATCAAAACACCGAAACAACCCAGTATCAAGGCAATCGCCAGTGGTGGAAAACCACAACAACTACTACCACCGAAAATACGACAACAGCAGGTAACGCGACATCAGGTAACGGCGGGACAGCAGGTACCACGACACAAGATGGCACAACAACAGATGGTGAAACAACGACCGAGCATACCACTCCCGGAAATTGCCCCAGATGCAATGGAATAATCCAAGATATCATTCAAAATTCTTTATAATATAAAAAGACCCAAAATTCATAATCTAATGTAATCTATACCCTATGTCAAGGACTTATTAAAAAAAGACTTTAATAAATTGAATCATTTAAGTAAGATGGTTGTTCTATTTGAGAGCGACCATCTTTTTTATGTTTATTTCATATTTTTCGGGTCACATTCCCCGCCACAACTTTCCATGCCAATCTCAAATTCTAGCGTCGCATGCATGATCCCGATTGTTTTCAGGCTTTCATGAAGGCGTTTTTGCACTTCCGTCAATTCTGTCGGTGTGACCTTATCCAATACGACAATATGGGCAGTAAATAAAGCGATTTCACCTTCAAGACTCCAGTGATGCAAGTGATGAACATCCAACACCTTGGGCTCTGCTTTCAATGTTTTGATAATCGTATCCTGCGTCGGTTCGATTGGTGCTTTTTCCATCATCACCTCGACGATTTCTTTCAAATGCTTGTACACATGGAAGAGAATATAAATTGTGAACCCGATGGAAAGTATACTATCTAGAATAGTTATATTGAAGAAATACATGAGTATCGCGCCTATAAGCAGAACGACCCAGCCGATGACATCTTCAAAGAGATGCAAACTTATAATCTTTTCGTTCTTTGATCTGCCTTTGGACGCATAAATTGCCGCAATTGAATTCACTATGATTCCTGCCAGAGCAAAATACACCAGCATTTTTGTCTCGATTGGTTCAGGGTTAATCAGTCTTTTTATAGATTCAATGATAATGATTGTCGATCCCACTACCAAACTGAAAGCTGCGAACAATCCTCCCAGCAAAGAATAGCGCCTGTAGCCGTAAGTGTAGTTTTCATCCGGCTTTTGCTTTGATTTTTTTTCGAAAAACATTGACAGGCCAATTGTCAATGAATCACCAAAGTCATGGATGCTATCAGTTATCAAAGCGATACTGTTTGTGAGCAACCCCCCGATAAATTCAAAGACAGTGAAACAAAGATTGAGGATAAATGTCAATAGCAGTCTATCCTTCGGTTTGTGATTGTGCATATAATCACTTCTTTCTCGTTATGCCCTGACAAGTTTGTCGATTTCGGCATATTTGTTGCTATTCTCGATAACGGCAATAATGATGAAAAGCAATACCATGAACTGCGGCATCAAGTAGACATTGTCAACCATGCCATGGGCATGGGCGCCAAGTATGGAAATGCATAAAATGATTGTTTGGCTGTTGATTTTGGTCAAAGTAATTTTGAACATCATGAATACTTGAATCAAAAGGCTAATAACGCCGATGATGCCAAAAGACGCCAAAACGTGCAGCACTGTATTGTGGTACATCCGGAAATCACCGAATTCATCAAGCCTCGAGAAAATCCCGGCTCCAAAGAGTGGATGTTCCTTGAAAACCCTCCACGCGTCGGCATAGATTTCCAGCCTGCCTGAATCATCGAAAAGCAAGAGTTTGAACCTTTCATACATGGCAATAAACATGTCATAATTCAGATAGATTACCAACAACAGGATTCCCAGAGTTATGCCAATACTTAAAAGCGTATAACCCCAGTTCTTTTTATTAAACAGATATATAAGCAATATGATGAACACAAACGCAAATGCCGTGATCCCGCCTCTAGAATCGGTAAATAACAACATAATGATTTGAAACACAGCCACCAGGATAAGTGAAATGTTGAACTTCATTTTCTTGGCAAAATAGAATGTGGTCGGAATGAATACGATAAGATACGTTGCAACATAATTGGAAATGCCCCAACCTAAATTGATGGTCTTGTGTTCCAAGGCATAAATGACATCCTCGACCCTCAGATAATACATTAAGACTTCTACTGACACTAAAATTCCGAGAATAAACATCATCTTCAAAAGATATGTTTTATGATCTCCTTCCATCGAATTGACGAAAAAGAGATACACGAAAGCATAGACTATGCCGATGATGACATAGAACAAATAGTTCAAATTGATAATCTCGGCATTGATTGTAGATAGTAGCATCGCGATGAACATGAGAACAATTCCAAATAGCATCTTACCCCGAAAAATATTCACTTTGAATCTGATGATGTGAATCACAATTCCCGCCAACAAAGCAACTGGGGTTAAATATAGATACAACGGTATCGATGACAGACTCCACTCCGTCTGGGAAATCATAAACAAAGCATTTAAGAGAATCGGTACCGCCGGCATAACATCTCTAAACAATACTAAAACCAGAAACAACGCCAAAAGGAATATTGGCAGCCCGTAGCTTTCCAGTTGGAAAAACCAAAAAAAGAGCGTAATCGCGCTAAGCAATGCCAAATATACTGATCCATTAAAAAACTTCTTGTTCTTCATATATTCCCCCGGTTGTCTCTACAAACAATTATATTACATTTTCTTTGATTATTAAATAAAATAAGTTCTTCTAACAAAAATGAGTTTCACTATGAGTTAATATTTTTGCTACCAAGATAGGCTTCGATCAGCAGGTATTTGGCCTTTCTGTTCATCGCGCGGTAGGCATTCTTCCATTCTCCAAGGGAAGAAAGACAGATCGTTTCTCCATCAAGTATGAATTTTTTTTCAATTGAATCTTTGCCAAAAGGAAATACAAATTCTCCACTGTGTTGCTTGACCCTAAAATCGATCATAAAATCTACTTCCACTCTGTTTATTTCCAAAGAGTACAAATGTGCGGTGGCGTATTCGTCATTTCCGCTTTCGCGAGTAAATGTAAAACCCTTGATCGCGTTTCTAAATTTATCCAAGTCATCTATGTCAATCAAAATGTCAATATCGTTGACATCACATTGAATACCGTAATATAAAAGCAGCATTGAGCCACCGAGTCCCCAAGTAATTTTATGTTCGTTCAACAGTTTTGCGATAATGAGCAATGCATTTTTCATATTTGGAACATCTTCAAGATATCTCACAGGCTATATTTTCCCCCTACATCTTTGATTTCATGTACTATCTTACCACCTGAAAATTTTTCCAACAAGATACAACGCAAATAAATGCAATTACTGCATAAATAAAAACGACTATTCTCTCGAATAATCGATCCAAAAATCTATGGTACAGGTGGTCGGACTCGAACCGACACGCTTTTAAGGGCAATGGATTTTGAGTCCAATTGCCGTGAATGCATAATTTATAAGGGGAATATTATGCAAATAAATGACTGTCTTTCGAACTACAAAAAATCAGTTGAAGCAACTTCTTCTGCCGGTAATTATGAATTTGTAAATCGAAATATTTGTATGGTCCAAAAGTTCTTTGATCAAAAACTATATCAAATAACCGAACAAATAACAGTCAATACTATGTATGAGCTTGTCGAGTATTTCAAATCAAGAAACAATGTATCAAATTCGATAAACAAGAAAATAGGTTGTCTGAAACGAGCATTAAAACATAATGCAATCTTAATACCTGGTGTGAATGTTTTTCCGAAAATATCATTTAAGCGTGTATCTTTCAAGACAGATTATGGTTTTTGGAAAACGTCCATGGATTTTATTCTCAAAAATCTTATAACGTGAAATGAAATCATCGATTGTCTTGCAATATGACTTAAAAGGCGGATGAATTTCGATTATTTCAGGATTAGGATTATTACTGACTAAATCAATAATAAAGGTTGCAAATTCCTCAGCCCATTCTTCACTTCGCCAAAGTTGAGGAACCATCCTATTATGACAACTACTGAGAATTGGATACTTCTGCATTAGTTTTGAATTTAGAAGCCTTGCCTTATATGAATACTCTGTATGCAATGAATATGAACCCGATACTTCAATCGACTTTACATCAAAGTGCGCTGGAATTTCAGTGATTTTTGGAATTATCCCACAGGGATAAGTTTTTTTTCCATATTGTACAGGAATAAATCGCGTCATTTTCTTGCCTCCAATAATCTCAAAACTATTATTATTTCTCCGGTTGATTTTAAATTTGTTCTGTGCCTGCACAACCATCTTTGTATGAATTACATCCATAAAATATACCATATTTTCCTTTTCGAACTGCCATATAGTCACCACATATTGGACATTTGATATCCTTTTTGATGTCAATTGCCGCTATATAGGAACAATATGGATAGTTTGAGCAACCGTAAAATGCATTTGTTGCGTTTTGTCGAATGATTAAATGCCCATCGCAACGAGGACATTTCAGTAATTGCTTTTCAGAAAAACCAAAGACATTGATATTTATATTCATTTCCAGTAATTCTTTGATAAAAACGGAAAAATCATTTTGAACCAACAAATGACATGTAAATTTTGCCCTTGTCAAAGCAACATAAAACAATCTTCTTTCTTCTGCGTATGGATATTTATCTTCAGAAGGAAGAACCATTGACAAAACTGGATCATCAGCTATTTTGCTTGGAAAACCTAGAATTGTGTTTCTGTTATTGAGAATTACTACATGCTCGGCTTCTAAACCTTTTGCTCGATGTACAGTACTGAACATAATGGTGATATCAGAAAAGCGAGATTTAAGTATTTTTAATTGTTCTTCAGATAAATCAAAATTATATCTGCCAAGCAATAGGATTTCTTTAGGTTTAAATATAGAAGATATGTTTGTAATAATAAATGAGATTCCATCCAGATAATCATATGATTCTAGATTATAGATGAGTACTGGCTTTGGAAAGGACTTAGATGATTTGACATTTTTTGGTATTTGATCCTTGTTTTGCATAATAAATTTCGAACTCAAGTCAACCAATTCTTGCGAATTTCGATGCGTGGTTTCAATCTTTTTAGTCGTTGCATAGCTAAATTGATTGTGAAAATTGGAAAATAGAGTGATGTCGCTTCCTGCAAAACGGAAAATTGACTGCCAGTCATCCCCCACTGCGAATACTTTGGCTTTTGTCTGCTCGATTATAGCTTTGATTAATTGCGACTTTGATTGTGAAATGTCTTGATATTCATCGATAATTACATATTGATAATCACATAAAATATCATGGTTATTTATGATTTCAGATGCAAGGTTTATCATATCTGAAAAATCAATTTCCTTATTTTGGCGCAACTCTTTTTGATATGAATCAAAGATAGGTTTAACTATTTCCAAGAAATGAGTTGCTCGAGAAATACTTGAGGGAGTTTGTATTCGATGCTTTACAAGCAGTTGATCAGAATCTATACTTGTCTTCCCAGATTCTTTTAGAATTGAAATAAAAGTTGAAATCAATTTTTGAAATTCTTCGAACAAATGTTGATCTCTCTTTATGAGTGTCTCAATGATTGAATTGTCATTTGCAGGCGTAAATTCTACTTGATGTTTGAGAAGTAAATTTTCGAGTGTATACAAAAGCAATCCCTTTTTAGCTTGGTATGAAAAAGTTTCCAGACAGGTCGTTTGATATTTTTTGTGAGTTTCTCTTTTCCAGTTCAGGCTTTGAAGATACTTTCTTTCTTCAAAACGATCCAACCATTTAGCGCGGTTGTTTTCGTCGATTCCATAATGTTCAATATAAATATCATAATCTGAAAGATAAAAATCAGGTCGATATTGTCGATGATCAACGTCAGATACATTGTGCTTATAGTCAGCTTCATATACATAGTTAATTCCGTTTAAAAAAAGAAAATTAGCTATTTGAAGCTCAGCAAGACTTTTAACTTTTTCCCCTTGAATACTCTGCCTTTCTTTTATATCCTCATAACATTTATGTTTTAGTGTTTCCAAATCATAGCCTTTAATTTCGTCAACATAGTCAGTTCTAGATGTATAATCATCCACACTTATAGGTTCATTCAAATAATAAGCAAAATAGTTGATGAACCGATGTAAGGCTTGAGAATTTCCTGTCAAAGAATTTTCAAAATAATCATTGATGATTTCATTTAGAAAATTATCTTTACATATTGACGGCTTGTATCCTTCGAACTGGGAAATAATACGCAATCCTAATTTATGGAAAGTATATGCTTGAATTTTTTGCTCGGCAACTCTTTGAACTCGGTACTCCATTTCTCTTGCTGATTTGTCAGTAAAGGTAATCAAGAGGATTTTTTGTGGGTCAATGTTCCTATATTTTACTAAATAGGCTACTTTTGCAGCAATAGTTAATGTTTTTCCGCTTCCCGCTCCTGCGACAACTATTGTGGAGGTGTCATCAGACAACGCAATCTTTCTTTGCGAAATATCCAATGATACTTTATCAACATCATTGAAAAAATGTCCTATCTCTGATTTTAAGGTATTTTCAAAGAAAAATTCATTAATATCTATTTGATGATTTTCCGTTTTCCAATTCAGAAAATGTTGCATAAATTGGAAGAAAATTGGAGTATTCTTAAGTTTTCTTGCTAATGATTTGTTGATTCGATTTTTTATTGAGCATATATCAGCAAATAGAATTTCATATACTTCTATTGGGAGGTATTCATCGCCTTTCTCCCAAATATCAACTTTTTTCAAGATTTCTTGAATGTCAATTTCTAATTGGGGAAGTAAAATTTCTTCAGTTTTTTTTTGAATTAGATGCCTAAAAAACATTAATACAAAACCTATAATTACTAAATAGGAGGTGCATATTAAAAAAATAGGATCATCCATATTAAGGGAAACACCTCGATTCGTTTATGGATTTTCATTATTTGCGCAATAAACAAAATTAAATTTTATAAAATTAAATGGCGAATCTCCATTACAATTATATCATTTTTGCTATTTTAGGAAACTAAGTTTCAAAAATATACTTTATTGACAAAAGAATGTAGATTCCAGATATATTGTTTATCTTTATATTTTTCACCAAGAATCTTTTTGCTTAACCATAATAATTTATCATAAAGTAACATTGAAAACAATGTTCAAAACCCTAATATATATATTTATTTTTCTCATGATAAAATGTTTTCTGTTAGATAAAATACAATCAAACATATGCAATTACTGCATAAAAAAACGACTATTCTCTCAAATAATCGTTTCAAAATTGTTTTATACCTGTTGTCGGACTCGAACTGATACGCTTTCAATAGCGATGACTTTTGAGTTGTATCATACTAACATTCAATCCATGTGTCATTAGTTCAGTTCTCGCCAGAACCGCCACGAATTCCTAAAACAAGCTATTTATTGACTTTAAATATTTTCATTTTATTTATTTTTCATAATAGGTTGCGACATATGGACTTAAATAGATGAATAATAAAACACACAACAACAAACTTACTTTCTGTTTTTATTATGGTATAATTTTCAATTGAAGGAGATGATTATATGAGGTATGAGAATTTTATGGATATTCCTAAAGAAATAATGAAAATTCCTGATAAGTTCTTGGATTTACAATTTTATTTGAATTATGATAAAAAAGCTAGATCTGATATTGTATTTATAAATATTCCAGAATCTTATCTTGGAGAAATTTACACTAGTTTTAGATACTATTGCTCTGGTTGTGATGTTCAGATGTTAGTGAGTTCTAAGATTTTTGGCTCGACAATCAATGAGTTAGCAAAATCAAAAGTTAATGAAGAATATTGCTGTGATGCATGTGGTTTCAAAGTTATATTTGAGTTTCGAGTTGGTAATGAAAATCTTGGAAAACATCTATCATTTGATAATAATCCATTAAATATGCATGATTAAATAATGAAGAACTATAATATGATTGGTCTGACTTTTAGTAAGTGGGAAGTGATACCATTTGCATGATCAAGATTTGCGGATTCGGGTTCCAAAATTGTTATTGAGCCACGTTTGTTGCCCGCAACTCCATTTAGGTAGAAATAAAGCCTTATTTTGGTTTATTTATTCCTAAAAATCAATTATTTTAGTGATAAGTCTATATGTCGCAAAGTAATTGTGTAATTTATTATATGTTTTCAAAAAAGAATATATCTGTTAGTTATTTTATGATATAATATTTCATATAGAAGGAGGTAGTAAAATGTATGCAGAAAATAATTATGAAACTTTGAGAGGGCTTAATTTTGTTTATGGTTTTAAGGATAAATCAGAAGACTCCGAAAATCCAAAACACCCTGAACACCCTGAACACCCAAAACACCCCGAACACCCCGAACACCCAAACAGACCCGATAGACCTGACAAACCTGAAAAACCATGGATGCCAGCATAGGTTCTGTATATAATTGGAGTTCAAGCAGAATTGTATTACTTAAACAAGAATTAAAAGAAATTATCAACGGAATTATAGAGGTAAAATCAGCTGATTTAATAAAAGAAATTATTGTTAATACTGTAGTTTGGAATATTATTCTAGATATTCAAGGCGGAAAATTAGAGAATAAGTATATAATTAAATTACGTTTGCCTGAAGATTACCCTAATAGTCTACCGGTATGTTTTGAAATGTCGAGAAATTTCCCAAAAACCGGTTCCAAGGCAATGAAACGTCATATAGTCCAAAACGCAAATTATACAAATTTGCCAATTGAAGGATCATTTTGTATGATATCATCTTTTAGAATTAGATCTGTTTTTGGCAATAATGTTATGGATGCATATAACACTATAAACCTTCTATTAATTAAACATTTATTAAATCAAGAATTTTTTACAAGAACTGGGACTTTTATGGGAAATAATGGTTTTTATAAACATGGACCCGAAGGGTTAATTCAATCTTTCAAAGAATTGGTTGATGTTGAAAATGAATCGCTGATTTTAAATATACTTCTTCTAAATAAGAAGAATGCTTTGAGACCAAATGATAAGTGTTATTGTGGAAGTAATAAAGCAATACGATGTTGCCATAGTGATATTTTAAATAAAAAAGAACATTTTAATGTTAACGATGAACATATAGAAAATTTGATTAAATATCTTATCGCTAAATATATCATTGATTGGACAAAAATACACAAAATCAGATATGTTGAGTGGTCCAATGACTATAGAACTAGACAAGAGTATTTTATAATGTTTTTTAATTCTAGCGAAATTAAAACAGTTTGGTTAATAAATACACACTCTTGGAGGATGATATAGTAAGACGATATTTAAATACAATAACATACATATATTTGTGCATGAAACGACCGAAAATCCATTATCTCGAGTTTAATTATCACTGGACTTTCTGCCGAAAATGAAACGAAGCAATCAAAGGATGGCTTTTTTTTTGATTATTGAGCAAATATTTACTATTAAAGTTGTTTATGATATTATTTGTGTATATATTAGTTCATTTTTACTGTTTAATTATTCTTATACAAAATTACACAAAAAAAATTATTAAAAATTGATATGAGGTGTAATATGAAATATAAAAAAATCAATTTGAAATACTTATGGATGCTTCTTTTGTTACTTATATTAATAACAGTCTCCGCGATTCTTAAGTCAAGTATTCAAGTGTCTGCTATTGCTTGGGTTATTATTATTGTTTTTGGCTTGATATATAGCACTTTGTTCAGTATCCTAATAAAATCCCCTTTATATATCTCAAAGTATGAATTTACAGTGCCAAAAGATTACAAAGATCCCTTGCGAATTTCATGCTCTGCATTAGTAAGAATTTATGTGCACGGAAAGTATTTTCTTGTAAATAAGAAAACGAAAACCCTTAAATATCAACCCGTTGGTGGAGCCTATCATTTTTTGACACCAACTTTCACTAATTTCGACTTTATAAAGGATATCACAGGCGAAGCAAACGATCTGAAAATTGAGGGTAGTATAAAAAAGCTCGAAGATTTTATTGCATGGTTTGATCAAAAAAACCCATTTGAGAGAGAGATAAATCCTCATAGAGAGATAAAAGAAAAGTTATTTAATTCAGGTATTCTTAATGAAAATGACTTTGGAGAAATTCGTCCAAAATTCATAAAAAGAGTATATAAGAATAACTCTATATCTTATTCTATTCACTATAAGAAATTTGAGTTAATTATTTTTGAAATATTTAATCTGGATTTATCTGAAAAACAAGTAGAGTTGTTTAAACGTCTTATGATTTCTCCTTCCGATGAGTACATTTTTGTTACTGAAGATGATGTTAAATGTGATGAACAAGAACGCTATTTATTTGCAGACAATGTTAAATATATTTATAATGAGGACGAACAATGATAGATTATAATAATTTTTTGAATCAGGTTGGTGTAAAACTACAACTTCCTGAGAACAAATACAATGAACTAAAGAAAAACTATGATGCATTGACTCAATACATAGATAGTAAACACGTTTTGTCAGATGGTGATGGTGAAATGTATGTCCAGGGATCATTTGCTATTGATACTGCAATCGTTCCTCTAAAAGGAAATGACGTCGATGTAGATATGGTTGCTAGATTTAGCGATTTATGGTTCGCCGGGATTCAAGTGCAACCTTTTTATGATAAACTTGTTGAGGTGTTTAAAGAAGGCAGATATGCAGATATTTATGAAGAGCATAAATCTGTAATCAGAATTAATTATAGTAACGATTATCACTTTGATATAATGCCAGTATTGAAAAAAGATAATTCGCAAGAAAACAAAAGAATCAAAGGGGTTCATATCGAAGAAAATCAAAAAAAATGGGTTGATCGAGCCCCTAAACTATATAAAGATTGGTATGATACAAGGGCTGCATGTTATGCAATTGATAGCCTCTACTATACTCATGATTCTAGAATGAATTTGAGAGAAATGGCAGTGACTGATTTGCCTAAGCCAAATTATTATTCCGACAAACCGCCACTTACTAGAACTATTCAGATAATTAAGAGAGCAAGAGATAGTTTCTTTTATGATTATGATGAATTTATACCTCAAAGTATTGTACTTACTACAATGATAGCAAAAATATATGATAATGAACGAGACATTGACCGTTTTTTAATTAAAGTATGTAATTATTTTTATGGATTAGCAGCTGAGAAAAAGCGGTTTACTGTAGTGAATCCCGCCAATGATCAAGAAGATTTTACAAGTAAATGGAAAGAAAACAATGAATATTACTCGAATTTTAATAAGTTTGCGTATTGGATATATTACAAACTAATAAATCTATTGACTACCGATAACAAGAAGCATTTTCAAAGGCATCTTGAAGATTTATTTGGACAAAGAACTGCAAATCAGTTGTATAACAATAACAAGTATCTATATGGTTTTTGGGAAGACTCGACTTGGAAGCCAAATCAATATTTGTCTCAAGATAAACTAATTGAAGATACATATACACTAAATCTACAATATCCAATTCAAATTAGTAATAGTATTCAACCCATTGAAAATACATTTAACCGTAAAGCAAGAAAGTATATTAGTAGAATTTTAAAAATAGACCCAATTCAATATAATCAAAAACTCGTATTTACAGTTGATGTTGATGGCATCATGGGAAATTATGATATTTATTGGAAAGTGCGCAATTTAGTTGAGTCGGAACAGAAATATGACCAAATTAGAGGAGCTATTAATCAAGGCAAATATTCAATTGAAGAGCATAGTAATTTTAATGGAAATCATTACGTTGAATGTTATATTGTAAGAGACAGAGAAGTCATAGCTGCCGATAGAATAAGCGTTCCAATTCATGAATAAGGAGGATTTATACAACATTAGATACGCATTAAGGAGGACTATTTTTGTGTAAAAAGGATGAAAATTAAAGTGTCGTCACTTTAAGTCAAGACTAGTCTGCAATTAAGATTAAACGAAGCCAATAAAAAATATTCTTGTTGATATTTATTTAATAAACTTAATTAAGAGGTAATAATATGAATAAAGACCGAAAATTGTATGTTTTCCTTGGATTTATTGTCTTAGTAATATTTGCCGTGATAATCTTATTTGCGATGGGTACTATTGAACAGAAATTTGACTCTAGTACAATGGATATATTTAGCAAAATATCTGAAAGTTCGGTATATACATTGTTTGGAATTTTGATTGTTAATCTATTTATAACTAGTTTATCAAAGAAATTAAAAGAAAAATCTCAAACTGTAACTATTTGCTTAGTATACTTATTATTAGCTTTAACTATTATCTCAGTTGATGTTTATATAATTGTCTGGATTATTTCGTTGGCATTGACACTTAGCTTATTGTTGATTTCTATCTTTGATATCATGTCCAAAACACATAAATAATCGTTAAGAAAATATTAGAAATTAATGGAAAATTAACTTTCAAAAGATTTAGTGATATTATTAGTAAAATTAAGGAGGAAAAATTATGAAAATTGATATTTCAGGAATGACAGTAGAATTCAGTAATTGCTCAGGATCTTTTATTGTGGTTGATTATATAGAAAGTGATAAACCAAAAACCGTATTTAAAGAGAACGGGTTTCGTTCTGTTTTCTTAACCCAGTTTCCCGAAGGTATCTTTGATGATGGAGGGATAAGCTTTTATATCGATTTTAGAGGAAGTTCTGTTATTATGGAGGTATGGGATATTGAAAGTATAAGAAAATATGTTGATCAGTTAAAAACGTATACCTATAAAGAAATGGATTGGCATCAGATTTTTGGCGAAATAGAAAAACATTATGCAATATTAAACTGAAGATTCTGTTCAATATATATAAAAATGAAATCTATGATAATGAAATAGAAATTGCATATATAGCAACATGAAAAGGGTTTTAAAGCATTTTATGGCATTCTTTTGAATTGTTATTGAAAAATAATTTACGCCAATGCATGTGTCCCAAGCACGGTTTTTTGTATTTGGCTGAAGTATAATGGATATCCTATTAAAAGAATTCCCTGTAAATTTATTTACCAAAATCAATATATAATTATTCATTTTTCTCTTGACAAAACCTAATCCATAATTTCCAATACAGACAAATAAATGCAATTACTGCATAAATAAAAACGACTATTCTCTCGAATAATCGTTTAAAAATCCTTTGGTACCGGTGGTCGGACTCGAACCGACACGCTTTCAAGGGCAATGGATTTTGAGTCCATCGTGTCTACCTATTTCACCACACCGGCATAGCAATATTTATTATACACTATTTTCTTGAAAAGAAAAGTGTTTTTTTTTGCGTTTATAGAAAAAATACAACCAGCCCGGGGGCTGGTTGCACTATCTTTTGGAAAGTTCCAACATTTCTTCTGAGTACTGATTGGTATAGAGTTGATAATACCGCCCTTGCTTCTGGATCAGTTCCCTATGGGTGCCTTCTTCGATCACTATTCCGCCTTCAAGGACCAGGATACGGTCGCTATGGACTATAGTCGAGAGCCTATGGGCAACAATAAATGAGGTTCTACCCTTTAAGAGCTTGTTGATGGCGGTTTGGATCATTTGTTCCGTTTCTGTGTCCACTGAAGATGTTGCTTCATCCAGAACCAGGATTTTGGGATCAGCCAAGATTGCTCTGGCAAAAGACACCAGTTGTTTTTGACCGACAGACAGTCTTGATCCGCCTTCGCCGCATTCCGTGTCATAGCCTTTTTCAAAACGCATGATGAATTCATGTGCTTCCACCGCTTTGGCAGCCAAGATTACCTCATCATCAGTTGACTCGAGTTTGCCGTAGCGGATATTTTCCATAACGCTTCCTGAAAACAGATGGGGCGCCTGGAGCACATAGCCCAGATTTGAATGGAGCCAGCCTAAACTTCTTTCTTTGTAATCCTTGCCGTCAATAATTATCCTTCCCGATGTCGGTTCGTAGAACCGGCAGATCAAATTGACAATCGTCGTTTTACCCGCGCCGGTGTGTCCGACAAGAGCGATTGACTGTCCTTCTTTCACTTTCAAATTGAAATCGGTCAGGACCTGTTCTCCAACATGGTATTTGAATGACACATTCTCGAATTCCACGTCACCTTTCAAAATCTCGAAATTCTCACGTTTGTATTCGAACAAGGTGCCATATTTGGCGATGACTTCAGGCGTGTCCTCGATATCAGGTTTTGTTTCAATCAGGGACACGATTCTTTCAGCTGAAGCTTGCGCCTGCTGAAATCTTGCAAAAATCGTCGCAATGTTGTTAATTGGGTCAAAAAACTGCCAGGCATAACTTGTGAACAAGTATAGCATACCGACGCTGATCGCCAGTTCGTAGACCATGTTGCCACCGACATAATAAATAACAGCGATGGTGATTGCAATCAAAAATAATACCGTCGGGAAATACATTCCCTGGAACATGGCTGCTCTGATCGATTGATGGCGCATATCTGATGTCAAATCATCGAAATCCGAATAATTGGATTTTTCAAGCACCAATGTTTTTGTCGTTATCGCTCCGGTCAAGCCTTCGTTGTAGGAACCGGTGATCTTGGAATTGACTTTTCTGATCGACCGGTAGGACTTCAAGATGAACTTGCGAAAATACGTAGATACGACCATCAGTACCGGAACGACCGCCAATGTGACAAGGGCCAATTTCCAGTTGACGATAAGCATCACAACTGTCAATACAATCATCATGATCAATCCCCAGGACAAATCAATGATGCCCCAGGATAAAATGTCGCTTAGATTTCTTGAATCAGAAGTCATTCTCGCCATGATCCACCCGGTTCTTGTCCGGTCATAATAGGAAAACGGTAGTTCTTGCAAATGGTGGAACGCTTTTTCCCTGATGTTATACGCCAGTTCAATTTGAACTTTGCCGGCAAATAGGATGAAAAAGTACACCATGACGCCTTGGACGATCATAAAGACAACATAGTACATGATGAACTGAGGCATCTTGGAAAAATCCACTGTGACTGCGCCAAGATTCGGCGTGATGATCTCATCGATCGCATACATCGAAATATACGGATAAATTACATCCGTAGCTGCGAGTACACCGATAAACAAGATACTTAAGATTGCAAATTTTTTTAATGGTTTCATAAATGAGAAAATCTTTTTCCAAACATTAAAATCCAGTTTGTTCGAACTAAAACTTTCCTCATCTAATAATTGATCATTCATGGTCTTCACCTCCCTCGACCTGAAAATCGATCTTGGATTGAATATTCCAAATCGTTTTGTACAGACCATTGAGTTTGATTAGTTCTGCATGGGAGCCAGACTCCTTGATCGTGCCGTGATCCAGCACAAAAATACGATTGGCCTCTTTGGCCGTCGTGATTCTATGCGTGATGATGAACACGGTCGAATTCTTCCACTCTTTCTTCAGGGCATTCCTGATCTGAATGTCAGTTTCGGTATCGACTGCGCTTAGGCTGTCGTCAAAAATAAGAATCGGCTTAGGTTTCAAAAGCATCCTGGCAATTGCCACTCTTTGTTTCTGCCCACCGGATAGTGTGACACCCCGCTCGCCTACAAGTGTTTGGTAACCTAGTTCGAAATGAACGATGTCATCATGGACCTGGGCGATTTTGGCAACTTCCTTGACTCTGTCCTGGTCAAACCGTCTATCGGCAATACCAATATTTTCCTCGACTGTTTTGGAGAATAAGAATGGTTCCTGCAAAATGATGCCAATATTTTGGCGTAAATGGTGTTTATCGATATCTGTAATCAATGTATCATCGACATAAATATGACCTTCCTGATAGTCCAAAAGCCTGACAAGCAGGTTCATCAAAGTCGACTTTCCGGATCCAGTCTTGCCAATAATGGCGATTGTTTCGCCTTTGTTCACTTTGATACTGATGTTTTCCAATTGATGGTAAGTGGAATCGGCAAAGCGGAAAGATACGTTCTCAAAACGAATGTTTCCCGTAATTTCCGGCGTCAACGTTCCCGTTTCGCCCTCATACTCGTCTTTCTGATTCAAAATATAATCCAGTCTCGACACAGCGACCGTAGCTTTGGAGAAATCGCCCATCAATCTTCCCAGCATGCGCATCGGCCAGATGATGTTTCCGGAATATGCCAAAAATGCGGTGTATACACCAATCGAAATGATGCCTTTCGAGGCGTAGATGACTCCGAAGACACCGATCAGGCAAAATTGCGCAAAACAGATAAAATCAGTGCTCGCCCAAAAGAGGGACATTTTCTTCACTAATTTATAATCGGAATCCGTGAATTTGCGGCTCAGTTTTTTGAATTTATCGACTTCATATGCTTCATTGGCGAAGGCTTTCACAACCCGTGCGCCACTAACATTTTCTTGAACGTGAGTAGTCATTTTCGCTTCGTTGGCTTCAATCACCTGAAACATTTTTTCGACTTTTCGGAAATAGATGATTGCAATAGTCAAAATTATCGGTGTGATCACAAGCGAAATCAAGGTCAGGTTGGTATTGAGTTTCGACATCTGCCAAATCGTGAGGCCGACCAACATCACCAATCTCAGGACTTCAATGATCTGATCACTGATAAAATATCTGTATGTTTCCACATCTGTTGTACATCTTTGGATCAAATCGCCCGTTTCCACATGGGAATGAAACGAATAGCCCATGTTTTGAAGTTGACGATAGAGATTGTTTCTGAGTTTGTGAGCCACATTTTCCGAGAAAAATGCAGTAAATGTCCTTCTTACGAATATTGATATCGATCGCAAAAACTGGATTGAAACCAATAGCGCTGCCGCAAGAAGCAATTGTTTCAGAATCGAATCACCCTTGATCAATTCCTGAAAGACCAGCGGCAGGCTTGAACCTCTGTCGCTATAGCCTAAGATCACATCGATGATGTGTTGGCCTATCAAGGGGACGTTGGTTCTTAAATATGTTTCGGTATATAAAATTACCATTGATAATATAAGAAGCGGCCAGAATTTTCCCATCCACCTAAACATCAATTTCAGGGAATGGCCGATTTTATGTTTAGGGTTTGTTGCCTTGGTTTCCATATCGCTCACCTCTTTTCAATGATATGGAATCAGATAGTATTGTGTTACATTCTGTCGATAAGTTGCATGCCAAGAAGCAACATGCCGTCGTTCAACACATTTTTGACCATGGTCAAAAGGTGCAATTTGGTGTTTTTTTCCAAAGTATCGGCGACAAGGATTTTTTCCTTGCCATAAAAACTGTTGAAAAGGCTCGCCAGGTTAAGCAAATATTTGGCAAGCACCGAAGGAGAATATTCCTCCACGCTTTTTCTGATGATGCCCTGATAGAGACTGATCTCCTTGACAATGTCAAAGACATAGTCGACATCAAACCATTCACTGGAAACGACTTTGTCAAATACGAAATCTTCTTCGGAAAGGATCGAATTGATTCTGACGGATGTGTATTGTAAATAAGGTCCTGTCTGGCCGAAGAAATTGACCATGTCCTCGAGATTGAATTCAAAATCGTTGACCCGGTAGTTTTTAAGATCGTTGAAGACGATGGCGCTGACGCCGATTTTTCTGGCAATTTCATCCTTGTTTTCCAGATCGGGGTTTTTGTCCTCGATGTATTGTTTGCTGAGGAGGATGGCTTCGTTCAAAACATCACCCAATTTTACAATTTTGCCTTTTCTGGTCGACATTTTTTTGCCATCTTGCAGCACCAGACCGAAGTTAATATGAACAATCTCTTCCTTGTAGGGGTATCCCATTTTGTCGATGACTTGGCGCAGCTGTTCGAAATGCAGTTTTTGCTCATTCCCGACAACGTAAAGCGCCTTGTCAAAATGATACGTGTTTTTGCGGTAAAACAGCGCAGCAAGGTCACGGGTAATATATAGCGTCGATCCATCTGATTTCTGGATCAGTGCCGGGGGGATATCTTTCCCCAAATCGACAATCATAGCGCCCTCGTCTAATTTAAGCAGACCTTTGGCTTTCAGCTCATCGATTACCGGTTGCATTTTATCATTGTAGAACGCCTCTCCGTCATAAGTGTCGAAGTCAACATTCAACAATTTGTAAATTTGCATGTAATCTTTCAACGACTCATCGCGGAACCATTGCCAAAGTTTCACATATTTAGGATTGTTAAGTTCAAGTTCTTTGAATATCTCTCTAGCTGCATCTTCCATCTCTGGATGTTCTTTTGCCAATTCATGAAACTCGACATACAATTTTACGAGTTCTTCAATCGGGTTTTCCTTGACAAGTTCCTCGGACCCGAAATTCAAGTAGGCATAGATTATTTTGCCAAATTGGGTTCCGAAGTCGCCAAGATGGTTGATTCTCACTACTTTGTAACCACATTTTTCGAGCAGGTTCCCAAGCGAATGGCCGATGATCGTCGAGCGAAGATGGCCGATAGAAAATGGTTTTGCAATATTAGGCGAAGAGTAATCGATGCAAACGACTTGCCCTTTACCGAAATCCCAAGCTCCATAATTGGCTTGTCTTGTTTGGAAATCATCCAGCACAGCGAGGGAAAACACTCGTTTTTTAAGGGTTATGTTGATAAAGCCTCCTATTGAGGAAATTGATTGAATAAACTTGGCGTTCTTACCTTGTTCAATCAGGGCTTTGACTAACAAGGAAATTTCGGGAAGCGGCTTTTTGACTGTTTTTACAATCGAAAACACCGGGACTGATATATCGCCCTGTCCGGCCTTTTTCGGTTCCTCGATCGTTACGAGGATTTCTTCCTTGAATAGTTCTTTTAATTTGGCTTCCAATTCCTCTTGTAAAGCTTTTTTTATCTTTTCGATCATATTACTCACCTCTTAAAAAATCTCTTCGGAATCAGATTCCAAACCGATTTTTAATATATTTTAGCACTTCTGTTTGCGTGTGATAGAAAGTGATTTTCCCATCATCAGCGCTTTCAATTTGGGCAGTGTTCGTACTGATTGCTTCATCAATACCTACCCACATGGGGATAAGCCCCATTTCTTCTTCATATTCTTCCAAATTAGGCGTAGTGAATTCCAAAACTTCAACTTGATAGTAATCGGAGATGATTCGAATCGTCTGTCCAGGTACCGACATCGATTCGCGAATCTCCTCGACATTGCCAATGTGAGAGATGATTTTTGCTTTTATCGCGCCAGTTTCTTCTTGTAGTTCGCGTTTAAGCGTATCCAGCAATCCCTCATCCAAAATCACGCCTCCCCCAGGGGTTCCATACATCTTGTCTTGTTCGGAAAACATGAGAAGGATTTGCTTATCTTTGATGGCAACAGCCCTGACGACGTTCCGGGTTTGGATCTTTGGTGGAATTTCGATTAGGCTGTCGGTAATTATCATGAATGGTCTCATCAAATCACCCCTTGGAAGCATCCAACAAGTATTTTAGCACAAACACATGTAAATGTCGCTATTAATCCTGAGTTTCAACAACGAATTCCTCGATTTTGTCTAAAAGGATTTCTGACTCTAATTCATACTCCGATATTTTCTTTGATGTTTCCTTGTACCGGTTTTTATCCTCATAGATTTCAGGTGAAAACAGCGAGGCTTTCATTTTAGAGACCTCAAGAGAAATCTCATCGATTCTTTTTTCCAGTCTTTCGATTTCTTTTGTCTGATTGATAGGCCTTGGTCGTTTGTTCTTCTTTTGCGATTCTGTTTTTTGGCTATCCAGCATGAGTTTATATTCGTCGTAATTGCCATCAAAAATCGTCCAACTATCATTGGCAAACGCTAAAATCTTCGTTGCCACTTTGTTGATGAAGTAACGGTCATGGGAAATAAAGATCATCGGGCCATCGTATTCTTCGAAGACATCCTCGACGATTGTTTTTGTGTCAATGTCCAAATGGTTGGTAGGCTCGTCAAGCACAAGAAATTCCGGACGTTCCAACATCAGCATCAACAATCTCAGTCTAACAAGTTCGCCACCGCTCAAAATTGAAATTTCCTTGAACACATCGTCGCCTATGAATAAAAAATGGGCCAGGATGCTTCTAATTTCCAAGAGCGTTTTTTTTGGGTATAAATCATGGATGACATTTAACAACACACCTGACAATCTGTTCTCGGTCACAAGTTGGTCGAAATATCCGATCTTCAGCTGCTTGTGAAATAGGATTCTGCCTTTTAATGGTTCAATTTCACCCAGCAATGTTTTTACAAAAGTCGATTTGCCAACTCCGTTTGGACCGATGATACCGATTTTTTCAAATCCACGCATTGAAAATGTTATAGGATTCAATAGCGGTTCGTCATAACCGATGGAAAGATCCTTTATATCCAAAATCTCCGCTTCCGTGGGTCGTTTATTTCCAAAAGCGACAGTCACTTTCCGATTGCTTTTTGACGGCTTATTTATTTTTTCAATTCGATCAATCTTCTTGACCCGGTCTTGGGCAGATTTGGCTTTTGAAGCCTTATACCTGAACCTGTCGACAAAGCTTTGCAGATGGGCAATTTCTTTTTGTTGTTTCGTAAATTGCTTCAATAACAGCTCATATCGCTGTTCTTTTTCAATTTCATACATCTCGTAGGTTCCGGTGTATTTTTCCAAAGTCTCCTGGTCGATTTCAAAAATCTTCGTCACGACCTTATTGATGAAGTACTTGTCATGAGTGATGATGACTACTGCACCTTGATATTTTTTTAAATAATCCTCGAGCCATTCGATGATCTCGATATCCATATGGTTGGTAGGTTCGTCAAGTAACAAGATATCCGGTTTCATAAGCAACAGTTTCGCGAACGCGATCCTTGTTTTTTCGCCTCCGGAAAAGCTTGACACCAGCCTGTCATAATCCGCTTTGGTAAAACCGAATCTTGAAAGCATCATATCGATCAATGTCTGGTATTCATATCCGCCTTTTTGCCGGTAAAGATCTTCAAGTGAACTATATCTTTTTAGCACTGATTCCGAATGGTCTTTTGTCATCTTGTCCATGACATCTCGAAGCTTTTCCCCGAGGGTGATCACTTCATCAAATACCAAGAGCATCTCGTCATATAGAGTCAAATCAAGACGACTTAAAACATCCTGGCTGAGATAACCGATCCGTGCTTGCCTAGAAATAAAAATTTCCCCAGAATCTGGGGAAATCTCACCTAAAATAATTTTGAACAGAGTCGATTTGCCAACCCCATTTTTTCCGATGATCACGACTTTGTCATCGTCGTTGATCTCGAAAGAAACATGTTCAAAAAGCAGTGTGCCACCAAATGTCTTTTGTATGTTGTTTAGTCTAATTAGATTCATCGGTTCACACCCCTTCGTCAGACATTAGTTGGCTCTTTTTTGCCACGTCCTGCAAAATATATTGTATCATTGGTGAATCAATAATACAACAAAAAATTATTTAAATTTATTGGAGAAAGATTTCCGGGAAAAATGACAGGACTGCATAGATGGTAAAATACAGCCCGATAAGCATCAGCAAAGCGCCGATGATTTTCGCAAAAATAATCTCCTGTTTTCTTGGAACAGCGGTTTTTTGATATTTATATCTTTGGATTCCCTGGATGATTCTTTCACTACGAAAGAAAAACCGGATGCCAATAAATACAAATATAAGACCGATGCAAATGCCTAATATTTTCATGAAAGGATCCATTATTTACCTCTTCCAATGTGTAAGTTTTTTTGCATTATGTTACATCATATCGGCAACTTTTTCTTCAAGACCCGTTTCCAAAGCTGATGGATTTTCCATTAGTTTGACAAACTCGCGAAGCGATAGGGAGTTGTACAAGCCATCACAGATTCTTTCGTCGATAACCATGCCGGCTTTCATGATTTTTACAGCTTCAATCCTGCCTTCTTCAGCATTTACGACCACTGGTTGATATTTCTCCTTACCCATGGAAATAAAGATGCTGGTGGTACCAAAATTATAGATATGATGATAAACATAATCCATCTTGATCGATTTCATGTTGGTAAGAAATAAAGATGTGTGGAACGGACTGGCATTGATAAGGCTTTTTGGCAACATGCCATGTTTGTCAAGCCATTTGAGAAACCAGACTGCGAATTTGATGAAAAAATTAGGGATGTTTGTCAGCATTTTCGCGGTTTTATCGGTTTCGTTATAAGCTGATTGCTTGGTATTGGCTTGGACTTCACGGTCGATAATCTCCTTGACTTCAAAGATGTTTTCCTTGCCGGTGAAGGTCAGTTTGATCGTGGTTTCATCGGCACTGTCCTTTAAAGCTTTTTTCACGGCAACCGAAATCTGGATGTTGTTTCGTTTATAAATCCTGCTGTTCATGATGAAACGGTTGAGTCTGGGACGAAGCGCCAGCACCCGAGTCATCGAGGCAATCAAGATATCCATGTATGTGAAACGAATATTGCCGTTGTGGCGTTTTTCAAAGATGTATTCGTCCATGCCTTTGCAATCGATCTCATATAAAGCCATTACCTGAGCATCGTTTCTTTCCGGCATAATGTGCGGTGTCATTTTCATCAAGGGGTCGATCGTTTTGATCTTCTTTCCATCACTTCTTAGTCCAAACATAATAGTCCTCCCAGGTTATGAATTACCTTGATTTTATCACAATTTTATGCGGTTTTCAAGAATTAAAAAAGGTTTTGGACAAACAACCGCTTTTTCTTGTTTTTTGCCAGTTTGTAAGGTATAATTGGGGAGAACAAAATTTGCTTATGGGGTACATGTATGAATATAAAACGGATTACTCACGCGATCATTCCTTTTGTGGTCGTCGTCATAATGCTTCTAATCAGTTATTGGGGGAACCAATGGTATTCTGAAGCATTCAATATTCAGGGCGCTGATCTGAGCGTTGTCTTTCTCAGTTTCAATGAATGGGTGCCTTTTGTACCAATCAGTATCTATCCTTACATCCTTTCGTATCCATTTTGGGCGTTAAGCTTCTTCTACATTGGCTATCGTTCGAAAAAGAATATGTATGTAATACTTCTGTTTGTACTAATTACTTTCACAATTTGCGGGCTGTTTTATTTCTTTTGGCAAACGGATGTCCAGGGATGGAGAGAAACTTCCGGATTATTTGCAAGAACAGATCTGAATTTCAGTGAATCGATCGTCATGTGGATCTATAACTCAGCAGGAGCGAGAAACGCCAATCCCTCGATGCATGTAGTGATGAGCTGGCTTTGCCTGATTGGTATCAGAATGGATAAAAAGATGCCTAAACTCGCAAAAATCATCATCTGGACCTTAACTATTTCCATCTGTATTTCAACCCAGACTCTGAAACAGCACTATATCATCGATTTGATTAGCGCGATTGCCTTGGTCGAAGTGACCTACTGGATCTTCAGAAAGTCAAAAGTTGCACTAGCCTTACAAAACTTCTTCACGAAAATTAACAAGAAACTAAAATGGGATTGGGAAGATTCCACTGAATAAAAACTTAAACAAACAAAAAGCAGCCCTGAATTTCAGAGCTGCTTTTTTTGACTATTCTTGATTAAATATGAAACAATTTTGTTTATTCACCAGGAACGAATGTCAGATCAACACTGATGATATCAAATGATCCGCTCACTCCCGGAGTTCCGCCTTCAGCGAACAGCAATAGTTTTGTAAACCCAGTAGCAGTGTATGTGAATGTCTGTTCCGTGCCATTGAATGTGATCGTTTCTTCCATTGCGCCGCTGTCGTTTGGTTTAACCAGCAGCGTCTTGCCTGCAGTTCCTTGAAGAACGATTGTCAATGTGTTCAAACCGATTACTTTGTCTAAATCAAAATTATTGATTATGTATACATATTCTTGTGAAGCAGTTTTAGTGTAATCGATTGTGAATGTGTCGTCAAGGTTATCTGTAATAGTGTAGACAACAGGGTCGTCACCAATATTTAGTTCCCAACCAGAGACAACTGAAAGTGGAACTGGTTCCCACGATACTTCAGCACTAATAATAGTAAATGTTCCTGAAGCAGGAGCAACTCCGCCTTCAGCGAAGATCAAAACTGATTCTGGTCCGACAGGTGAGGTAATTATTACTGTCTGCTCTGTTCCATCAAGATTCACCCATGTTTCATAAGCATTGTTGATTTTGATCATAATCTGTTTTCCAGCTGTTCCCTGTACAACAAACGTGAGTGTATTATGGTTTGTCAAAGTATCTGTGAAGGTATATTTCATTGTTGACCATTCTTGTCCAGCGATTTTGGCGTATGTAACCAAAGTTTCTCCACCCGTTTCGTCGAATGTATAAACAGAATCGCCATTGTCTACCCAACCGGTAGTGAAGTCCACTACCACATCCCTTTCAAGGGCAGCCGGTTTGACATATGACAAGTAGACACCCATTATTTCAAAAGCACCCATAATGTTTTCCTCGCCAGGCGCTGCGAATATCAGCAATTTCGTGAATTCATCTGCGCTGACATAGATAACAACGGGTTTGTTGTTTTCGAAGGTGACCCAATGTTCTAACGCGCCACTGTCATTCGGTTTGAGAAGCACTGATGATCCGGGATTTCCTCTCAAAATGATCATCATTGTGTTCATATCTTCTGTCATTTCAGGAGCAAAAGTGTTCTTCATGAAAATCCATGACTGGCCGGCTTGTTTGTCGTATCCGACAAAAATCTGGCCATTGTCTTCTGTAGTGAAATAATAGGTTCCGGGATCGTTTTCTACCCATCCGGATGTTACATCGTTTCCTTCAGGAGTATAAATAACTTTTAAGTCAAGAATTTCAAAGCTGCCGGTCAAACCGCCAATAATCGGGTCAATGAACATCAGAATTGATGTTGGAACTGTACCCATCTGGAAATATATTGTCTGTTCTTCTCCGGTAAAGGTAACGGTCCTTTCGAAAGCACCATCGCCGTTTGGTTTAAGAATGATTTGTTCTCCTAAAGTTCCTAGGACAGTAATCATTAGGCCATTGTGATTGCCATAATATTCTGGCAAGACAAACTTAACCAATTCCCACTCGTCACCTAACGCACGATCGAAATCAACGGTTAGAACACCTTCAGCCAATGTGAAATCATAGATGTCAGGCTTTTCAGTATTCCAGGTCCAATCTTCGCTCAAAATGTCCGCTTCTACCCAACGACTTGCGGAAGGAGCTACATAAGATAGCTCAATGCTAACAATCGTGAAGGTTCCTGTTCCAGCAGTTCCGACATTCGGCTCCGCAAAGAAAACCAGGTTTGTGAACGCTTTTGAATTGACGGTGTAAGTAATTTCGCCTGAGACAGGGAAAGTGAATGTCTTTTCAAAAGCTCCGCTATCGTTTGGTTTCAACATGATAGTATCGCCTTCAGTTCCCTGAATGACAATCGTCAAGGTGTTCATTCCAACTGCAGTTTCGGCATCGAATGTTGTTTTTGCAAAGACCCAGGCTTCGCCTTCGGCTTTGTCATAATCAACTTTGATGGATCCATCGAGTTGTTCTGTGAAAGTATATGCTAATTCATCGCCTTGAATCCAACTGTCTGTAAGTGCATCTACAGGTTCCGGAACTTCAACTTCTAAAACCGTTCCGTAAGCTGTGCCTTCGTCAAACTGGAATTGTGAGAAAATGACTTCACCTTTAGCATCGGCTTGGCCAGGTGCCAAGCAAACACGGACTCTGACCAATTCTCCCAAAAATGTATCGAGATCGCGCAAGTTGACTTGATTCATGACATTTCCGGCAGTGAGGTTCACTCTGACTTGATAAGTCTCGGAGTCACTTTCGAAAGTCACAAGCATCGATCCTTCGCCTCTAACTGTGAAAACCAGTTTGTTGAAACGCGAAAGATCTGTTGTTTCTGGAACCAGATACTCGAACTCTGCCCAGTTTTGGTCGTGCTTGTTGAACGAAACAACGGCTTCATCTTCTACTACTGATAACGTGTAGATGCCGTCTTGTCCCATATCCAAGTCTCCCAAAATACTGAGTGTTGGCGGTAACGTGGTTGTAGGAACTGCAGTTGTCGCAGCTGTGGTAGCGGCTGTTGTCGCCGTTGTCGCAGCTGTAGTAGTCGCCGCAGCTGTTGTTGTTGCTGCTGTTGTTGTTGCTGTTGTGGCTGCAGTGGTGGTTGCAGTGGTGGTTGCTGCTGTAGTCGCGGCTGTTGTCGTTACACCGGTACAAGCAGAAATTGCGAATGCAAATCCAATTGCTAGCAATAACATGATACTTCTTTTTAACTTCATTTCTTGATTCCCTCCTTATATTTTTAATTCTAAATCTCTTATTTTGACAATTCAATGTATGAATTGCTAAAACCTTAATTAACTTCGGTAAAGCCAAGTTCTGTCATGCCTTTTTGTGCAATGTCACTTTGCATGAAGTAATACCAAATCAGTGAGGAACGATAATTCTCGATCATCAGGACCGTCACACCTTTATCAATGCCAATGACATCGGTCGAGTACCAACCATTTGTAGGGATAGGTTCCTGGGGCATAATTGTGTTCACGGGAGCTAATTCTTCAATCCCGAGATGGAAACTGTCGCGAAAACCGTATCTGCTTTGTAGTAATGCAATATTCGCGTAATACTCCATTGTAGGAATCGTCAGATCTGGAACAAAAGCAATCGATCCGATCGCTCCCGATGGACCCAAGGTTCCGTCGACATAAATCGTTCCCGCAGCCGGCAAGTTACCATAAGCGCGGTATCCGTCGGGACCATCCGATGCCGTCATTCCCCAGGAAGTTGCATTCAAAGATTTATAACGTTTCGACATGTCTTGAGCATAATCATATGCCGCAATCGAGGCATTGACCGAATTCTCAAACCAGTTGACACCATCCTCGTCTTCATAACTGTTGAAATCAAAGAAGGCATGTGAATACTGGTAGATGAATAGCGGTCCGGGATAAGACACATAGAATAAGTCTGAAGTTCCGTAGGATTTTAACTGAGAATGGTTTTTCATGACATCATAGGCAATCTTTCCTACAGAGTGTTCGTCTGAAGCCGCGGCAAGAAAATAAAGCATCAGTTGTTCGTTAGCCATGTCCCAGTGTCCACCAAATCCAGACTCCGGAGAATAGCCCATATAAAACATGTTCCATACCGGGTCATAATACCAGTCCCATTCAATTGCCTGATAAATGGCATCGACTTTATCTCTGATCTCGCCACCGAAATATTCTCCGGCAACAATCGCACCACAAATCAGAATCGCTGTGTCAATGATTGACACTTCGGAATAACCGCTCCGAAATCCTGACGACATACCGACGAAGTGGTAATAGAATCCGTGCGTCCTTTGCATGCCCTCCAGGGTAATAAGCGTATTCAGTACCCGGTCATAGCCTTCCTGATAGCCAATCCAATCATTTTCGATACCCGCTGGGATTGAAGCCAGTCCAAATCCGACTGAGGCAATCGAAGCATCGGCTTTTTGCATGGTATCAACGTTGACTCTGTCGGCTATTAGTCCGTATCCCGGACTATCGATATCACCATTTACAACTTCCCAGAAAAACTTGAAGGACAATCTTTCCTCCTCTAGGACGTAATCCGCTACTTCGAGTGGGTCATATATATATGGTGTTTCGGTAGTAGTAATTAATTGGGTAGTGCTTTGTGAAGTCGTCGCTTCCGATGTTGTGGTTATTGATGACGAAGTCGTAAAATTAATAGTTGTTGTCAATAACCCGGAAGTAGTCGATTGTGTAGATGTCACACTTTCGCAAGCAAATAACACCATTGCAAAGAATAAAAATAAACTCAGTAAGATTCCTTTTTTCATTCAATCCCCCCTATTCTCCGGTGACACCGGTCCTGTCAATGCCTTCGACAAACCATTTCTGCATGACGATATAGACAATCAGTACCGGCAAGATGATCAAAATAGTGGCTGCGAAACGTATGGATTCGTTTATCATGGTCTGGCTAATTCCTTGAGCCAAGTTGAACTGTGACGAGAAATTCAACAGTTTCAGCTGCAAGGTATAAAGATCGGTTCCCAGGAACAAAGATGAAATGTAGGTTTCATTCCAATACCAGACAAATGAGAACAAAAATGATGTCAGATATGCAGGCAGTGCCAAAGGTATTCCGATTTTTGTGAAGATCTGCATCGGGTTTGCACCATCGATTTCCGCAGATTCATCCAATACTTTCGGTTGCATCCTGAAGAATTGATAGAAAATCAGGATGAAGATCGCCGAAGACAGGCCCTGTCCGAATGTTGCCGGCAAAATGATCGCCCAAGCGGTTTGCAAGATTCCCATTTGATTGAACAGAACATATTTTGGAATCATGTAGATCTGGCTTGGAACCAAGTATGTCAGCAATATCAAGAAGAAGACAACGCTTTTGAAGCGCATTTTGAATTTAGCCAAGGCATATCCTGCGATACTGGTCGTGACCGTTTGGAGCAAGGCCGGTATCAAAGTCACCGACAGCGAGAAAAGCAAGGTCTTCCAGTAATCCAGTACTACGAAAGAAGTCTGATAATTAGTCAGGTAGATTTTCGTCGGAATCCACTGGACGATAGGGTTGACGAGATCCTCCAAATCCTTGATGCTGTAGGTGAACATTTTGATCAGCGGGAACAAATATATAAACCCAATGATTATCAACAAGCCATAAAGGAAAAACTTGCCGAGAAAGCCTTCCGTCAGTTTCTTTCCCAAAAGGAAGTGACGAATCTTGTTTTTAGTCTCCATCTTCATCAGCGTCTCACCTTCTCTTTCGAAAAAGCTCTCAGCAGTATAAAGACGATAAATAAAATAATAGCGAGAGCGACAAAATACACCCAGGCGATCGCTGATGAGAAACCGAAACCGGTTTCCAGCGCAAACATGTTGTTCTTGATATGGGCGATGGCTTTGTTCTCGGAGAACGTGGCCAGATTGATGATTGTGAAGATTACTGAAACCAATACCATGCTTTTCAGGGACGGCATCGTTATCTTCCAAAATGATTCCCATGCTCCTGCTCCATCGATCATGGCCGCCTCATAGGTCGACCTGTCGATTTTTTGCAAAGCGGCGATGAAAAGGAGAATCTGCACTCCGGAGAACCAGAGAATCACGATCAGCTCCGAAAAGATGGTGGCGATTGGCCTGGCCAGATTTTCCGTGAATGTGTTGTTGATAAAATCAATCAGACCCATTTGCTCGACAAGCGGGATTGTTGCAGCCCCCTGGTTCACGAGTTGGTTGATGACCGGTCCCGAGGCAATGATGACCGGCAAGAAATAGATTCCCCGGAAGAAGCCCCTGGCTTTGATGTCCTGATTCAACATCACGGCGATAATAATCGCAAAAACAGTGATGATCGGTACTTTAAACAAAATCTCAAAGGCAAAGTCACCGACCGATTGCAGGAATGAGAACCCCTGCGTGCTTGAGAAAATCTGACGGTAATTTTGAAATCCCTCAAACGAAACCTGGATGCCCTCGCCACTAAGTGTCACTTTGGAAAGGCTGTAATAAAATGACATGAACAGCGGATACATTGTGAAGACAATAAAGCCGATTACCCAAACAGATAAAAACATCCATCCGGCCAGATTTTCCCTAGTCTTTCTTTTCATCGGTTTTTTAGACATCTGGCATCACCACCAGATAATTGTTCGGACTAATGACATTCCTGGAATCTACGTAACTTTGATTCGTATAATTGACATAGAGTATGACTCCATTCGAATATGAGTTCTTATATACGCCCGTTGTGATTACTTCCCTGCTCGTGATGGAAGCGTCGTAGACAACGCTAAGCGCATTGTTCAGGAATTGATAGTCAGTTTGAATCTTGTCTTTCCATATTCCATAACTTGAAGAATAGATCTGTCTCAGTTCCGTGTCTTGAAGTTTGTATGCCGATTCATTGGTCAAAATATAGGATGGGTAGAGGCCGTAGTCAATCATTTTTAGGAGTGCCAAACGTTGATTGGCAATAAAATTGGCAAACGGTGCGAAGGCCTCGATCGTTCCGTGAAACAGCTCAGCCATGAACGGCACGGTGTCGGTATAGATTCTGAAGTTGCTCGATGTCATCGGCGTCATCAGATATTTCTTGGCATAGGGAAGCAGATACAGATTCGGCCGGTATAGCAACAAATCTCCCGTGTATGCAGCTAGAGCCGACCGATAAAGCGATACTACTTCTTTTCGGTCAAGATCGTTTGCCTTGTCATTATAGTCGGAATAGAACTTGTTGCCAATCGTTCCCAGCGCAAGCGCATCGATACCTAACTTGCCAAGACTATCCACATTGTCGGAAAACGCACTTGCCACTCTTGACGGTGACACATAATAATAATATTTGGTTAAGCCCGCAAGCATAAGCAGGTTGTTGTTGATTTTTTGCGAGATATCATTATAAAGACTGTAATTGGCATCAGTATATATCTTCATCACATCGATGTAAAAATACAGCTCGACCAATTCAGTTTGATATTTTTGAATCATGTCCTTGAACTCTTCCGAAGAGCCTAGATTGCTAAGATATTTCTTATTTATTAGACCGCTCGAGGAGAAACCTCCCGCGAAAAATCCCTTCATCACGACTGTCATGTTATCGACATATGTCGTCAATTCATCGATCATGCTTTCAGCGGATGCAACATCAGTCATAACCATGGTCTCATCAAAGATGAATCCCGGTTTTTTTTCAGCCCCGATGATCTCCAAATACAGCGGAACACTATTTGTATCACTCAGATTTTCAATCAGGTACCCTTGATCGATAAGATAGTCACGATAGATTCCGGCCATGCCGACATAATTTGCTTCGGCTCCTGCCAAAAACTGATATGTCATCTTGACATTGCAGGAATTGAGATCTTCCTGGATCACCAGTCTTCCAGATCCTGAGGATGCCTGTGACTCGCTTGTTGGAGTCTGATAAAGACTTCGATATTGGAATTCATTATGGGAATAGTAGTACTTGAGGTTGTTCTTCGCCGGGTTGACAATGAAACTAGCGAACATTTCGCCATCATCGATCATCGTTATAAATCCATGCTGGTCGATGCCATGTACCATTCCGGAGACTGGAAGCAACAGCTGAGCTTCACCGGGACTTTCAGCCCTGATTCCCAAATCCAATCCATAATAGACGAATTCGTAAATTTCCGTGTTGACATCAATCGGTTGATATCGGATTAAAGCTCCGGACCCGTCCGGAACAAAGATATAGCCCGGTACTGAATTGGAATAGACTGCACCGAGGAACGGATAAATCTTGATGCTCCTCAGTTTGTAGGTATCGCCTTCACTGATTTTATCGCGAGGAACTTCTACTTTCAGCTGGTCGCCTTCAAGGTAGACCCTAAGTTCCAAACCGATCCCGGATCTTCCGTAAGTAATATCCACACTAAATCCATTGGTGATCAGGCTATAGGATGTGGTCGTGTCTGGGCTCGTGAACATGCTTTCCTCAACCGTCGTATAGACTCCAGTTGATTCTCCATAGGAGTAATACTTGATCGTGACTGCGGAATTGACGATTCCTTCCCAAGTGGAACCAAAGTATTGCAAGTCATCGTCTTTTGACATAATCGATGATCCATAGATGAAGCCGTCTTCCTTATTGACAACGCGAATCGCAAAGCTGTCAGTTTCCATATAAAGTAGCAATGTGTCTGTTTCACCAACTAGTGAAAACGTTGTCGGAATATCGAGAAAGTTGTCGACTACCGTCAAATCATCAGCTTGAGTAAATTGGTTTGAACTGAACAAAGTGTCATCCAGAACCACGGTTTCATCGCTGAAGGAATCCAATCTTTTTGGCAGGGAAGATCTAGCCTCGATAACGATGGCAAGCGGTAAAAAAGCGGCTAAAACAAGGCAAATCAAAATCTTTTTGATAATGTTAGCCGAATACACGATAGACCACCTCCTTCACCCAGGATGAGAGGAAGTTCCACAGTTGCGAACCGAAAACGTAGATGATGAAGATGATCAATACGATTATCAGCATGACAAACGCGGTCATCAAAAGGTTCTTGATCGTTTCCTTGATTTCATAGTTGTGAATTTCCTTGATTGCTAAAAAGACAAGTACGAGCGTCCAGGAAATCATGACGAACACATATAGATCATAGATCACCGATTCATTCAATGTAAGAACATTTGATAAAAAAATCAGGGGTAGGATCCCGATGACCAGCGGACTCAAAGCATAAGTCGAGGAAATGAAGACATCCTTTAACCAGCCTTCGCCATCAAATAAAGTCGAGATCAGATAATTGGAAAAGACGAACAATCCGAAGACACCGAAGAATTTGACAAACTCCAAACCTAGGTTGATCTGTTCCGGGAAGGTGTTGTAGATGAAACCAGTATATCTTTGAAGCAGTAAGTACTCGATAAACAGGAAACCAAGAATGATGAAACTAGTCAACAGATCCGACCTTTTCGTCCGTTTGATATCGTAATAGCTGTCAATCGGATGCCTGCAGACTGAGAAAATCAATGAAAACTTTCTGACTTCCCGGTTTTCCTTGATTTTTTTGACTTTGTTGTTGATGTTCGCAAAGACCAAGGTTTTCTTGTTTACAATTATTATAGTTTGCAACAAAACAAACAGACCGATGAATGTTATGAACAACCAGGTCAAGTTCGCATTCAGCCATCCGTCACGGATTTTCCAAAATGTTTCTGAATATCCCGGGACATCGTTGGCTAGTTTGTATTCATTCAAAGCGTCCGATAAGGTGTCATTCTGGTAATAAGCTTTGCCAAGTGCGCTGTGCGCAAGTGCAAAGTTGGAATTTTGTCTTAGAATCTCTTCAAACATCAAAGTGCTATCAGTATAGTTGCCCGCATTGTATAAATCGATTGCCTGGTGCACCAAATCCGCAAACGAGGATGGTTGATAGACAATAATCTGATTGGCGCTGCTATCGGCAACAAACAAATTGCCGAGCTCATCGATCTGAATCGCACTCGGAGCCTGGATCAGCCCCAACGTATTCGAATTGCCAGACATAATATCGAAGGCAAAGAGCAAGTTACCCGATTCATCGTATTCCACGACAAATCCATCATCATAGATTCCGTATAAATATCCCGAGTCATTCACTGACAGATCGACCACACTGTGTTCATCGTTGTAATTTTTCGCGACAAGAATATTATTTCCGTTAACATCGAGCTTTTTCAATGCCGTTACGGTATTAGGTGTCGATGTGAAGACAAGCGATTTCGAATTGATTGCGATATTTGTCGGTGATGGCGGAATATTTCTGGCATATGCGCCAGGTTGGACGAAAGCATCCGCGATTTTCTGGACGAAGGATTTTTCGGAAAGATTCACGCCGAAATAACCTAGGAATGAACCGTCATAGTTGAGCTGGATCACACCGCTTGTCGAACCGTCACCGATTACATAGATGTTTTCCCCGGAACCGACGACGACTTTGATGGGCACAAACAAAGAAGCACTCCCGAACAGCGGTTCCGTCGGTCTGCCGAAAGTATGGATCAACGTACCGGAAAGATCAAATTTGTAGACAAGCTGATTGCCTTTGTCCGCGACATATACATAGTCTTCAAGCGAGACAAAAACTCCGGTTGGCTCATTCAATGTTCCTTGTCCGATTTCTCGCACCAACACTCCCTGGTAATTTAACACTGCGATTCTGCCATTGCCAGAATCGGCGACATAGACGAGACCATCTTTAATGTAGATGTCTTCAGGAGTATCCAAAATCTCGACTCTGTTAAGCACGCCAACAGGGGTATAGGCGGTCTGAGTAAAAGTAAGATTGCCTTCATAATCAACCGTGAAAGTTGAATATGGGTATTCGTTTTCATAATAGGATGTATCGGCTAGTACATCTTTCAGTGGATATGCGGCGATAAACAACAGAAGCATCACAATTACAAAGAGGTATTTTTTCATATTATCCCCCCTACTTGATGCCGGAGTGGGCCATGGTATCCATGACTTTGCTCTGCATTACAATAAAGATGAGTAAGTTTGGCAAGAACATGATCAAGGAGGCCGCCGCAGCCATTCCCTGACCGGCCACACCATTGGTGTTGGCCGTCAATGTTCCCATATAAAAGGCAAATGTTTTCAAGACATCATTGTTGATGTAGACTGTCGATGTGTCAGCCGAATTCCAAACCGCCTGGAAAGAAAGGATTACGATCGTCGCGATCGCCGGTTTGATGAGCGGTAGAATGATCTTGGTATAGATCTGCCATTCGTTGGCCCCGTCGACTCTTGAGGCATCGATCAATTCATTGGGAATCTGGTCGATGAATTGCTTGACCAGGAACAATCCGACCGGAACGGCCAAGTAGGGCAGAACATGCGCAAAGAAACTGTCGATAAGGCCGAGTTTCTCCACGACTAAGTATCTGGGTATCATCACAGCTACCCCGACAAACATCAGGGCGAGCGTGTTGATTTCATTGATGACTTTCTTCATTTTGAAATTGAGTTTGCTCAAAGCATACCCTGCCATCGTCGAGATGACAACCGAAGCGAACAGCACAAGAACTGTAACGATGATACTGTTGAAAAGATACCTGGACATCGGGATTCCGGATGAACCGGTAACTTTGAACAACCGGACGAAATTGGCCAGAGTCGGTTGAATCACAAAGAAGCGCGGGGGATAATAGAACAACTCTTCCAAAGGCTTGAAAGCATGGTTGAAAATATAAATCAAAGGCAAAATCATAAATAACGCAATGGGGGTTATGAAAAGCAGATAACGGATTTGGCTGGGATGGAAACGTTTCGGATTGATTTTAGTCGCTTGGAATTTCTGTCTTTTTTTCATTCGTCTTTACTTCCAAATAACTTGAATGCAAAGCGACTGAGCAGATAGACAAACAATAATAAAATCACCGAAAGTGCCGCAGCGTATCCCATTTCATACTTGTTGAAACCGTAATATTCGATATGGTTGACAATCAGTTGGCCCGCGTATTGCGGTGTCGGGTTCGATCCCGACAACGTCACCCCGATACCCGAAGCTCCAAACGTTCCGACAATCGCCATGACGGCTCCGAAGAGCATTTGTGGTTTGATCGAGGGAATCGTGATATAGATCATCTCCTGGAATTTGTTTTTGATTCCATCGATGTATCCCGCCTCGTATAAATCCTGATTGACATTCAATATTCCGGCAAGCATTGCCAGGAATCCTACCCCCATAGAACTCCACAATGTCACTACAATCATAATGATTAACAAAGACTCCTTGGATTGAAGCCAGATGACAGGTTCGACTATCAAGCCAAGGTTCAATAAAACACTGTTTAGGTAGCCGGTGTTGTCACCGGCAAAAATGACTTTCCACAAAACTCCCATTGTGATACCTGCAGTCATGGAAGGTGAATAGATGATGAGAGCCAACACCGTTCTGAGTTTGCTCGGAAGCTGTGCTAACATCCAAGCCAGGAGGAAGGAGAGAATATATCCTCCTGGCCCGACGATTAACGCATATTTAAGTGTGTTGGGAATTACATATTGCATGAATACATCATCGTTTGTCAAAACGTTGATATAATTGGCAAACCCGATGAATGAAGGACTTCTGACTGTGTCAAAATATGTGAATGATAGAAAGATAGCCGCAATAACAGGAATGACAATGAAAATCATGAACATCAAAAGATAGGGCAGGACAAACAAATATGCGATTGGTTGACGTTCTCTTACCTTGGATTTGTTTTTCTTGAAAGCGAAAAGTCTAGCCATCTTGACCAGCCTCACTTTCCGCAATCCAAGCTTCGATTTGGGAAATTGAAGCCGCAATAAAAGGCTTCAAGATATTGCCATATTCATCCACAAAATCAAATTCCGACATCTTTCGTTGGATTTCCTTGTTCATCTTGATGATTCCATCGTTTAAACCAACTCGCAGATTGGCTCTGTCAAGCACGACACTGTTCCATAAATTGGATATTTCCAATTCGACTTGGTAGGATCCCGGAACTTTAGGCAGCTCGCGAAGCCAAGTCCATTGTTCAAGTACAATCGAGATATCATCCTCATTCAAATTTGACAACTTGAAAGCATCGAGATTGGCACTGTTCCACATGTATTCCTTGCCAAGGGTTGAAAGCAAAAGCGAAGCAAATGTCGCCTGTGTGTCCGTAGAAGACCACCATTTGAGAAACGCCCAGGCTTCTTCTTGCATATCGGAATTGGCAAAGATCATATTGGCAGTCTGTGCTCCAGGAGCACTCCTGTCAATTGTATCCCCTTTGTCAACTCCAGGAAGTAAGGCAACCTGCCATAATCCCTGAATATCGGGAGCTGCATTCAATAAAGTGATATACATTCCAAAATCACCGACTCCGATCGGGGACAAACCCAGACGGAAGTCGTTGTAGAAACTGGAAACCTGCACGTCCATGCTATAGATGGTATATAGTTCCGTCATCATCGTCATAGCCTGCACTGTTTCCTCGTTGTCCATGTTAACGGTGAATGCTGGTTCGTTATAAATACTTGATCCGTATTGAAATAAAAACGGTAACGTCGAATCAAACGATTTAAGCGAAGTCGCACTTGAAAGCGGAATATAGAAATTCATTCCATATCGCTTTAAAATCGGCAAGATATCGATCACGTCGTCCCACGTCTCGGGAACAGCGATATTTAGCGCAGTGAAGATGTCTGTCCGATAAAACAGCACATAAAAGTTCTCTGTATCTGGCAATCCATAAAGTCCGTTATCATACATCATGGGAATCAACGATTCACGTTGATAATAATTCAATACCTGTACAAATTCCGGATCATCGATAAAAACAGTCAGATCCTGGATTGCTCCTCTTATACCCATATCAAATGGCAACCAGGAAGCGATACCCAAGGCAACATCGGGATTTTGTTTGGCAGAATTGGCCAGAATCAATTTTCCTTCCGAAGCCATGACCGAAGCCTTGACGCTGATTCCAGTTTCAGAAGTAAATGAATCATCCGCCATCTTTTGGATCAAATCAACATATTGTTTTGGTCGGTTGATCCAGATGTCAAGTTCGTTGGCACTGGCCGGGTCCGAAAAACGCTTGTCAAAAAATGAAATCACAAAACGTTCGATAGCGACCCAAATCCTTGTGAAAAAATTTCCATCTGCTTTATCAATTTCCATAGTTGTGTGCACATAAAATTTATCAATCGACAAAGGACTGTTCAGTACCAAGCCCACTGAGTTGCCAAGCGTTGCGGCAATCGATGATGTCGAAGTTGAAAGCAAAGCGATGTTCTTTGGGATCTCGTCAGGAGTATCCGCAAGGAAACGCAAATTCCTGACAGCGATTTTCAAACTTGACTCCGCTTCCGACAATTTGTCGGTTTTAGATAAGGAGGCAAGGTATGCTTGCATCAGGCTCAAAGTGTCGGCCATATCATTCAAATCCGAGACGATGTCAGGAAGATATTCTTCAATTTGCCAGTCCCGGTTCTCGTCAACTTGGTTTCCAGTCAGTTTGCGGATTTCAAGTGAGATTTTATTGACGCTTTTCAACACTTTTTGCAATTCGTAATAGACATCTCTGTATGGACTAAGATTGACTTGCAAGCTGATTATGTTTTCGCCTTCATTTAAATAAAACAGATAAGGCACGCCTTCATCATTCTGGAGAGTGACATATTGCCATGACGAATCATATTCAAACGGAATGGTTTTAGCTTCCGCAAACGGAATTTCACCATTTATCTTAAGAGTCCTGAAAATGACGCCATTGACAAGCCCTTCCTGCAAGACTTTGAAAGTCAGATGATAATAACCTGCATTTTCAACGTTGACAGCATATGATACCATTTCCCGCTCCGAATTGAAGGAATCCCCGGAAAGCGTGTTGAGTTTCAGATACCTGATTGAAAACGGAGTGACCCCAACACTTCTTGAAACTCCAGCCTGGATCGAACTGGTATTTTTGTACAAAGGTATTTCTGCTTCATAGGCAAGAGAAACGTCATCCGTGTAGGCTTCGTTTTGACCAATATATTCTTCATAAGTAATTTCAGGAACCAATCCGGATATTATCACGTCACCAAGTAACAGTTTGCCTTTGACCTTTTCTAAAGTGATAATATTCGTTCCTGCTTCAAGGAGAAAACAGAGTGGCTCGACAAAGAGTCCCATCGGATCAAGCAGATCTTGCCTGGTCCAGGAAAAGATTTGATCCTGAAGTCCGTAATAATCGTTTCCGTACCGGTCCAGGGTGAATTCCTGGTCACGATTCTCCCATAGTTTATATAAGATCAACTGTTGCGATTCCAAATACTGGATCTCGCCGTTAATCGTGGCAGCTATTTCCAAATCAAGATAATCATCAGACAGCGAATAATAATCAAGAGCGATATTATATAACCCTGTTGTTGGAATTGTCACGTCGAATTCGACCAGAGACTCATCAACCCAGGAATAGACACCCGTATGGTAATTTTCGCTATCAACTTGGGGTAATAATTCCAAATTTTTGAAAGAGTCTGGCGAGATCGAAGTCAAAAAACCGGAATTGGCGGCGTAGGCATTTTCTGCCCAGGCCTTTTTGACGGAGTCATAATTTCCGCTCAAAATTTCCGGATTGTCCGAGCCTGAAGTTTCAGCTTTGACGATGAATTGTGTTTTTGCGCTTTGTACAATAAGCAACAAAAATGACAGAAAAAGAATTAGACACTTCTTCGTCTTCAAAATCCATCCTCCCTCCCTAGAAAATCAGTATCATATCAAGAATTACGGAGTCACACCCAGTTTGGTATATACGGCATTCTGGGCATTTGTAAGTTGTACATTGGCCAAATTGTTCCACTGCGTCTTGACATCGGCGTAGTTTAGGTCTCCCAAGCGTACCATGTCAAAGACTTGACCCAATGTAGTTTCCGCCATATATGTTCCTGTCCAACGAGCTTTGATGTATCCCGGGACATATTTGTTGGGTTCGATGATGTAATTGTCGTATTCGACAACGGATCTCAATTCATCGAATGTGTAATAAATATCGAAGAATGCGTCTAGCAAATCTTGATCAGGTTGCAGCGGTGTCATATTAAGTGTCGCCAAATCAGGATAATCACCAGAGGTGCAGATTTCAATACGCTTCAAATAGCCGTCTTTGCCAAATGACATCCATTTTGCCAACAGATAGGCTTCCTCAAGATGAGTGGTTTGGGATGAGATACCCATCAAGTCCAATATGATTGGAATCTGGTGAACAGTTGCGTTTCCGGGAGTGCCGACAAAATCAACTTCAAATTCATAATCCATCATCGATCCGATGCTCGGCGTGTAATCCCAAAATGCGGCAAGTTGGCTCGATTCCCAAGTGTTAAGAGTTCCAAAAGCTGCAAGTTGTTCCTCAGCTGTCAAAGCATCATAGACAAATGATTTGTCTGCCATCAAAGTCTGATACAACGTCAATGTATCTTCAAATTCCTGACCAGCCAAATGTAAAATTGACCCGTCGTATGTGAACCAGCCTAAGTCTTCGTTAAGTTGTGAGGGATACCATTCGAGCATCCTGTCGATGCCAACGATGCCTGCAGTTCCGGTTCCATTAGTGACATTATGATTTGCCACTTCTTTGATTTTGTCGCAGAACTCATCGAAGGTGTCTTCGAATGTCGGGAGATCGGCATTGGCATTGTCAAAAATCGTTTTGTTGATATAATATCCGAAATAATACACCGCATATGGCAGAGCCATCAATTTGCCGCCATAGTTGGCTGCGTTTCTGATGTCTGAGGAAACATTCAAGAATTCTGGGTCGGCATTAGCGATTGCTGTCATGTCTTTGGCCCAGTTGTTCATAATAATCGTTTCAGTTGAATCAGTGAAATAGACATCCGGCAATTCGCCCAAAGCAGCCTTGGCACCCAAGA
>Ga0268277_1000131_pt1 | contig 60656 bp, 43 predicted proteins | sample saktaG_5_FD_190132 | JGI IMG/M metagenome (GOLD analysis project Ga0268277, IMG submission 190132) | Saline water microbial communities from Sakinaw Lake, British Columbia, Canada - sak_2010_1_5_50m | ecosystem: Environmental > Aquatic > Non-marine Saline and Alkaline > Saline ... | reverse complement strand
GACCATATGATGTTTGATGCATGCCAGGTTACCAATCCCTCCATTGATCCTCTCCGTGAGCCGATGGAGATCAGGCGCTACCTGGGCCGGAAGGCGGAACGGTACGGTGGCGAGGTTGGCCCGCAGCTCAAGCTGGAAGTGCCGATCATGTTCGGGGGCATGAGTTTCGGCGCCGTGAATCTCAGGGTCCAGAAAGCCGCGGCAAAGGCAACGCGGGAGATGGGCACCTACTGGAATACGGGAGAAGGCGGATTTCACGAAAGGCTGAGAAAGTACGGTGGGAATACGATTGTCCAGGTTGCCTCGGGAAGGTTCGGTGTCAGCGAAGGTTATATGAAATCGGCTGCCGCGGTGGAAATAAAGATCGGACAGGGCGCCAAGCCGGGAATCGGAGGCCACCTCCCGGGTGAGAAGGTATCCGAAGCTATTTCGCAAACGAGAATGATTCCCGAGGGGTCCGATGCGCTTTCTCCTGCGCCGCACCACGACATCTATTCCATAGAGGATCTGAGGCAGCTCATCTACGCCATAAAAGAGTCGACTGATTACAAAATTCCCGTCTCGGTGAAGATTTCAGCTGTCAACAACGTGGCTCCCATTTCAAGCGGCATTGCACGTGCGGGAGCCGACATTATTGCAATTGACGGATTTCGTGGAGGTACCGGAGCCACACCGCTTCAGATTCGCCAGAATACGGGTATCCCCATAGAGCTTGCCATATCTGCCGCTGACAGGAGGCTTACGGAAGAGGGGATCAGAAACACGGTCAGCCTCGTGGCATCGGGTGGCATACAGAGTTCTTCCGATGTGTTGAAGGCTATATGCCTCGGCGCTGATGCGGTTTATTTGGGAACTCCCGTCTTAATCGCTCTCGGGTGCAATGTCTGCCAGCGCTGTTTTACGGGACGGTGTCCCTATGGTATTACGACAAATAAGCCCGGCCTGGCGGAGAGAATTGATGTGGATGAAGCAGCGCAGGCGCTTACCAACCTTCTGCGTGCCTGGGGAGAAGAGATAAAAGAGCTTATGGGATCTATGGGAATAAGCGCTATCGAGGCCTTAAGGGGAAACAGGGACAGATTGCGCGGCGTGGGTCTGAATGAAGAAGAATTGAGAATTCTTGGAATCAAGCACGCCGGAGCGTGATATGCTGACGATAGAAACAAAGGGGCTTTACTACAAGGCCCTTAACAGACAGATTAAAAAGTCGCTCTCGCAGGGAGAAAACGAAATCGTCCTAAAGAATGTTCTGGGACAACGTTATATAGGAGGCGGTCTGGAGAGTACGGCCCACTTTGATATCTATGGTACACCGGGGCAAGATCTCGGCGCCTTTATGAACGGGCCTGAGATCGTTGTTTATGGCAATGCCCAGGATGGTGTGGGCAACACCATGAACGAGGGAACAATCATCGTCCACGGCAAGGCAGGTGAAATCCCGGGGCATTCAATGCGGGGAGGAAAATTGTTCATCAAGGGCAATGTGGAGTACCGCGCCGGTATACACATGAAAGAATACCTCGATTCCGTGCCCTGGCTCATCATTGGCGGAACGGTCAAGGATTACTGCGGCGAGTATATGGCGGGCGGCAGGGTCGTAGTGCTCAACATGGAAAACAGCAAAATGTCGCCCGTGGGATATAGCGTGGGGACCGGCATTCACGGCGGCGCCATATTCGTGAGGGGCGAGGTAAAGGAATACCAGATTGGAACCGGCGCCATATTTGCCGAGCTCGATGAGTCTGACAAAACTTTTTTAAAAGAGGTACTCGAGGAATATTCGAGAAATTTTGATACCGATACAGATGGCATAGTACCGGACGATTTTGTGAAGATCACGAAAAAAGGTAGCCGGCCCTTCGCCAAATTATATACGCCCGGGATGAATGTCAAAACCGACCTTCCGATCCATTTCAACCTAACAGCCCCCTGTGCGAACGCATGCCCCACAGGGATTCCAATACCGGTTTTCTCTAATCTTATCAAGGCCGGAAAAGTCCTGGAAGCCCAGAAATTAATGGATGAATATACGCCCTTCAGGATGTCTGTTTGTGGGACAGCCTGTCCGGCGCCTTGCATGGATGCGTGCAACCGGGGTGCGATTGACAGGCCTCTGAAATTACAGGAACTTGCCCGGGAATACTATCCTGACTTCAATCCGGATGTCTTGGAAGAGGAGAAGGAACAGGTTATCTCTATTATAGGGGCAGGGCCTGCCGGCCTCTCGGCCGCCTGGCAGCTTGCGAGAAGGGGATATAGAGTCAGGGTCTATGACGCTTTGGATAATCTTGGCGGCAAGGTAAGGAAGGCCATCCCCCGCGAAAGGCTCTCCGACAGGACCCTCGACAGGGATATAGAGAGGATTACCTCGCTTCCGATCGAATTTAATACGAGCCAGAGGGTCAATCGGGAGATGTTTGAAAAAATCTATAGCGACTGCGACATTGTTCTCGTTGCCACCGGCGCTCACATAGCCAGGAGAATAGAATACCCGGGGGGAGAAAGAATTCTTTCAGGTCTGCAGTTTCTCATTGACATCAACGAAGGGAAGGATATGAATCTCTCGGAAAGTGAGATCGTGATCATCGGCGCGGGTAACGTGGGTATGGATATCGCTTGTGAGTCATGGAGGCTTGGGGCGAAAAAGGTGACCGCTCTGGATATTCAGAAACCCCTTGCCTTCGGGCATGAATTGGACTCAGCCGTGAAACTGGGGACGGATATTCTCTGGCCAAAATTTGTGGAAAGACTGGACGGAGAAAAGATCTTTTTTAATGACGGAACTGAACTGAAAGCGGATGTGGTGCTTTTCAGCATAGGAGAGACACCGGACACCTTTTTTCTCCCTGATTTAGTTTTGATAGATGAAAGGGGATATATCGTCACCGCCGAGCAATCGTTCAGAAGCAGTGATCTGAAGATTTACGGGTGCGGTGACATACACAGACCGGGTCTTATTTCCGATGCCGTGGGATCGGGAAGGCTTGCCGCGCTTGAAATTCACGCGCTCCTCACGGGCAGGAAATTTATCTACCCCGAGAAAAATCTCGTACCGAGAAGTCGTATTAACGCCCTCTATTTCGGTGATGAAGAGGATGAGATAGACAGGTGTATGAGCTGCGGCACTTGCATATTTTGCGATAAATGCATAGAGAACTGTCCTCAGGGGGCAATTACCCGTAATGGAGAGATCTTTACAGTCGATCCTCTGAAATGTACATTATGTTATACTTGTGTTAGTGTGTGTCCGCGCGGGGCTATTCAAGCCGAGTTTTTTATTGATGTCAAAAATGCTGCCTTTAACGAATGATGTCTTACGCGTAAAAGTGTTATTGTAATTTACATTCAAATGCGATTTATGAGAAAAGACTGAAACAGGTGGTGTGAGCAATGAGAACAAAATTTATCTTTGTAACAGGCGGCGTCCTTTCTTCCCTCGGGAAAGGGATTGCGGGCGCTTCAATCGGAGCGCTTCTTGAATGCCGCGGCCTGAAGGTTACAAACCAGAAGCTGGACCCCTATATCAATGTCGATCCGGGCACAATGAATCCCTTTCAGCATGGGGAGGTGTATGTGACGGATGACGGTACAGAAGCGGATCTGGATCTGGGCCATTACGAGAGATTTGTAAATACACCCATGGGAAAGGAAAACAATCTGACCACGGGGCAGGTCTATTTTTCCGTCATATCAAAGGAGCGGAGGGGAGAGTATCTGGGTGGTACCGTTCAGGTAATTCCTCATATCACGAACGAGATCAAGGACTATATCAGGGGAGCGGCCAAGGGGTTTGATGTGGCGATCGTTGAGATAGGCGGCACGGTGGGTGATATCGAAAGCCTCCCCTTTCTCGAGGCAATACGGCAGTTCAGAAATGAGGTTGGCAGAGAAAATGCGATCTTTATCCATCTGACATGGGTTCCCTACCTTAAAGCGGCTGGAGAGGTAAAGACAAAACCAACCCAGCACAGTGTCAGGGCACTGAGGGAGATAGGGATCCAGCCCGATATACTTCTCTGCCGGACGGAAGAGTTCCTCTCAAAAGAGATCAGGGAAAAGATATCCCTTTTCTGTAATGTCGGAGTGGAAGCTGTTTTCACCGCCAAGGACGTGGGAAGTATTTACGAGGTTCCCCTTATCTATCACAGGGAAGGGGTGGATCAGAAGATTGTCGATCTCCTCAATATCTGGACAGGTCAGTCTCGTCTGAATGATTGGGAAAAACTCAGTGAAAAGATTAAAAATCCTTCAAATGAGGTCTCTATCGCCATTGTGGGTAAATATGTCGACTGGGCAGATTCTTACAAGAGCCTGAATGAGGCACTTATTCATGGTGGTATCGCGAATGACTGCAAAGTTCATCTCGATTTTGTCGATTCGGAGCAGATAGAAAGGGAAGGAATTACGGATCAGTTTAAAAATGCGGGGGGTATTCTCGTTCCGGGAGGATTTGGTAAACGGGGTATCGAAGGTATGATACAGGCCGTAACCTACGCCCGTGAAAATAAGGTGCCATTTTTCGGCATCTGTCTCGGTATGCAGATGGCCGTCGTGGAATGCGCGCGGAACCTGTGCAACCTGGAAGGGGCAAACAGCGCTGAATTTGACGGTGAGACGGCCTATCCGGTGATCGACCTTCTTCCGGAACAGAAAGATGTTATCGATATGGGCGGAACGATGAGACTGGGAGCCTATGACTGCCTTCTGGAGACAGACACCTTTGCGTTTGAAGGGTATAAAACGAAAAAGATAAGCGAGCGCCACAGACACCGCTATGAATTCAATAATGAGTATAAAAATATATTAACTGATAAGGGCCTCCGCATCAGCGGCACGTCACCGGATGGCCACCTCGTTGAGATCGTGGAGCTTGGCGATCATCCCTGGTTTTTGGGCTGTCAATTTCATCCGGAATTTAAATCGAAGCCGATAAAGCCTCACCCCCTGTTCCACAGGTTTATCGAGGCATCTCTAAAGTATGCGAAGACGAGATAGTCGGGATTCCGGAAAAAATGATAAACCAGATCATAAATATCACTCTGAAAATACTGAAATGTCTTAAAAACTGGAAGATAGCCGTCGGAAGGAATCCGCGACATGTTCTTCCCAATGCGCTCATTATCTTTCCTTCGATTCCAGATATTCTCTTCTGCGGACTCTCTGGAATCCTGGCGGTAAAGAGAAACACCAGTGTTGAAGAAAAAGATATAGCGGAAAACCTTTCGAATATCTTCAAAAAAATCAAAAAAAACAATCTGAAAAAATTGACAGCTCATGAAATCTCAAGGGAATACTACCTCGGCGGTGATAATCTACTCAGAACTGTTGAGGAGAATGTCCTCAGGCTGAAGCAGGATTCATTTATTGAGGGCATTTTTTTTGATGGTGAAAAGGAGATGAAACTGAAAGACCTCTATCGGGGAATGAATGCCTTTCTCGTGAAAGAGGAAAAACTGGTGGAGAAAAATGCCGGCCATTTCTTGACAGCCGATATGGAGTATGTCAACAACGCCCTTATCCTCTTCAGGGATTGTGTGTGGGGCATCGAAAGGGATGTTCTCTCCAACATGGATAAGATAATTTACCTCGCCGGACCGAAGGGAAGAAAGGGGATATCGAAGGAAGGTTTCAGGAAATACAGAAACATTAATCTCCTTTTGAGCTCACTCGACCGCCTGGAGGTAAGGGGGAGAGACTCAGCTGGAATACAAATAACATTTGCCCTGAAAGAAAGGGGCGCCCTGGACAAAGCCCTGCGAGACATAAGGAATCGTGGACTATACGATGAATGGGAAAAAAGACTGAAACCGGGTGATCTCGCCGATGGTTCACTGCATATCTCCTATAAACCGGGCACAAAAGTCAACTCTACGGTTTCCTTTACCTATAAAAAGGCTTCCGTAACGGGAGAGCTGGGTGAGAACGGAAAATACCTGAGAGAAAGAATACGGTCGGATCAACTGTTTGAGATATTTATCGATGAGGAGATAGAATCCGAGATGTATCTCGCCCATACCCGATGGGCCTCGGTGGGCTCTATCACTGAAGAAAACTGCCATCCCATCAATAATTTTGTACACGAAGAGGACAGAGAAACTCCATCAGATGAGTCTCATAAAGACAAGGATTATCCCGCTTACGGAAGAGGTGACTGGGCCATAAGTGTCGCCCTCAACGGCGATATAGACAATTACGGTGAATTAAGGAGCACTATAGAAAAGGGGAAAATCGATATTATAGATAAGCGCGTGACGACGGATACGAAGATAATTCCCCTTCAGATCGAAAAATATCTCTACGAAGGACATGAACTGACCGAGGCCTTTCGGCTGGCCCTCAATGATTTTGAAGGATCCCATGCCATTGCCATGGAGAGCAATCTCGAACCGGACAAGGCCTTCCTTGCCCTCAGGGGAAGCGGCCAATCTCTCTATATCGGACTCTGTGAAAATCAGTATATGTTTTCATCGGAGCTATACGGTCTCGTGGAACTCACCCCATATTTCATAAAAATGGATGGTGAGATTGAGCGGGTCGAGGGGGATTCACGTACACGGGGGCAGGTTTTTGTTCTGAGCAGGAACGGCGGAGGCAATACAGGGGGAATAAGCGCCTTCTGTTATGATGGAGAACCCATCCGGATATCCCGGGAACAGATCGAAAAAGCAGAGATTACCACACGCGATATCGACCGGAAGGATTACCCTCATTTCCTTTTGAAGGAGATTCGTGAGGCACCACTCTCGGTCAGAAAAACGCTGAGAGGAAAGTATAAGATTTCTTCCAATGGAAGAGGAATACCGGAGGTGACCTTCAATCTCGGAGATGATGTCATTTCGCCGAGGTTGCGGGATGCCCTGGAAAGAGATCTTTTAAATAATATTTATGTGATTGGTCAGGGTACGGCCGCAGTGGCCGGCGGAGCCATAGCAGACGCCTTCTCTCAATATCTCAGGGAAACCCGAATAGTCGTCAAGGCGAAAACATCTTCCGAACTGAGTGGCTTTCCCCTCGAAGAAAATCTTGAAAATACACTCATAATTGCCGTGACACAATCGGGGACAACAACAGACACAAATCGTGCCGTTACCATGGCAAAACAGCGGGGCGCCCATCTCATCTCGATCGTTAATCGAAGACAGTCGGATATTACGCATATGACGGATGGGGTCTTTTATACCAGTGACGGGCGTGACATAGAGATGTCGGTGGCATCGACAAAGGCCTTCTATTCCCAGATCGTGGCAGGCTTTGTCCTGGCTCTCGATTTCGCGCAAATAGTGAGAGCCATGCCGGACGACCAAATAGCGGTGGCGCTGACAAACCTGGAGGCCGCTCCCGATAAAATGGACAAAGTTTTGTCGGAAAGCGAGATTATCAGAGAAGCCGTCCGGGATGTTGCTAAGCAAAAAAGGTACTGGGCGGTTGTCGGAAGCGGCCCTAACAAGGTTGCCGCCGATGAGATACGGATAAAGCTGAGCGAGCTCTGTTACAAAACCATCTCATCCGATATTGTTGAGGATAAAAAGCATATAGACCTTTCTTCAGAACCCCTCATTATTGTCTGCGCGGCGGGAAATCCGGAAATGGTTATAGAGGATATTATAAAGGACGTGGCAATTTTCAAGGCACATGCCGCCTCCACCATTGTCATAGCCGATGAAGGAGAAACAAGATTCAACGGTATTGCTGATTCGGTAATATTCGTGCCCCGGTCTGCATTTCCTACTTCTGTAATATTGAACACCCTTACCGGCCATCTCGGGGGGTACTATGCGGCATGCAGTATCAATGAGGACGGAGAGTTTTTCCGTCGATTCAGAAACAGTCTGTCTCTTAGACAGAATGAAATAAAGAAACAAAATGACTCTCTTTTTGAGAGGATAGAGGACACTGAGCTTCACAGAATCATAGAAAGATTCTCTTCAGAATTTCGAGATCGAAGAAACAAAGGTTTTTTTTCCTCCATGAGTATTGAGGTGGCATCGGATATCACACTCCTTTTAAAGTACGCTGTAGGAAAGCTTCCTGTAGAGGATTTCTGGCTGGAATATGAAGGGAAAAGACCCTCATCGTCACCCTTCGATATGCTCGATATATGCCTCGGAAGGGCGATTGATGAACTTACACGACCAATCGATGCGATCAGGCATCAGGCAAAAACGGTCACGGTGGGCACAAGCAGAAAAGGCGAGATGCAGAGGGGCATTCTCTTCGACTTTATCAAGGGGCTTAACTTCTCGCTTGAGAATCTCACAAGCTACGACGGATTTACCATCAAAAGACTTCAGAAGACCATCTCTGATATAAGGGGCTATAGCCTCTATGATATCAGAGATCTGAATTATGACGGAAAACCGGCGGATTTCACCACAATATCTATAAACAAGAAGGGCGGTGTCTCCCTCAGGATGAAATCACGGGTTGATGGAAAACCGGGACCGCTCAAGGGAACAAAACGGAATATCATCAATGTCGGTGAGGTCTATGCCGGTCTCGGGAAAACCGACAATGCCCCTGTTGTTATCATTCCTCTTCTCGGCACGGGTCACAGGATTCGTCATGTATTGCTACTCCATGTGAATTTCAAGGGTGATCTCACGGCTTCGGAAAAGAAAGATGCTCTGGGGAATAAATTTAACAAGATCAACAACCTCATCAATGAATACAATCTGCCTTGGGATAACGGATATCTGGATAAAATTCCCATAGAGTGTTTTCTCGGTGAGGGAGTTGACATCATAGCCGGTAAGATCATGGAATCTATCGATGTGAAATGATCTTGCCCGATCAGCAATTCAGAACACACGTTCCAGAATAGGATCGGAAGGAGGTATATTGAAAACAAGGTATTTCTATGGATACAATATTGTCGCCGCCAGTTTCTTCATCCAGGCGGTGTGCATCGGAGCGATGTTTACATACGGCGTTTTTTTCAAGGAACTACAACAGGAATTTGGTTGGTCCAGGGCTTTGATATCGGGTGCGTCTTCCGTGGCTTTTTTTGTTATGGGGTCTGGTGCAATCATCACCGGTACTTTAAACGACAGGATCGGCCCCAGGATTATATTGACGGTATCCGGGGTGTTCGGGGGCCTCGGATACATACTGATGTCGCAGATTACCATGCCCTGGCAACTCTACCTTCTGTATGGTCTGTTTGCTGGCATCGGTTTCTGCACTCATGACGTCATTACCTTATCCACCATTGCCAGATGGTTTGTTAAATACCGCGGTATGATGTCCGGGATTGTGAAAGTAGGTACAGGGGCAGGGCAGTTTTTAGTCCCCTTGATCGCTTCGGTGCTTATTTCCGCCTTTGGATGGCGCAATGCCTACCTTATTATCGGTAGTGTAGTCTTGGTGGCTTTGGTCGCGTTCGCTCAACTCATGAAACGTGACCCCCGGAAAATCGGTCTGCTGCCTGACGGGAATCAGCAAACCAGTCATGGCAATGCATTGCCCACGGAAGATAACAGCCTCTCTTTTCGGGCAGCAGTCAGAACGATTCAATTTTGGGGAATTTGCCTTTCTGAATTTTCCGTTTTTATCTGCATATTTACCATCATTGTGCACATCGTGCCTCATGCAATGGATCAGGGTATTAAACCGGCAATAGCCGTATCCGTACTTTCAACCATAGGCGGGGTAAGCGTTCTGGGGAGATTCGTGATGGGCATTGTAAATGATAAAATCGGTGGCAAAAATTCGCTGATAACTTGTTTTATCATCCTGATCAGCAGTTTTATTTTGCTACAGTTTACCAGCAGCCCTTGGATGCTGTTTTTATTTGCCTTTGTTTATGGGTTCGCCCATGGCGGTATTTTCACTGTAATGTCTCCAACGATAGCTGAATTTTTCGGTATGGGTTCTCATGGGCAACTCTTTGGCACAGTTCTGTTCTTCGGCACCATAGGAGCTACCATTGGACCCATTCTAACAGGGTATATGTTCGACATTACAGGTGAATATCGGATGGCCTTCATGGCTTTGACAGCATTTGCCCTTGTGGGATTAATACCGATTATGTACCTTCGTCCGATCAAAGGGGTTGGTAAACCATAATATGAAAGGTAAGGGTTCGCCAACTATATCTATATGAAGATTTAGTGAACACCCTAAGCTTATCCCCATAGAGTGTTTTCTCGGTGAGGGAGTTGACATCATAGCCGGTAAGATCATGGAATCTATCGATGTGGGCGGTAATTGAGGTGCATGATTTCCATTATTGATTACAGGGCAGGCAATATGAGGTGGCAAGGATGGCGCCCGCTCAGAGATTTTTCTGAATAAAGTCGATGGCATTTCTGAAGATTGAAAGTCCCGCTCCGTCTTCAGGCAGGTTCTCTCTCGTCCATCGGGGGTGATTGGTGTAGTGGAGATAGGCTTCCGGATGAGGCATAAGGCCGAAAATTCTCCCTGTTTCGTCGCATATTCCCGCGATTCCATCCACTGAACCATTTGGATTGTCCGGATAATCCATCGTCACTCTTTCATAGCTTTCATCACTGTACTGCATGACGATATGATTGTTCGCGTGTAGTTTCTCCAGTATAGAAGGGTTTTCTGTGACGATTTTACCCTCGCCATGTCGGACGGGAAGGTATATTCCCTCCATCCCCTTTGTAAAGATGCAGGGTGAATCCCCGTTTATCCTGAGGTAGGCCCACCGGTCTTCAAAGCGTCCCGAATCGTTGAATGTCAGAGTAACTGTTTGTCTGGAATAATCTTTGTCAAATGCCGGCAGCAGTCCAAGCTTGACCATAAGCTGAAAGCCGTTGCATACACCCAGGATAAGTTTGCCGTCATCAATGAACTTGGCAAACTGCGCGTACAGTTTTTCTTTCCCGCCTTTGATATTTGCGTTGATGATCCTGTTTGCTCCCGCCTTTGCGGACCCCAGATCGTCTCCATCCAGAAAGCCGCCAGGGAGATTGAGGAAGTGGTAATCGTCCAGACGCTTTTCCCCGCAAAGCAGTTCGCTGATGTGAACAATATCCACTTCGGAGGACCCCGCAAGCCTGCAGGCATGCGCCATTTCCATTTCGCAGTTTGTGCCGTTTCCCGTTATTACGATTGATTTTACGTTGTTTGCCATTGTCCTTGCTTTTCTAAAAGTCCAGCGGTTTCTGCCATACCTTTTTTAAGTCGTTAATATCTTCTTCTATAATATTCTTTCCATCTGTTCCGTAAATTATGAAGGCACTTTCCGATGTCACCTTTCCCGCGCAGGCAAAGATATTTCCCGCCATGATGTTTTCGAACTCTTCCTTCGATTCCGGCGAGATGGTTGCCACAAACCTGCTCTGCGATTCGGAAAAGAGGAGATAATCATCTCTTTCAATCCCTTCGCGCGGAACACGCGAGAGGTCAACATTCATGCCAAGTCCTCCGGCAAAGGCGACCTCGGCGAGGGCAATGCCGAGCCCGCCATCCGAGCAATCATGGCAGGAGGCAACCAGGCCCCTGTCGATCGCCCCGGTCAACGCCCTGTAGAGTTTCTTTGCCTTGGCGGCATTTACTTTGGGAACATTATTGCCCGTAAACCCGTGCAGGGCGAACCACTCGGAGCCCCCGAGTTCTTCGCGGGTTTCACCCAGCACATAGACCAGATCACCAGACCTCTTCGCGTCCATGGTAACCGCCTTTCTTACGTCCTCAATCTTTCCCATTGTGGAAAAAAGCAGGGTCGGCGGTATCGATATCTTTACTTCCCCTATGAGATAGTCATTTTTCATGCTGTCTTTTCCGGAGATACAGGGGACGCCGTATGCCTTTGTATAATCGTAGAGCGCCCTGTTCGCACGTACGAGCTGTGCCAGCTTATATCGGCCATCCGGTGTCTTCTCGGATTCCACTGGATCGCACCAGCAGAAATTGTCTATGCCGGCCAATCTGTCGAGAGAGCCCCCCACGGCTATGGTGTTTCTGACGGCCTCGTCTATCGCGCAGGCGGCCATGTGATATGTGTCGATGTCGCTGTAGCGGGGGCAGATTCCATTTGCCACGACAATGCCTTCGAAGGAATCGAGTATCGGTCTTATTACCGCCGCATCACCAGGGCCGTCGTTTGCGACGCCGACCAGCGGTTTGACCACACTCCCGCCCTGCACTTCATGGTCGTACTGCCTGACGACCGATTCCTTGCTGCAGATATTCAAACGTGAGAGCGTCTCTTTCAGCGCGCGTCCCATGTCGTCCGGTTCCGAAAACCCCGGTTCCTCATGTTGTGGAGGTATCCACTTCGCGTTCAGCCGCATCCTGGGGAGGCCATCATGCAGAAATTCCATGTCGAGATAAGCCACGGTTTTGTCCCCGTAAAAAGCATGAAACTTTCCGGAATTGGTGAAGGTGCCGAGGATCGTGGCCTCGACATTCATTTTTTCGGCAAGGTTGAGAAATGCCTCGCAATCTTCAGGGGCCACCGCGAGGCTCATCCTCTCCTGTGCCTCCGATATGAGGATCTCCCAGGGTTTGAGCCCGGCGTATTTCAGAGGGGCCTTCCTGAGGTCGATTTCACAGCCTCCGCAGAGTGTGGCCATTTCACCGACCGACGATGAAAGACCGCCGGCGCCGTTGTCCGTTATCGCCCGGTAGAGGTTCCTGTCCCGCGCGATAAGGAGAAAATCCGTCATCTTTTTCTGGGTTATAGGGTCGCCGATCTGCACCGCGGTTACAGGGGAATCCTCATGCAGTTCCTCCGAAGAGAAGGTTGCCCCGTGGATTCCATCCTTTCCGATCCGCCCCCCTGTCATGATGATTATGTCTCCCGGAATTATCTCCTTTGAGTGGGTCGGCTCTCCGAGGATGCGAGCTGGCATAATGGCGCCTGTTCCGCAGTAAACAAGTGGTTTGCCCAGATATCTTTCGTCAAACACCAGGCACCCGTTGACGGTGGGGATACCGCTCTTGTTTCCTCCATGTTCCACGCCCTCCCTCACTCCCTCGTAAATCCGCCTCGGGTGGAGAATCCTCCTGGGGAGGGGTTTCTCGTAAAACGGGGACGCGAAGCAGAATACATCGGTATTGAAGATGAGCTTTGCACCCTTCCCTGTTCCAAACGGATCGCGATTGACTCCGACGATACCGGTAAGGGCGCCACCATACGGGTCAAGCGCCGAGGGTGAATTATGGGTTTCCACCTTGAACACGAGGTTATAATCGTCATTGAACCGGATGATCCCGGCATTGTCCACAAAGACCGAGAGACACCAGTCATCTTCTCCCAAGGCTTCTCTGATTTCCTTTGTCGCTCTCTTGATGCAGCTGCCAAAGAGGGAATCGGTGGTGCTGTGGATGCCGTTTTCATCTTCATAGTCTATGATGCTGCTGAAAATCTTGTGTTTGCAGTGCTCAGACCAGGTCTGCGCAAGACATTCCAGCTCGACGTCGGTAATCTTCTTACCAAGGCCGGCCTTCATCCTTTCATTCAGCACAGCTTCGTCATGCAGATAACCCCTCATCACCTTTATTTCATCGACTGTGAGTGCGAGAATCCTGGTGTCGCTGATCCCCTGAAGATCTTCATCACTCACTTCGAGATCAATCTCCTCGGTTGACGGATTGTCTTCGATTGTTACGCGGGGAACGTATGGACGGACCCCCTCCTCAGGGCTCCATTCCTTCCCGCTGATGATCTCGTAGCGCTGGATAAGTTCATTAGCCAGAAGTCCCGATGCGATTCGCTCAGCATCTTTTCTGTCTATATTCCCCTTCAGGACATACTGCCTTGAGGTATAAACATCCACAACCCCTTTTTTATTAAGGAGCAGCTCGATAGCTTCTCTCGCGGTTTTTCCCACATTGTCAGTAACACCGGGCCTGAAACCAACTTCTATCAACCAGTCGAAACCGTCCGCGAGGCCTCTGTCTATGGCGTATTTCTGAATGATGGGGTCGGAAAGGGGACCGCTCGCTATCTTCTCCAGCTCGTCGCCCGCAATATCCCCGTCCATGGTATATACCTCGGCAGTACTCACTCCGGCGACATCGATCCCGAGATGTTCTATTATCTTTTGCCTGGTCTTTTCTCCAAGGACATCCCTTATGCCCTCTTTGAATCCGATTTCTATTCTATGAATCATAACCATCTCTCAATTAAATCCAAATACTCTTCACTCGACCCCTTGAACCCTTCTTTATGGTTTTTCAACCTTTCACGAGGCATACCCGTCACTGATGTCATCAACTTCGATGCCGCGCTGCTTCAACTCGTCAGATTTATCCAGGATGTGCCCCGCGGCAGCCCTGTCGATGACATATATAATCTCTCCACCCTTTTCAGAAAATATCTGGCCGTACGAGATCGGCACCATCGGTGAGGGATCTTTCAGGAGGGATACCCCAATCGGTTCCGCTTTCCGTTTACCGTTGGCGAGAAGAACTACCTTTTTTGCCCTGTAGACAAGCTCGGCCCCCATGGATATTGCGTACCAGGGACTGTCTTCCTCCTTCGCGAAATGTCCGTCCTCGACCGCATTTGACACGGTGTTTTCGTCGAGCTTTACCAGGAGCATCTCGTTTCCTTCAAAGGGAATGCCCGATTCGTGAAAGGCGACATGCCCCCTGCCGCCAACACCTATGATATGGAGATCGACACCGCCCTTCTTTGCGATCTTTTTCGCATAGGCGTCAAGTATCTCGTTTCTGATCCAGCGCAGATAATCAGATCGCGCGTCCCTTTGTATGACGATGGCCTTCCCTTTGTCCGCGCCCTGTTCTTCCCAGTCTTCCGGATTTTCCTGGAGTTCGGACACCAGTTTTTCCTGGTCGATAAGGGTCCCCCAGGGAACATTCGTCTCTCTGAACTTATCCTGCAGGAGGCCGAAGAGTTCCTGTATCATGAAGTAGCTATAGCTTTCCGGGTGCAGGGTCCTCTGTTGAGCGTTTTCTCCCGGAAGGCCGACATACTCGTCAAGATTGAAAGACTCGACCTTGGAACTGTCGATGTCTTTTTCGTTAGCCGCCCTGGCCAGATGTTTATAAAGACCGGTCGGCGAACTGCCGGTTGCCAGCCCGAGGACATACCCACCCTTTTCGCCCGTTACTTCCCTGATGTCATCGGTCACCAGGCGTGCTGCTACCTCACTCATATGATCGAAATCACGAGTAATGATTACCTTGAACATGCGATACCCCCCCACATTCTTGGATTATCCTACACCAGTTTTTCCTTCACCACGGCGACAATCTGGTTGCAATACCTCTCGGTTTCCTCGTCCGTCGGTCCTTCAACCATGACGCGGCACATGTTCTGCGTCCCGGAATAGCGGACCAGGACTCTCCCCTCATCTCCGAGTTTCCCCTCAACTTCATCAATGACTCTCACAATTTCCGGAATCGTCGATATCTCGGGCTTTGAGGTTACATCCACATTGATAAGTTTTTGAGGGAACACCTTCATTATGCCGGCAAGTTCGGAAAGGGGTTTCCCCTCTCTTTTCATTGCCGCCAGGACCTGCAGGGCGGAGAGGAGGCCATCTCCCGTCGTATGGTGGTTCAGGAAGATGATATGCCCCGAATCTTCGCCACCTATTGAGGCGCCCTTCTCTTTCATCATCTCAAGGACATACCTGTCTCCAACAGGGGCCGTCGCCTTTTCTATGCCGAGTTCCCGCAGCGCGAGGCCAAGACCGATATTACTCATAACCGTATCAATTACCAGATTGTTGGTGAGGGTTCCCTCTTCCTTCATCATCCTGGCACATATTGCTATTACCTGGTCCCCCGTGAGAACACCGCCCTTTTCATCAACGGCAATGAGCCGGTCGCCGTCTCCGTCGAAGGCAAATCCGACATTGGCTCCCCTTTTTACTACCTCTTTGGCCAGTTTCTCCGGGTGTTGTGAGCCGCATTCACGGTTGATGTTTTCCCCGTCGGGCTCAGCGAAGATGGTGTGCACTTCCGCGCCCAGTTCAAAGAAGGGTTTCGGCGCGATTCGGTATGTGGCGCCGTTGGATGCGTCCAGCACCACACTGGTGCCCTCAAGCGTGTATTCTTTCGGAAATGTGTTTTTCAGGAAAACGGTATAACGTCCCCTGGCGCCCTCTAAATTGTACGCCTTTCCCAGTTCCCTCGGCGAAGGATGAAGATTTCCCATCTTGTTTGAAAGAACCATCTCTTCTATTTCCAGTTCTTTTTCATCGGGAAGCTTGTACCCATCGCTGGAAAATATCTTGATCCCATTGTCCTGAAAGGGGTTGTGAGAGGCGGATATGACTATACCCGCATCGGCTCTCATGCTGTCGGTCAGAAAGGCGACTCCGGGTGTCGGCATGGGGCCGACCATGTAGGCGTCCACACCCATGGAACAGATTCCTGAAACAAGGGCATATTCTATCATATATCCCGAGACACGGGTGTCTTTCCCTATGATAATTCTCGGCTGATGACCACTCCGCTTAAAAAGGTGGGCCGTTGCCATCCCTATCCGCAGGGCCATATCCGCTGTCATCGGATATTCGTTTGCCACCCCTCTTACTCCATCTGTACCGAACAGTTTACCCATGTTTTTGTTCTCCTTATTTTTGATTGATCAAACAGGAGTCCCATTCAAAAGAAGGTTTTTATATATTATTCAGGGATCTTTTACAATAAGTAAAACCTGTCAGATTCCCCTGATCCATGGCTCAATGCAAAGGCCAGGGCTATATGGTTACTCGCCGTGGACCAGGTCAATAATTGTGATTTCGGGAGGCGCCATGAGACGCATGGGAGGCCCCCACGTTCCCGCTCCCCTGCTTACATAGAGAACAGATCCTTCAGCGAGGTGATAACAACCGCTGTTGAAGGCGAAAAACAGGCGGGTGAGGAGGGTAAAAGGGAATATCTGTCCCTTGTGGGTATGTCCGGAGAGCTGGAGATCGAACAATACCGGCGATCCTCTTAGCACAACCGGCTGATGTTTAAGGAGAATAGTAAACTCATCGTCTGAAAACCCGGAAAGCAGTTTTTCCTCCGGGGCACCTTCAGTAGCACCGTAGATCCTGGCGGTGGGATCATCAACGCCTGCGATATTAATAAACCCTCCCACGCTTGATCCTTCTCCTCTCAGGACCGTAAAGCCCGCCCTCCTCGTAAAATCAAGTGCCTGCGCAAGCCCCGCGTAGAATTCATGGTTTCCCGTAACGGCAAATTTTCCATATTCAGGGTTTATTTCCCGCAGGAGATCCGCGGATCCGGACATGTTGTCTGCCTGTCCGTCGACCAGGTCCCCTGTGGAAAAAAGGATGTCGGGATTGGCAGCCCTGATTTCCTTCAATATACGTTTCAGTCTCTTTTCACGGACGATAAGACCGATGTGAAGATCGGATATCTGTACGATCCTGAATCTTTTGATTTCTTCCGGTATCTTCGACGTCCTTATAGTGATCTTCTCGCTGCGGATATTCAAGGCCTCGATATAGCCGTACAATGCCGTGGCGATCGAGATGGAAAGCAGCGCGATAAAGCAATTCCGGGCAGAGGGAATTATGGAGGAAAGATCGATGGAAAGTATATGCTCGCCCATGTGTATAAGAATGCGGCAGCAATCGAAGACGAGGGAAAGGCAAAAGAACAGGAAGATGGTCCCCATCCATAGATACCCTGTCCAGGAAAAAAAGACCGCGAAGGATTCGAAGCCGTTTCTCTCCGACATATGGACGATAATGGGCGCAAGGACCATGATGATCATGAAGAGCGCAACAAATATACCGGTACTGGTTCCGAGTGCGAGAGAGGCCTTTGCCCCCAGAAAGAGGTAGAGGTGAACCCCGCCGTAGATGAGGAAAAAGACCAGAAAGAAAATGGCCTTAACCGTCTGTTCGTTATCGACCATAAAATCTCCTCTATGAACATCAATCAGGATGGAGAACGCTAAAACAGTCTGCCCTCTATAATAAACAATTTGGCAAAAGAAGTCTTATCATTTTTACATGTTTTTTTATTCCCCATTTTTCAATTTTTCACTTGACAGAGATTGCCACCGATAGTAGGAGTTAGCGGCGGGAAGGAAAAAATTCTCTTTTATAAAGTAACGGAAGGAATTCTTTCATCATGCCTTTTAATGCACTACTCTCAGAGAAAAAAAATCATCTCACCGCGACCCAGCAGCGGACAATGAAATACATCATGGAAAATCATGAGGATGCCGTTTTCCTGACGGCATCAAGTTTGTCGCGGCGCATAGGTGTCAGCGAGGCTACTATCGTACGGCTTGCCCAGGCCCTTGGATTTGATGGTTTCCGGGGTATGCAGAGAATGTTGCGGAAGAATTTTCAGAATTGGCTCTCCACTGATGCGCGACTTGAGCAAACTGTTAAACATGCCAGAACCGATGAGGATATTCTGGCAAAAGTTTTACAGGAAGACATTCGCAATCTTGCTCAAACCCTCGAATCCCTTTCAATCGAGACCTTTCATCAGGCGGTCGCAGAAATGGCAGCCGCCCGGAAGATTTTTGTTGTCGGATTAAAAGGCAGCCATTCAACCGCAATTGTACTTGCAAGATATCTCAGCTTTTTAAGGGAGGGAATATGCCTGTTAAAACCGGGACATGGGGATCTATGGGATTCTCTCCACGAAGTTGGTAAGAAAGATTTAGTGGTGGGTATCAGCTTTCCTCGATATACCCGGCTCACCGTAGAGGCCCTGGCATATGCCAAAGCTCAGGGAGCCAGGGTGGGGGCAATTACAGATTCGCTATTTTCTCCTCTTGCGGATCACGCCCATTGGGTGCTCCCGGTCAGGCATCAGCTGGATTCCTTTATAGAGTCGTATACCGCCGTTATGAGTTTGATTAATGCGCTGCTCACGGCCCTGAGTATTCGAAATCCACCGGAAACATTGAAGGCCCTGAAAAAACGGGAAACTCTCTGGAAGGGGAAAAACATCTATTGGACTGTGAGTAAAGAGAGAGGTAGAAACTGAGATTTTGGAATTCCGTGTAGAAAGGAGGTGTGAATAAATATACGGAGATGGTGCTTATAGTTTGTCTGGCTCTGATGAAAAAACATGATTTATAAAAAGGAGGACAAGATGAAAAAATTATTATACGTAGTTTTGGTGGCTTGCATGGTTGTTTGTCTGGTTTTTGCGGGTCCGGCTGTAGCCAAGGATGTATTTCTGACCATAGGAACCGGGAGTCCGGGTGGCGCTTATTATCCCCTTGGTGGTGGTATGTCTGTCGTTATCCAGAAAACTATCGACGGGGTCAGGTGTGCCGCCGAGTCAACGGGCGCATCGGTGGAAAACAGCCGCCTGGTGGGCATTGGAGACACCGACATGGGGATGGTCATGGGGAGTGTTGCCTTCAAGGCCGTCGAGGGATTGGAGCCCTTCGACAAGAAATATCCCCTTGTGGCCCTGTTTCAGATGTATCCCGCCCCTGAACATATTGTGACTACCAAACAGTCCGGAATCAAAACAATAGCCGACTTGAAGGGAAAGAAAGTATCTATTGATGTTCCCGGGAGCGGTTGTTCAACCATGGCCACGGCTATCCTGGAGGAGGCCGGCTTTGATCTTGAAAAAGACCTGAAACTTGCCAATCTTTCCCAGTCGGAATCTGTCCAGGCCCTGAAGGACGGTATTGTCGATGCCTGTTTTTTCAACTTTGCCTATCCCGCATCCGCGGTGATGGATCTTGCCGCTACGAGGGATATAGTCATGATTCCCGTCAGCAAGGAACTTGCTGACAAGATTGTCAAGAAAAATCCTTACTATCTTAAGGTAACCATTCCCAAAGGAAGCTATGATGACGTTGATTATGATGTTCTCTGTATCGGCGACTCCAACGTGATGGTCGCCAACAAGAAAATGTCCAACGATATTGCCTACAAGATCGCCAAGGCTATTTACACCAACGTAAATGAGGGCAAATACGCCCTTATCAATGTTCATCCGATTGCCGCTCAGTTGACGCCTGCAAATGCGGTTAACAGCCCGATACCCCTTCACCCGGGTGCGGCGAAATACTTCAAAGAAGTAATGAAATAAAAACCAACAGCCCGGTCGGCAACATGACCGGCCGGGCACTTATAGCTATGCCCTTGAGAATTATATATATCCTGTTCCTGCTGATCTGGTTGTTGAATGTTCCTGTCTTTGCGGCAGAAAAAGATGATTTGTACCTTCAAGTAGTGAGACAACCTGAGGACAAGCTCCTGCTGGAGTTTCAGGTTGAGGCGGGAGGTCTTTTTTATATCGACTATGTCCATTCTTCTGATCACACCCCGGTTCATGACATTTTCCGAATGGATGAGGGTGGTATCGTTCTTATTGAGGAAGATTTCGACTGGTACGGCTCGGGCCTGGAATCTGTCTCAAATGCCGGAGCGAGGGTTTCCCTTTCGGGGGATAAGACGAGGGTCTTTCTGCACCGGGAATGTCCCCGGTTTCTGCTTCGGGTGGGGAGGGTGGCGGGTCATGTTATTACATACAAAGACAGCCGGATTCCTCTGCTGTCCATTGCCAGGGGGGGGGATTCGGTATGGATTCGTCTGGTGAAAAAAGGGAGGGAAGAGTGAATATGGAAGAAAAAAATGACAAGATCATAGATCCGTCACTCGAGGAAGAAATCAGTGTTGCGAAGGGCGCCGCGCAGGAAATCCTGGAGGAGCTTGAGAAAGAAAGGATATATACGGGTGCAGCCGGTCTGGCAATTACAATTATCGCTGTCGCGACCTCCTGTTATCACTTGGCCTACGCCTATCTCCACCCGTTCTTCGCCCTTGACCACAGGGCGATACACTGGATGTTGATGTCTGTCCTGCTCTTTGCCCTCTACCCTTTTTCCCAGAAAAGGTCTCCCAAAAACAGGATGTCTGTCCTGGATGGGGTCTTCCTGGTTGTTTCCGCTGGTATATGCGTGTGGATATTTATTTATTCAACACCGATATTGAACCGCGCAGGCACGTTTTTACCTATCGATGTAGCGATGGGAACCATTCTTATAATATTGGTGCTGGAGGCGGTGAGAAGAACAACGGGCCCGGCTGTTCCGCTTATTGCAATTGTTTTTATATGTTATGCGCTGTTCGGTCCCTATCTGCCCGATTTTATCTGCCATAAGGGGTACAGCATCAAGAGGCTGTCCACCTACCTGGCCCTTTCTACGGACGGGGTGTTCGGCGTTCCCCTCGGGGTCTCCGCAAACTTTATCCTCCTGTTCATCCTTTACGGCGCTCTTTTGAGGAAGACGGGGGCGGGACAGTTCTTTACTGACGTTGCCTTCGCTCTGACGGGTTGGTCAAGGGGCGGTCCGGCAAAGGCAGCCGTTGCTTCCAGTACATTTTTTGGAATGATATCGGGAAGCTCCGTGGCAAATACTGTGACAACCGGCTCTTTCACAATACCCCTCATGAAGAGAACGGGTTATCCGGGATACTTTGCCGCAGGTGTTGAGGCATCATCATCAACCATGGGACAGATTATGCCTCCCATTATGGGCGCTGCCGCTTTTATTATGGCCGAGTTTTTATCCATTCCCTATTATAAGGTGTGTATTGCCGCTGCAATCCCCGCCGCTCTTGCCTTTTTTTCAACCTTCATGCAGGTGCATTTCAGGGCTGTTTCAATGGGCTTGGCGGGTCTGCCAAGAGCGGATCTGCCAAAAATCGGAAAGGCATTTGCCGAGGGATGGCATCACGTCTTTTCGATCTTCCTTCTTATTTACTTCCTCATGAGAAACTTTTCCCCGGAAAGAGCGGTGTTCTGGGCGATTGTCGCGACTGTCGTATCCTCGTTCATCATGAATATCATCAGAAGAAAATCTGCCAGGGAATTTGGAATGTTGATCCTGGAGGGTCTGAAGGAGGGCGCCACGGGAGCCGTTGAAGTAGCCGCGGCCTGCGCCGCGGCCGGTATCATCATAGGCTGTATCACGATGTCGGGACTGGGAATCAAATTTTCCTCTCTCATTGTTGACGCGTCAATGGGACACCTCTATCTGGCCCTGCCCTTTACCATGATTGCGTGTGTCTTTCTTGGTATGGGAGTCCCCACCACCGCCCAGTATATTATTATTTCGTCCCTTGTCGCGCCCGCCCTTGTCCAGATGGGGGTACTGCCCATTGCCGCGCATCTCTTTATCCTGTATTACGGCACGAGGGCAGACATCACGCCGCCGGTGGCATTGGCCGCTTACGCCGGAGCGGGAATTGCCAGGTCCGATCCCTGGAAGACAGGCATCACCGCATTCCAGCTTGGCATAGCGGGATTTATCATCCCCTTTATGTTTGTTTACGCGCCCGAATTGCTGATGATAGGAAGCACATGGGCTATCATAACGAGCTTTCTGACTGCGGCTTTCGGAATTGTCTGTCTCGCGGCCGGTGTTCAGGCCTGTCTGCTTGTCAGGGCTAAATGGTACGAAGTGGTAATACTTCTGGCGGTGGCGTTACTTATGATAAAACCGGGTCTGATGACGGACGGGATAGGTGTTGCGCTGTTTGCCGTGGTTTTCAGCTCGCAGTGGATGAGGAAAAAGCGCGGCACGGCACCAACTGCTGCCGCATAGAATGGATTTAATAAAAGATCGAAGGGAGGAAGTATATTATGAAAAGATCATTGGAAAAGGTTTTTAATCCCAGGTCGATTGCTGTGATAGGGGCATCCGAGGCCCCGGGGAAGGCCGCCGAAAGGAGGACGAGAAGCCTTATCCAGGGAGGATACAAGGGGGACATTTACCTTGTAAACCCGAAGAGAGACGAACTCTTTGGCATGAAGACCTATCACAGCATCACGGAAGTCGACAAGGAGATCGACCTTGTTATGATTATCGTTGCACCCAGATTTCTCGCTTCCGCCGTGGCGGATAGCGTGAAGATGGGGGCAAAAGGCATCATTATTATTACCGCCGGCCTTGGAGAGACAGGTGAAGAGGGGAAAAAGATCGAAGCGGAGATTTTGAGTGAGGCGGCAAAGACAGGCGCCTATGTCATAGGTCCTAATTGCAGCGGCATGTTCAACGCCTCGGCGAATATCAATATGCTGGGCATTCCCACTATCAACAAGGGCTCGATCTCGATCCTTACACAGAGCGGCAATGTGATCGACTCATTGACTCATTTCGCCAAAATGAAGGGGTGCGGCTTTAACAAGATGATCAATGTCGGCAATGCCGTGGGAGTTCAGTTACACGAGTACATTACCTACCTGAAAGATGACCCTGACACAAAGGTCATCGCGACCTACCTCGAAGGCATCAAGGGGGGGCACGAGCTGATCAGGGTTGCCCGGGAAGCGGCAAAGACAAAACCGATTATTGCCCTCAAGGTGGGCAAGTCGAGTGCCGGGGCAAGGGCCGCCGCTTCTCATACAGGTTCGCTGGCCGGCGATGATATAATCCTGGATGCCGCCTTCAGGCAGGCAGGCATCGTGAGGGTGTCCAACGCGGATGAACTGATCGACATGGCAGATGTATTTTCCAGTTGTCCTATCCCGAAAGGCAACAGACTGGTTATCATGTCAGAGGGCGGCGGCGACAACTCCATAGCGGCGGACAATGCCGAAAAGTACGGAATGCAGGTTCCCCTTCTCAGCAAGAAAACTCAGGAAAAGATGATACCCATTCTTCTTGCGGGGATGCCGGCCCACAACCCAATCGATTATGGCGGAACGGCGGAGGAGAATCCGGATGTTATTACTCAGTGTGTCAAAACATGCATGGAGGATGATCAGGTCGATGGGATATTGATAACCGGTTTCTTTGGAGGTTTCTTTGATATAATAGCTCCTCATATTGCGGCGCTGGAAGAACAGACAGCAAAAGATCTGGTCGATCTGGTTAAAAAATATAAGAAACCACTGATTGTAAATACCAGCTATGCCAGAGATCCTATTAAATCTCTCGACACATTAAAAGAGGCCGGGATTCCGGTAATTGAATCTTCCGACAGGGCCGCGCAGTGCATGAGCGCGCTGATGCATTTTGCCGTCAAGCAGAAAATAATCAAAGAGATGCGCATACCCGGGGAAAAGGCTACGCAGCGGGCCGGAGTCAAAGAACTCTTCAGGAAGGTGGCAAACGCGTCAAGACATAATCTTCTTGAGACGGAGTCAAGGGATCTGCTCAGTGAATATGGCATTCCCCTTCCGGATGCGGCGCTGGCAAAAACCCCGGCGGAAGCGGCAGATGCGGCTGACAGGCTGGGATATCCGCTGGCAATGAAGATAGTCAGCCCCGACATTATTCACAAGTCGGACGCGGGTGGAATCAAACTGAATCTCTCGAACGCGAACGAGGTAAGGGCGGCATTTGAAGAGATTATGAAGAATGCCGAGAAGGTCGCGCCACGGGAAAACATCGTAGGAACGCTGCTTTCACCAATGGTCCCCCGGGGACAGGAATGTATTATCGGAATGATTCGGGATGCCCAGTTCGGCCCGGTCATTATGTTCGGCCTGGGAGGAATATTTGTCGAGGTGCTGAAAGACGTCTCCTTCAGGGTAGCCCCACTGGCCGATGAAGATATAGACGAGATGATCAGAGAGATAAAGGGCTACAAGATTCTGACCGGTGTGAGAGGAGAAAAAGCGAAGGACATCGAGGCAATAAAGGGTGTCCTGGCAAAGCTGTCCGAGATCGTAATCGACAATCCGGAGATCAGTGAGGTTGATTTGAATCCGGTGATTGTCCATGAAAAGGGTTTGTCCATTGTGGATTCAAGGGTATTGATTGGATAATTTTTAAAAATACAGGAGGCAGGAAAATGAAATTTGAATGCATAATTTATGAAAAAGGGGATGGCATTGCGACAATTAAACTAAACAGGCCAAAGGTTATGAATGCCATGAACAAACAACTGTGGCTTGATTTCCAGGTGGCGCTGGAAGACGCAAAAACCGATTCCGAAATAAAAGTCTTGATTATTACGGGAGAAGGGAGAGCATTTTCAACGGGAGCGGACTTGAAGGATTCCAAGGACAGAAGCCTGGAGGACTATCGTGATTATCTTGTTGAACTACAGGAGGCATCAAGGAAGATTATCAGATTTGAGAAACCGACTATAGCAGCCATCAACGGGTATGCCCTTGGTTCAGGCTATGAACTGGGACTCGCATGTGACATAAGGATCGCCGCGGAGGATGCAAAGATAGGTTCCCCCGAAGCCAGGGTTACGTCCTCTGTCACTGGTGGAGCCATGAGACTTGTACAGGACCTGATAGGACCGGGCAAGGCCAAGGAGCTCCTCTTTACGGCTGAATATATAGATGGCAAAGAGGCCGAGAGAATAGGTCTTGTCAATAGGGCAGTCCCGCTCGACCGGCTGATGGATGAGACAATGGAAATGGCAAAAAAGATGGCGGTCAATTCGTCATTCTCCATCAAGATGATCAAAAGGGGCCTCAACATGGCGCGTGGCGAGGTTAGCCTCGAGGCGCTTATGGAGTATGAAGTCGAGGCGTGTCTGGCCTGTGTTTCTACAAAGGAGAGACAGGGTTCTCTCAAGGATTTCGAAGACAGGGAGAGATAAAGCCAGTAAAAGGAGGGGCCGGCCCCCTCCTTTTTTCTTGATTTTAGTCGTGAATCTCTTTAGTGTCTGCGTAGTGTGGGAAATGAGCGAGGTTCGCGAAAGGATCTTAACATGAAAAAAGCTTTTATCACCGGCATCACCGGTCAGGACGGATCATACCTTGCCGAGTTTCTTCTGGACAAGGGATACGAAGTGCATGGTCTTATCAGGAGATCGAGCACCTTCAACACCGGCCGCATCGATCACCTCTACAAGGATATGCATGACCCGGAGGCGCGAATGTACCTGCATTACGGCGATCTCTCCGTATCCGCTCACCTGACCAATCTCCTGTCCGACATTAAACCGGATGAAATATATCACCTCGGCGCCCAGAGCCACGTGCGTGTGAGCTTTGACACCCCCGAATATACCGGTGACATCACTGGACTGGGGACAATCAGACTCCTCGAGGCAATCAGAAAAACCGGCATCAGAACAAAATTCTACCAGGCTTCGTCCAGTGAGATGTTCGGGGCGGCCCCCCCTCCACAGAACGAACTCACACCGTTTGAGCCCCGAAGTCCCTACGCCGCCGCCAAGGTCTATTCATACTACGTGGTCAAAAACTACCGCGACGCCTACAATATATTTGCCTGCAACGGTATCCTGTTCAATCACGAATCCCCGCGTCGTGGCGAGACATTCGTCACAAGAAAGATCACCCGCGCGGCTGCCAGAATCAAGCTTGGTCTGCAGAAAAAGCTCTACCTGGGCAACCTGGATGCAAAGAGAGACTGGGGTTTTGCCGGCGATTACGTGGAAGTCATGTGGATGATGCTGCAGCAAGACAAACCGGACGATTTTGTCATAGCCACCGGCGAGACACACTCCGTCCGTGAATTTGTGGAGCGAGTTTTCGAAAAACTCGACCTCGATTACCACCGTTACGTGGAGATTGATGAACGCTACTTCAGACCAACCGAAGTTGACGTGCTCCTCGGCAATTCCACAAAGGCCCAGAAAGCCCTCGGATGGAAGCCCAAAACCAACTTCGATCAGCTAATCGATATGATGGTCAAAACCGACCTCGAACTTGCCGAAAAGGAAAAGATCCTCCGCGACGCCGGTTATTAAAGTAAAAGGGGCTCGCTATCAGAAGCGACTGGATTCCGGCTTCCGCTGGAATGATGGAAAACAGGCCACCTGTCCGCGAACAATATTCGCAGTTAAGGCCGTTCCTGCAATTTATTTGATGTTACGGACAGATTTTAGCCTTGGCTACATTTGAAAGGTGTGCGGGATGAAGAAGATTGTCATAGGCATTATCGTGGTCTTGGCTATCTGTCTGGTTCTCGTGATCCTTGCTCCTTTTATGGTGAATCTTGACCAGTATAAGGGGACGATTCTTGCGCGGGTAGAACCGTACCTGGGTCGTGATGTCGATCTTACACATATTGAGTTGACGATATTGTCCGGTCTGGGCGCGGAGATTCAGGGACTGCGTGTCGCCGATAATCCCGGGTTTTCTTCTGCCGATTTTATCTCTCTTAACAGTCTTCAGGTGCGTGTTGAGCTCCTTCCGCTGTTGAAAAAGGAAATCAAGGTCAGGAAGATTGTTCTGAAGAGGCCCGTGATTTCCGTGGCGCGCAATGCAGCCGGAGAGTTTAGCTTCGATGATATTCTCGCTTCGCTGAAGAGCCGTTCGAGCGGGCAGGATTCTCTGAAGAAGGAAGGAAAAACGGCGGGAGCACAGTCAGCCCTGTTTGGAAGACCTTCCGTCGCGTGGGCGGTAATCGAGAGCCCTGATACCGAAAGATCATCATCACCCGCGGCATTGCCTCTCAGTGTGAAGGAACTTGAGATTGCAGGGGGGAGGGTCTTGTACCGCGACGAAATGCTGCTGCCCGATGCGGGGACCCTGGTGATCGATGCCCTGAATCTCACCATGAGGGATGTTTCTCTTGACCGGCCGGTCTTTGTTGATTTTAGCGCGGATCTCCTGGAAAGCGGCGCTAAGAATGTTTCCATCAAGGGAACCCTTGGGCCGCTGGGCACGCTGGTCGACGTGCAGAACATGCCGCTCGCGGTCGATCTGGCGGTGACATCATTTCCGCTTGCCCGAATATCCGAGCTTCTGCCTGTAAAGATTCTTTCCGGCGCTGTTACCGCTGAGGTGAAGGGAAAGGGGTCGCCCGACAATCTGTCTCTGAACATACGGGCAGGGTCGGACCGGATCGAATTTCAGCTGCCGCCAAAGAAGAATGGGAAAGAGCCACCGAAAACCGGCGTTCTCACGGGGGTGAAACTGGACGTGAGGGGAACACGGGAACAGGATCTGCGGGGCCGGGGAACCCTTACCATCGAAAAAGGCTCGTTCGCGTCAGTTCCCTTTGCCACGGCGACATCGAATTTCAGCTACAGACCCGGCCGGGTTACCATGGATTCTCTGAATGTAAAGGCCTTTAACGGCAGCATCAAGGGCAAGGGGTTTTACGATATTGGGGAAAAGGGGTGGGCCTTCGATTCATCAATGCAGAGAGTTGACGTGGGTACGCTGTTGAATACCATGACCGAGCATTGGGACACGTTTGCTGGCACTCTTTCGGGAGATCTGCATGCGGCGGAGGGCACCGCGCCGACAGGGAAAGAAACGAAGCTCGGAGCACGGGGATCGGTACTACTCGCGAAGGGGGAGTGGAAAAATTTCAACCTGGTTGAGAGTGTTCTAGACAGTATCTTCGGCCTGGAAGGTATCGGCCGGTTTCTCAGTTACCAGGGTGGAGAGGTGGCCCGGCACGAATCGACGCGGTTTGATTCTCTGGATGGGATCTTTGAAATGGAGGATACCATTATACAGGTGAAATCGCTGGAGCTTCGGAATATCCAGACCAGTAAGGCAACCGACTCGGTGGCTATCCTGAAGGGCATGGTGGATAGAGCCGCTAAAACACTTGATCTGAGAGGGGTGGTTATCCTGTCAGAACGGCATTCCCGGAGACTGGTGGAAAAGGCCGATATCCTGAGGGCACTTCTGAACAATCAGGGACAGATGGCATTGCCCATTACACTGAAAGGATCAATTCTAAAACCGGTCCCCTTCCCCGATACCGAATACGTGCTCAACGCCCTCTCATCCTACTACATACAGAAAGACGCCCGGAAACTCTTGGAAAAACTGTTTTAAAAGGCTACACTATGCCGACACGTCGGGGCGTTATAATTGGAAGTAACTTACGTTTTTGACAAATTTGTTATTTCGAGCAGATGCTGTAGAATACTAACAAATTACAACGCATTTGCAAATTTAAGCCACTTGGAAGGGGTATTACAAAAGGAATATGATGATGGATCACGGTATTTCGAGAATGCTTTTTGACAAGCAGGATCATGAACTTCTGGTCATTGTCAATGAGGTTCTCAACAGGGATAAGTCGCGAAAGTATCTCAAGAAGCTTCTGAACCCGTATCTGCACCCGCATGGGATCAAGGAGATGGCGGCGTCGAAGGAGCTGCGCGTTGCCTATGCCGTAATTCATCTGCTCAATTCTCTGGAGGTCGGTAAGGCGGAGGATCGCCTGGATGCTCTGCGTTCACTGAAGGATGAGGTGCTCTACAGCGCCCAGAGTTTTCTCCGCAGGAATACCGCCCGGGTCCTCCTGCAGATCATGAAGAAACTGGTTCAGGCCCAGGGTGATTATCGCCGACAACTGGAGCTGGCGCATGATTTCCGCATCGCGGCGTCCGGGAAGCCCCGTATTGTCCGGGAACAGCTGAGGCGTTATCATCTGCTGGAAATGCCGGAGGAATGGAATCAGATCGCAACCGACGATCATGTCCACGATGTTAATACCAAGGGGCGAAAGTCTTCCACTCACCTGATAATGGATGCCTGGATCAAGGGTATCCGAAGGATCAAGGTGATCTATTATAATCACGTAAAAGCGAATGTAGCCGAAGAGCTCCTGAAAGCGGCTGAGATTATGGGAATCAGGGTCAGGATCGGCGTCGAGTTTTCCGCGAGATTTCATGACAGGCATGCTCTGTTTATATGGGCGCCACGAGGGCTTCTGGATGCGCAGGATTACCTGAATTTTCTGAAGGAAGAACCGGTTGAGTCTTTCATGGCTGAGGGACGAAAGGTTTCGGAATACCAGCGGCATTATATCATGGCGGTTCTCAGGGAGTTCAACAACAGGCACCGCTACACTATAGAGGATAGCTATGGCTTTCTTCCTCCTCTCCTTGATCAGGAGAAGTTTCTGTCTTTTGTGGGCGTTGGCCAGGCGTCTCTGCTGCACCTGGCCGAGTACGCGCACACTAAAATGCTTCCGGCCATGAAGGATCATGTTGCCGACCTGAGGGTAGCGTATGCCGGAGCGGGACTTGAAGAGCGTCAGCGGATGGCCGGATTTGTGGAAGATCTGAACCGGCTGGATTCGGAGGCTATTGTGGAGAAATACCTGCGTCCATCTAACAATCCTTCCGTTCCGGACCCCAATATACCGCGCGACGGGGCGGATGTTCCGGAGTTGCTGACCCTGTCACCGCGTGAGCTCCTCGAACGGCTGGGGCATCTTAATATCGGTTACAGTATTACTCTTGCCCTCGGTAATCTGAATGTCGAAGATGCTATTGAGCTTCTCTATGATTGCAGGGGCATGATAACACATCTGGAAATATTCAATCTCAAGAATTATGTGACCGGTAGAGAACCTCACAATGCAGAGATCAGGGAGTTGCAAAGGGCTATAAATGAAGATAACATTATCACATTAAAACGTATTATGCAGGAATCCATCAAGCGGTTAAGTACTGAAGATATCGGGAGAATTGATAAGCTCACGAAAATCCTGCATGACATATCAACGTTTCGGTCGTATTATAAGGGGACGATTCTCAAGAGCCGCGCCGGCAGCGATTCCACAGGACGTTCACACCATCTTTATGGGATGGGACTTGTTATAAAGGACACCCTTCCCCTCAGAGCGCGAAGAGAGATAAAGAACGCGTCACCTTCCTCCCGCCTGACCATCCCTGTTAATACAGCGGTTTATCTGCGTGCGAACTATGTGCCGCACAGCAGTTCCAACCGGCTGGTAAATGCCTTTTACCGTATGGCCTGTTGTATTCCGGGCCTGCGTCTTATAGGGAAAAAGCGTCTGGAAGAATGGGAGATCGATAAATCTTCCACCCATACGGGGATGGAAGCCGGGGGCAATATAATTACGCTGGGCGGATTTGACGAGGAGAGCACCAATGACCTCTATCTTGAATCTCCGGATCCGCGGAAGACACGGGCAGGGATATCATGGGAATATCTCAACAGCGGCCTGAAAAACTGGATAAAGGTGCTGGTAGGATTTGTGCCGGCATTTCTTACTTTTTACCTTACCAAAGACTGGTGGCTGCTCTCCTGGTTCGGGGCATTTATCTGGTTCGGGATCACGGGCGCGCGCAACATACTCCAGTCTGTCATAGGCGGCGGCGGTATTCGCCGTTCTCCGCTGTTGAAGTGGAATGATTATGTCAGCTGGGACCGCCTGACGGATTCCCTCCTCTTTACGGGATTTTCCGTTCCCCTGCTCGATTATCTGGTCAAAATCCTGCTGCTGGACAGGGCATTCGGGATTACAACCTCTACAAGTCCCGTCCTGCTGTACACCGTTATAGCCCTGGCAAATGGATTGTATATCTCAACACATAACGCCTTTCGCGGACTGTCTAAGGGCGCTGTTTTCGGGAATTTTTTCAGGACGGTCCTTTCCATTCCCATTGCCGTTCTGTTCAGCATGGTAGCCGGAGATATCCTCTATGCCTCCGGTGTTGTGGATGTGAATGCCGTTCTCCAAAGATGGGCGACTGTGATTTCCAAGGGCGCGTCCGACTGTGTGGCAGGGTTTATAGAGGGGTTTGCAGACCGCTATCAGAATGTACGTACCCGCATGCTGGACTATCGAAGCAAAATGGCGCAGATGTTTGACATATATACCCGCATGGAGCTGCTTTTCCCCGAGTCTGACGTGTGTGAGATGCTTGAATCTCCCAAGAGCTTCATACGCGCCATAAAGATCGAGGCCCGTGACCTGGAAAAGATAGTGATTATAAACGCCCTCGACCTGCTGTATTTCTGGATGTACCAGCCCCGCGCCGAAAGCGCGCTGCACGCGATTATTAGGGGAATGTCCCCCGAAGAACGCCAGATATTTGTTCGCGTCCAGTCGGTTCTTGAACGTGACAAGGAGGTAAGTCAGCTGTTTGTCAATGGGATTGTGGGGAAAAACTTTTCGAAGGCGCTCTCATTCTACCTGGATCGTTCAGGTCCGTACCTGACCGCCATAAAAAATATGATGTAAGAAAACAGGAATAGGTATAATAAGGGCGGCTGCACAGAAGCAACTTTGAATGTCAAATGGTTAATATTGAATGGTTTCGGAGGTATATGGCACTCATTATAGCTCATAGAGGCGCACGAAGTCTGGCACCCGAAAACACGCTGGCCGCGGCCCGTAAGGCTCTGGAGGTCGGAGCCGATCTGTGGGAAACGGATGTGGTGGTAACTAGTGATGGTGAGCTGGTGCTTTTTCATGATGATTCCCTTGCCCGCACCACCAATGTTAAAGACTGTTTTCCAGACCGGGACCCGTGGCATTCTACGACATTTACCCTGGATGAAATCCGCTTGCTGGATGCGGGCTCCTGGTTCGTTAAGGCCGATCCTTTCGGCCGGATCGCGGCAGGAGAGGTAATACAGGAGGATCTGTCGGCTTATCGGAATGAGAAGATCCCGACACTGAGAGAAGCCCTCCGTTTTACACAGGATGCCTCCTTTTGTATCAACCTGGAGTTAAAACGCCTTCCCTCCCCTATGAAGAATTTTCCCGTGGTTGAACAGGTACTGGCGATGATCGACGATACCGGGATAGAACATGAGCGCGTTATTGTTTCCTCCTTTAATCATGAATGGTTGTGTAAGGTCCAGGCCCTGAATCCATTTCTTTCAATACAGGCCCTGGCAGGCGAGTCTGAAACCGATTCTCTGGACTGGGAAAATTTGGAATTTGAAACTTATAATGTTCTCAGCACGCTGATAGACGAAAAACAGGTGCGTGCATTAGCAGAAAAGGGGATATCCGTTAATCTCTTCACAGTGAATGAAGAAGCGGAAATGCTGCGGTTCACGCAAGCAGGCGCTGCCGGGCTGATCACTGATTTTCCTCAGAGAGCGGTCCGGCTGCTGCGTTAGATAGAGGATTAAAGGGGTCAAGGGTTCCAGGATTCGAGTGAAGTGCTGAGAGACTACAAAGAAGGAGTCCAGAATTCGGGGGGCCAAGCGAAAGGCTAAAGAATTATAAAGATCGTTTTGTGAAGTGGAAAAATAAATATTATTAGCAGGGGATTTAGATTTAATTGAAAAAGGTGTATTGGGCAAACTGAAAGAAGACATAGCAGAAAACGAGAGAATGCTAAAGGCCCTGATAAAGTCTTTATATAACAAGCCCTTGAATCCTTAAACTTTTTTTAAGTATTATGAATCTGAAGAGTAATTATGATCAAGACTGATGTAATCATTATCGGTGGAGGTTCTACTGGCTGCGGTATAGCCAGAGATCTGGCGCTGCGGGACATCCCTCACTGTCTGATTGAAAAGGGTGATTTTGCCGCCGGGGCGACGGGCGCGTGCCAAGGGCTGCTTCACAGCGGCGGCCGGTACGCGGTGAATGATCCAGAAGCGGCGGCTGAGTGCATCTCCGAGAATATGATCCTGCGAAAAATAGGCATAAAATGCGTGGAGCAGACAGGCGGATTGTTTGTACGTCTTCCGGGCGATTCAAAGAGATTCAGGGATATGTTTCTGAAAAGTTGTGAGGAGACGGGTATCTCTACCGAAGTGCTCTCTCCGAGCAGGGCGCTTGAGCTGGTCCCCAGCCTCAGCCCGTCTCTCGAAGAGGCGATAAAGGTGCCTGACTGTTCCATCGATCCATTCAGGCTGTGCATGTTGAATATAACCTCATCTCAGAAGAGAGGCGGAGAAATCCTGACCCATAACAGGGTGATAGACATCATCAGGGAGCATGGCAGATGCGTCGGCGTAAAGGTGCAGGAAGAATCAACATCTGAAGTCAGGGAAATCAGAGGCAAGATTATCGTCAATGCCGCGGGCGCGTGGGGGGACAACATAGCGTCCCTGGCCGGAAGCACCGTGCCGATGACCCTGTCCAAAGGGAGCCTTATTGTCACAAATCACCGGCTGACGAATATGGTGATAAACAGACTGAGACCTTCATCCGATGGAGATATCATCGTGCCCAATGAGGCGGTATGTCTTGCGGGTACTACATCCATAACGGTTACCGATCCTGACTCAAGTGACGTTGATCCGGCCGAAGTAGATATTATAGCGACTCAGGCACAGCAGTTGCTCCCGGAATTTGTTACCACACGATTGATCAGGACCTACGCGGGCGTCCGGCCTTTGCTTAAGGCGGATGGCGGAGACGACAGAAAAATATCCAGAAGTTTCAAGATAATGGATCACAAAAACGGTATGTTCAGTATTATGGGAGGAAAACTCACTACGTACAGACTTATGGCAGAGAAGATATCCGACCGCGTAATGGAGGCCCTCGGCCTTAAGACGAGGTGCCGGACGGCAGAACTTCCCCTTGAGGGGCAGGAGGAATTGAGTGGGTATCCTCTCTGTAACCGTCTGAAAATCCTGGAAAACATTGTGTGTGAATGTGAGCTGGTAACAGCGGATGAGGTAGAGAAGGTTGCCAGAGAAATTGGTACCAGACATATCGGGGACATCCAGCACAGGACACGTCTGGGTATGGGGCCGTGTCAGGGGGGCTTTTGCACTTACCGGGCACTGGGGATCATGCAGGAAACGGGGAAAATGACTCCGGAGGCATCCATGCAGGTTCTGAGAGAATTTCTGCAGAGAAGATTCAAGGGGATCAAGCCGGCCCTGTGGGGTGATCAACTCCGGGAAGAACAGCTTGTTGAAAGTATATGTCTCGGTATTCTGGGTATGGAGCAGGGGCAATGAGCGGTACGTACGATGTTGTGATCATAGGCGGAGGGATGTCGGGGATGATGGCGGCGGTCGCGCTTGCGGATATGGGCAGGAAGATCGCGGTGGTCTCGAGGGGTGATCCCGTCTGTTGTCTTTCCACGGGCTGTATAGATGTGCTCGCGGCCGGCAATGATCCCCTGGAGGGTATCGGTTCGCTGCCGGACAATCACCCTTATCGTCTGGTTGGAAAAGACACTCTCACGGCATCCCTCGAGATGTTCAGGACTGTTATGTCGGAAGAGTGCGGAGCGTATGTGGGTGATGTAAATGCGAACAGGAGGATATTGACGCCCTTGGGAAGACACAAGGTTACATGTCTTGTGCCGGCGACAATGGAGTTCGCTGATTTCCATTCTGACGAATATATTCATGTAATATCGTTTAATGAAATGAAAGATTTCTACCCGAATTACATTACATCAAGATACAAAAACTCCGGTTGTTCCATATTTGACGCGGGAATCTCTACCACGATGAGTATTGCGGAGCGGTTTGAAAACAGGCAGTTTCTCGAAGCGTTTATATCGTGGTTAAAGGGTCTCGATATTCCGGAGGGGAGAATAGCCATACCGGCGGTGCTTGGTATGCATTTCGCTGTGAATGTGTATAATGAAATATCGGTCGAACTCGGCAGAAAGGTCTTTGAGATACCCACCCTGCCACCCTCCATGCCGGGGCTGAGATTGTTTGGCGGCCTGAAAAATGCCCTGCTGAAAAGGGGAGTCGATCTGTACTGGGGGAAAGAAATATACAGTGTTGAAAAATCGGGCGGTCAGATTGAAGCGGTTACACTTGCCGGCGCCGGGCGATCCGCGCGCGTGCAGGGAAACGCGTTTATTCTGGCCACGGGTTCATTTGTAAGCGGCGGTCTTCACGCATCGATGGACGCAGCCACAGAGACGGCATTTGATCTGCCTGTATATCTCCCAGGGAAAAGGAAATCATGGTTCAACGACGACTTCTTTGCCCCGGGACACGCGATAGAAAAGTCCGGTATATGTGTGGACCAATCATTCAGACCTGTTGATTCCCGGATTGAAAACCTCTTTGTGTGCGGAAGTATATTAGCCTTTTCGGAAGTGATGAAATACGGCTGTGGCCACGGTATGGCCATAGCAACCGGAGTGGCGGCCGCGAATGTGTGTGGGGAGCTGGCATAATGAATCTTGACTTTCAACACTGTATAAGATGTACCATATGTGTGGCAAACTGCCCAGTGTCCCGGGTAAACCCGGATTTCCCCGGTCCCAAACAGGCCGGCCCCGATGCGGAACGTTTCCGCTCAGACAATAAAACGTCCATAGATAAATGGATAAGACTCTGCAACCAGTGCAAGCGATGTGAAGTGTCCTGTCCTTACGGTGTTAATCCGGCCCAGATCATACTCAGGGAACAGGTGCAATATGGCGGGAAACATTTCAGGCCCCTTGCATCCCGCGTATTCGCCAACAACTACTGGCTTGGAGCTGTAAATTCTGTAATTGCCCCCATAGTCAACAGGCTGGCCCCGATGAAGTTCATAAAGAGGATATTGAATATATTCGGGATATCCACATACCTTCCATTCCCCCAGTTCCATATTCATACCCTGAGCAGAAGCTGGAGATGGAAAGGCCGCCGGGAGAGCCGGAAAAAGGTGGTACTTTTCTATGGCTGTTTTCTGAACTACAACCGTCCCGATCTGGGAAGAGATGTAAGGGATTTCCTTGCTTCTCTCGGACTTCGGGTAATCATGCCGAGACAGGTGTGCTGCGGCCTGCCCGCCCTGGGTAATGGAGACATAGAAACCGCCAGGAAATTCGCGAGGAAAAATGCACGCATTCTTGCCGGTTACATAGACAAGGGATACGATGTGATATACACCTGCACATCGTGCGGTCTGGCTCTCACGCAGGACTATCCGGGCATACTGGAGGTCCCTCACGGCAGAAAAGTATCTGAAAACTCTTATAATCTGCACGAATATGTACTTAAGCTCATGGAAGAACACTATATAGAGCCGGTCTTTGAGCCGTTTCGTCGAAAAGTGGCATATCATATCCCCTGCCATCTGCGGGCGTTAGGCATTGGTTATCCGGCCGCTGGACTTTTTGCAAAGATCCCCGGCCTTGAGATTGTTATCCTTGAGGATAATTGTTGCGGACTTTCCGGAAGCTATGGCTTTAAAAGGAGCAATGAGGATACTGCGGTGAGGCTGGGCATTACCGCGGCGCGGGCGGTAAAAGATATTGATCCGGACATGCTCGTGTCGGACTGCGGGGCGTGCAGGATGCAGCTGGCGCATTTTTCAGGTATTCCCGCCGTTGATCCTTCGGAGATACTCATAAAATCCCTAACAACAGGGTTCGAGGATTCGAGGGGTCGAGTGAAAGGAAGAAAGCTGTAGGTTGAGTTGAGGTACGAAACCCAACAAAAGGTTTTTAGCTGTCAGCCATCAGTTTTTCCGGCTTGTTCTGGTTAGTCCCTTCTTTACTTGTCAGCATTTCCGAGTATCTTCATGATCTCTGGCCCAAAGGTCTTTAGCTTTGCGGCAGATATTAAACCGGATTCACTCAGCGATCTGATGGTTTGGCCATTCCCTTTTGACAGATCCATGATGTTCCTGTCGGAGAGTACAAGGAAAACGGCTGCATTAGTCCTTTTTGCCGTTTCGAACCGCCAATGGTAGAGGTTTTTCAGGCGACACCTCTGGAGTCCATCCAGGCTGTCGTACCCCTCAATTCTGGAAGACCCTTCCGGATGAAAGGTTTTTTCGCTCCACCTCACATTAGCCATCTTATGGAAGATCTCCCCAGCCTCCTCCTCCAGCTTGTTGCGTGTCAGGCCTTCTTTGAGATGGGAATACAGGTCTGGCAGATAGCGGGTATCAAGAGCCGCGTAATTCAGCTGCTCATCTGTAAGGGGCCGTATGTCCCACCTCGACCGTTGAACTTTCTTCGGCTTTTTAAGTTCCACCCCCAGACATTCACTGACGATTGACGTAAGCGAAAGGGCTGTAATTCCCAGAATGGAAGCCGCTCTGTAGGTATCAAAGATATTCCTGAACCTGAACCCGTAGTCTCGATTCAGCAGGCGTATATCATTATCACACGCATGAATGATCTTAACGGTTGAGGAATTTATGAAGGCATCACCCAGAAAAGAAATATCCATATCCAGAAGCGGATCAAAGATATATGCGCGAGATTCTGTGCATATCTGTATCAGACACAGCTTCTCCCGGAAGTACCTGAAAGAATCGTATTCGGTATCTATTCCTATGTACCGCACGCTTAGTATGTCGTCTTGTGCCGTTTCAAGCTTTTGCAGGTTGTCTATGAGCATCCAATCGGTGTTCAAAATGTAATCCTTATCCGGTCTTGTGCACCCTGTTCCAGGTGTAACTTCCGGCAAAGAGCAGAGCAGCCGAAAGGGGTATGGTGCATAGAAGCAGGGCGCTGTGATCTGAGAGTTTCAGAAAGAGTCCCGACACGCCTCCTCCCGCAATAGCGATCATCGCTCCCGCGGCGTTCAGCCCGAACCTTTCTGCGTGAAATCCGAACAGAATCGGGATGACAAGGCCCGCCGAGTAAATTGTGTACCCCAGCAGGAGAGAGGCGATTATGCCTTCCAGCCTCAGCGCGATCACGAGAGAAGCAATCCCCGTGACGACTACGCATATTCTGGATATTCCGAGCAGATTTTTTTCATCAATCTTGAACAGGGGGCTTAGTATGTCAGAGGTAATGATGGTACTTGTGGTGAGCAGGCATGTGTCTGCCGAAGACATTACCGCCGCCAGGAGGGCAATTATTACGAGGCCGTTCAGGCCTGTCGGGATTATGCTCATAACAAGCGCTGGCAATGCGCTCTCCGGCTGGATCTCCGGCAGGAGCACCCGCGCTGCAATCCCCGCTAATGTTATAAGAAAGGCTGTGGGGATCATAACAGACGCGGCCAGAACAAGAGACCTTCTGGCAATTTTGGGATCTCTGGAGCAGAAGATTCTGGAGTATATATCCGGGCCGACAAGGTACGTAGCGCCAACGAAAAAGAGAAACGTCAGGAGATCGATCCATCCGAAATCAGGAGACGTTGGGAATGAAAAGTACGAGGGGGAAAGATTCTCTGCCATTCCAGACAACCCGCCCGCGGCAGACACACCAGCAATTGCGCAGACAATAACACCCGCGATGATAAAGACTGATTGTATGAGATCTGTACGCAGGATGGAATACTGGCCGCCGAGAAGGGTGTAAATGATAAAAACGGATCCGGCAATGATCATCAACGGGACAGACTGCCCAGGCCATAACACCGACAGTATCTTGCCCGCCGCAATGATCTGCGCCGCGATTATTCCCAGCCACGCGGCGGCGATCAGAACAGAGGCGATAATCCTTACCGCATTTCCTCCGTACTGCTTCCTGAGGATTTCGGGAAGGGTGTATACATCATAGGTTCTAACCCGTTCGGCGAACCATACAGAAAGTAACAACAAACCTATTGCCCCTGCGAGCATCCACCATGCCCCCACAAGACCCTTTGAATAACCCAGGCCGGCAATGCCGATGGTGCTCGAACCCCCTATTATGGTGGCCAGCAATGAACCTGTTACTACCGGAGTATTGGCCTGCCTGTCCGCGACAAAATAACTCGAGGCGCTCTTGATCCTCTTCATGCTCAGGATACCTATAAGTATCATACCCAGAAGAAAGGCTCCTATTATGATACTGTTCATCTGCTTCTCTCCTCTCCCCCGCGGGTAAATGCACCCAAATTGCTGCACACTGATATCATACTTTGCCGGCGCGCACAATCACATGCCCGGCGGGCAGGTTCGTTTGAAACCGATGGTCTCACGCAAAGAAGGTGCAAAGGTTTTTTGTTGTGGTCAATCAGGGCAGATCTGGTGTAAGGTCTTCCATTAATTTTGGAAAGGCTCAGGGCTTCAAGAGGGCGCGCGTAACTGCTAAAAACTGCAAAGACAGCGCTCGTCATTTGTTGAGTGGAAAATGGTTGAGTTGGAGGTTTGCTTCCCTCATTTACTCACCGAGGTTTGCATTCAGTGTAATCTGCGAAATCTGTGGATTAAGGGTGTGCGGTATCAATCTGATTCCCAGAGGTACGATAACAAATGAATATTTCACAACTCTTGAAAGAGGCGGAGTCCGGGTTTGGTGGTGAAGGATTCCCTATACCCGGGCTGGATGCGGAAGTTCTGCTTGCATTCTCTATTGACAGAGAGCGACCTTTCCTCTACGCGTACCCAGCGCAAGAGATTCCCGGAGTGGAGGTGGAGAGATTCCGCTCGCTGGTCGCGAGGAGAATGAAAGGGGAACCGGTTGCCTATATCACCGGAAGAAAGGAATTCTGGTCGCTGGGGTTTGAGGTTACTCCGGATGTTCTGATACCGAGACCGGACACAGAAATTCTGGTCGAGGAGATCCTGAGGCTCTCCGGACAGGAAAGAGCGGGCAAGATCAGGATATTGGAGATTGGCACCGGAAGCGGGGCAATCAGTATCGCGCTTGCGTCCGAACTGAAAAATGCCTCCATTACGGCTACGGATTTTTCCCCGAATGCTCTTGCGGTTGCGGAGAAAAACGCCGTGAATAATAAAGTGGGGGAGAAGATTTCATTTTTATGCGGGGACATGTTCGATCCTGTTGAGGGCAAATTTGACATAATCGTCTCAAATCCGCCCTATATTTCCGAGTATGAATTTGGATTGCTCGCCCCGGAGGTCAGGGAGTATGAACCTCACCGGGCGCTTGTGGCTGGCCCGGAGGGCACAGAATTTCACCGGAAACTCGCGCGTGATGGGGAGCGATTTCTGGAGAAGGGCGGCCGGCTTGTCATGGAAATGGGGGCGGATCAGAGGCTCGCCATAGAGAAAATGCTGAAAGAAAAAGATTACTGTGATATTGTTTTCCGCTCAGATTATGCCGGGATAGAGCGAGTCGTTCTTGCGAGGAAGAGGAGATAACAAGTTGGATAAAATTATCATACATGGTGGGAAAAGGCTTGAGGGTGATGTCCGCGTGAGTGGAGCAAAAAATGCCGCTCTTCCTGTTATAGTGTCTTCGCTTCTCACAGATGGGTGGAATACCTTTCATAACGTCCCCGATCTTGCGGATATCAGAACAATAAAGAGGCTCCTGGCCGGTTTTGGTGTCGAGATTGAAGGGGACAAGACGCTCAGGATCAATGCGGGTGGAATCACAAATTGCGAGGCCCCCTACGATCTTGTCAGAACGATGAGGGCCTCGATTCTTGTTCTCGGGCCGCTCGTGGCAAGGATGGGCAGGGCGCGCGTTTCTCTTCCGGGAGGATGCGCCATAGGCGCCAGACCTGTGAATCTGCATCTGAAGGCCCTGCAGTCTATGGGAGCAGAAATAGATCTTAAAGATGGATATGTTGAAGCCAGAGCGCCAAGACTAAAGGGAGCCACCATATATTTTGATATATCAACGGTAACCGGCACCGAAAATATCATGATGGCCGCCTCACTGGCTGAGGGAACAACGATCCTTGAAAATGCGGCAAGAGAACCGGAAGTCGTAAATCTTGCCGACGTGTTGAGGGGAATGGGTGCAAAGATCAGAGGCGCGGGCACCGATATAGTGGAGATTGAGGGAGTAAAAACCCTCCAGCCGGTTGAAGCGGATATAATTCCCGACAGGATTGAAGCGGGAACATATATGATTGCAGCGGGGCTCACCGGCGGGGATGTAAATATCCTCGGGTGCGTACCGGCTCATCTTGACGCTGTGACAGCCAGATTAAGAGAGACGGGCATGGAGATTACTCCAATAGCCGGAGGCCTCCGGGTTGTGGGTAACCGGAATATAACCAGTGTGGACGTAAAAACCCTTCCCTATCCCGGCTTTCCCACGGATCTTCAGGCGCAGATGATGGTGCTGATGTCCATGGGTGGAGGTGTCAGCGTCATTAAAGAGACCGTGTTTGAAAACAGATTCATGCACGTAAATGAGCTTACAAGAATGGGGGCGGATATAACTGTTGACGGTAACAGCGCCATTGTCAGGGGTGTTTCCGGGCTTCGTGGCGCTCCGGTGATGGCGACAGATCTGAGAGCGTCCGCTTCTCTCATACTTGCCGGTCTGGTGGCCGAAGATGCGACTGAGATCTTCAGAATCTATCACATAGACAGGGGATATGAACATATCGAAGAAAAGCTTTCTTCTATCGGGGCTGATATAAGGAGGGTTAGAGGCTGAAGTGAAGGTTATAAGCACAGATGAAAGCTCATTCGCGGGGGAGCTCGATCGCATAAAAAACAGACGGAATTCTGTCCCCCAGGCCGTGGAGGATGTTGTATCCAAAATCCTGGATGACGTGGTGGCAAGGGGAGACGATGCACTCTTTGAGTACACGGAAAAGTTTGACGGCATTCTCCTCAACCCCCGTACAGCCGAGGTCTCTCCGGACGAGATAGAAGCGGCATTTCGTGAAGTCAACGCCGATGATGTGGATATTCTCAAGTTCTCTGCCGCAAGAATAGAAAAGTTTCACAGGAGGCAGATTGAAGAGTCATGGTCTTATTCCGATGACGAGGGGATAGAGCTAGGACAAATATTGCGCCCCCTTGAACGTGTCGGCATATATGCGCCGGGTGGTCTCGCGACGTATCCCTCCACGGTATTGATGGCTGCGGTGCCTGCCGGGATCGCGGGTGTCGGAGAAATCATACTTGTCACCCCCGCGAGAAATGGGTACATAAATCCCCTGATGCTCGTTGCCGCGAGACTGTCCGGTGTGAACCGGATATTCAAAATAGGCGGCGCTCAGGCTGTAGCCGCGCTTGCCTGCGGCACAGAGTCCATTCCGCGGGTTGACAAAATAGTCGGCCCCGGGAATATCTACGTGGCCACCGCGAAGAGGATGGTGTATGGGAAAACGGGGATAGACATGATAGCTGGCCCCAGTGAGATAGTTATCATTTCCGATGGCATGGCAGAACCGGAAGTGGTGGCCTCCGATCTCCTGTCTCAGGCCGAGCATGACCCGATGGCCGGCGCGATTCTCCTTACACCAGACAGAGAATTTGCCCGCAAGGTTGCCGCCGAAGCCCAAATACAGGCAAAAGAGCTTGAGAGCCCGGTGGCCGCGGAGGCACTGGAAAATTATGGCGCGGCAATCATAACCGCGGATATGGATGAGGCCATAGATATCGCGAACAGCCTCGCTCCGGAGCACCTTGAACTGGCAGTGGAAAAACCCAAAGATCTCCTGAGCAGGATAACCAACGCGGGAGCGGTATTCCTCGGGCAAAATACCCCGGAAGTTCTGGGGGATTATATCGCGGGCCCGAACCATATACTCCCCACCGGGGGAACGGCGAGATTTTCTTCACCACTTGGGGTCTACGATTTCATCAAAAGGATAAATGTAATATCCTTTTCCGGCAAAGCACTCGAGAAACACGGGTTAAAGGCTGCCGGATTTGCAGATATTGAAGGTCTTGAAGCGCACAAGAGATCAATTATGATAAGATTAAGCGGTAGAACGTCAAACAAAACAAAAAATTCTTGACAAAAAGTGCATGGTCGCCTAAAGGTCTGCGCAGGAATTATTGAGCGGGCGTAATTCAGGGGTAGAATGTCAGCTTCCCAAGCTGAATGTCGTGGGTTCGAATCCCATCGCCCGCTCCAGTTTTTTTGGTTGCAAAAAAGTTCTTGCTGTGTTATCAGCACCCCAGAAGTGGGCTTTGCCCGCTTTTTTTATTTTTTACGGTGCGGAATGGATCGTTCGAGTCGATTATATCGCGAAAAGATAGTAGAGCTGGTTGAACCGGTCCTTGAGTCCGGAAGAATGGAGCTCGTCGACGTCGAATGCCTCAAGGGAAAAACCCGCTGGATGGTCAGGATTTACATAGACAAAGAGGGTGGGGTGGGTCTTGATGATTGCGCCATGATAAGCGGTGAGATTGGTGATCTTCTCGATGTAAATGAGACTCCTCCCGGTTCTTACTCTCTTGAGATATCATCACCGGGCCTTGACCGTCCCCTTGCGCGGGACAAAGATTTTATAAGGTACGCGGGACACGAAATCAGAATTAGCGTTACCGAGAAGATAGAGGGGAAAAAGAATTTCAGGGGCCGACTGATGGAATTTATTGAGAAAGAAGGAGAAAAAATCGTCGTTATAAATGTGGAGGGAAGGGTTTATAACATACCACGCAGTATGATAATAAAGGCAAATCTTCAATACGAATTTTAGCTCGGAGGGTCAGTAGCATGTTGCCAGATCTCAAACGTCTCATCGAACAGATGGGTAAGGAAAAGGGCATAGACAGTGAAATAATAATAGACGCACTGGAAACGGCTGTTTTAACCGCTGCAAGGAAGAAACTGGGGCCGGACTTGGACCTTGAAGTGGCTTACAATGAGGAAGCGGGGGAAATAGAGACTTTCCTGTTTAAGACGGTGGTGGAACACGTCCTGAGTGCCGACTCGCAGATATCCCTGGAAGAGGCGCGTGAGACCATGGATGAAGACGCGGAACCGGGAGACAGTCTCGGAATAAAGATAGAGACGGATACCTTCGGCAGAATAGCCGTTCAGACAGCCAAGCAGATTATAATCCAGAAGGTCAAGGATGCCGAGCGTGACAATATTTACGAAGAATACAAAGACAGGAAAGGTGATCTTGTCAATGGTTTTGTGCAAAGATTTGAAGGGGGAAGCATAATTGTAAGTCTCGGCATATCGGAAGGAATCATCCCTCCTTCTGAACAGATAAAGAGGGAATCTTTCAGAAGAGGGGAAAGAATAAGGGCATATATATATGATGTAAAAAGGGTTTCCAAGGGCCCACAGATACTGTTATCCAGAACACACCCCGGTTTTATCAGGACGCTCTTTGAAATGGAAGTCCCGGAAATATCAGAGGGTCTGATAGAAATTGTCAATATAGCAAGAGAGCCGGGAAACAGGACCAAGATTTCTGTAAAATCGGTGGATAAGGACATCGATCCGGTTGGAGCGTGTGTGGGAATGAGAGGATCAAGAGTGCAGGGTGTTGTGCAGGAGCTTCGGGGAGAAAAGATAGATATTGTTCCCTGCTCCGACGATCCTGTGAGATACGTATGCAACGCCCTGTCTCCGGCCAAAGTTGACAGGGTGTACATGGATGAAGATGCCAGGAGGATGGAGGTCATCGTGCCTGATGATCAGCTTTCTCTGGCTATTGGCAGGGCCGGTCAGAATGTCCGACTGGCAGCCAGGCTTACCGGCTGGAGGATTGATGTCAAAAATGAGGCCGGTTTGGCAAAAGAGGAAAAAGAAGGAGCCGTATCCCTCATGAAGATCACCGGAATTGGTGAGCGTACAGCCGATCTTCTCTATGAAGAAGGATATAAGGGTATTGCGATGGTGGGTTCGGCGGAACCCGAGGCGTTGAGCTCCATAAAGGGAGTCAGCCAGAAGAAAGCCATCGCCTGGATTGAAGAAGCAAAGGAGATTATGGATAACGAAGGCAGCGAAAATCCGTCTGAAGATATTTAAAAACTGTTCGTATATTATCAACAAGGCAATCGGGAGTTCCAATAATGTCCAAAACAAGAGTCTACGAATTGGCGAAAGAGCTTGGCATAGACAACAAAGATCTTATCGAACGGCTGGAGAAACTCGGGATAGCTGTCAAGGCCCCTTCCAGCTCTCTGGAAGATAGTGATGCTGAGAGGGTTCGGGGGGAGTTCGCGCTGGGCGAGAAGAATGCAGTCGTAGAAAAACGAGTCAAGAAAACGGTCATTAGAAGGAGAGCGATTCGGCAGCAAGTTCCAGAAATTGAGGAAACTCCTGATGGACTTAAACCTGAGACAGTACCGGAAGAAACGATAAAGGAAACGGAAAGGGAACCGGTGGCGGTTTCAGAGAAAGACGTTCCGGCAGAAGACAAGGCGAGGAAAAAGAGGGATGAGAAGAAAGAAAAAATCTCCACACCGGGAATAAGACCACGTAAGTCGTTAATAAAAATCATCCGGGAAGCTCCAAAAAAAGAAATAAAGAAAATACCTCCGAAAGAGGATGCCTCTCCCAAGCCTGAGAAGAGGACGCCGGCACATCAAGAAGTCAAACCCGCGCGCGCGGAGGAGACTGAGAAAGAGGAAAAAGCGCCGGCATCTAAACCTTCAAATAAAGCAAAAAGGCCTGTTGCTGTACTCATAGATGATGAACAACGACGCAAAAAGGTCTTTATCAAACAACGTGTCGATAAAAGAGCAAATCGATCCAAAACCGGGAAAACCAGGGAAGAGCGCAGGAGCTGGAAGGAAGAAAAGGTTATCACCACCACCCGGATAAAGGCGACAGAGATTACAACCCCCAGGGCGATCAAGAGAAGGATAAAGATAGAGGAGGCCATAAAGATAAGTGCCCTCGCCAGGAAAATGGGGATCAAGGCCGGTGAATTGATTAGCAAGCTTGTCTCGCTGGGAATGATGGTGACGATCAATCAGTCGATAGACATCGATGCCGCGACCCTCGTTGCCGGTGAATTTGGATATCAGGTGGAATCTGTCGGGGCAGAGTATGAAGATATCCTGCACAGGGAGGAACCCCCGTCCAAAAGCCTCAAGCCGAGGGCTCCCGTGGTGACCATCATGGGCCATGTCGATCATGGCAAGACATCACTTCTGGATGTGATACGGCAGACGAACGTTATAGAGGGCGAGTCGGGCGGCATAACCCAGGCGATAGGGGCATATCATGCGCGTATCAACGAAAAGGATATCGTGTTTCTGGATACTCCTGGGCATGAGGCCTTCACGGCAATGAGGGCGAGGGGGGCTCAGGTAACCGATATCGTGGTGCTTGTAGTTGCCGCCGATGATGGTGTTATGGATCAGACGGTTGAGGCGATCAATCATTCCAGGGCTGCCGGTGTTCCCATCATCGTTGCGGTCAATAAGATCGACAAACCGAATGCCGACCCGGAAAGAATAAAGCAGCAGCTTGCGGAATTCGAGCTTGTGCCCGAGGCATGGGGAGGGAACACCATCTATGCTGAGGTTTCGGCGAAGCAGAAGACGGGCATAGAGGAGTTGATGGAGTTGATCCTTCTCCAGGCCGATATCATGGAGCTGAAAGCCGACCCGGACCGGTTGGCGCGGGGAGTTGTTGTTGAGGCAAAACTCGACAGGGGAAGAGGCCCTGTGGCTACTGTTATCGTTCAGGAAGGCACCCTGAGAGAGGGGGATGCTATTGTTTCCAGGATGGAGTATGGCAGAGTGCGAGCCATGGCCGACGACAAGGGGCGCAGAGTTGCGGAGGCGGGTCCTTCCATGCCGGTGGAGGTCGTGGGCTTTTCCGGTGTGCCGCAGGCCGGTATGGACTTTGTCTGTGTTGAGGACGAAAGGAAGGCGCGAATCATAGGTGATCACTGGTTGAGGAAAGAGCGGGAGAAAGAGCTCTCCAGAACTTCAAAGATCACCCTTGAGCAGCTGTATGAGAGAATCAAGGAGGGCGCCAAGGAACTGAATGTTATTATTAAGGCCGATGTCCAGGGGTCGGTGGGGGCCCTTTCGGAAGCCCTTCTGAAACTCAGCACGGACGATGTGAAGCTGAGACTGATCCACAACTCCACGGGCGCGGTCACAGAGACGGACGTTATGCTGGCATCGGCGTCCGATGCGATCATCATAGGGTTCAAAGTCAGACCTGACGCGAGGGTCTTGGAGATTATCGAAAAGGAAGGCGTGAGTGTCAAGCTCTACGATGTCATATATGATGCTATTTCCGATGTACGCAATGCCATGGAAGGGCTCCTTGAACCAGTATATGAAGAGACCGTTCAGGGACGCGCCGAAGTGCTTCAGGTTTTCAAGGTGTCAAAGGTCGGCACCGTTGCCGGAAGCCGCGTGACCGACGGCAAGATAATCAGGAATGCCCGGTTGAGACTCCTGAGAGACGGGGTGGTTGTTCATGACGGCACATTCCTTTCGCTCAAGAGATTCAAGGATGATGCCAAGGAGGTCCTCTCCGGGTTCGAATGCGGTATCGGGATAGAAGGCTATAATGATATCAAGGAAGGGGATATCATAGAAACTTATACAAAAGAAGCAATAGCCAGAAAATTATAGAACTCATTTTATTGTGTTTTGAATCATCTCCCGATTAGTTGTGGTTATAAAAGGGTTCAAAATGCCAAGGGATTGAGTAAAAGAAAGTCTCGGGCCCTCTTCTCCAACTAAATTGAAGGGCTTAATCTGGCTGATATAGTTAATGTCAATATAGAGATTTATAACATTTCTGATACCTGGAGTGTCTGTAGGTGAGATGGATTCAATGAGTTTCAAAAGGGCTGATAAGGTTGCCGACCTCATAAAGACCGAGATTTCAGATATCCTGTTGAGACGGATAAATGATCCGCAGGTAAGGGAAATAACCGTCACCGGCGTTAAAGTGACGGATGACCTCCACCAGGCGAAAGTCTTTTTTGTCCGGACGGGAGAGGACACCTGTAGCGAAGAGACAATGAGGGGCCTGCAGAGAGCTACCGGTTTTTTGAGAAGAGAACTGGGGAAAAGGTTGCGGCTTCGCTATGTTCCCGAAATAAAGTTTATATTTGATGAATCATTCGAATATGGAGACCGCATTAACCGGCTGCTGGCGGAGATAGAAAAAGATGTTTGATGAAATTGCCGAGGTTATACATTCCGGCACCACCTTTCTCATCACGTCCCACGTGAGACCGGATGGTGATGCCCTGGGGTCTGAGCTGGCCATGTATCACGTGTTGCGTGGCATGGGAAAGGGTGTCGTTGTTTATAACCAGGACGAGACACCAGCCGTGTATGAATTCCTCCCCGGTTCGCAGGATATTGTACATTCGCTGGATTCTGTAAATGGGTTTGACGCGGTTTTCGTCCTGGATTGCAGTGATATTGAAAGGGTCGGAGATAAAAAGAACAGGATAGGTTCTATAAAAAAGATTGTTAATATTGATCACCATGCCTCCGTCGGCACATTTTCGGAAATATTGCTGGTGGATTCCACGGCGAGTTCCACGGGAGAGATAATCCACCGTCTTCTTGAGAAGATGGGGATTGCGATAAACGGAGACATTGCCACGAATATATATACGGCTATCCTGACAGATACCGGCAGTTTCCGCTATTCCAACACTGGAAGTGAAACATTCAGGGCGGCGGCTGATCTGGTGGACAAAGGCGCGAACTGCCGATACATAGCGGAGAAAATTTATGAGACCAGACCCGCGATTCAGGTCCGGCTGATGGGAAAGGCGCTGGATACCCTGGAGTTTTATGAAGGTGAAAAGGTGGGCTTCATTTATGTCACGCAGGAGATGCTTCGTAAGGAAGGCGCCTTGCCGGAACACACAGAAGGCTTTGTGGATATAGTCCGCTCAATACAGGGTGTTGAAATTGCCGCATGTTATTATGAGGTTTCCAAAAACCGGTTTAAGATAAGCCTGCGATCAAAGGGAAAAGCGGATGTGGAAAAAATTGCGGGCAAATTGGGAGGGGGAGGACACAGAAATGCCTCCGCCTGCAGGGTTGAAGGGAGCATTAAAGCAGTCAAGAGAAAAGTACTCGGCGCTATAAGGACGGCATGTAAGGCTTTATGAAAAGGGATTTGGCAAGAGAAAGTTGATCCTGAAGATTCTTTAATATCCGAAGGGTTCAAGGGGTCGAGGGGTCAAGTGAAAGAAAGACAGGCTTGGACTATCTTCTCCAACTAAATTGGAGAAGAACCAAGATATGAAGTTTGTGATATTGTGATATGAATGGAGTGCTGATCATTGACAAACCGTCCGGCAGGACATCGTATGATATTGTCCGCGATGTTAAAAAATTGCTCGGGACGAAAAAAGTAGGTCACGCGGGGACGCTTGATCCACTGGCAACGGGGGTTCTCACCATTTGTGTAAATGAGGCCACCAAGCTCGCGCAGTTCTTTTCGAATGATGATAAGGACTATCGTGCCACGATGCTTCTGGGCGTCAGGACGGACACCCTTGATATAGAGGGTAAGGTGACAGAACGCCGTGAACCCCAACCCCATCTCCAGGCAGGAGAGATAAAGGGTGCGGTGGAGGGTTTTGCCGGTCGAATAGAGCAGAGGGTCCCTAAATATTCTGCCGTCAAGTTCAATGGCAGGCCTCTCTATAAATGGACAAGACAGGGGGTTGACATTGAACCTCCCATGAGGAAGGTTGACTTGTATCATATAAACGTGGAAGAGGTAAGGATCCCCTATGTGACTTTTACAGTTTCCTGTTCGAAGGGTACCTATATAAGGTCGCTGTGTGCCGATATCGGGGACCGGTTGGGATGCGGCGCGTGTCTGTCAGACCTCAGACGAACGAGAAGCGGTTGTTTCAGTGAAAAAGATGCCATATCACTTGAAGGTCTCGCTGACGGGGAAAGGGCCGGGATCCTTGAAAAAAGACTTATTCCCATAGCGGATGCACTGCCCGGTATCTGTAATATTGCTGTTGACCAGGACACAGCAGACAGGATAAGAAAAGGATATCAACCTGATCGCGGTGTTTTGAATGACAAAAATACTCCTTTGCTGGAGAAGGGAGATCTGGTAAAATTTGTCCTGCAGGATGGCAGGATCATCGCTGTTGCAAAGACGCTTTTTTCTTCGAAGGAAGTTTCCCTGTTGGGTGAAGGAGAGCAGGCGGCTAAAATTTTAAGGGTGTTTAATTGAGAGAGAAAAACAAGATAGATATATAAGGGAGGATAAATAACCGTGTTAGATGAAGAAAGGAAAAAAGAGATAATAACTGATTTTCAGACCCATGAGGGCGATACAGGGTCTCCGGAAGTCCAGGTTGCGCTCCTGAGCGGAAGGATAACGTACCTGACAGACCACTTCAAGACACACAAAAAGGACCATCATTCTCGGAGGGGACTTTTGAAGCTTGTCGGGCAGAGGAGGAGTATGCTCGATTATCTCAAGAAAAAAGACGTAGAAAGATATCGGGAGCTCATCAAACGTCTAGGATTAAGAAGGTAAAAAAAATAGAGGAGTAAACAATTACTATGAGCGAAGTATTTAAAACAACCTTTGCGGGAAGGGATGTGTCTGTAAAGACGAACTATCTCGCAGGGCAGGCGGATGGATCCGCAGTGGTTACATATGGCGATACAGTTGTTCTCGTAACAGCGGTATCACTTAAATCCAAAAGAGAGGGGCTGGATTTTCTGCCCCTGACGGTAGACTATCAAGAGAAGACCTTTGCCGCGGGGAAGATCCCCGGCGGATTTTTCAAGAGAGAGGCGCGCCAAAACGAGAAGGAGATCCTTACCTCGAGAATTATTGACCGGTCGATACGCCCCCTTTTCCCCGAGGGATATGTTCATGAAACCCAGATAGTCGCGACGGTTCTTTCAGTTGATGCTGAAAATGATTCCGACGTCGCGGCCATGCTTGGAGCCTCCGCAGCCCTTTGTATGTCCGACATACCATTCAAGGGACCTATCGCGGGAGTTAGAGTGGGAAGGATGGATGGAAAACTGGCGTGCAATCCTTCTGCCAGTGAGATGGGCGAAAGCGATCTGGACCTGTTCCTTGTTGGAAGAAAGGTGCCTTCCGCTGATGGAAAGAGAGACTTTGATGTCAATCTCATCATGCTGGAGGGAGGGGCAAGGGAAATCCCTGAAGATGAAATACTTGATGCCATCAGCTTCGGGCTTGAATCAGTGAGGCCCGCCATTGAGCTTCAGGACACTATCTGCCAGGCAATGGGCAAGGCTAAGAGAGCGTTCGAACCGGTCGAGATAAGTGAAGCACTCCGGAAGAGGGTCAGAGATGTTGCCTATGCCGGACTCCGGGATGTCTATCTTGAGGGGAGAAAACTGGAGCGGTATGCACAGAGGGACGAAGTCAAGAAAAAGATGGTGGCGGAGCTGAGCCAGGACGAAGCCGGATTTGACCCCAAGGCCGGGGGTGTCTTTGAAGATCTGGAGCGTGAAATCATCCGCAACATGATCATGGTGGACGGGCAAAGGATAGACGGCAGATCCAACAGGGATATAAGGACAATTACGTCCGAAGTCGGTATCCTTCCCAGGGTACACGGGTCCGGGCTGTTCACACGGGGCGAGACTCAGGCCCTTGTTGCCCTTACGCTGGGGACATCTTCGGATGAACAGAGACTGGATTTCATAGGCGGGGAAGAGATGAGAACTTTCATCCTTCACTACAATTTTCCCCCTTACTCAGTAGGAGAGGCCAAGGGCCTGAGGGGACCCGGAAGAAGAGAGATCGGGCACGGAGCCCTTGCCAGGAGGGCGTTGCTTCCACTCCTTCCGTCACATGAAGAATTTCCATATACCATCCGGCTTGTTTCCGAGATATTATCCTCAAATGGCTCATCTTCCATGGCAACTGTATGCGGAGGTTGTCTCGCGCTTATGGATGGGGGCGTTCCGGTCAAAGATACTGTTGCCGGCATCGCTATGGGGCTTTTGAAGGAAGGCGATGAAGTCGTGATCCTTTCGGATATTCTCGGTGATGAGGATCACGCGGGAGATATGGACTTTAAGGTATGTGGCACGAAGAAGGGTATAACCGCTCTGCAGATGGATATAAAAGTTGACAGGCTTTCGGAGGATATACTGAAAGATGCCCTTTATCAGGCCAGAGAGGGCAGAGAATTCATTATTGGCAAACTGAATGAGACTATGACCACCCCCAGGGAAGGCCTTTCCGCGTATGCCCCGAGGATTACTACTATGACGGTAAAGCAGGAAAAAATAAGAGACGTCATAGGCTCCGGAGGAAAGAATATCAGGGGGATTATAAGCGAAACAGGCGTGTCTATGAACGTGGATGATGATGGTACAGTAACTATAGCCTCCAGCGATGCACAGGCATCGGAAAGGGCGGTCGCCATGGTCAAGGCACTGACTGAAGAGCCCGAAATTGGCAGAATTTACGAAGGCACGGTGAAAAAGGTCCTCGATTTCGGAGCCTTTGTGGAGATATTGCCAGGCACAGATGGACTTGTGCACATATCCCAGTTAGACAACAAAAGGGTGGAAAAGGTTACCGACGTGCTTAATGAAGGCGACACGGTTCGCGTCAAGGTTATCGATATTGACAGGAGTGGAAAGATAAGGCTGAGCAGGAAGGATGCCCTTGAATAACAAAGTGGCAATTTCTGTTAAGAGACTGCAAGGTAAGGATATCTCTCTTCCACGTTATATGACGGAGAACTCGGCGGGGATGGATATATTTGCGGCGGTAAATGGTGAGGAAACCCTGCTGCCCGGCGAGAGAAGACTGATACCCACTGGCATTGCCATTGCGCTGCCCCCCGGTTATGAAGCCCAGATAAGACCAAGGAGCGGGCTGGCCGTGGAGGGGGGGGTCACTGTGCTGAATTCCCCCGGTACAATAGACGCGGACTACCGGGGAGAGGTAAAGATCCTGATAATCAATCATGGAGACAAACCCTTTGCCGTAAAAAGGGGTGATCGTATTGCCCAGATGGTTATCCACAAGATATACAGAGCTTCGTGGAATATGACCGACAACCTGGAGATTACAGAGCGGGGAGATGGGGGATTCGGTCATACAGGATAAACATGACGATCCGCGTAGTTTTTGAGAGATTCGGCTGATTTAACGCTAAAACCCCTGTCCGTTGCAATGGCAGGGGTTTTTTATTTGTCTTATTTACTGATTTAGTGTATTTCCCAATGCTATATACGAGGGATAACAATCAAATGAAGAAACACAAAGTAAATAAAACATACAGGGAAATAAATGAGAAGATAAAAGAAGGCAGGGCCGTAGTTGTCACCGCGGAAGAGATCATAGATATTGTGGAGAAAAAGGGAGACGTTGCGGCGGCCAGAGAGATAGATGTTGTAACTACCGGAACCTTCAGCCCCATGTGCTCATCGGGTGCATTTCTTAATTTCGGCCACACCTCCCCCAAGATAAGGGCCTCAAAGGTATGGCTCAACGATGTTCCGGCTTATGGCGGTATTGCCGCAGTGGATTGCTATATCGGAGCCACCGAGGTGGTTGAAGGGGATCCTCTCAACAGCATACATCCCGGCGAGTTTAATTACGGCGGAGGGCATGTCCTGGAAGATCTTGTGGCAGGGAAGGTCATCCGGTTGCGCCTTGAATCCTACGGCACCGATTGCTATCCCGCCCGGAAACACGAAAAGAACATCACAATCCATGATCTCAGGGACGCTGTTCTCTTCAATCCCAGGAATGCCTATCAGAATTACAATTGCGCGGTGAACATGTCTGACCGGACAATCTACACCTATATGGGCGTGTTGAGGCCCGACATGGCAAACGCGACCTATGCCACATCAGGACAGTTAAGCCCCCTTCTGAATGATCCCTATTTCAAGACCATCGGCATAGGCACAAGGATATTTCTCGGCGGCGCCCAGGGGTTTGTGGCCTGGCCGGGCACTCAGCACAATGCGGATGTGCTGAGGGGCGGGAACGGTGTTCCGAAGGAGGGGGCGGGGACACTGGCGACAATAGGAAACCTGAAGGATATGAGTTCTGAGTGGCTGGTGGGGGCAAGCATGCTCGGTTATGGTGTGTCCCTTTATGTGGGGATAGGAGTGCCAATACCGATACTTAACGAAGAGATGGTGCGGTATACTGCCGTCAGAGATGAAGATATCTACGCGCAGGTCTACGACTATGGTGTTGATTATCCCAACGGAATTTCAAAGAGCATCGGCGAGACAAACTATAAAGAGCTGAGAAGCGGCAAGATAAAACTTGGTGGCAGGGTTATTCCTGCCGCACCCATGTCCAGCTATTATAAGGCAAGAGAAATCGCCAATATACTTAAAGATTGGATTGAAAAGGGAGAATTTCTTCTGGGTGAGCCTCAGCAGCTTCTCTCTTCCGACGGTTCCTGACAGGAAGGCATGATGCGCCGATCTTGTAAATAGCCGTCAATCATTAAGGAAAACACTGTTTTTCCGGTGAAAACCACCACTTTTCACTTGTATAGAAAAACAGAAGCAATGTATAATGAGCAAAGGTCTCGTCATGCCGAATTGTTATAGTCGGCATACCGGATACCACAGTAAGGTGTGCCGACTATCGACGGGATATGGACAATCATCTTGATTATTAACGAGTTAGAGATTATATGAGGGATGTTTGTCCTGCTTTTGACAATAGCTGAAGGTTTTCGCAATATTTGTGGCGTGATATGCATGGACTAAAGATCCATGTGGCATGTTTGTTGCTGGTTTCGAGGGGAGAGCCGTTGTCCTTTAGGGGAAGGGAGTCTCTATATGAGAATCGGTAAATTTCTGATCGTAATCTTCATTATCATACTGTTTTTTATAATCTTTGGGAACAGAGGATTTACAGATTATCGTATGTTGAAGGAAAAACAGGCGGCTCTGAGAGAGACTAATGAATGTATCGCAGCTGAGAATGATGAGCTGAAAAGAAAGATAACGTTACTCAAGACCGATCTGCGCCACGTTGAGACAGTAGCGAGAAGAGAACTCGGAATGGTGAAACAGGGCGATATAGTTTATCAGTTTATTGACTGATGGAAAGTGGACAAACCGTATGCTCTCAGTAAAAAATCTGTTTTCCAGAAGCAGAAAGACCGTCGGAATTGATATAGGCTCAAGCCTTATCAAACTTGTTGAGCTGCGGGACACCTCAGAAGGGTATGTTCTGCACCGCTTCGCGCAGGTGCCTCTGGAAAAGGGATTGATAGAAAACGGTTTGATCAAGGATAATGACGCCCTTGTTAAGAAAATAAAAGAGCTTTTTAATGTGTCCCGCTGCAGGACAAAGAATGTCGTAACCGCTCTCTCCGGGCATGTAGTCATGATTAAGAAAGCAGGTTTCCGGAAAATGGAAGATGAGGAACTGCGTGAATTTATAATCGATGAAGCCGGGGAATATATGCCCTTCGACAACATCGGAGATATCAACTTTGATTTTCACATATGCGGGGAGCAAGGCCTGGACCCCAGTCAGATGGAAGCCATAATCGCTGCCGCGAAAAAGGATGTTACTGAAAGTTATGTCTACGCGATCGAGAAGACGGGACGAAAGGTGACGATAATAGACGTCGATTCCTTCGCCCTGGAGACAGCCTATGAGGAAAACTATGATTTTGATGCCGCAGATACAATTGCCCTGGTGAATATCGGCGCGAGCATGACCAATATCAATATTATCAAGAACGGGGAGTCTGTTTTTACAAGAAATATCCTGCTGGGCGGAAATTCCATTACACAGGCCCTTCAAAAAAAACACGATGTTTCTTTTGAAGAAGCTGAACTGATAAAGCTTGAGGGGTCGGATGATCCTGACAACATACAGAAAGAAGTTCTCAGCCATCTTAAGCCCATTTTTCTGGAAATAGGAAGGTCTTTCGATTATTTCAGTTCAACGGCAACCGAGCCAAATATCAGTCATATTCTCGTCAGTGGTGGTTGCGCCGGAATTCCGGGCATAGTTGAGGCCATGAAAAAGACGTTTCATTGTGAAGTGGAAATATTCAATCCATTTAAAAATATAGCCTTCGATAAAAATGTTTTCAGTCCGTCTTATATACAAGATATAGGCCCTGTCGCTGCTATCGGGATTGGCCTGGCCCTCAGGGGGGTAGAAAACAGATGATAAAAATCAACCTCCTTCCATATCGTGAAGAAAAAAAGAAGGCTGGCACCAAGCGTGAGGTCATCATCGGGCTGTTTTCCTTCGGAATCTTCTTCCTGCTGGTGGTCTCCCTCCACATCTATATGGTTATGAATGTTGCAAAACTGGAAACCGAGGTCAAATCGGCGCGCGTCCAATTGGATGCCCTTACAAAGGTGACGGGAAACCTGGAAAAATTCAAGGCGGATAAAGAAATATTGGAAAAAAAGATAGGGGTAATAAAAGACCTTGAAAAAGACAGGGCTTACCCGGTGCATATCATGGATGAACTCGCTTCCAGGATTTCTCCCCAGAGTGAGTGGCTTACCAGCGTTGCGAAGAAGGACAATAACCTGCTAGTGGAGGGAGTGGCCGTCAATAATCCCGCCATAGCACAGTTTATGAAAAGACTTGAAGGATCTCCCTATATCAAAACAGTGGACCTCATTTCGTCTAAACAGACGGTTATCTCTGGGGTGAAACTGATGGGTTTTGTTCTCTTGTGTACGGCGGAAAAGGGATCATAAATGGCGATAGGGCTGGATGACATAAAGAAGCTGTCTCTCGGGAAAAAGCTGATGATATGCCTTGGCCTGCTTCTCCTCCTGGGATATTTTTACTGGTTTTACCTTCTTCAACCCGCCTTCGAGAAGAAGGCTAAACTGGGTGAAGATCTGGAGAATATCAATAGGCAGGTAGTGACAAGCCGGCTGGTAGCAGGGCAGATAGAACAGCATAAAAAAGAAATAGCCAAACTGGAGAAAACTCTGCAAATAATCCTGGCCAAGCTTCCGGAGCAAAAAGAAATTCCCCACCTTCTCACATCCGTCTCCGAAGCCGGGAGGGATGCGGGACTCGATTTTGTGCTTTTCGAGCCCATGTCCCCCGTTCCAAAGGAATTTTATGCCGAGATACCGGTAAAAATTGTGGTTGAGGGCAAGTATAATGATATCGCTGTTTTTTTTGACAGCGTGGCGAATCTTCCGCGCATAGCCAACATAACGGATGTTGAAATCAAAAGGGGAGAAAAAAGCGCCGGAGAAGATATCCTTAAGGCCTACTGTTCGATGAAGATATACATGTTTCTGGAAGAGACGAATGAAAAACCGGACGAAGAAAAGAAATAGCCATCCGTTTAAATGGGTTGCGGCAGCGCTTGTTGTGTTGCTTTTCTTTCCTGTGACCGCCGTGGTGTATTGTGCCAACCCGGGGGAGACGGATACCGGGACCTACAGATATAACCCGGAGGGGAAACCGGATCCCTTCAAACCTTTTATCAAGATAGTGGAAAAAGGAAAGACTCCTCTTGCTCCGGGCACACAACTAATCGAAGACCAGGCCGTTTTCATCCCTCCCCTGCAGAGATTCAGAACGGAGGAGTTCCGTCTTACCGGGATTGTCCTGACAGAAAACAAAAGGATTGCCATGGTGGAAACCTCCGAAGGAAAACGTTATATCCTCCGCGAAGGGATCCATATAGGAATAAATGAAGGCAGCGTGATAAAGATACTTTCCGACAGTGTGATTGTATTGGAGAAGATAAAAGATTTTGAGGGAAACACAAATATGGAACGTGTCATCCTTACACTTAGAAAAAATGGGGGGGATTCATGAAACCAGAGAAAAGCTTACGTACTTTTGCCCTTTCTTTCCTGATGGGTCTTCTGGTTCTGTCCGGCTGTGCAACAATAGACAACAACACTTCCGCCGGCGTTTCTTCCGCGCAGGAAAAGGCTGGGGAAAATGCCGGCAGCGCTTATATCAAGGGCGTGACCCTTGAAACGATGAAGGGGAAAGAGCAGGTATCCATCCTGCTTTCTGATGCCCCCGATTTTGACATATCAAGGGAATCGGGCAATGCCCTGGTGATAAAGCTGCGGGGTGTATCTATCCCCGAGGGGATGGAAAAAGAATACAGCGGGGGAAAGCTGAAAAACCTTAAAGGGGTAACCCTTTATCAGAAGACGGCAGAGGGGGGAGACGAGGCATATGCCAGAGTACTCCTGAAAAGGATGGTTCCTTACAGATACAGTAAAGACGGCCCAAAGGTAATTGTTGATTTTGATGTATCTACCCTGTCTTACGCAGCGACACCCGCCGCGGAATATTCCCCGAAAATCAACCACGCGCCTGCGGCCCAGACTATAGAGATCACGCACGGGGAAGTCGACCTGCAGACGGGAAAAGACAGCCAGTACACCGGTGAAAAAATGACTCTCGATTTCCAGGGCGCCGATATAAACAGCGTGTTCAGACTGATATCGGAGATAAGCGGGTTCAGTGTCATCGCGGGCCCGGGCGTAAAGGCCGAAGTGACGGCGCACATGAAGAATGTCCCCTGGGATCAGGCCCTGGATACTATTCTGGAAGTAAACGCCCTCGGGAAGAAGCAGTCGGGGAAGGTAATAACTGTTTTACCTTTTGAGGAACTCAAGAAGGCCGAGGCGGAACAGAAAGAAAAGGATGTGGCCCAGGGCAGTCTCAAACAGATCTCCATAGAGGCAAAGATCGTAGAAGTTAGTGCGTCCTTTTCCAGAGAACTGGGTGTTTCCTGGGGCTACGGATACAAGGGCACGTGGCAGGAAAGGGATTACGGCGTGTTGTTTGGAAGCTCCTCCTCGGGAACTTTAACTTCCCTTCCCAGTGGTGTGGGCCTGACCGGCAGCAATGTGGCGGTGAATTTTCCCGCGGCCGCGGCCGCAGTGTCGCCGGCACTTGGGGTTATAGTGGGATCAGGCAAGTTTATCCTGGATGCCAAGTTGTCAGCCATTGAAGCTTCTGGAGATGGAAAGATAATCTCGTCTCCCAAGATCACCACCCTTGATGGTGTAAAGGCCACCATAAAGCAGGGCGAGGAAATTCCTTATCCCATATATGACGAAAACGGGAACAAGACCATCGAATTCAAGGATGCCGTTTTACAATTGGATGCAAAGCCCGTGATCACCCCTGACGGGAGAATTTCCATGGAGATAAAGGCCACGAATAATTATGCAGACTGGCAATCTACAGCTGAAGGAGTACGTATCGACAATCCTCCCATAGTCACAAATTCGGTGGAATCAACCGTAGTGGTCAGAGACGGAGACACGATAGTGGTTGGCGGAATTTATAAAACTATAGAAACTGATGGCACAAGTGGTGTCCCCTGGCTCTCGGAGATACCTGTTTTGGGGTGGTTGTTCAAGACCGAGACAAAAACAAAAACAAAAAGGGAAGTTTTGATATTTATTACCCCAAAGATAATCGGGGAAGAGGGATAATTACTTTTGGGAGAATCAATTCCATAAAAAATCAGGCAGTAAGAAGCTAAAGGAGTTACAAAATGAGAGAAAAATACATTCGGTTTGGCCTCGTTATTATTTGCATCCTTACCCTCCTCATGTCATGCGGGGGAGGCAGCGAAAGCAGTGACGATGGGGGTGGAAGCGCGGTGGGCTCCATAGCCCTCAGCGCCGAGCCTGCGGAGGACATTCCCGCGGATGGTTCAAGCTCGGCGGCGATCACGGCCACACTGAAAGACAGCTCCGGACAAGCGGTCGCGAATGGAACTGTGGTAACGTTTTCCACAACCCTCGGCTTCTTTGCAAGAAGTACGGTACCGACAGGGAATGATGCCGGTACCGCTGTGGCTTCTTTGAGCTCCACTACCCCGGGGATGGCGACTGTAACCGCCTCATCAGGCGGGGTAACTCAGGGGGTAACGGTTGTATTTGTTGCGGCCCCCGACGTGCCTGCCAGTCTCTCGCTTGAATCTTCAAAGACAACCGTGAAGTCGGATAATTCCAACAGTTCCACCATTACCGCTGTTGCCCGCTCCCAGAGCAGCGCCGTGATAGAGGGAATTACCGTCTCTTTCGGCGCGACAGCCGGGGGGATAAGCGCTTCGCACGCGGTGACGGATGCCGACGGGAAGGCCAGCGTAACCTTCTCCTCGGGAGCGGACAAGGAAAACCATTACGCGTCGATCGGCGCTTCCGTTTTCGGAGTAGAAGAACGCTACGTAAATGTTGAGATTACCGGAACGACCGTGGCGCTTTTCGCGAACACAACGAACATAGAGGTAGGCGCGGCTCCGGTTGATCTTACTGTCACTGTCAGCGACGCGGGGGGGACGGGCATCTTTGACGCCCCCGTTATCCTGACCGCCACCCCGGCGGGAAGTGTTTCACTGTCGAAATATTCCGGCAGTACGGATTTCGGAGGCAGTCTTGATGTGAAAGTCTCGGGAACCGCCTCCGGAAACGTAACGGTTACGGCGCAATCCCTTGGCGCGGAAACGAGCCAGGGATTCGTGGTGGGAGAGGCCGGCTTTGTCTTCGGCATTACCTCCCCAAAGGAAGATACCGCTTCGCTCTATACAGGAACTAATCTCCCCATAGTGGTCAACGCCCCCACCCAGACAAATGTCCTTTTCGTGACAACGGTTGGAACGCTGACAGGCGGCGGTGAAACGGGTCGGGTAATAACAGTACCCGTATCAGGAAGAACGGCTTC